>Ga0068865_100000711_pt1 | contig 18707 bp, 17 predicted proteins | sample KBSMisM12_FD_75293 | JGI IMG/M metagenome (GOLD analysis project Ga0068865, IMG submission 75293) | Miscanthus rhizosphere microbial communities from Kellogg Biological Station, Michigan, USA - KBS Miscanthus M1-2 | ecosystem: Host-associated > Plants > Roots > Rhizosphere > Soil ...
CAGGCCCGTGGCCAGCGAGATGTTCACGCCGGTCGGCGAGCCGAGGTAGCTGGCCGTATCCAGCCCGGCGCCGCCGTCGAGGGTGTCGGCCCCGCCCAGCCCGGCCAGGACGTTGTTCCCGCTGTTGCCGGTGATCAGGTTGGCGTCGGCATTGCCCGTGCCGTTGATCGCCGCCGCGCCCGTCAGTGTCAGGGTCTCGATGTTGGCGCCCAGGGTGAAGGTCGCCGAGGCCGTGACCGTGTCTGCCCCCTCGCCCGCGGCCTCGGTCACCACGTCGGTTGTGCTGTCGACGGCGTAGGTGTCGTTGCCCTGGCCGCCGACCATGGTGTCGTTGCCGGTCCCGCCGGTCAGGCTGTCGTCCCCGGCGAGCCCGGTCAGCAGATTGGCGGCCGTCGTGCCCGTCAGCGTGTCGCCGAAGGCCGTGCCGGTCAGGTTCTCGAACGTGGCGATCGTGTCCGTACCCGCCCCGCCGGTCGCCTGCGCGGTCGCCACCGACAGGTTCACCGAGACGCCCGCCGTGGCGTGCTCGTAGGTCAGCAGGTCCACGCCCGACCCGCCCGTCAGAACGTTGTTCCCGGCGTCGCCCTCAAGGGTGTCGGCGCCCGACGAGCCCGTCAGGTTCTCAATGCCGATCAGCACGTCGCCGGCCGCGTCGCCGCCGCTGGTCGCTCCTGTGGTCAGCGAGACGTTCACGCCCGCCGGCGAGCCCGCGAAGCTGGCCGTATCCAGGCCCGCGCCGCCGTCCAGGGTGTCCGCGCCGCCAAGGCCGATCAGGATGTTGTTGCCGCTGTTGCCGGTGATCAGGTTCGCGCCGGCGTTGCCGGTGCCGTTGATCGCTCCCGTCCCGGTCAGGGTCAGGTTCTCGACATTGACCGGCAGCACATAGGTCACCACGGACAGGACCGTGTCGGTCCCCTCGCCCGCGTTTTCGGTCACTACATCGGTGCTCTTGTCGACCGAATAGGTGTCGTCGCCCGCACCGCCGATCATGGTGTCGGCGCCCGACCCGCCGTTCAGGCTGTCGTTGCCTGCCATGGCGATCATCAGGTTGCCCGCCGAGGTGCCGGTCAGCGTGTTGTCGCCGCTGTTGCCGAGGATCATCGGCGTGACGGTCGAGGCGTCGTTGGTCTCACTGAACTCGGTGACCGTCCCGCCCTGGTCGGCGATCACGCCGAGGTAGTAGGTCCCCGGCGTCAGGTTGGTGGGCAGGGTGAAGGCGGCGACCTCGTTGTCGGCCGCTCCGGTGGCCAGCGCCGGCGTCGCGAAGGTCCCCACCAAGGTGTCGGTGATGTGGACGCTGGCCGTCGTCGATAAGTACACGCCCGCTGTCGAGGCCCCGCTCGCGGCCTGGCCGGTGTTGCTGACCGCGAAGCTCACGCTGGTCGCGCTGAGGATCGGCGCGCCGACCACCAGGTCGGGCAGCGGCACGACCGTCCAGCCCAGCACGTCCATCGCCTTCATATCGGCCGGCGAGACGGCATTGATGACGCCGGGATTGCTGAACGCCAGGAAGGAATCCTTCACGACGCTGGAGGCCCAGTCGCCGAAGTCGCCGCCCACGATGGTGTTGAAGTTGGCGAGGTTGGTGACGCCGTTGTCCGCCGAGAAATAGCCGGTCTGCGTCCCGGTGAAGATCCGCACTCCGGCCGCGGAGAAGTGGAACAGGTCCAGCGGCTCGAAGCTGTTCGGCTGGCCGGCCACCGTCTGGCCGTCCAGCATCTGGCGGCCCATGATCTCGGTGACTTCGTGGATGAAGACCGAGAAGAAGTCGTACTGGCCGGCGGTGATCCCGTCGCTCTCGTCGAAGTCGAACGTACCCGGCGTGCTGCGGAAGCCTACATAGCCGTCGACCGGGCTGCTGGCGGCGGGAAGGCCGAGCGCCTTGGCCTCGCCGGTCGTGGCCCAGAAGAAGCCACCGTTCGTCGGGTCCGTGGCAGGCAGCGAGGCGACGGCGCTCGCATCGGTGGCCGAGGTGGCGTCCGCGGTCAGCGCGGCCTTCAGCTGGGCATAGGTGTAGCCCGAGATGAACGCCAAGTTCTCGCCCAGGGCGCCCGGCGACAGCGGGTCGCCGTTCACCTCGCCCCAGCCGACGGCGATGTTGATCGTCACCGGATCGCTGAAATTGTTCTGCAGGAAGGTGACGGCCTGGTTGACCGCGGTCAGGAACCCAGGCGGCGCGCCGGAAACGCTTGCGTCGTACGTTACGTTGAGGATCACGTCGCCCGCCCCCGAGCCTTCTGCCCTCTCCAACGCCCGCGCGGCTCAGGAGAGTCTCAAGTCCCCCGGGTAGGTTCGAAGAACGGCGTGAGCAAAAGAGGAATTCGCACGCCCGCGCAACAAGCTTCACCTGGGAGACGAATTAACTGTTTTGACTGAGGAATCGCCCGCAAGCGGAGCTCCCCGGAATTAACCAGACTCGGTCGACCGAAACGCCGCCGCCGGATGGACGATACCCAAGGCCTGTCGCGCCGTCACCGGCGCCGCACGATCGCCCCGCTGCAGCCCGCCGCTACTCCGCCGCGATCGGCAGGATCACCGCCTCGCGGCCGCCGCGGACCAGTCCGCCAGGCAGAGCGCCGGTGTGCCGGCCGTCCTCGAAGGTCACCTGTCCCGACTTGATCGTGTAGCGATAGCCTTCCGGCCGCTGGACCAGCCGCTTGCCGCCGGCCGGCAGGTCGGAGATCGCCACCGGCCGCTCCAGGTTCAGCGCCTCGAAATCGATGACGTTCAGGTCGGCCAGCAGGCCGGGTTTCAGCTGGCCGCGGTCGTTCAGGCCGTAGGCCCGGGCCGTATCGCTGGTGAGCTTGCGCACCAGGAACTCCAGCGGGAAGCGATCGCCCTTCACGCGGTCGCGCGCCCAGTGGGTCAGGATGAACGTCGGCATGCCGGCGTCGGCGATCACGCCGCAGTGGGCGCCGCCATCCGAAAGCCCAAACAGAACATTGGGATGTTCCATATTCTTGCGGAAGAAGTCGAAGTTATAGGTCAGGTACCCGCCCAGCGGCTGGTAGAACAGCTCGCGCCCGTCGTCGCGCAGCAGCAGGTCGTACATCATCTCCAGCGGCGGGACGCCTGCGGCTTCGGCAAGGCCGGCGACGCTCTGTTCGCGGTCCGGCTCGTAGTTCGGCCGCTCGCCCAGCGGGAAAATCCGCCAGAGCAGGCTGCCGCCGAACGCGACCGCCAGGTCGCCCGCCTGACCGTCGCCGACCGCCGCCTTGATCAGCGGACTGTCTTCGGTGAGCAAGGCCGCGCGGATCTCCGGCTTCTTCATCTCCGCCACCCGCGCGTCCACCGGCAGCGGCAGGACCTTCGCCCGGAAAGTGGGGCTGGCCATGAAGACGTGGAAGTTCGAGGTCAGGCCGTGGAGGATGCCGGTGGGCCGCCCCGCGATCTGCGGGCGGATGTCCATGCCGTGGCGCCGCGACTCCTCGGCGATGTTGTACATCTTGTTGCCTTCGTAGGCGCCGGCGGAGGTGGCGACCAGCGTCACCGGCAGGCCGGTCTCGGCGGCGAAGCCCTTGACCCACATCCACTCGTCGTCGTCGCCCAGGTGGTCCGAGACCATCTCGAAGACGCCGTGCTTCAGGCCCTTCATGGAAAGGCCCAGCGCCAGCATCTCGTCCGAGCCCGCGAAGGTGCCGGGCATATGCACACCCTTCAGGTCCTTGTGCAGCAGGGTGCGGCTAGTGGAGAAGCCGAGCGCGCCGGCCTCGACCCCCTCACGCACCAGGGCCGCCATCTGGGCGATCTCGTCGGCGTTGGGCTCGTAGTCGGTGTTGCAGCGCTCGCCCAGCACATAGGCCCGGACCGGCGCGTGCGGCACATGGGTGCCGATGTCGATCGCACGCGGCTTGGCTTCCAGGGCGTCCAGGTATTCGGGGAAGGTTTCCCATTTCCAGTCGATGCCCTCGTGCAGGGCGATGCCGGGGATGTCCTCCACCCCTTCCATCAGTTCGATCAGGAAGTTGTGCTGGTCGGGCCGCACGGGCGCGAATCCCACGCCGCAATTGCCCATGATCGCCGTCGTCACGCCGTGCCAGCTCGAGGGGGCGAGCAGCGGATCCCAGGTCGCCTGACCGTCGTAGTGCGTGTGGATGTCCACCCAACCGGGCGTCACCGTCATGCCGGTGGCGTCGATCTCGCGCCGGCCCTGGCCCTCGACCTTGCCGACCTCGACGATGCGGTCGCCATCGATAGCCACGTCGCCGACGAAGGGCGCGCCGCCCGTGCCGTCGACGATCGTCCCCCCGCGAATGATGAGGTCGCGCATGAGCTGCTCCCAGGACAACAGGTTCGTTGAGCGGATTGTGCGCCGTGCCGTCGCGGAAGCGCCAGACGCTTTTTCTTGACCCCGCGGAGCCCTACTCCACCGTCCGCCCCGTGTGTTCATGCGTCAGCGGCGGCGCCATCAGCATGGCTGCAGCGAACGCCAGCGCCGAGACCGCCAAGAGCGCCGCGGCCGCCAGCGCCGGCCAGACCCGCTCGCGCCGTAGTGGCGGTTTCAGCAGCCCGCGCGCTCGCGCCAGGGCGGCGGGATTCAGGGCGGAGGCGGCTGTGGCCATGGCGCCGAGGATCGGCGGAGTCGGCCGGCCGGCCAATCGGCAAGCTTGGCGGATCGCCGGCCAGAGCCTAGGTAGGACCCATGATCCTGGTGATCGATAACTACGACAGCTTCACCTACAACCTGGTTCATTATCTGAACGAACTGGGTGCGGAGACGCATGTTGCGCGCAACGATGCGCTCAGCGTCCGCGAAGCGCTGGGGATGCAGCCGCAAGGCGTCCTCCTGTCGCCCGGCCCCAAGACTCCGAACGAGGCGGGCATCTGCCTGGAGTTGATCGCCGCCGCGCCTGCCGACCTGCCGATCTTCGGCGTCTGCCTCGGCCACCAGTCGATCGGCCAGGCCTACGGCGGCCAGGTGATCCACGCCAAGGCGCTGATGCACGGCAAGACCAGCGCCATCCGCCACAACGGCAAGGGCGTGTTCGCCGGCTTGAAAAACCCCTTCACCGCCACCCGCTACCACTCGCTGGCGGTGCGCGAGCAGGACCTGCCGGCCGACCTGGAGATGACCGCCTGGACCGAGGACGGCGAGATCATGGGCGTGCAGCACCGCTCGCGGCCGGTGTTCGGCGTGCAGTTCCATCCCGAGTCCATCGCCACCGAGTGCGGCCACGAGCTGCTGGCCAACTTTCTCGACGTCGCCGGCGTGGCCCGGCTGGCGGACGCTTGACGCCGCCGTGACCTGAACCATGTCCGACGCCTTCAAGCCGCTGCTCAGCCGCCTGGCGGACGGCGCAACCCTTTCGGAAGATGACGCCGGCGAGTTCTTCGCCGCCTGCCTGCGCGGAGAACCCACGCCGAGCCAGGTCGGCGCGGCGCTGACCGCCATGCGCATGCGCGGCGAGACCCTGGGCGAAATCGTCGCGTGCGCGCGGGCCATGCGGAAGGCCGCCATACGCATCGAACCGGCCTACCCGACCATCGACGTCTGCGGCACCGGCGGTGACGGCCTCCACACGCTCAACATCTCCACGGCCGTGGGCCTCGTGGCCGCGGGCGGCGGTCTGAAGGTCGCCAAGCACGGCAACCGGGCGCTGTCGTCGAAGTCCGGCACCGCTGACGTCCTGACCGAGCTCGGCGTCGACATCGCGGCGCCCGCCGACAGGCAGCTGAAGGCGCTGGACGAAGCCGGCATCTGCTTCATGTTCGCCCCGGCGCACCACGGCTCTATGCGCCACGTCTCGCCCATCCGCGCGGAGCTTGGCTTCCGCACGATCTTCAACCTGCTCGGGCCGCTGACCAGCCCGGCCGGCTCGCAGCGCCAGGTGGTCGGCGTCTTCGCCGAGCGCTGGGTCTCGCGGCTGGCCGAGGCCCTCGGCGAACTCGGCGCCGAGCGGGCCTGGGTGGTCCATGGCGGAGGCCTCGACGAGATGACCACGACGGGCGAGACCAGCGTGGCCGAATATCGCGACGGCGGCGTGCGCCTCTTCACGATCACGCCGGAAGCCGTCGGCCTGCCGCGCGCGGCCCTGGCGGACCTCACCGGAGGCGAGCCGAAGGTCAACGCCGAGGCGCTCCGCCGCCTGCTGGCCGGTGAAAAGGGCGCCTATCGCGACATCGTGCTCCTGAACGCCGCCGCAGCCTTCCTGGTCGCCGACAAGGTCGAGACCCTGCGCGACGGGGTGGCGCTGGCGGGCGCCGTCATCGACGACGGCCGCGCCCAGGGCGCGCTCGACAAGCTGGTGAGCGTCGCGGGCCGATGAGTGACATCCTTACGCGCATCGCCGCCTACAAGCGCGATGAGGTCGCCGCGCGGAAGTCTGCGCGGACCCTCGCCGATCTCGAGGCCGAAGCTCGCGACGTTTCGGCCCCCCGCGGCTTCCGCGCCGCCCTGGAGCGCGCCCATGCGCCGGGCCGCCTGGCGCTGATCGCCGAGATCAAGAAGGCCTCGCCCTCGAAGGGCCTGATCCGCGCCGACTTCGACCCGCCGGCTCTGGCCGAGGCGTACGCGGCCGGGGGCGCAACGTGCCTGTCGGTCCTGACCGACGCGCCCAGCTTCCAGGGCCACGAGGACTTTCTGGTCGCCGCCCGCGCCGCCTGCCGCCTGCCGTGCTTGCGCAAGGAGTTCCTCGTGGACTCCTGGCAGGTCGCCGAGAGCCGCGCGCTCGGCGCCGACGCTATCCTGGTGATCCTGTCGATGGTCGACGACACCCTCGCCGCCGAGCTGATGGCCGCCGCCCGGGCGACCGGCATGGACGCGCTGGTCGAGGTCCACGACGAAGCCGAGATGGCCCGCGCCGCCGGCCTCGGCGCCGACCTGGTCGGCGTCAACAATCGTAATCTGCGCACCTTCGAGGTCGACCTCGCCATCACGGAGGCCCTGGCTGCCGCCGCCCCGGCCGGCGCGCTTCTGGTGACCGAGAGCGGCATCTTTGGTCCCGCCGACGCGGCGCGGCTGGAGCGCTCGGGAGCCCGGGCGATGCTGGTGGGCGAGAGCTTGATGCGGCAGGCCGATGTCGAGGCGGCGACACGCGCCCTGCTGGCCGCCTGATCGGCGTTTCTGAGTCGCCGAGACGTCCGGAATTTCTCCAAAAGTTTCAACGCCCGACGCTGTAACTTGACATTAATACGGAACACCTAGAGAACATTCCCAACGTTTGTGCTTTGTTCTCCAGCGACCCTGACAGGCGCTCTACTCGAGGTCCGGTTCCATGCTCACCAAGAAGCAACACGAACTGCTCATGTTCATCCACGAGCGGATCAAGGAAAGCGGTGTCTCGCCTTCGTTTGACGAGATGAAGGAGGCGCTGGACCTGGCGTCGAAATCGGGCATTCACCGGCTGATCACCGCCCTCGAGGAACGCGGCTTCCTGCGCCGGCTCCCCCACCGGGCGCGGGCGCTGGAGGTGGTGAAGCTACCGCAGCAGGCGACGATGGCCGCCCCGCCGAAAGGCCGCGGCCCCTTCAAGCCCACCGTGGTCGACGGCGGCCAGACCCAGCCGATCGCCGCCAACGACACCCGCGACCTGCCCGTCCTCGGCCGCATCGCGGCCGGCACGCCCATCGAAGCGATCCAGCAGGAGCGCGACCGCATGCCGGTCGCCGAGAGCCTGTTGGGCGCCGGCGAGCACTTCGTCCTGGAGATCCAGGGCGACTCCATGATCAACGCGGGAATCCTCGACGGCGACTTCGTGGTCATCAAGCGCGGCGACACCGCCACCTCCGGCGACATCGTGGTCGCCCTGGTGATGGGCGAGGAAGCCACGCTCAAGCGCCTTCGGAAGAAGGGCGCCTCCATCGCGCTCGAGGCCGCCAACCCGGCGTATGAGACCCGCATCTTCGGCCCGGACCAGGTCGAGGTGCAGGGCAAGCTGGTGGGCCTGATCCGCCGCTATCACTAGTTTCGGCCCGGCGTCCGCAACCTCGGCATTGGACCCGCGTTTCCTTCCTGATCACGCGTTTGTGCGCGGTCGATTGGGAGAGGAACACCATGCGCTTCATCACGCTCGCCGCCGTCGCGGCCCTGGGTCTCGCGGCCGCCGCCTGTCAGAAGCCGGCCGAAAAGGCCGCAGACGAGCAGGCCAAGGCCAACGCTGAGGGCGCGGCCGCGTCCAGCGCCGCCAACACCGCCGCCACCGACGCCGCCGCCGCGGCGGCCGCCCCGGGCACGCCTTCGGCCGAAACCAACGCCAACGCCGCGGTCGACGCCTCAAAGCAGGCAGCCGCTCACGCCGACAAGGCCGCCGACGCGCAAAGCGACGCCAACAAGGCCGCCGCGAAGAAATAGGACTTCAGGAAGGGTCCCGGTTTCCGGGGCCCTTCAGTCTTCGTGGAATTCGAACTCCACCAGAAACACCCGTTCGCCGCGCCCATGCTGGGCCACGCCCATGAGGTCTTCGAGGCTGGCGAAGCCGGTCTCGCGAGCCATCGCTTCGGTCACATCGGACCGATCGATCTCGGTCATGTGCGTGACTTCGACGTAGCCGCCGCCCAGTGGGTAGCGGCCGCCGACGCGCACGCGCGACGTCTGCCAGATGCGCACGCTCTTGGTGATCTCGCCCGACATGACGCGCGGGCGCAGGGGCTTGGAGAAGGTCATCGCGCCATCAGCCTCGCATCGGGGCCCCAGGTCCAGGGCCGGCGACCGCGGACGTCCTGCGACCAGACGATCCGCCACCGGCCCTGCCCCTGGCGATAGAGTTCGGCCGAGCCGCCGCGTTCGAAATCCGGCCCGGTCAGGACGACGGGCGCCGCGCAACTCTCGGGCCGGAAATCATTGCGCAGGATGACCAGTTCCGCCGAGGCGCACATCTCGTCCAGCCGGCCGGGCTTCAGCGGCCGGCGGACATTCCAGGCCGACGCGACACGAACCGGTGCCGCAGCGCCCGGCGCGCAGCTCCAGTGGTCGCAGGCGTAGGCCGCGTCCCGCTGCCCTTCGCTCTCCAGCGGCGTCAGCCCCCGCCGCCTCGCCCACAGTTCGGCGCCGAACAGCTTCACGTCCGGCCGCATCAGGATAGCGTCCTTGCCGGACCGCACGGCGACGGCCGAGCCGTCGGCGCTGGCCCAGACGTCCGGCGCCGGGGGTTTCGGCGCGAGCGAAACCGCAAGGGCCAGCGGCAGGCCCGCCCAGCGCAGCGGCCCCTTCCAGAGGCACAGCCAGAGCAGACCCAGGAAAGCCACGGGCAGCGTCCAATCCGGCCCGCTGGGCACGATGATCAAGGCGTAGGGTGCGTTGGCCGCCATGTGCGCCACCTTGTTCAGGAGGTCGATCGCGAAGCCGGCGACCTGCAACGGCCACTGACCGAGGCCGAACGGCGTCAGGACGGCGCCCAGGGCCAGTCCCGGCATCATCAGGAAGCCCGAGATCGGCTCGGTGACCAGGTTGGAGACGAGACCCCACGTCGAGACGCGGTTGAAGTGCTGCATGGCGAAAGGCGCGGTGGCCAGGCCCGCCACGAAGCTCGCCGCCGCGCCCGCGGCGAGCCACGTCCAGGCGCCCTGCACGATGCGGATCGGCCAGGGCGTGTTGATCTCCTTGACGGGCCGGGGCCAGATCTCGGCCAGCGCCACCAGGCCGGCTGTGGCGGCGAAGGACATCTGGAAACCGGGCTGGGTCACCGCCTCGGGCTGCAACAGCGTCACCGCCATAGCCGCGAGCGCGAGCGCGTGCAGGCTGATCGCCTGGCGGTCGACCAGGATCGCCCCGAACGCCACGGCCGCGGTGATCGCCGAGCGCTCCGCCGGCGGGGGCCAGCCGGAGAGGACGAGATAGGCCAGCACCGCCAGAAGCGCGAAGGCGGCGGCGACCTTCTTGCCGGAGACGCGCAGCGCCAGCCACGGCCAGGCCGCGATCGCGAACCGGAAGAGGGCGAAGACGAAGCCGCCGACGATGGCCATGTGCAGGCCGCTGATCGAGATGATGTGCGCCAGGCCCGCCGTGCGCAGGTCGTCCACTTCCGCCTTGGGGATGAAGGCGTCGTGGCCCGTGGTCATGGCCGCCGCCAGGCCCCCAGTCCGCGGTCCCAGGGTGTCGACGATCCGGCGGGTCAGCGCCCAGCGGGCGGCGTTGACCTGCATGGTCATCCGCAGCCGCCATGGCGGCGGACGAGGCGCGGCCCAGGTCTGCGGCGGGCTGAGCGCGAAGCCGACACCACCCACGCTCTCGAAATAGGCGTCGCGGGCGAAGTCGTAGGAGCCGGGGCTGGCCGGCTGCGGCGGCGTGTTGATCACCGCCAGCAGGCTGATCGCCTCGCCCGGGGCCGGCACGTAGCCGCCGCGCAGCGTCACGCGCACGCGGATCGGGGTTGCGCCCGGCGCCCAGTCGCCGATGCGGTAGGGCGCGATGAACAGCCGCTGGCCGCCCTGACCGGGACTGGCCACGTCCACCACCCAGCCCTCGACCCGCTCCGGATAGGCGCTCGCCCCCGCCACGGGCGTCCGCAGGCTCTCGGCCCTGAGCTTGGCGACCGCAAAGCCGGCCAGGAGGCAGGCGCAGAGGGTGACGAGCGCGGTCACTGCCCGGCTGCGGCCCCAGCGCCGGGCCGCGAAGATCAGGCCCGCGGCCACCGGCAGGATCGCCCAGGCCACCCAGGCCTGCGGCTCGCGCAGCAGAGCGAAATAGAGGCCGGCGCCGGAGCCGAACGCCACGGGCGTCCACAGGGACCATCGCTCCCCCTGGCGCTCCATCTGCCGAGTGAGCCAGGGTAGCGCGCCGGCAAGGCTAGGCCGCCGCGGAAACAGCGTGCTAAGAGGCGCCGCTCCGGCGTTCCGCGCCGCAGCATCTCCAGGTTCTTCAATCTCGATGTCCGACCGCCCCGTCGTCACCCGGATCGCCCCCTCGCCCACCGGCGCCATGCACATTGGCACGGCGCGGACGGCGCTTTTCAACTGGCTTTATGCGCGGCACACCGGCGGCAAGTTCCTGTTGCGGATCGAGGACACCGACCGCGAGCGCTCCACGACCGAGGCGGTGCAGGTGATTTTCGACGGCCTGGCCTGGCTAGGGCTGGACGCCGATGAGCCGCCGGTCTTCCAAGCCGCCCGCGCCGATCGCCACGTCGCCGCCGTTCACGAGATGCTGGCCCGCGGCTCCGCCTACCGAGACTTCATGACCCCGGAAGAACTCGAGGCGGAACGCACGACTGCCCGCGCCGAGGGACGTGTGGTGCGCTCGCCCTGGCGCGACCTGTCCCCCAACGACGCCCCCGATCGTCCGTTCGTCGTGCGCCTGAAAGCGCCGCAGGAGGGCGAGACCCTGATCGACGACCAGGTGAAGGGCCAGGTGCGGTTCCAGAACAAGGACCTGGACGACCTCATCCTGCTGCGCACCGACGGCACGCCGACCTACAACCTGGCCGTCGTGGTCGACGATCACGAGATGGGCGTCACCCATGTGATCCGCGGCGACGATCACCTGAACAACGCCGCGCGCCAGACGCTGATCTACCAGGGGCTGGGCTGGACGCCGCCGGTCTGGGCGCACCTGCCGCTGATCCACGGGCCGGACGGCGCGAAGCTGTCGAAGCGCCACGGCGCCCAGGCGGTCAGCGAATTCGCCGACATGGGCTACCTGCCCGAGGCCATGCGCAACTACCTGAGTAAACTCGGCTGGGGCCACGGCGACGACGAGATCTTCGACCAGGACCAGGCCTCGGCCTGGTTCGACATCCAGGACGTGGTCGGAGCGCCCGCCAGGCTCGACTGGGACAAGCTGAACCACCTGAACAACCACTACCTGCGGCTGGCGGAGCCCGCGCGCCTGGCCGGCCTGGTGGCCGCGATCCACAAGAGCCGCGACCGGTCGCTGCGGTCGACCGACGTGACGCTACTGGAGCACGTGATCCCGCTGGTGCGCGACGGAGCCAAGACCACGTTGGAACTGGCCGACGCGACGGTCTTCGTCCTCAAGCAACGGCCGCTCGAGCTGCCGGACAAGGCCCGCGAGCTGCTCACCGAGGAAACGCGTGGCCGGCTGGGACGCCTACGCGAAGCCTATGCGGCCGCCGCCGACTGGTCCGTTTCGGGCCTGGAGGCGTTGAACCGCAGCTTCGCCGAAAGCGAGGGCGTGGGCCTGGGCAAGATCGGCCCGGCGCTGCGTGCGGTGCTGTCCGGCGGATCACCGGCGCCGGACCTCGCCGGCGCCCTCGTAGCCCTCGGAAAAGACGAAAGTCTTGGCCGAATTGACGATGCGCTTTCGCTTAACGGCTGACGCGCTATAAGCCGTCGAACAGACGTTCAAAATTCTAGACTTCGAAGGGGATTGGCATGGGCGACACGGCGAAGATTGCGGTCGGCGCAAAGTCGTATGACCTGCCGGTGTTGAAGGGCACGACCGGACCGGACGTGCTGGACATCCGCAAGCTGTACGGCGAGTCCGACGTCTTCACGTACGACCCCGGCTTCACGTCCACCGCCAGCTGCGAGAGCAAGATCACCTACATCGACGGCGATGCCGGGATCCTGCTGCATCGCGGGTATCCGATCGCCCAACTGGCCGAGAACTCCACCTTCCTGGAAGTCTGCTACCTGCTCCTGCACGGCGAGCTCCCGACCGCGGCCGAGTACGCCAAGTTCGAGCACAACATCGTCCACCACACGATGTTGCACGACCAATTCGACAGATTTTTCCAAGGCTTCCGTCGGGATGCTCACCCGATGGCGATCATGTGCGGCGCCGTCGGCGCGCTCTCGGCCTTCTATCACGACAGCGCCGACATCAATGACCCGGACCAGCGGATCATCTCCGCCCACCGGATGATCGCCAAGATGCCCACCATCGCGGCGCGGGCCTTCAAGTACGCGCTGGGCCAGCCCTTCGTCTATCCGGACAACAAGCTGGGCTTCGCCGAGAACTTCCTGCGCATGTGCTTCTCGGTGCCCGCCGAGGAGTGGAAGGCCAACCCGGTCCTGACCAAGGCGATGGACCGCATCTTCATCCTGCACGCCGACCACGAGCAGAACGCCTCGACCAGCACGGTGCGCTCGGCCGGCTCGTCTGGCGCCAATCCGTTCGCCTGCATCGCCGCCGGCATCGCCTGCCTCTGGGGCCCCGCGCACGGCGGGGCGAACGAGGAATGCCTGCGGATGCTCATGGACATCGGCACGCCGGACAAGATCCCGGAGTTCGTGCAGGGCGTGAAGGACCGCCGCTACCGCCTGATGGGCTTCGGCCACCGGGTCTACAAGAACTACGACCCCCGCGCGAAGGTGATGCAGGAGACCTGCCACGAGGTCCTGGCCGAGGTCGGCCACGAAAACGACCCGACCCTGCAGGTCGCCATGGAGCTCGAGAAGATCGCGCTTTCCGACGAGTACTTCATCGAGCGCAAGCTCTACCCGAACGTCGACTTCTACTCGGGTATCACCCTGCGCGCCCTGGGCTTCCCGCCGGAGATGTTCACGGTGCTGTTCGCCGTGGCGCGCACCGTGGGCTGGATCGCCCAGTGGAAGGAAATGATCGAGGACCCGGCCCAGAAGATCAGCCGTCCGCGGCAGCTCTACACGGGCGCCCTGGAGCGGCCCTACACGCCGATCGAGAAGCGCGGCTAAGCCGCCCGCTTCGCCTCGACGATTTTCAGCACGGCATCGGCCGCGGCCTCGGAAGGATCCGGGCCGCCGCGGCCCATCTTGTCCAGGGCGGCGTACTGCGCCAGCACCTGGCGGCTGCGCAGCTCGGCGTCGTCCAGCCGCAAGCCGACCTCGTACGCCAGCCTCGGGCCGGTGCAGTCGTCCTGGATCAACTCAGGCGCCACGAAGGCCTGGGCGGCGATGTTGAACAGCGTCACATAGGGCGTTCGGATCAGGCGCTTGAGGATCGCGTGGGTGACCGGCCCCAGGCGGTAACCGATCACCATCGCAACGCCCGCCAGCGCAATCTCGGTCGTCACCGTCCCGGAGCACGCGAGCGCCACGGTGGCCGCTTTCATCGCGTCGAGCTTGGCCGGTTCGCCCTCGACCACATGGGCGCGGTGCGGCCAGCCGGCCACCTTGGCCTTGACCAGCTCGGCGACGGTCGGGGCGGCCGGGACGACCACGTACAATTCGGGTCGATCAGCCTTCAGCCGGTTCACCGCGTCCTCGAAGGCGGGCAGGACGCGCTCGATCTCCCCTGGCCGGCTGCCGGGCAGCACGACCAGGATCTGGTCGTCCACCGACGCGCCGATCGCCTGGCGCAGCCGCTCAGGCCGCGCCTTCGAGAAATCCACCGACAGGGCGGCGTTGCCCACGAAGGTCACCGGCAGGCCCTCGGCCTCGAAATAGGGCGCGTCGAAGGCGTGGATCGAGAGCATGTGGTCGACGGTGCGCGCCAGGGTCTTCGCCCGCCCGGGCCGCGTCGCCCAGACCTGCGGCCCGACGTACTTGATCAGCGGGAGGGTCGGGTCGAGGCGGCGCAGGCGCTGCGCGACGCGCAGCGTGAAGCCCCAGGAATCGATCAGCACCGCGACGTCCGGCTTTTCCCGCGCCGCCAGGGCCGCCGTGTCGTTCACGCGCCGCACAATGCGCGGATAGGCCATCAGGCCCTCGAGCAGGCCCAGGATCGAGATCTCGGCGATGTCGAAGGGGCTCTGAACGCCCTCGGCGGCCATGCGCTCGCCGCCGACGCCCACGAACCGCACGCCGTCGCCCAGGCGGCGCTTCAGCGCCCGCGCCAGACCCGCCCCGCGATCGTCGCCGGAGGCTTCGGCCGCCACCAGCATGACGGTCAGCGGACGCGCCGGCCGCCCGCTCACGGTCCGGGCGCCTCCACGCCAAGGATAAAGACGCCCAGCTCATCGGCGAGCGCGATCACGGTCTCCCGATCCAGAACCAGCAGGTGGCCCGCCTCGCCGACCAGTCCGGAGAGCCCGGCGCGCGCGATGCCCTCGATGGTCGTCGGCCCGATGGTCGGAAGGTCAACGCGCTTTTCCTGGCTGGGCTTTGTGGCCTTGGCCAGCACGCCGATACCCGCGCCCGGCGTCCCCCGCAGGGCCTCCGGCAGTTCCGCGACCCGGGCCAGCATCGCGTCGGTGCCCTCGGCGGCTTCGAGCGCCAGCACGAGGCCGCGGCAGACCACGGCGCCCTGTCCCGCGTCCAGCCGCCCGACGGCGCGCGCCACTTCGAGCGCCTTGGCGATGTCGGCGAAGTCGCCCTCGCGCGGGCTGACCCGGCCCAGCAGCCCCTCCGGCAGGCCCAGGTCGTCCATGACGTCGTGGGCGCCTTCGACGGCGAAGCCTTCCTTCTCGAACTCGCCGATCATGTAGCGAAGCAGGGCGTCGTCGCCCTTGCCCGCCGCGGCGATCGCGCCCGGCAGCGCGGCCAGGCCGCGCAGGTCCGGCATGAGCTTGGTGAAGTCCGGACGGTCAACCTGCCCCGCCAGGCAGATGGCGTGGCAACCGGCTCGTTTCAGGGCCTTGAAGCACTTTCCCAGTTCCGCCAGGCCGATCTCGGCGCCGGCGTACGGCGCCAGGTCGCGGCCGGCGAAACCCTTCAGCCGGATCACGAAGAGCGGGCGTCCGGAGCGCCGGCAATGCTCGGCGATCTCCACCGGCAGCGTCCCGCCCCCGGCGATCAGGCCGAGCTTCTGCATCAGACCTCGCGTTCGGGCAGGCAGAGCGGGCGGCTGGCGTCCGAACGGATGAAGTCCAGGATTTCCATCACTTCCGTGGAGTCGCCAAAGGTCTCAGCCGTGTCGTCCAGCCGCTCCTGGAAGGTGCCCTCATCGGCGAACAGCAGGCGGTAGGCGGCGCGCAGGGTGTTGATGGTCTCGCGCGAGAAGCCGCGCCGTTTCAGGCCGACCAGGTTCAGGCCCTCGAGATGCGCGTGGTTGCCCCACACCGAACCATAGGGGATCACGTCCTTTACGACCGCCGCCAGCCCGCCGATGAAGGCGTAGCGGCCGACGCGGCAGAACTGGTGCACCGCGGCCAGCCCGCCCACGATGACGAAGTCGCCGATCAGGCAATGGCCGCCGAGCGTCGCCTGCTTGGTGAGAATGACGCTGTCGCCCACCAGGCAGTCGTGGCCGACGTGGCTCTCGATCATGTAGAGGCCGTCTGAGCCCACCCGGGTTACGCCGCCACCGTGGACGGTGCCCAGGTTCATGGTGGCGTGTTCGCGGATCAGGTTGTTGTCGCCAATGATCAGTTTGGTGTCTTCGCCCTTGTAGGCCGTGTGCTGCGGCGGCCCGCCCAGGACCGCGAACGGCCAAATCTGATTGTTCGCGCCGATCTCGGTGGATCCGTCCACCACCACGTGCGACTTCAGCATCGTTCCGGCGCCGATACGCGCCCGTTCCCCCACGATGCAGAACGGGCCGATGCTGACCCCTTCGGCCAGTTCAGCGCCCTTTGCGACGATCGCGGTGGGATGGATCTCGACGGCCACTCAGGTCTCCACGACCATGGCGGCGAACTCGGCCTCGGCAGCGGTCTTGTCGCCCACCTTGGCCACGCCGCGGAACTTGAAAAGGTCGCCGCGCGCCCGCAGCACCTCGACGTGCAGGCGGATGACGTCTCCCGGCCGCACAGGGCTGCGGAAGCGGCAGTTGTCGAGCGAGATGAAGAAGATCGCCTTGCCGGCGACATCGACGTTCAGCGACTTCGACATCAGGACGGCGCCCGTCTGCGCCAGGGCCTCGACGATCAGCACGCCCGGCATCACCGGATAGTCCGGGAAATGGCCTTGGAAGTAGGGCTCGTTCACGGTCACGCACTTGATGCCGACGATCGACTCCGAGGGCTTGTAGTCCTCGCAGCGGTCGACCAGCAGGAATGGATAGCGGTGCGGGATCCGCTCGACGATCTCGGTGATGTCGATCTCGGTCGAACCCTCGATAACCGGCGCCTTACGGGCCATTCCTACCCCCTTTGCGGCCGGACTCCCGGGTCACCCAGGCGGTGTCCCGCAACCATTGGCGCACCGGCCGCGCCGGCATGCCGCCCCAGGTTTCCCCGGCCGGCACATCCTGCATCACCCCGGCCGCCGCCGCGATCCTGGCGCCCGAACCGATGTTCACATGGTCGGCCACGCCGGCGCGGCCGCCGAATTGCACCCCGTCTCCGACGTCGACACTGCCGGAAATGCCGGTGTGGGCGGCCATGACGCAATTGCGTCCGACGCGGACGTTGTGGGCAATCTGGACCAAGTTGTCGATCTTGGTGTTCTCGCCGATCACCGTGTCGTCGAAGGCCCCACGGTCGACGCAGCTATTGGCGCCGACGGTGACGCCGTCCTGCAGGATCACCCGGCCGAGCTGCGGAATGTCGATCAGGCCGCTTTCGCCGACCGTGGCGCCGAACCCGGGCTCACCGATCACAGCCCCCGCCAAAATGCGCACCCGGTCGCCGATCAGGGCGAAGCCGATGGTCACATTGGCGGAGATTTCGCAGTCGCGACCGACGGCGACGCCGGGCCCGATCACCGCATTGGCGCCGAGCCGCGTCCCCCGGCCGATCTGGGCGCCGGCCCCGACGACGACGCCTGGGCCGAGGGCGACTCCTGGCTCAAGCTTTGCGCTGGGATCGATAGCGTCGTGGCCCGCCGCCATCCGCGGTCGGTGCAGGCGCTGGGCCGCCAGGGCGTAGGCGCGCTGGGGCGAGGCCGTCACCAGCACCGCGCAACCGGCCGGCGCGTGTTCGGCGTCCTTTTCCAACAGGAAGCAGGCGCCGGCGCGGGTTTCGCCGAGCTGCGCCAGGAACGCCTTGCCGCTGGCGAAGGTCACCGTGTCGGCTTCGGCGCCCTCAAGGATCGACACCGCCCGCACCCGCCGCTCGCCCGTTGCCGGATCGGACAGGCTGGCGCCCGTCACCTGCGCCAGGTCGGCGAGGGTGACGGGGCCGAGGTCTTCGAAGAAGCGCGGATCGGGCATGACGGCGTGCGGCGACCTGCCTCTCAGCGCGTGGAACTACTTCTTCGCCGGGGGCGTAGCGGGACGCGCCGCGGCCGGAGCGGCCGGACGGCCCGGCGTCTGGACGATCGGCGGAGCGCCGCCGGCGGCCGGGGCGCCGCCCAGGCCCTGCTGGTCGAGCCGCTCGCGGTCGAAGGGGAATTGCTGGATCTTGGTGTTCAGGGCCTGGACGATCTGCTGGGAGATATCCATGGCCGGGTTCGCCGCCATCACGCCGTCGCGCGACAGCAGGACCGAGCAGTTCTTCTGCTGATAGGCCTGGGTGATCAGCGGCTGCATCTCCTGATAGACGCGGTTCAGGGCCTTCTGCTGGGTGGCCTGCAGCTCCTGCTGGCGCTGCTGGGCCTTCTGCTGCAGGGCGATCTCGCGCTTCTGCAGGTCGGCGTTACGCTGGACCTGGCTGTTCTGGTCCATCGTCGCGCGCTGGGCGTCGAACGCCTTGGCGTCGTTGACCAGGCTGGTCTGATCGCCGGTCAGTTCCGCCTTCACCTGAGCGCCGATTTGCTGCAGGCGGCTTTCCACGTAGCGGCCAACGGTCGAGGCGCCGATGACGCCTTGCACATCGACGACGCACACGCCGGCAATCGGAGGACCGTGGGTCACGGCGGGAGCCGCAGCGGGAGCGGCGGCCGGAGCTTGCGCGAGCGCGCTGGAAGCGGCGGTGAGAGCGGCGACGGCGCTGAGGCCGGCGGCGAAAGTCTTGGAGTTCATGATCGTCCTAGAAGCGAGTTGAAGTGGAGAACCGGAAGGTTTCGGTCTTGTCGTAGTCGGTCTTGGCGAGAATCTGGCTGAAGTCGAAGCGGATCGGCCCCATCGGCGA
>Ga0068865_100000721_pt1 | contig 18595 bp, 8 predicted proteins | sample KBSMisM12_FD_75293 | JGI IMG/M metagenome (GOLD analysis project Ga0068865, IMG submission 75293) | Miscanthus rhizosphere microbial communities from Kellogg Biological Station, Michigan, USA - KBS Miscanthus M1-2 | ecosystem: Host-associated > Plants > Roots > Rhizosphere > Soil ...
TTCCGATCAGGAATTCATCGACTTCCCGCGCGATAACTCATTCATCGGCGTTATGATCGACGATTTGGTGACGAAGGGCGTTGATGACCCTTACCGCATGTTGACGGCGCGGGCCGAGCATCGGCTGCTGCTTCGACATGATAATGCAGATGCGCGACTCACGCCACTTTCCCAACACATCGGACTATGTTCCCCTGAACGATGGGATCGGTTCTGTGTAAAGCAAGATCGAATCGCGGAAGGGCTCGATGCATTGAAGAACGCTTATATCATGCCGGTGCATTCTGACAAGTTGGAAGCGATGGGTTCGACAGCCATCGCGAGCAAGGTGTCGTTGTTCGACATGTTGAAGCGGCCCGGAATGGACTTGAGCACGGTGCTGGCTTTGGCTCTCGATTGCGGGGTCGAAGTAACAGTGACTGACGATCGCCCTGCGAGAGAGCAGATCGAGTTGTCATCGATTTATGATGGCTATTTGAAGCACCAGGAGCGGATGGTGGTGCAGGCGCGGAAGCTCGATGATCTTAAGATTCCGACAGGATTCGATCTGACTGCGTTGAAGGGTTTGAGCTACGAGAGTCGCGAGAAGTTTGGTCGGGTGCGGCCAACGACGGTGGGTCAGGCGAGCAGAATTCCGGGGGTGCGTCCATCAGATGTCGCGCTGTTGATTGGACATCTCAGAGGAAGATAGTCGCCGCATAATTGAGTTATGAGTGAATTCGCTATTCGCCTTCACATCGAGCCACTTGAAGAGGGCGGATATTTGGCTACTAGTCCAGATGTACAAGGGTTAGTTGTCGAAGGAAGAACACGCATAGAGTGCGTTGAATTTGCGCAGGATGTCGCGCGCAAGATCGCGGAAACCTGTATTGAGCAAGGCGATCCATTGCCAGAGATATTTCGGTCTCCTGGACTTGAAGTGCTCGAATTTACGATTCCGGTTCAAATTGCATCGTAGATGGAACGACTGTCAGGATTTACTTATGGAGATGTTGCTCGCAAGCTAGGGTTTCAATTTAAGCGTCAGGCCGCCGGAAGCCACGAAGTGTGGCGTCACGACGATCGAAGGAAGGCAACGCTTGTTCGGCATACCGGTTCGATGAAGGAAGGAACTTTACGCGCGATTCTTCGCGAGGTTAGCATTGACGTTGAAGAGTTTCTAAACGCTTAGGATTGCGTTGGGGCAGTCCTTCTCGACTTCGCGTGCTCCAGCATCAGAAACTCGCTAAAGTTTTCTTGGGTGAGCATCCCGATCAATTCATCCCCGTTCATCACGAGAAGCGGATCGCTATTGCTTTCAGCGAAGGCTTCGAAAGCATTCTCCAGTTGTTCGTCGGGGGAGATGCGTGTGAATTCGCGATTCATCTGGCCCGCTACGTAGCCTGTCGGTCCCTCGTCGGCCAGTCCGCGTGAAATGTCCTCGCGCGTTAATAAACCGATGACGCCCTCACCGGCAACCACGGGGAAATCGTGTTGCGATCCGGCGAGAAGCATATCTGCCGCTTCTTGCAATGAGGCACCGCTGGAGATCGTGCGGTATCTCGTTTGCATAGCATCACGAATAAACTTACCGGCGACGAGTGAAAGTCCGACGCTCGTTTGCACTTCCTGGCTCGCGCCAAGAAAGACGAACGCTGCGATGATGACGAGAAGCAACATACCTTTCATCAATCCATAAAATCCAAATCCGAAGGCGATCATCTGTCCGATCGAAGCGGCGATTTGAGTTGCCTTTACGTCCGGCATAAAGAAACCAAGGAAAGCGCGTAGCACCCGCCCACCGTCCATAGGGAAAGCGGGGATCATATTGAAGAGAGGCAGCCAAATGTTGGTGCGATACAGATTCTCCGCAAGGGTGCTGTTCGGGTCGATACCCATTTTGAAGTCGGGGAGCGCATGTTTCGTCGCGTAGAGATACGCGCCAATGATGATGGCGATGGCAACGTTCACCAACGGGCCGGCGAGTGCGATCCAAAACTCCTGCCGCGGTTTGGGGCGACCTTGAAGCATGGCGACCCCGCCGATCGGATAGAGCGTGATGTCCTTCGTTCCCACTCCGTAGTGCTTGGCGACTAACGCGTGTCCGAACTCATGGAGCACTACGCAGAGGAAGACGAGGGCGACAAGAAGCACCATCGCCCAACTGCGGCCACCGACTAGGAAAATCCAGATCAGAAGCAGGAAGAACGTGATGTGTAAGCGGAGCGGAATTCCTGCGACGGTCGCGACCTGCAGTGACCAGGGGTGCGGCTTCTGGCTTGGCTCAGCCGGTTCCTGGGTATTCGCGCTCATGTATACACTTCGGATGCAAGCGGACCGCATTCCGTTCCCGCTTCATGTAGCATGACATCAATGGACGGCGACGGCAAACCTCATGGGCTGACCGGGCCATGTCCAGCCGCTTTAGGGATGATTGGGGTTCCTGCTCGCCGCTGGCAGACGAAAGCAGACCTTTATGGCCAGTTAGAGGATGCTAAGCGGTTTCTCGATTCGGCGCCGCTGGAGACCGTTACTTTGGCGAAGTGCGCGGAAGAGGCGGGGATGTCCCTGCACCATTTCCTAAGGCTGTTTCATGAGGTGCACGGAAGGACGCCGCACCAGTACTTGGCGGCGCGTCGGGTCGAGACGGCGAAACGACTCTTGACGGAGACGAAGCTGAGCGTTTCCGAGATTGCACTCGAAGTGGGATTGGGCGGCGCGAGTGCTTTCGGGCGAATGTTCAAGCAGGAAGTAGGGTGCTCGCCCTCCGGCTATCGAAATGCAAATTCGCAAGATCGGTAGAACTTCCTTTTGGCGAGACCGCTAAGATCAATACACCACGTTTTGTGGAGGAGAGTTATGGCGAAGAATACGTTTTGTCACATCGAATTTAGTTGCACGGATCTGAAGAAGTCACAGGCGTTTTATGAGGGAATGTTCGAGTGGACGTTCCGATCGTTCGGGGAGGAAATGGTTGTGTTTGGTACGGGCGAACAGCACCTGGGCGGATTGCAAAAGGTCTCGTCGGTTACACCTGGGAATTCACCAAGCGTTTGGGTCGAAGTGGATGACTTGGATGCGTACACGGCGAAGGCAGCTAAATTGGGCGGAAAGGTTTTGAGTGAGAAGCATCCGGTACCGAACGTGGGATTCTCTGCGATGGTCGCCGATCCGGACGGCAACAATGTCGGGATGGTGCAGTTCTCTTCATGAGATTCTGGACGCTGGTTGCTGGATGCTGGATGCTGGATTCTAGATTCTAGATTCGGGATGCGGGATCTGTGATCCGTGATCGCGTTCTTATCTTCAACCCCACATCACGTGACGGTGATAGTCACGACTGCGCTTGGCTGACCAAACATCACGCCGCCATGCGACATTCGCCATTGGAACCGATAGGTGCCGGGCGTGGCGGGCGCGGTGAAGGTCGCGGAGAAGCTATCCGTATGCGATTTGATGGTTGAGACGGCGGGGATGCCCGTGATTCCGAAGTTGCTTGTGCCGATGGGGACGAGCGAGTAAGTGGAATTCCAAGTCGCGGTTCCCAAGTTCTGCATGATCACGGTCGCGTTGAACGTGGTGCCATGCACGATTGTGGTCGGCACGAAATCGTTGCGGAAGAACTGGGCGTTATCGGCTGCATCAACGACGGTGATAGAAGTCACCGGCGTTCGATCGCCAAACGCAACTCCGGACTTCATCATTTGCCATTGCATGTTGTACACACCGGGGGTGACGGGGGCTGCGCATAGAGCGGCATTGGTGAACACTGCGCCGGGAGCGATGGTTGCGGGAATGTTAATCCGAGTCGCCCCCCAAGTGGGGACGTTTGCGGGAAGAAACGAAAGATAGTAGCCACCAGGGCCGGTCCAACTGGTTGTGCCCGTGTTCTTGTAGGAGTACGTCGCGTAAAAGTCTGACCCCACGCTTACGCTAACTGCGCCGCTGCGCGACAAATATTGAGCCGCATCGGCCGAGACGGTAATCGAGATTGCGTTCGTCGCTTGTCCGAACTTCGTACCGTTATGGGCCATACGCCACTGGAACACATATGCACCGGGGGTGGCAGGTGCTGTGAATGTCGCGGTCAGGGAAGCATTTGTATTCGGCACGACGGTGCCGCTTGGAACTCCTGCGACGCCGAAATCACTAGTCCCGATCGAAACCAAACTGTAGGTGGAGTTCCATGTGGCGGTTCCGACATTTTTCATCGCCGTTGTTATGGAGTAGGTTGTCGAGGGGCCAACATTTGATGGGAGCGCGCCTTGACTTACGAACTGAGCATTATCCGCCGCCGCGTAAACATTGATCGTGACGAGCGTCGTTGGATTACCAAACGGAGTTCCGTTCTTATTCATTTGCCACTGCATCGTGTAGGCGCCGGGAGTGGCTGGCGCGGTACACAACTTGCTGAATGTCACCTGACCTCCGGGGCCAACGGTCGGGATGCTGGCGGGAATTGGAATGCGATTTCCGCCCCATGTAACGTTGTTCGCTGGATTGATGGACATCATCGAATATCCGGCGGATGTGGACCATGTATTGGATCCGACATTCAGCATCGTATTCGTCGTATAGAAATCTGTTCCCGAGTAAACAGAAAGAGTTCCGGTTCTGGAAACAAATCGAGCGGCGTCAGGAACGGTGGAGACGACCACCGAGACAAGCGGGGAAGGCGTTCCAAACGGGAGATGATTGGATTCCATGACGGGCTCCCACTGAAAAGTGTAGGTGCCCGGTTTCGTGGGAGCTATGATCGTTCCGCCGAACGTTCCAATCTGGCCACCAGGCACGGAGCCGTTAGTTAGGGGTAGTCGATTGACAGCCCAAATCTTGTTGTCGAACGGGGATATAGATCGAAGCTGTTGAGTTCCTGCAGCCGACCACATATTCGATCCAGTGTTTTTATACTGCACGTTGACGCCGTAGGCTTGGCCGGCGGCCATCGATGCAGGCACGTTCTGCCCAACAAATGTTGCGAAGTTGGTTTGGGCAAGGACTGTGACGTTTACAATGGGCGACTTCGAGCTAAATTTCGCACCGTTGTGTTCCATTTGCCACTGTAGGGGATAGGTTCCGGGGGTTGTTGGAGCGGTTACGGATGCGACAAAGATCTTTGACTTGCCGTTGGCAATGTTATCGGATAGATTGAAACCAACGGGTGGTGCGTTCCAGTTTGTCTGGAGGCAATCGAGCATGTATCCACCCGCAGCGTTCCAATTGTTCATTCCCGTATTGGTGGCGGTTACGGCGACTTGATAGGTTGCACCGCCCGCCATCGGCATGTTTACGTCTTGAGTGATGGTCGCGTCGTCTGGTGGCGGTAGCCCAAACTTACTGACCTGAAATTCTTGAACGACGTCCGGTCCGATGGATGCTCCATACACATAGGCGAATCCTTTCTCATCGACACTGACGCCTCCTCCTTGAGGAACGGTCGAGCTCGCCATGTCTTCCGGCATACGGAATCCAGAATCGAACGTGAGGATTTGCTCGAGATCACCCTTGGGCGTTAGTCTCATCAGAAAATCATCAAAGGAGTTTGTCAACTCGTAGGTCCAGCCGCGGACAAGGAGGTGACCTTCCGGATCTACGACGATATCCGTCGCCTGAGAGTGTTTGCCGATGGTAAATGACTTTGTCCAATCCATGTTGCCGGTGGCCATATCAAATTGGCCGACGGAAGCTTCCTGCACATAGTTGACGAGGGCATAACCTACGGTGTAGAGCTTGCCCGTCTTCTCGTTGAGAATTGATTTTAGAGACCAAGAGTTAACGTAGGCGACGTATTCCTTTTCCCACAGTTCATTTCCTGACGGGCTGCACTTCGCGATAACGCCAAACATTGTTCCGTCGACGTAGAGTTCGCAAGTGAAGTATTGATTCCCAAGGCTATCGGTCATCACGTCGAAGGCACTGTTGATCATGAGATCCGGGGCGTACAGGGTATCGACTATGAGCGTGCCGACGGGATTGTATTTGAGGACATGACCGCCTACTCCGGCAATGAGATTTCCACTTGGGTCAACGGTCGCGAAGGCCCATGTTGCATTCGTCTTTAGCCAGATCTGATTTCCATTTGGATCAATCTTGAATGGATTTCCCGCTCCGGTTATGCCCAGCAAATTCCCGGACGAATCGAGACCCATCTCTAAGGCACCAGCACTGTTGGTCCAACGCAGAAGTCCAGCCGAACTGTATCGCGCGATTCCACGCGTGCCTGCTACATAGAAATCGCCGCTCTGGTCGGGAATGATTTGCCTTGTATCGCCAAGATCCGTCGTAGTCATCGAGCAGAAGAGGAGTTTTCCGTCTTTATCGAAAGCGGCTACCGCGGTTGAGCCTGCTGGACCCACGGCAAAGGCTCTTCCAAAGAGATACGTGGTGCCTACAGACGTTGTGAACGCTTTTACGTTCGTTATGTTTATGTTGTTGTTATTTACGTTTGTATTTGTCCAGACGTTGGAACCGCTTAGGGTAAATCGAGCGGCACCCATTCTCAAACTCGTGTTGTGATCGCCGTCCCACATCACGCAATAAACGGAATTTCCCGAAAACGTAATTGCGACAATATCGGTTGGGCGAACGCCAAGTAGGGCGGTCAAGTCAAAGGTTCCTACCTTTGTTCCACCGGGGGAATATTTTTCTATTGTGTTGTTGACGGCGAAATAGGCGTATCCAGACGAATCGACGAACGCCGGCAATCCAGGAATGATGATGCCGATCGCGTTGCCACCACTCGGATTGAGCTTGATCCATGCAGATCCGAATAAGTTGATGGCACCGGTAGTGGGGTCAACCCAAATCGATCTGCAATCGTAACCAGCGAAGAGATTTGACGACCACAAGAGCAGGCCTTGCGAGCTAAATTTTTGAAGGATGGCTCCTTTGCTGTCGCCAGGAAGTTGGAGAGCGGTGTAGATGGCGTTGTCGCTTCCAATGGTGAGTGCGCTACTTGGGTATTGAGTGTTTTGATAGGTGGTGGGCGCTGAATAAAGGTGGGCGTTGGCAGGAGAAAATTTCTCGATACTTCCGAGGCTCGTTGTAAAGATTAAGTTATCGGCGTGATCGACATGAAGGTTGAAGGCGCCCGCAAAGCCGGGCGTTACCACACCAGCTTTGGTGCACTTCGCCATGGCGGTGCCGTCCGATACGAAGACATTTTCGGTACTGTCGATGTCACAAAATAACTTGATCTCACTGTTGAGCGAAAGTTGTCGCATGCCAAGGAGCTTGCAAAAAACGAAGTGCCCTGTTAGGTCGAACCTCAAGACGTACACCTCAAAGTCTTTTTTGAGGCCGGGTCCGGTGCCTCTGTCGGCGTAGCCGATCACGTAGATGCCGGAAGCGCTTTCTATTACGTGGCAATCACCTAGGTTGTTGAAGTAGGGCACCGTCCATTCGGTCAATCCGCTTGAACCGATCTTTGAGATGGAAAGAGTGCTTCTTGCGTAAGCGCCCCCATCTTTCGCGGCGATGATGTCCTTCGGCACCATTCGCGTAAGCGCGTGGGGGACGGCGTAGGATGTGAAGTATCGCTTCCATGGTTGGGCGTGCGCGACCGCAGCCACAAGTATGAGTAACCATATTTGAACCAGACGGTTCCACTTCACGGAGAATTGGACGCCAAGGTTTATGCGACGGTAACAATCAGGTTACGGTTATTGTTACAACCGCGCTGGGTTGGCCGAATTTGACTCCGCCGTGCGACATCCGCCACTGGAACCGATAGGTGCCGGGAGTCGAAGGGGCGGTAAAGGTTGCAGCGAAGCTGTCGGTATGGGAAGGTAGGGTTGAAACGGCGGGCAGACTCGTAATTCCGAAATTACTCGTCCCAATGGGGACGAGGGAGTAAGTGGAATTCCAGGTGGCGCTTCCCAAGTTCTGCATGATTACGGTCGCGTTGAATGTGGTGCTGTGCACGACGGTGAGGGGAACGTTATCGTTGCGGAAGAACTGCGCGTTATCAGCGGCAGCCAATACGGTGATCGAGGTCAAAGGCGACTTGTCACCGAAAGCCACGCCGTTCTTCGTCATCTGCCATTGCATTGTGTAGGTGCCTGGGGTGAGCGGGGCGGTGCATAGCGCGGCGTTTGTCAACGTTGCGCCCGGTCCGATGGGGGAAGGGATGTTGATTCTCGTGGCCGTCCACTTCGTGTCGGTAGTCGGGAAGATCGAGAGATAGTAACCCGTTGCCGACGACCATGTTGAGCCGCCGGTGTTCTTGTAGGAATAGGTGGCGTAGAAGTCGGCACCTGCGTTGACTGACGTTGCACCGCTGCGAGAGACGAAGAAGGCGGCTTCGGTGGCAACTACAACAGTTAGACTTGTCGAGGGTTGTCCGAACTTCGTTCCGTTGTGCGCCATGCGCATGCGGAAGGTGTAGGTTCCGGGTGTTGCCGGAGCAGTGAAGGTCGCCGTGAATGCTGCGCTTGCGTTTGGCGCTGTCGTCGGCGCAATGATTCCTGTCACGCCAAAGTTGTTCGAGCCGACGGGGACGAGACTATATGCGCTTCCCCATGTCGCGGTACCCAAATTCTTCATGTTGATTGTTGCGCTGAATGTTAAGTTCGGGCCGATGCTCGTGGGGACTGGGGTCGAAGAGAGGAACTGTGCGTTGTCGGGCCCGGCGTAGACTTGGATCGTTACGAGCTGTGTTGTATCGCCGAATGGGACGCCGCTTCTTCCCATTTGCCACTGCATCGTGTAAGTGCCCGGCGTTGAGGGCGCGGTCATCAATCCATTGAAGGTCACTTGCGCGTTTGGTGCGACGGTGGGGTTAGCAGCGGGAATGTACTCGCGATTCACGCCCCATGTGACGTTATTGAGAGGGTTAATCGTCATCAACGAATAGCCGCCGGCGGTAGTCCAACTATTTGTGCCGACGTTCTGCATGGTGTTGATGGCGTAGAAGTCGGTTCCTGCGTAGAGAGAGACAGCTCCGCTTCGCGAGACATATCGGGCGGCATCAGCAACTTTCGTTACGGGGATGGCGAGCAGAGGTGTTGGAGTGCTAAACGGAAGCGCGTTCGACTCTTGTAGTGGCTGCCACTGATAGTTGTAATTGCCAGCAGTCAGTGGAGCTACGATTGTGCCTCCAAACGTCCCCACAGCACCAGGAGCGATCGGGCCATTAAGTAGGGGCAGACGATTGAGTTTCCAAGTGATGTTGTTAAGAGGTGAAGCGGATTGAAGCGTTTGAGTATTCGCGACTGACCAGGTGTTCGTTCCGGTGTTCTTGTATTGCACGGTCACCGCGTAGCTCTGCCCTGCGATCATGGATGTTGGAACGGATTGGCCGACGAACTGACCGAAGTTCGTTTGCTGCAACACTGTGATCGGCTGTGAAATCAACTGGCCGAATTGCGTTCCGTTGTGCTCCATCTTCCACTGCAAGTTATAGGTGCCGGGAGTGGCAGGCGCTTTGACGTTTCCGGTGAATGTCTTACTTTGGAGAGATGCGATCGAATCGGTTCCCGCGAGGGGGATGTTATTGATGGTCCACGTTGAAGGGGCCATATTGTCCAGTCGATACCCATCAGCAGAGGTCCAGGTGTTCAACCCTTGGTTTGTGGCAGTGACACTCACCTGATAGGTTTGACCGGTCACCATCGAGAGTGGTGTGCTCAACGCGAGGGACGAATCGTCGCCAAGTGGCGGGCTAAATTTGACAACGTTAAAATCGTAGGTGTTGTTGGGGCCGATGGCTCGACCGTAAACGTAGGCGTTTCCGCTCGAGTCGATTCCGACTCCATCGCTTTGCTCGGAGAGCTTTGCTCCTGAATCGAAGAACGATTGCTTCTGAATATTTCCTTGGGGATCCATTCCCAGGATCGCGTAATCATAGGCGGTGACGGCGGCGTATCGCCAGCCCGTGACAACCGGATAATTGTTCTTGTCTAGCTTCACATCTGTGGCGGCGGAGGCGATGCCTGGATTTGGCGTCTTGAGCCAATTGATTCCTCCCGTCGCGGTGTCGAGAGCAAATATGGACATCTCATGCACGCCAGCGTTGTTGGTTTGCCCGACAGCATAGATTTGGTTGTGGGTCGGATCGAGAACGGAGGTTACACAGGGGCAGTTCAGACCGAATGACATATCGGTCGACCACTCGGGATCTCCGTTGGCCAAGTATTTTGAGATCCATCCTTCGGTGGTGCCGCTCGAGTAGCGGTCGAAGGTGATGTAGATATCGTTGTTTGGCGCTGTCTCGACTTTCACAAAGTAGTCGTTGGTGAATGTCTTTGCAAAAGTTGAGTGCCACAAAATCGCGCCGGCGGAGCTGATCTTGCAGATGCCCATGACGGTGAGTGACGCATCAGAGATTTCAATGACATTGCCGCTCGCGTCGGTTGTTATGAAGTGAGCGCCAACTTGATCGCTTGGAAGAATCGCTTGCCAGAGCTGGGTGCCCGTGCTCGAAATCTTTACGATGATATTGCTGTAGAGCGCGAGGACGTTTCCTGTGTTATCGACCGCCAAATCCGTTGCCAACGTTCCGGCAAACGGAACGCTCCAAACCTGATTGCCTGCCGCATCGATGCGTCGAACGGTGCTGTTGTTGCTTATCACGAATCCGCCGCCAGGCATGGGTCGGAGCTTGACCTTTGGACCGTTATTCGCATTCCCGCCACCGGGCGATCCGTCTGATTTTGTGAAAAGGGTGTTGCCATTTGGTCCGTACCCGCCGATGCTTCCGGCAGAACCCAATCCCCACCAAAATGTGTTGCCCGCGCCATCGGTGATCGCGTTCATCCGGTAGCCGGGTTCGTGTTCGATCGTCTGCCGGGTGCTGGGCCACACGGTAGATCCCGCGGTGTTCAATTTAATAACGGCGGTTGTTACGTCATGATCGGTGACTTGCGCATAGAAGGCGCCGTTCGTCATGGAAACAGGCGGTTCGCTACTATTCAAGAACCATTGGCCGACTATTGCTTGCGTGTGAGACTTCTCCCAAAGCAAGTTGCCGGTCGAGTCGTATTCGTGAAAGACAAGATCAGTTCCAGTCGTGCCCTTATTAATCGTGCTGATCTTTCCATCGGCATTCACGAATGGTGATGTTAGGATCGGTGAGCTAAGTGGTTTTGACCAGAGCACAGTTGCGGACGGGCTGAATTGCTTGAACTGCGTGTTGGTCGCGAGGAGCACGCCCGCAGGATCAACGCACAAGTAACCGTAGTTGCCGGGTGCGGTCCAACCCAGAGTTCCGCCAGGGTTGTATTTCCAAAGAGTATCGAAGGTTTGGTCGCCAACGTTGTTTAGAGTGGTTGCATAGATCGTTCCATCATTTGCGACGGCGGCGTCCACAAGATTTCCAAAGGTGGAACCGGCTAAGGTGAGGTCTACAGACCACACTGTCTTTCCGATCGGCGAGATTTTTTGAATGAAGGGTGGCCTGGTTGCGCTGCCAACCTGATGGTCTCCGAAGAAAAGGGCATTTCCGCCCGAATCGACCGCTAGCTTGTAGGTAACATTTCCAACACTTCCGAGGTTCAGGCTCCAAAGCAGCGCGCCGGTGGAATCGTATTTTGTAAGCACGTCGACTCCTGACGCGTTTGTCGTCAGAAGAAATACGTTATCGGATGTGTCGCAGGCCAAAGCGATGGGCTTTATGAGGCTGCCGTAATAGACCTGGAATTTCTTTGCACCGCTCAGTGTGTACGCGGTAACGAGGGCTTGATTGCCGTTTGGATAAAGGCGGTTTGCACTGCTGGCTACGAAGACGGTGCTTGTCCCCTCCGCCAAGAAGAAGGGCTGGTCACTACCAATAAAAGTGCTGCCCGCGTATCCGGAGCGCGAGGTCCATTGCTCGGCGCCGGTCGAATCGTACTTCGTGAGTTGGAAGCCGCTGATTCCGGTTACGGAGTAGGCTCCTCCGTCTTTTGCTCCGAGGATGGCGCCCGGATCGCTTCTCGACGGATAAATGGTGTCTGCGTACGAGGCCCACGACTGGTGCCATGCGGGTTGCGCGCCGACTAACCCAACGAGGCAGGCGAACAGGAGGCAGGCAGAAATTGCTCGGCGCATGACGAATTTGACGCTCGCGCCTTCGCAAACGTCACACCCTTACAGTTTAGGTCGAATTTGATTCAAATCCGACCCTGTTTTCAACTCACCACGATGGTTACGAGCTTGCTCGCTTGCCCGAACTTGGTGGATCCGTGCTGCATTCGGAATTGGAAGGTGTAGGTTCCTGGGGTGGCAGGAGCGGTGAAGCTCGCTTGGAACGAACTGTTCCGGTTCTGGTCGGTGAGGGTGATGGGGACGCTCGCTTGGCCAAAGTTATTGCTTCCTACAGACGCGAGGGTGTAGAGGCTGTCCCAGTTTGCAGTCCCGATATTTCCCATGATGATAATCGCGGTAAAGGTGTGCCCGTGAACGATGTTGGTGGGAACGCCGCTCTGGGTGACGAATCTTGCATCGTCGGCGCCTTGGTAGACGTTGATGATTGTGACCGGCGTTTTCTCTCCGAAGGGAACACCGGACTTCACCATTTGCCATTGCATTGTGTAGGTGCCGGGAACGATAGGAGCGGTGCAAAGTGCCGCGTTGGTAAAGCTGCTTCCTGGGGCGACACTTCCAGGAACATTGATTCGTTTTGCAGTCCAGGTCGCGTCCGTCGAGGGCGAGATGGAAAGTGAGTAACCCGCGGCCGCCGTCCAGGTTGTGGTTCCGGTGTTCTTCATTGAGTAGGTCGCATAGAAGTCGGAGCCCGCGAAGACTCCGGTGGCGCCTGAACGAGAAACGAATTGAGCCGCGTCGTTCGAAACGACGACGGTGATGGAAGGAGTCGCTTGTCCGAACTTCACCGTTCCGTGTTGCATGCGCATCTGGAAGGTGTAAGTTCCTGGCGTTGCGGGCGCAGTGAAATTTCCGGTGAAAGTGCCGTTCGCATTTTGCGCAACAGCACCTGAAGCGATGGATCCGATACCGAAGATATTGGATCCCACAGATGCGAGGGAATAGCTCGCCGCGTTCCAAGAGTTCGTTCCCAAGTTCTTCATGGTGAAGGTCGCACTGAAAGTTTTGCTCGGCCCGATGCTGCTCGGAACAGGGGTGGAGGAAACGAGTTGCGCGTTGTCCGCCGCTGCGACGACGATGATGTGCAGAAGGGGAGTGGTATCGCCAAAGGGAACTCCACCTTTGTCCATCTGCCACTGCATCGTGTAGTTGCCGGGGACAGAGGGTGCGGTGCAGAGTCTGCTCATGGTCACCGATGCTCCTGGTCCGACGCTGGGAACAGATGCTGGGATGTTGATGCGGTTGCCACCCCAGGTCGTGTTGTTATTCGGGTTGACCGACATCATGGAGTAACCGGCTGCCGTTGTCCAGGTGCTGGTTCCGACATTCATCATCGTGTTCGTCGAGTAGAAGTCCGAGCCTGCATAGACGGTGGTGGCACCCGTTCGTGAGACGAACCTCGCCGCATCGGTCGCGGTCGAGACGACGACTTGAACGTTGGGGGAAAGCGTTCCGAAGTTGAGACTGTTCGAATCTTGGATGGGCATCCATTGGAAGTTGTATGTGCCTGGAGCACTTGGCGCGACGATGGTTGCTCCGAAGACACCGGTGACTCCCGGACCGACGGGGCCATTGGTCAATGGCATGCGAGTCATTCCCCACGTGATGTTGTTGACGGGATGAGCGGACTGGAGCTTCTGAGTTCCCGCGACCGACCAAGTGTTCGTTCCTGTGTTCTTGTATTGGAGGTTGACCGCGTAGCTTTGACCGGCGACCATCGTCGTCGGCACTGACTGCGAGACGAACTGCGCAAAGTTTGTTTGCGCTAAAACGACGATGTTGAGAAGATTGGATGGATCTCCGAACTTCGTTCCGTTGTGATCCATGCGCCATTGCAGCGGATATGTGCCTGGCGTTGTCGGAGCAGTGACGTTTGTGGTGAACGTCTTTGTGCCGAGGTTGACGATGTTGTCACTGCCGGCCATGGCGACGCTCGTCACTCCCCAATTCGTCTGGAGACAATCTAGTTTGTAACCACTTGCCGCGGTCCACGCGTTAGAGCCGACGTTCGTCGCGGTGATGCCGACCGCATATTGCGCACCCGCTGCCATGGGCGATGGCGCACTCTGCACGAGAGTCGCATCGTCAGGTGGTGGCGGACCATACTGCACAACACGAAACTCCATTTGTTGATCCGGACCAACGGATGTTCCGAACAAATATGCGAAGCCATTTGAGTCCGTTCCGATTCCCGAAATCGTGGGAATTGCCGGGATCGTGGAATTGACCTGGATGCGTGTGACGTCATCGGAGACGGCCAATCCTGCATCGAACTGTTTAGTTTGCTCGACCGTTCCATCGGGATCAATTCTTAATGCAATTGCATCCCACGAAGTTACCGTCGAGTAGTAAAACCCGCTGACAAGCAAATGACGATCTTTATCCAAAACGCCGTGAATCGCTTGTGACTCTTTTCCGATCGGGATTTCCCTACTCCATTCCAGCTGCCCGGAAGCAGCATCAAACTTACCAACTGCGATTTGATTGAAGCTGGACTTGAGAACGTATCCAACCGTATAGACCTTGCCGGAAACGTTATCGACGACCGTATCTTTACACCAGGAGTTAACGTCGGCATTAAAGAGTTGACTCCACACTTCGGCGCCGTTAGCATTTAGCTTTGTGATCGCTCCGTAATATGTCCCGGCTGTAAACAGCTCGCTCGTAAAATATGCGTTCCCCGCAGAATCAGTCGTCGCCAGAAATGCGCCCCTGATGTTATCGTCAGACGGGAAAGTTTTGTCGTAGAGGATCGTGCCCGAAGGGTTGAGCTTCGTTACGTGGCCGTTAAAGAACACGATTAAGTTGCCCGAAGAATCGACTGCTGAATAACCGGACTGCGATCGTTGCCAAAGCAGCGTGCCTGCATTGTTGCGCTTGAATGCACCGTTGGAATCGCAGCCGAGCACATTTCCTGCCGCATCCACTCCTATGTCACCTATCGGATTCAGGACACTCCATATCATCGCGCCGGATGAATTGAAGCGCGCCATTCCTTTGTCTCCCGATGCGATAAAACTTCCGTCGGGTTCAGCGACCACGTGTTTTGGTATTCCCAAATTTGGACCAACTGATGAGAACAATGCTGCGCCATGGGAATCGAACCCTGCGAGGGCGGCTGTGTTGCTCTGCGGGCCGTTGATGTCCCCGCTACCCATAAGAAATGTATTGCCCGAGGGCGTCACGCACCCTTGTACATCGGAAATCAGTTGGCGCCGGACAGTGGACCCTGGGCTTGACCAATTAACAGATCCAGCCAAAGAAACGTTACCAACCCCGAAAGACGACGGCGCGTAGTTGTTGTCGGTCCAGATCGTACAGTAGATCGAGCCTTGCTGAAATGTGATGAACGGCAGATCAGTAGAAGGCACGCCGAGGGCACTTGCAAGATTGAACGTTGCCACGATTGCGCCCGCAGAATTATATTTGTCAATGCGGTTGCCATAGCGGATGTAGACGTTGCCTACACCATCGGGATTCCAATCTTGCGGCGTATTTATTTGACGGTGACTTAGAACTGCACCTGCGCCTGAGAGGGTAACCCACGCAATAGTTTGGGAGAGGTAGCCGTTAGCGAGGGTCAGTGTGCCGTCGGTGTTAACGGCGATCCTTCCTGGACTGTCGATAGAGATGCCGGGCGATGTCCAAACTAGATTTCCGTTTGTATCAATCTTTTGGACAGCAGCTCCTTCGTCGTTAGGTGCCCCGTATCCAAACAAGACGTAAACGGCGTTGTCAGTGCCGATCGCGTAGTCTCGCGGGCCCGAAGCGGTGCCGCCAGCATAGGAGGGTGCGCGTGTCCAAAGCAGTTGTCCTGTCGGAGACTGTTTCACTAGCAGCGATGACGTAATGCCGATGATGTTGCCAGCGCCGTCGAACGACATTCGGTCAGAAGCGTACAAGTTGGCGACAACGTTTCCGTTCGGGTCGATTTTCATTCCGTTCGCCAGATACAGATTGTCGTTCGCGTCAACAAGGCAGTTCGTATTCAGCGAATCATCATAGTTCGCGACTCCCAGATTCTTTGTAAGCACACACTTTCCCGTGTTGTCATACTTGAAAAGTTCCAACTTGCCGTTAGGCGAAACCAGGGGCCATGGTGCCTCGCCCGGATGAACATAGCCTGCTACGTAGAATCCGTTCGAGCACTCTGCAAGTAAGGGCCCAGATGAGACGGTGCAGTAGAACGGCGTGGACCAAAGTAGGGCTCCGGTTGCATCGAAGCGAGTGATGCTTGTATTTGATACAGCGAAAGCACCCCCGTCCCGAGCTCGTATGACTCGTTGAGGACGAATGCTTGTGGGACCTGCAGGGTCGGAATAGGCGGTGAAATACTTCTTCCAGGCGGCGGTTTGGGCCAACGCCAGTCCGGCGGCTGGGATGAGGAGGGCGACGGCAAAAGCTCTTAAGAACTTCACGGCGAATTTGACGCCGATCTCGTCCAGCAGGTCACAACTGTATCTAGCTTCCTTTTTGTTGCGCTAACGCTGCGTCAGGGTTTGGGAAGGAGAGGTTTGGGGTTCTTTTTCCCGTGAGCCAGTAGGTCATGAGGTCACCTTTGCCTTTAACGGTGATGAGACCGCGTTCTTCGAAATCGTAGCGATCTTGGAGGCGGCGGACGACGTCCTCGGTCACTTGAATCTGACCGGCGACTCCTTGCGATTCCATTCGGGAAGCGGTGTTCACTGTGTCGCCCCAGAGGTCGTAGCTGAGTTTGTTGTTCCCGATTACGCCAGCGACGAGCGGTCCGCAGTGAATTCCAATTCGCAGTTGCATGGGTTTGCCGCTAGGGCTTGGAATCTTTGCGATCATCTTTTGGATCTCGAGGGCGAAGTCTGCCATGGCGGCGAGGTGATCAGGATTCGCATCGGGAAGTCCGCCGGCCGCCATGTACGCGTCGCCGATCGATTTTATTTTTTCTAATCCTTTGCTCGCGAGGAGGTCATCGAAGTCGGAGAAGACGACGTTTAGATATCGGACCACTTGATCCGGTGGATAGGTGGCGGCGAGAGGGGTGAAGTCGACGACGTCGGCAAAGAGGACGGATGCGCTTTCGTATCCATCGGCTATGATCGCCCATTCCTCTTTCAGTCGCTGGGCGATGGAGGACGGCAAGACGTGCGTGAGCAAGAACTCGGAGCGCGATTTTTCTTCGACCAGCAATCGACCGAGAAGAAAGTCTCTACGTAACGCGCGATCTGTGGGATACGCGGCGGCGAGTCCGATGACGTAGGCGAAACAAAGATAGACGGTTTTCTCGCCGAGCACCTCGCCGGTTAGGGGGCGAATCCTGTACACCCACGCGAGGGAGATGATGCACAGGACGGCGGCGGTGTACATCGCATTCCAGAAACGTAATCGAGCGATGGTGAAGACTCCGATCACGACGAAGATAGTCGGGATAACGGCTTGTCGCTCATAGAAATCTTCTGGTGCGATGTGTTGGACAAGGAGAAAGCCCATCGTGATGACGAGGGCGAGGAAGGCCATGACCGCTTGGGCGTAGCGGGGGAATCTATTGCTATGCGTGCAGATTCTAATGATGAAGACAAGCACCGCGAGGACGAGGCAAATCGTGGTGTTTAGGTGGCGCATGGCGGGATCGCCCAGCCACGGAAGGGCCGCCCCGAGGAGGAGGATGAAGATGATCGTGAGGCCCCATCGGAGCGGGGTAACCGACCTTTGAGCGTGGTGCTTCCGATATTCGCCTTCGAGTTCGGGCGAGAAATGCATGCCCCACCGCAGGTGTTCGGCCACAAGCTCGTCGATGCGGGTCATCCGGGGGAGAGTTTATCTGCGTTGAGTTTTGAGTATTAAGTATTTAGGCGGAGGCGGTGTGTTGGGGGTTAGGGTTCTAGTGTGTTGGGCACGCAACCCCGTTGGGTTGATGTGTTTCTGCCGTTCCTACCCAGGGTTGCTTCAGACTTCCGCTTCGCTCCAGTCTGGCGCACCCTGGGCTGTGCTACGAAATCCCTTTGGGATTAGGGAGGATTCCGCTAATAAAATATGAGATCAAGGACCCAAGTGCTGGTTTTGAGTGTTGGGTGCTTGGTGTGTTAGGCGTAGGGGCTAGGCGCCGAGGGCAGAGAGCCCTGAGCGGACAGCCTAGCTCGTTTGCAATCGGTTGAACTTCGTATCGACTGGGCAACACACAGTAAACATGTTTCGAAAGCGCGATCTTCTCAGCAGTGTGCGCGTGGCTTCTCCATGCCCGGCGCGGTGGTCGGAGATGGACGGGGACGATCAGATGCGGCACTGCCGGTTGTGTAAGAAGAACGTCTACGACCTCTCTTCGATGACTCGTGCTGAGGCGGAGAAGCTATTGTTGGCATCCATCGGGGATCAGATATGTGTTCGATTCCACCGGCGCGCGGACGGAAAGATCTTAACTTCGGATTGTCACGTGGGACGGATGGCCATGTGGCGTCGGATGGCGACTGCCGCGGCGGCGGGAGTGATGGTTTTGATCACGGGGCTCACCAAAGCTTCGAACATGTCCAGCGAAGGAAACAACTATTCCGGAGTTCAATTCGGTGCGGGCGGGGGAGACCTGCCCGAAATGGGCGACATCTCGGCGAGCAGTCATCGAACAGGT
>Ga0068865_100000723_pt1 | contig 18580 bp, 21 predicted proteins | sample KBSMisM12_FD_75293 | JGI IMG/M metagenome (GOLD analysis project Ga0068865, IMG submission 75293) | Miscanthus rhizosphere microbial communities from Kellogg Biological Station, Michigan, USA - KBS Miscanthus M1-2 | ecosystem: Host-associated > Plants > Roots > Rhizosphere > Soil ...
CGACCAGGGCAACACGGTGGTGGTCATCGAGCACAACCTCGACGTCGTGAAGACCGCCGACTGGATCGTCGACTTCGGCCCCGAGGGCGGCGACGGCGGCGGCCAGATCGTCGCCACGGGCACGCCCGAGCAGGTGGCGGCCAACCCGCAGAGCTGGACCGGGCGCTACCTGGCGGAGTTGCTGGAGCGGCACCGCGCGCGGCAGGGCCGGCAGAAGGCGCTGAAGACGGCCTAGGCCATGAACATCCCTCCCCCTTGTGGGGAGGGTGGCCCGAGCGAAGCTCGGGCCGGGTGGGGGGATCTGGATTGGTCACGGCGCCGACCGCGAAGGCCCGCAAATTGCGCAACGCAATGACCGAGCCCGAGGTCTGGCTCTGGGGCAGGCTTAAGCGGCTTCACGCGCAAGGATATCATTTCCGGCGACAACGCCCCTTCCGGGACTACGTGCTCGACTTCGTGTGTTTCGATCGTCGTCTGGTGGTGGAATTGGACGGTGGGCATCACAGCCAGCGTGCCCAGGCAGAGCACGACGGCCTCCGCGATGCGATCCTGACCCGCGAGGGATTCCGCGTGATGCGATTCTGGAACTCCGAAGTCCGAACCAACATCGATGGTGTCATGCACTCGATCATGGAAGCGCTCGAGAGTTCGCAGGCCGTGCGCCCGAAGACGGGTGATCCGATCAGATAGGCTGGGCTTGGGCGAGGTCCCCCCACCCGGACGAGGCTTTGCCTCGTCCACCCTCCCCACAAGGGGGAGGGATGAAGAGCCTAGGCCTTGGCGTTTTCCCCGCTCAACGCCTTGTAGGCCTCGACGTAGGGGGTCTGCTGCAGGACCAGGATCACGGGGGCGAACAGCAGGGGCGAGGCGCCTTCCAGGAGGTAGCGGACCGGGTGGGCGACGAAGGCGTCGGCGCCTTCGCCGTGTTCGCCGAAGCCGGTCAGCATGCCGACCACGAGGAAGGCGGCGATCCACCAGGCCACCCAGACCATCATCACCAGGAACAGGTTGAGCAGCCACATGCCGAACAGGGCCCACGCCTTGCCGCGGGTGAGCCGCCACGAGCGGGCGAAGTCGATCCGCTGCTCGGCGACGCTCATCGGCCCCACGAGGCCGAAGCGCAGGCCGAGCCAGACGCCGACGATCAGCGCGGCGAAGCCCACCAGCATCGGCGCGCCGGCGATGTGGTCAGCCAGCGCCTGGCCCAGCAGATAGGCCGCCAGGCCCAGCGCGCCGAGGCCCACGGCGCAGATGGCGCCGATCCCCAGCAGGCGGACCTCGTCGCGGCCGATGCGCAGGTGCAGGAAGCCGGGCGCGTCGGGCTTGAGCAGCATCCGGTAGAGGCCGACCGCCACAATCGTCTGGATCAGCACGTCGCCGGCCACCGCCACCAGGGAGCCGAAGCCGCCCAGAGCCGCCTCGTCGATCGCCTGGGTGGCCACCACGCCCACGGTGATGACCAGGGCCACCACGATGACGGCCACCATGCCGATCAGGTTGAAGCCGGCCCAGCCGACCACGACGCGCCAATGCCGGCGCAGGACCTGGAAACCCTCCAGCGCCGCGTCGCTCGGGGAGAAAGCCACCGCGCTCAGCTCAACCCGCCTCGGGCTGAGCGGTCAGCGGGCGCGACGGCGGGACGCCGTGCAGCTGGGCATAGGCCATCGCGCCGGGCGCCGCGATCACCGCGTTGTAGAGCGCCGAGAAGACGCTGTTGATCAGCATGTAGGCCAGCAGTCCGATGCTGAGGTAGCTGGTCAGCGACTGGGTCTTGGGTCGGACCATCGCGGCCACGTCGGAGAGCTGGCCGCCCATGGCGACCTTGATCGCGCCGGCCAGGCCGAAGAAGACCGCGATCAGCAGGACGCCGATGACCGCGATGGAGGCCAGCGCCAGCAGGTAGGCGCCGAGCAGCGTCCAGAAGTGGCCGCGCGTCAGCGTCCAGGACTCGAACACCGCCAGGCGGCGCTCGGCGAAGGTCGCGACTGGCGCCAGCGACAGGCGCACCAGCACATAGACCAGCACGCCCATCGAGAAGAGGAAGGCCAACAGGCCCGCGAACGCCTGCACGGCGACGCCGGCGGCCGAGGCCAGGGCGACGACCACTCCGGAGACCGTGCTGACCGCCACCACCAGCCCGATGAACAGGAAGATGTAGATCACGGTCAGGCCCATCAGGCGCAGCTCGTCGGCGCCCAGGCGCAGGTAGCCGAAGCGGGTGTCGTCATGGCGGAAGATCAGACGGTAGACGGCGGCGGCCATGACGCTCTGGATCGCCAGGCCCAGCACCAGCACCGGGGCGATGGCGATCAGGGCGTCCAGGAACTGCCGCCAGGTCAGGTTGGCGTCGCCGCTGATGGTGTCCAGGCCGTGCTTCACGCTGGCGGGCAGGTTGGCGTCGATCACCGCGGCCAGGACGCTGACGGCGACAGACACGACCACCCAGGCGCCGAACGCGCGCGGGTTTTCGCGTGTGATCCGAAATCCCTCTAGGGCCCACTCGGTGGGCTTTAACCCCGACACATCCTCATCCCTAGGCCCGCACCCGCGCACCACAGCAACGAGTCGGCCACCCCTTTGGATGCAAGGTTGGGGCTCGCCCCGCCCCTACGCAAGGCCCCGCTCGCGATCGCCGCCATTCGTTGCTAGTTAGCCACGCATGTCTATCAGACCCGTGCATGTAGTGGGCGGCGGCCTGGCTGGTTCCGAGGCGGCCTGGCAGGTCGCGAGCGCCGGCGTTCCCGTCGTGCTGCACGAGATGCGCCCGGTGCGCGGCACCGACGCCCATCAGACTGACCGGCTGGCCGAACTTGTGTGCTCCAACTCCTTCCGCGCCGACGACTGGACGGCCAACGCCGTGGGCCTGCTGCACGCCGAGATGCGTAAGCTGGGCTCGATCATCATGGCCGCGGGCGACGCCCACCAGGTGCCGGCCGGCGGCGCCCTGGCCGTCGACCGCGACGGCTTCGCCCAGGCGGTCACCGAGCGGCTGGAGGCCCACCCGCTGGCGACCATCGCGCGCGAGGAGGTGGCCGGCCTGCCGCCTGCCGACTGGGACAGCGTGATCGTGGCGACGGGCCCCCTCACCTCGCCCGCGCTCAGCGACGCGATCCTCAGCCTGACCGGCGAAGGACAGCTCAGCTTCTTCGACGCCATCGCGCCGATCGTGCACCTGGAGAGCGTCGACATGGGCGTCGCGTGGCGCCAGTCGCGCTACGACAAGGAAGGCCCCGGCGGCGACGCGGCGGCCTACATCAACTGCCCGATGGACAAGCCTCAGTACGAGGCCTTCATCGACGCCCTGCTGGCCGGGCCGAAGTCCGAGTTCAAGGACTGGGAGCATGTGCCCTATTTCGACGGTTGCCTGCCCATCGAGGTGATGGCCGAGCGCGGCCGCGAGACCCTGCGCCACGGGCCGATGAAGCCGGTGGGCCTGACCAACGCCCACAAGCCGACCGAGAAGGCCTACGCCATCGTCCAGCTGCGCCAGGACAATGCGCTCGGCACCCTGTGGAACATGGTGGGCTTCCAGACCAAGCTGAAGCACGGCGCCCAGACCGAGATCTTCCGGATGATCCCGGGGCTGGAGAAGGCGGTGTTCGCCCGCCTGGGCGGGCTGCACCGCAACACCTTCCTGAACAGCCCGCGCCTGCTGGACGGTTCGTTGCGGCTCAAGGCGGACCCCCGTCTGCGGTTCGCCGGCCAGGTGACCGGCGTGGAGGGCTATGTCGAAAGCGCCGCGGTGGGCCTGCTGGCCGGCCGCTTCGCCGCCGCCGAGCGCCTGGGCCGCCCGGTGACGCCGCCGCCGGCTACGACGGCGCTGGGCGCCCTGATCGGCCACATCACCGGCGGGCATCTGGAAGTTGGTTCGCAGAATGGGGGCGCCGGCAGCTTCCAGCCGATGAACATCAACTACGGCCTCCTGCCGCCGCTCGAGGGCCCGAAGCACGGCGCCGAAGGCAAGCGCCTGCCGCACAAGGAACGCGGCCGCGCCAAGAAGCGTCTGGTGGGCGAACGCGCCCTGGCGGACCTGGAGACTTGGGTGGTCGGCGAACGGGCGCTCGAGCCGGCCCAGTAGCTCATCCCTCCCCCTTGTGGGGAGGGTGGACCGAGCGCAGCTCGGGCCGGGTGGGGAACCCTGGGTCGGAGTGGCGAGTCAGTAAGCTAGCTCTGCAAAGTCGCGCTTGAACGCGGTCTCCCCACCCGTCTGCCGCTTCGCGCCAGACACCCTCCCCACAAGGGGGAGGGATGACTTAGACCTTCCCGCGCGCGACGGCGATTGTGAGCCGCAGCCGCCGGGCGAAGTCGTTGCTGGCGGGGCGGCCGGCGAGCGCGGCGTGGGCCACGGCCGGGAAGGCCGCGACGCTGAGCGAGCGCGACGCCGAGCGCGCGGCGTGGATCACCTTCAGGAACACGGGGCGCAGGTCGGGCTGCGCGGTGAGCCGCTTGCCCAACGCCCAGGCCGAGCCTCCGGCCAGCGCCATCCTGGCGTCGGTGGCGGGGTCCAGCACCTGGGCGGCGAGCTGGGCCGAGAGCCCGCCGGTGTCGCGCGCCCAGTCCAGGATCTCGGCCTCGCCCATTGGCGCGGCGTCGAGCTCGCGGTAGCGGGCGTCGATCATGGCCTCCAGCGGCGCGCGGGAGAGGCTGTGGCGCGCCACGACCCCGGCCAGCGCCTGGGCGGTCGGGTGCGCGCGCACGGGCTTGCCGCCGTAGATCTCGTCCAGCGCCTCGCGCCACCAGGTCAGGCGCATCTCGCCCAGCAGGGCGTTGGACGCCACCCTCGGCGCGCGGGCGAGCTCGTGGTCGTAGGCGTAGAGGGTCACGACATCGGCGCGCGCCGCGGGATCGGCGATGAACCGGCTGGACAGCCAGCGGTCGGGATCGACCCGCCGCACCAGCTCGTCCAACTCGAGGTCGTCGTCTGCCTGAGACACCGCTTCGCTCATGGCCCCATATGAAAAGGCCCGTCGGTTAAGACGGGCCTTCTCGACGTCAGATTTAGGTCCGTCTAGCCGAAGATCGTCTGGTTCATGGTCATGCAGGCCAGCATCGGCACCGACAGGAAGGTGTTGAGGCGCGAGAAGATCATCGCCTTGCGCCCGGCGGCGGCCTTGGCGTCGGCGTCGCCCTCTACCAGGCCGAGTGCGATCTTCTGGGCCGGCCAGATGAACACCCAGACGTTGAAGGCCATGATCAGGCCCAGCCACATGCCAAGGCCGATGAAGGCGTGGCCGGTGGCGACCGGCGTCTCGGTGAAGCCCAGCGCCAGCGCCTGGACCAGGTAGCCGCGCAGGTAGGCCAGGATCAGGCCCATCAGCACGGTGAAGACGGCCGCCCAGCGGAACCAGAACAGGGCTTCGGGGGCGATGTACTTGGTGACGCCCGGCTTCAGCTCGGCCGGCACCTCCGGCATTTTCCGGATCTGCACGAAGTTGAAGTAGTACAGCAGGCCGATCCACATGATGCCGAACAGCACGTGGAGCCAGCGGAACAGCGCCTGCCAGAACGCTTCGTCGGCGCCGCCGTCATGGAAGTGGTACCCGGCCACAATGATGAGCGCGATGATGAAGCTGACGATCAGCGTGTTGCGCAGATTGGAGAAGAAGGTTCCAGCCATTTGTCCGCCCTCGTGATTCCTACCCTGGCGGTCAGGTATAGGGCGTTTCGCCGCGAGCGGAAACCGAGCGTTTGGCGCGCGTGACCACCTGACGGACCTCGTGAAACGAGAGAAGTTCGCCTCTAAGGTGAAGCTTGTAGGCGTCTGCTATAACGATGGTATCAGCGTCGCTTCACTCCATTGATGGACTGGGGACTGATTAGATGACTCTTCGTAAAGCGTTCTTCGGCGCGGCCATGGCCGTCGCCCTGGCGGCGCCGGCCTATGCTCTGGCCGACACGCCGATTCTCGAGAACTCGGGCTGGCAGAACGACCAGATCGATTTTGCGGACACGCCGAGCGAGGGGTCCAGCTGGACCTTCACGGTCGCCGACAACGCGGTCTTCAGCGTACTCGACGGCTACATCGTCGGGGACGTCTACAAGCTGTTTGACTCGGTGTCCTCGACGCTGCTGGCGACCGGCACGTTCACGCCGGGCTCCTTCTCCGACGTCCAGGCCAGCGCTGACTATTTCGGCGGCCTCTGGACCGACGCGAGCTACTCCCGCATCGCCTACAACGTCGGCCCAGGCTCCTACAGCTTCACGGTCACGGGCGACGGCGCCGGCGGCCTTTCCGCGGGCTTCGGCGTTCGCCTCGACTCGGCCTCCGGCGCGCCGGAAGCCTCGACCTGGGCGATGATGCTGATCGGCTTCGCCGGCATGGGCGCGACCCTGCGCTCGGCTCGCCGCAAGACCGTCACGGCCTGATCGACCAACACAGTAGAGTGCGAGACGCCGCCGGCCCCGCCGGCGGCGTTTTCGTTTGCGGGACCTAGAGCGCGATCAGGGCGCAGGCCAGCCGGCGGCCTTCCGCGGTCAGCACGTTGTAGAGCCGCGCCGCTTCGGGCGTGTCCATGAACTCCAGGCCGAGACCGGCGGCGGCCAACGCCTCTCGCACCGCCCGCGGCGGCAGGGCGTTGGCGGCGCCCATGCCGATGAGCAGGAACTCGGTGTTCGCCCTCCCCGCCGCGACTACCGGCGCAAGGCTCTCGGGCGTGATCTCGTCCGGGCGGGCCACCGGCCAGGGCTGGGCGACGTCGTCGACAATCAGCACCGAGCCCGGCCGCCAGGCGCCGGACAGCCGGAAGCCGCCGGGGGCGTAGCTGTCGATGATCGGCGCGTCGCGGGCCACCCGCAGACCTAGCGGGCGGTGGCGGGCTTGGTGACGATCTCGGGCTCTTCCTCGACCCGCTTGACGCCCCAAAGCAGGATCACGGGCGCGGCGATGTAGATCGACGAGTAGGTGCCGATGGCGATGCCGAACAGCAGGATCACCGACAGGCCGAACAGCGAGGGGCCGCCGAACAGCGCCAGCGCCACCAGGGCCAGCACCGCGGTCAGGCTGGTGATGATGGTCCGCGTCAGCATCTCGTTGATCGACATGTCGATCACGTCACCGAGGGGCATGCGCTTGTACTTTCGCAGGTTCTCGCGGAACCGGTCGAACACCACGACCGTGTCGTTCATCGAATAGCCGATGATCGTCAGGATGGCGGCGACCGCGCGCAGGTCGAACTCGATGTACTTCTTGAAGAGCGCGATCATGCCGAAGGTCAGGATCACGTCGTGGAACAGGGCCGCGACCGCGCCCAGGCCGAACTGCAACTGGAAGCGAAACCAGATGTAGATCAGCATCGCCAGGATCGCGAGACCGAGGCCCAGGAGGCCCTTGCCGAAGAGCTCGCCGGAGACCTTCGGGCCGACCACGTCGGTGCGCACGAAGCGGACGGGGCCCAGGGTCTCGATCAGCCGCTGCTGCACCTTGGTGACCGTGGCGTTGGCGTCGGCGCCGGCCGGCGTCTGGAAGCGCACCATGGCCGACGACGGCGAGCCGAAGCCCTGCACCTGCGGGTCGCCGATGCCCAGCCCGCTCAGCGCCTCGCGGGCCTTGTGCAGGTCGACCGCCTTGGGCGCCGTCGAGAGCTCCAGCACGGTGCCGCCCGAGAAGTCGATGCCGCACGCCAGGCCACCGCAGGGCGGCGTGAACGGATAGAGGCTGAGCACCAGCGAGGCGATCACCGCGATGATCGACAGCGTCGAGAAGTACTTGGCCAGTCGCACGAACCGGAAGTGGGTGCGGACCGGGAGGACCTTGATCAGGGGCCAGAAATGCATGGGCTGGCGGTCCTTAAGCGATCGGCAGCGTCTTCGGCCGGGCGGCGCGGAACCACCAGGCGAGAAGCACTTGGGTGACGAGGACGGCCGAGAACACGGTGGTCAGCACGCCGAAGAACAGGGTCCAGGCGAAGCCCTTCACCGGTCCCGAGCCCAGGCTGAACATGATCGCCGCCGAGAAGATGTGGGTCATGTTGGCGTCGAAGATCGTGCCCCAGGCGCGGGCGAAGCCGGCGTCCATGGAGGAGATCAGGTTGCGGCCGGCGCGCAGCTCGTCGCGCATCCGCTCGTAGATCAGCACGTTGGCGTCCACGGCCACGGCGAGCGTCAGGATCAGGCCGGCGATGCCCGGCAGGGTCAGCGTCGCCTGGGTGAAGCTCATCACGCCCACGATCATCAGGGCGTTGACCGCGAGCGCGACCAGCGAGATCCCGCCGAACAGCCCGCCGTAGATCAGGAGCATGAAGACCATGGTCGCGAGCAGGCCCACAATCGACGAGGTGGCCCCTGCCTGCACGGCGTCGGCGCCCAGCTCGGCCCCGACCGTGCGCTGTTCCTCGACCTTCATCGGGGCGGGCAGCGCGCCGGCGTTCAGCAGCACCACCAGCTCGTTGGCGCTCTCCTGGGTGAAGTTGCCGCGGATCTGGCCCGAGCCGCCGGGGATCACGCCCTCGATAACCGGCGCGGAGATCACCTTCTTGTCGAGGATGATGGCGAAGCGCTTGCCGATGTTCTGCCGCGTGATGTCGGCGAAGCGCCGCGCGCCGATGCCGTTCATGCGGAACTGGACGATCGGGCGGCCGGTGTTCTGGTCGAAGCCGGCCGAGGCGTTGGTCAGCATCTCGCCGGTGATCGGCGCGCGCTTCTTGACCAGGTACTGGGTCGAATAGCCGTCGCTCGAGCCGACGATCTCGTCGCCCGGCGGGACGCGGCCGGCAGCCATGTCCTCGGGCGTGGCGGCGTCGTCGACCATCTGGAACGTCAGCTTGGCGGTCTGGCCGATGACGCTCTTCAGGCGGTTCGGGTCGCTCTCGCCGGCCGCCTGGATGACGATGCGGTCCTTGCCCTGACGGGCAATGTCCGGCTCCTTGGTGCCCATCTGGTCGATCCGCCGGCGGATCACCTCGATGTTCTGTTCGACGGCCTTGGCGGCCGCCGCGTCGAAGGCCTCAGGGATGAAGACGATGCGGATGCGCTGGTCCGGCGCCTGCGAGATCGCCACCTCGCGCCCGCCCGGCACGCCCGCCAGCTGCCCGCCGACCGACCTGCGCAGGTTGTTCAGCGCGTCGTCGATCTGGTTCGGGTCGGTGATCCGCACGGAGATCGCGCCGCCGACGTTGACCAGATCGGTGAAGGCGATCTGCTTGTCCCGGAACGTGTTGCGCACGTCCTCGGTCATGTTGTTCAGCTTCTCGGTCTTCAGCGCCACGGTGTCGACCGAGTAGAGGAGGTACGAACCGCCCTGCAGGTCGAGACCCAGGTTCAGGGTCTTCTTCGGCATGAATGGCGGCAGGCTGTCGCGGACCTTGGCCGGCAGCAGGTTCGGCAGGGTGAAGAGCAGGCCGAGGATAGTCGCCAAAAGGACGAGGATCACCTTCCAGCGGGCAAGGGTCATCATGACGGGTGAGGCGTCCTAGACCTTGTCGTTGGCCGGCGCGGGGGTCCCGCGGGCCTCGATCTCGGTAATCAGCGCTTTTCGCACCTTGACGGTCACGCCGGTGGCGATCTCGACGCCGACCGTCGCGTCCTCGACGCGAACGATCTTACCGTAGACGCCGGAGCTCAGGACGATGCTGTCGCCGCGCTTCAGGCCGCTCAGCATTTCCTGGTGTTTCTTCATCCGCTGCTGCTGCGGGCGGATCATCAGGAAATAGAACAGCACAAACAACGCCAGCGGCAGGCCAATGAGCTGGATCAACTGGTTCGGGTCGCCCAATTTCGTCTCCGGTGCGCGGCGCCTCAACCGAGGGCCTTTTCGAGGTCGGCGGAAGCTATGCGCTGCGACCCCGATTTGCAATGGAACGTGGCGCAGGTAAGCGTGGCCTCAATGACGCATGAGCTTGAACCCGTCCTGGCGCGGATCGCCGAGGCCCTGGAGCGGATGGCCCCGCCGCGACCGGCTGAGCCGGCGTTCGGCGACGCGCGCCTCTTCCGCCACGAGCCGGCGAACGGCGCCTTCCACCCGGCGCCGGACTATCCGCTGCCGCTCGACCTGCTGGAGGGCGTGGCGCGGCAGAAGGACCGGTTCGTGGAGAACCTCGAACGGTTCGCCGGCGGCCTGCCCAGCAACCACGCCCTGCTCTGGGGCGTCCGCGGCACGGGCAAGAGCTCGCTCGCCAAGGCGGCGTTCATGCACGTCGCCGCCGGCCACGCCGACCTGAAGCTCGTGGAGGTGGACCGCGACGAGGTGGCCGCCCTTCCCGCGCTCTTCGACGTGTTGCGGGGACGCTCCGAGCGGTTCCTGGTGCTCTGCGACGACCTCTCCTTCGAAGAGGGCGCGGCCGCGGCCAAGGCGCTGAAGTCGGCGCTGGAGGGCGGCGTCTCGGGCCCGCCGGCCAATGTGCTGTTCTGCGCGACGTCCAACCGCCGCCACCTGATGCCGCGCGGCCACGCCGAGGATCGCGGCCTGATCGCCACCGCCGAGGACGCCGAGGAGGAAGTCAGCGTCTCCGACCGCTTCGGCCTGTGGATCGGCTTCCCGCCGATGGACCAAGCGACCTACCTGGCCGCGGTCCAGGGCTATGCGAAACGCTATGGCCTGAAGGCGCCCGACCTCGACCGGCGCGCCCTGCAGTGGGCGCAGCTGCGCGGCGCGCGGTCCGGTCGCGTGGCGTGGCAGTTCATCCGCGACCTGGCGGGCGAACTGGGCAAGGCCCTGCCGTTTTAGGGCGTCCTAGTGGCCGCGCCCGGCCATGCAGCTCGCCATCGCCTGGTTGTAGGCCGACTGCTGGGCGGAGACCGCCTCGTTCGCCGAGCGGGCGGAGCGCCGGTTGCGGGAGCGCTGCGCAACGCCGCCGGCCACGGCGCCGGCGACCGCAGCCGAGCCCGCGTCACCGCCGGACACGCCGCCGATGACAGCGCCGGCCGCCGCGCCTCGTGCGCGCGCACCGCTGCCGGTGACCTGCGTGCTGGCCTGGGCGACCGGCGGCGGCGCGGCCGGGTTGTAGCCGCTCTGGCGCGTTGCGATGGCCGAGCAGTCGGCCTGGTCCTTTGCGGTGTCGGCGAAGGACGGCGCCGGCGCCACGAGCGCCAAGCACGCCGACACGCCCAGCCGGGATAAGAGCTTCATCGCCGAGTCTCCGCAGCCGCGCGGCGACCGTCGCCCGCGGTTTCGGGCAGGTTGCGGAGCGCAGCCCGCGGCCGGGTATCCGGTGGATGGCCGAGCCGGTCGACCTACGGCTACCTAGTTCGCTACTTCGGCAGCACCAGCTTGGGGTCGACCGGGCGGGCCCGCTCGAGCGGATTGGGCGCATAGCGGACCTCGAAGTGCAGCTGGGTCTCGGTGACGCCGCCGCTCTGGCCGGCCTGGCCGATCTGCTGCCCCTGGGTGACCTTCTGCTGCATCTTCACGTCGACGCGGGAGAGGTGGCCGTAGGCGGTGACCCAGCCGTCGGCGTGCTTGATCAGCACCAGGTTGCCGAAGCCCGGCACCTGGTCGCCGGCGTAGACCACGTCGCCGTCGGCCGCCGAGTGCACGACATCGCCCATCGCGGCGCGGATGTTGATGCCGTCGTTGCGCTGGCCGCCGGTGAGCGGGCCGAAGTCGGAGATGAGGTCGCCCTTGAGCGGCCACTGGAAGCGGCCCTTGCCCATGGACATCACCTGGGCGTCGGTGGGCCCGGCGCTGGCCTGCGGCGCGACGGCCGGCGGCTGCCCCGGCGTGCCGGCGGACGGGTTGTAGGGACGCGGGCCGCTGGGCTGGTAGGGCTGCGGCTGCGACGGAAGGCCGGCGCTGCGGTCCGGCTCGGCCGGGCGCGGGTAGCCGACGGTCGCGCGGTCCAGGGCCTCGCTGCTGCCGTGGTCTCGCGCGCCGCCGGGCAGGCGCAGGCGCTGGCCGCCGCGGACGCTCACCGCGCGCTTCTTCATGCCGTTGGCGGCCTTCAGCGCCTGGACGCTGACGCCGAAGCGGGTGGAGATGCCCTGCAGGGTGTCGCCGGAGGCCGCGACATAGACGCGCGACGTGCCGCTCGACGGGCCCTTCAGGCGCCGGCCGGGGCTGATCGAGTTTCCCTTCAGATGGTTCAGGCGCTTCAGCTCGGAGACGCTGATCCCCATCTTGTCGGCGACCTTGGAAAGCGTGTCGCCCTTCTTGACCTTGTAGCTGGTCGCCCCGCCCGGCACGGTCTCGACGCGGCCGGCCGCGGTGCGCGAGCCGCCCTGGTCCCCGCCACCGCTCTCGGCCGAGGCCGGCGTCGGACGTGAGCCGCGCGCCGAGGCGCGGTCTTCCGCCAGATCGGCGGGCGCCTTGAAGCCGGCAGGCAGCTTCAGCTTCTGGCCCGAATGGATCGTGGCCTTGCTCGACAGGCCGTTCTCGCTGCGCAGGTCGGCCACCGACACGTGGAAGCGCTGGGCGATGGAATAGGGCGTGTCGCCGTGCGCCACGACATAGGCCTTGCGCTCGCTGGCCGGGCCCTTGAGCTCCTGGCCGGGCGTAAGGTCGTTGCTCTTCAGCTTGTTGTCGCGCTTCAGGTCGGCGACCGTGGTGTCCAGCTGGTCGGCGATCTTGGCCAGCGTGTCGCCCTTCTTGACGACGTAGGTCGAGGACTCCCCGGGCAGCGTGACGATCGTGCCATTGGCGCCGGCGGCTGGGGCGGCGCGATGGGCCGTATGCCCCTTCTTCGCCGGATGGTGATGGTGCGTCCGGGCCAAGGCGGGCGAGGCGCAGAGCGCGCTCGTCGCGATCAGAAGGATGGCCGTTCGCTGGAAGAAATGCGTCATCGCCGCTCCGCAGTGGGGATCTTGGGAATCAGTCGGGGCGCCAGGGTTCATGATGGGTTAACCGGCGCCCCGCCGCCAACCCCCGTCAGGTCTAAAGTTCCTTCGCCACGCCCTCGAGCAAAGGGACGAACCGGACGTCCACCAGGGCTTCGACCTCGAACCCCCCTTTGCCATCCCCAGTGTAGCGCTTGAGGCTCTGCACCGGACCCTTGCCGATCGGAGCCACCAGGATTCCGTTCGGCTTCAGCTGGGCCAACAGGGCCCGGGGCTCATCTGACGCCGCCGCTGTGACCATAATGCGGTCAAACGGCGCCTGCTCGGGCCAGCCCTCGCCGCCGTCGCCGAAGCGGGTGATCACATTGGTGAGACCCAGCGTCTTGAAGCGCGCCTCGGCCTCGCGCATCAGCGTGCGGTAGCGCTCCACCGTGTAGACCAGCCGGGCCAGCTTGGAGAGGATCGTCGTCTGGTAGCCGCTGCCGGTGCCGATCTCGAGCACCCGGTCGCGCTTGTCGACCTTCAGGGCCTGGGTCATCAGGCCGACGATGAAGGGCTGGCTGATGGTCTGGCCGCAGGCGATCGGCAGGGCCGAGTCCTCGAAGGCGCGCGCCTTGAAGAGGTCCTGCGTGAAGAGCGGCCGGGGCGTCGTCTCGATGGCGCCCAGCACGGCGGGATCGCTCACACCCTGCGACCGCAGCGCCAGGATCAGGCGCGCCAGCCGGGTCTCGGGCGTGTCCTGATCGTCCTTCTTCGCCATGCTCATAATCCCGGCGGCGCCCCGCCCACCAAGCCTTTGAGCTTATGGACGGATTCGGCGTGGGTCAGGTCGATATGCAGCGGCGTGACCGAGATCTTGCCGTCGTAGAGGGCGCGCAGGTCGGTGCCGTCGGCCGGCTTCGAGGCCTGCTGGCGGAACCCGATCCAGTAGTAGTCGCGGCCCCGCAGGTCGGTTCGCTTCTCGGCCATGCGGATGTGCATGTCGCGGAAGCCCTGGCGGGTCACCTCGACCTCGGTCACCTGCGACGGCGGCCGATTGGGGAAGTTGATGTTCAGCACCACGTCGCTGGGCCAGCCCACCTCGACCAGACGCCGGATCACGCCCGGCGCGAAGGCCTCGGCGGTCTCGAAATAGGGGTCCATTGGCTCATAGCCGCCCATCTGCGACAGCGCGATGCCGGGCACGCCCAGCGCCATGGCCTCGATCGCCCCGGCCACGGTGCCGGACATGGTGACGTCCTCGGCCAGGTTGGCGCCGCGGTTGACGCCCGAGAGCACCAGGTCCGGCCGCCTGCCCTCAAGCAGGTCGTTGATCCCCAGCATCACGCAGTCGGTGGGCGTGCCGGTGGTGGCGAAGCGGCGCGGCGCCACCTGGCGCACGCGGATCGGCTCGGCCAGGGTCAGCGCCCGGCTCATCCCCGACTGCTCGTACTCCGGCGCGCAGACCCAGACGTCGTCGCTCAGCTGTTCGGCGATGCGTTCCAGCGCCGCCAGGCCGTCCGCATGGATCCCGTCGTCGTTGGTGCAGAGGATCCTCATCCGATGTGCGTCAGCCCCGGCAGATAGGGGTGCAGAGCCTGCGGAATGGCGATACGGCCGTTCTCGTCCTGATAGTTCTCCATCACCGCCACCAGGGTGCGGCCCACGGCCAGACCCGAACCATTCAGGGTGTGGACGAACCGCGTGCCCTTCTCGCCGGCGGCCTTGGTCCGCGCATCCATGCGTCGGGCCTGGAAGTCGCCGCAGTTGGAGCAGGAGCTGATCTCGCGGTAGCGGCCCTCGCTGGGCAGCCAGACCTCCAGGTCGTAGGTCTTCTTCGCGCCGAAGCCCATGTCGCCGGCGCAGAGCAGCATGGTGCGGAACGGCAGCTCCAGCCGCTTCAGGATGGCCTCGGCGCAACCCACCATCCGCTCGTGCTCTTCCTCGGATTTTTCAGGGGCGACGATCGAGACCAGCTCGCACTTGTAGAACTGGTGCTGGCGGATCATGCCGCGCGTGTCGCGGCCCGAAGCGCCGGCCTCCGAGCGGAAGCAGGCCGTGAGCGCGGTGAGCCGCATCGGCAGCTCCTCCTCGGCCACGATCTGGCCCATGACGAGGCTGGTCAGCGGCACCTCGGCGGTCGGGATCAGCCAGCGGCCGTCGGTGGTCTGGAACATGGTGTCGCCGAACTTCGGCAGCTTGTCGGTGCCGTAGGCGGCCGCGTCGTTGACCATCAGCGGCGGACTGACCTCGGTGTAGCCGTGCTCGCGGGTCTGGATGTCCAGCATGAACTGGCCGAGCGCGCGCTCCAGCCGGGCCAGCTGACCCTTCAGCACCACGAAGCGCGACCCGCTCATCCGCGCGGCGGCCTCGAAATCCATCAGGCCGAGGCCCTCGCCCAGGTCGGTGTGATCCTTGGGATTGGCGATAGCGAACGGCTCGCCCCAGCGGCGGACCTCGACGTTTGCGTGCTCGTCGGCGCCCGGCGGCACGTCGGCCGCGGGGATGTTCGGCAGGCCGGCCAGGAGATCGTTCAACGCCGCCCCGGCCTCGCGCTCGGCGGCCTGCTCGGCCTCGAGCCTGCCCTTCAGCGCCTCGACAGCGGCCATCAGGCGGGCGGCCTCGGGCTCGTCCTTGGCGGCCTTGGCGGCTCCGATCTTCTTCGAGGTGTCGTTGCGCTCGGCCTGGGCCGCCTGCCAGCCGGTCTGGGCGGCCCGCAGCTTCGCGTCCAACGCGACGACCTGACCCACCAGCGTCTCGCCGGAAAGGCCCTTCGCGGTCCAGCCCTTCACATAGTGGTCAGGGGTTTCGCGGATGGCGCGGATGTCGTGCATGGGAGCGGAGGCTGCGGCCGGAAGCTAAGGTTGGAAGCGGCCCTCTCTAGAGCGCGTTGGCGGACGGGCCAACCCCGCTTCCTTTCCCACGCGTGGGAAAGGGGGACCGTCGGCCGAGCGGAGCGAAGAGCCGACGGTGGAAAGGGAGGGCCGCATGCTCGGCGCCCATACCTCTCCCTCTCCACCGCTCGCTCTGCGGCGAGCGGTCCCCCTCTCCCGCTGCGCGGGAAAGGACGTTAAGCCGCCGCCTCGCGCTCGGCGTCTTCCTTGCTGCGGCGCATCTCGATCAGCTTCACGCAGCCGATGGAGATGAAGTAGAGCCCGATGATCGGCAGCGAGAGCAGGGTCTGGCTGATCGGGTCCGGCGGGGTGATGACCGCGGCCACCACGAAGACGCCCACCACCGCATAGCGCCAGCCGGCCCAGAGCGCCTTCGATGTGACGATGCCGGTCATGCCCAGCAGCGTCAGGATCACGGGAAGCTGGAAGCAGAGACCGAACGCCAGCAGCAGGGTGGTGACCAGATCCAGGTACTCGGAGACCTTGGGCATCAGCACCACCGAGATGCCGGCGGCGCCGACGATCTGCTGCGACATCGAGAACCACAGCACGAACGGCAGGATGACGAAGTAGACCATCGCCGCGCCCAGCATGAAGAGGATCGGCGAGGCCAGCAGGAACGGCAGGAAGGCGTGCCGCTCGCGCTTGTAGAGGCCCGGCGCCACGAAGGCGTAGATCTGTTGGGCCAGCACGGGGAAGCTGAGCGCCAGCCCGCCCAGGGCCGCCATCTTCACCTTGGTGAAGAAGAACTCGAGGGGCGCGGTGGCCACCAGCTGGGTCACCTGGCCCGGGATGGTCGGCGGAAGCGCCTTCATGCCGGCCAGCACCAGAAACATGTTCTTCGCGCCGTCCCACATGCTCAGGGTCTGCTGCAGGAGGCCGGACGGAGCGGCCTGCCCGGTGTCGTGCTGGCGCACCGCCAGCAGCCCCGAGGCGACTGAGAACGGGTGGGCGATGATCAGGTAGATCTGAGTCGAGAAGAAGAAGCAGATCACGAAGCCGATGAAGAGCGCGATCGCGCTGATGATCAGCCGGCGGCGCAGTTCGATCAGATGGTCGAGCAAGGGCGCGCGCGAGGCCTCGATTTCCTCGTCGTCGCTCATGTGACGGTCCCAACGGCCCTACGGGCGCGCGGCTTGTCTTCGGTTACGGTGGCGGGCGCAGCCTTCTTGGCCGGAGCCTTCTTCGCAGCCGTCTTTGCGGGCGCTTTCTTGGCGGGAGCGGTCTTGGCCGCGCTTGTCTTCGCCCCATCGGCTTTGCCGGACGCCTTGCGGGGCTTGCGGGGCTTGGGCGCGGCGGAGATCGTCACGCCCTCGTTCTCCTCGCCGGCGTAGGTGTAGGTCGGGCTGAGATTGACGCCGACGTCGGTCAGGCCCTGGCTCAGTTCCTCGAACGTCTGGGTCATCTCCGGCGCGCCGACGTGGGCGGCCATGTCGGAGAACTGGGCGTTGCGCATGGCCTCGACTTCCTTGCGCAGCTCATCCAGCTCCGACTGCCGCGCCATCTCGTCGAAGCTGGCGCGGAACTCGGCCGCCATCGAGCGCACCTTGGCCATGAACTGGCCGAGCTTGCGCAGCAGGATCGGCAGATCCTTCGGCCCGACCACGATCAGGGCGATGACGCCGGCCAGCAGGAATTCGAGGAAGCGTCCTTCGGGAAACATGCCGGGGGCTTAGCGCGCTTTCAGTCGGCCTGGAAAGGACGGATCAGCTGACCGTTTTGCTCTTCGGGCGCGGGGCCGTCTTCTTGGCCGAGGTGGTCTTGGTCGCGCGGGGCAGCGGCTTGGCCGGCGGCTCTTCCTCGTGGGCCTCGTCCTTGTGGGACTCCTCGTCGCCCTTCAGGCCTTCGCGGAAGGCTTTGATGCCCTTGGCCGCGTCACCCATCATGCCGGACAGCCGGCCGCGGCCGCCGAACAGCAGAAGAACGATAACCGCCACGACAATCCAGTGGATCGGTCCGAACGTACCCATCTCAAGCTCCTACCTGTCGCGCCCACGCGACGTGCCAGTCGCGGGTATATAGCCAGTAAGACGCGCCCACGCCACGCGACATTCCCGCCTTCCCTCCCCCTTGTGGGGAGGGTGGCGAGGCGAAGCCGAGACGGGTGGGGAAGTCGCGTTCAAGCGCTGACTCGGCGCTCCGGCCCCATACTTCCCCACCCGACCTCGCTGCGCTCGGCCACCCTCCCCATTAGGGGAGGGATTCGCCGAGGAAGTCGGTGTGGAATTCCGGGGCGTCGCCCTCCTCCAGCGGATCCTCGTCCGGCGCGAGCGCGCTGGGATCCGGCACCGAGAAATCGGCCGGCAGATCGAGCGACAGCAGCCCCGCGGCGCGCATCTCGGCTGCGCCCGGCAAGTCCGTGAGCGCGGCCAGGCCGTAGTGCTCCAGGAAGGCGTCGGTGGTGCCGTAGGTGATCGGCCGGCCGGGCGTGCGGCGGCGGCCGCGCATTCGCACCATGCCGAGCTCCAGCAGCACGTCGAGCGTGCCCTTGCTGGCCTGGACGCCGCGCACCGCCTCGATCTCGGCGCGGGTCACCGGCTGGTGGTAGGCGACGATCGCCAGGGTCTCCTGGGCGGCGCGGGAGAGACGGCGGGGCTCGTCGCGTTCGTCGGTCATCAGCCAGGCGAGGTCCTCGGCGGTCTGGAAGCGCCAGGCGCCGGCGACGTTCGCGAGTTCGACGCCGCGGCCGGCGTAGCGCGCCTGCAGGGCGGCGATGGCGCCTGCGATGTCGGCGCCCTCGGGCAGGCGCTTGGCGAGGTCGGCCTCGCTGAGCGGTCCGGCGGCGGCGAACAGCAGCGCCTCGACCTCGCGTTCGGTGTAGGCGGCGTCGCTCATCCTGCTTCGCTCCTTTCGGGCGTCCTTCCTTCGAGCGCGCCCTTCCTGGTGCGCAGGTAGATGTCGGCGAAGGCCTCGAGCTGGCGGGCCTCGAGCGCGCCTTCCTTGACCAGTTCCAGTCCGGCCGAGAGCGTCGAGGCGACGTAGGACGCGCGGCTTGGCCCCTG
>Ga0068865_100000724_pt1 | contig 18576 bp, 16 predicted proteins | sample KBSMisM12_FD_75293 | JGI IMG/M metagenome (GOLD analysis project Ga0068865, IMG submission 75293) | Miscanthus rhizosphere microbial communities from Kellogg Biological Station, Michigan, USA - KBS Miscanthus M1-2 | ecosystem: Host-associated > Plants > Roots > Rhizosphere > Soil ...
AGCTGGCCGCGCACCAGCTCGTTGCGCTGGTACAGGTTCTTGACGAACGTCCGGAAGGTCGCGCCCGCCACCGGGATGTTGTCGTTGAGCCAGCGCTCCAGCGCGAACGTGCTGGACACCTTCTCCGGGTCGCTCATCTGCTCCCAGAACGCGATGCTCTTGTCGAAGAAATTCCGGATCGGGTTCATCCACAGAAAGATCGTCTGCAGGAACCACGCGGGGCAGTTGCCGTACGTGTCGAGCAGCGCGTCCACGTCGAAGGTCGCGCCCTGCGCCCACAGATTCAGCAGCGACTCGCGCCCTCCGAAGTCGATGGGCGACGCCAGCAGGGTCAGCGTCTTCACCGCGTCGGGGTCCAGCGCGGCGTGGAGGGCCGACAGCGTCCCGCCCATGCAGTAGCCCAGCAAGTGGACCCGCTTGCCGTCATGGGCGCGGCGGACCAGCCGGACTGACTTATCGAGGAAGCCGCAGACGTAGTCGTACAGGGTCAGCGCGCGATCGGCGTGCGAGGGAACGCCCCAGTCGATCATGTAGACGTCGAAGCCGCGGTCCAGGTACTGGCGGACGACGCTCTTGTCCGGCTGCAGGTCGAGGATGTACGGGCGGTTGATCAGCGCGTAGCAAAACAGGATCGGCTCGGCGTGCGTGGGCGGTGTCGCCCGCGTGTAATGCAGCAGCTTGTGCGTGCCCGACTCCAGCACGACGGTGCTGGGCGTGGTGCCGACCTGGACGTCACGCGCGGACTCGACGACGCGCGGAACGCTCAGCATGTTCCGCCACAGCCGTCGCTGCTCTGCGAATACCGCCGAGAACCCGCGCGGCGCGGCGCTGCCCCTCGTCTCCACGACTGGTTCCTTCCGTCATCCGTTCGCTCGTTGCGCCCGCCGCCCGACCGCTACATCGCCATGCCGCCGTTGATGTCCAGCACGTGGCCGGTGACGAAGCCCGCGACGGGCGAGGCGAGGTACAGCGCGCTCGCGGCGATCTCCATGGGATCACCCAGCCGGCCCACCGGCGTCGTGTCGAGGACGGTCTGCAGGGCTTTGTCCGGAACGCCGTCGAGCATGCGCGTTCGCACGAAGCCGGGGGCGATCGCGTTCACGGTGACACCCTTGCGCGCGTACTCGCGCGCCAGCGTCTTGGTGAAGCCGATCAGCCCCGCCTTGGCCGCCGCGTAGTTCGCCTGCCCGAAGTTGCCGATGCGGCCGACGATGCTGGAGATGTTGATGACACGGCCCCAGCCGCGCGCCGCCATCTTGTCGATGAACCGCTGGGTGATGTCGAAGACGCTGCTCAGGTTGGTGTTGATCACCTCGTCCCAGGCGCCGCGGTCCATCTTGCGGAACAGGCCGTCACGCGTGACGCCCGCGTTGTTGATCAGGACGTCGACGGTCTCGAACTCGGCGTTCACCCGCGCGCACATCGTTTCCACGGCGCCGCTCGTGCCGACGTCGAACGCGTAGGCCTGCGACCGGCGGCCCATCTCGCGGATCTCCTGGCAGACTCCCTCGGCGGCCTCGACGCCGCTCGGGCTGGAAGCGACCGCCACGTCGGCGCCGGCGGCGGCCAGCGTCAGCGCGCAGGCGCGGCCGATGCCGCGCGATCCGCCGGTCACGAAGGCGCTCTTGCCGAGCAGGCTAAAGCTCGGAAAGACGAACTCGTTTGTGATTCGAGGTGCAACAGCCATGGCGAACTCCTATCTGCGCGGCAACGACATCATTTGCGTCGTTTTGATCAACGTTGGTTGCGTGAGCAATGTGAGATTCAATCTCATCAATGCAAGGAAAGCCGGCGTCCTCATGTAGTCGGTGGTCATTTTTCGCCACTGATCGAGCCAGAGGTCGCGCAGCTGACCGGGATCGTGAAGCGCCGCCAGCCTGTCGAGGTTTCCCCACGACAGCGCGGCGGCGCGGCGGCACCAGTCGAGCCAGTGCAAGCTAAGCGCGAGCATCCTGGACCAGCGCGGCGGACTTCTCGTAGAAGCTCTGGAAGTCGCGGAACTGGCTCTCCGACTGCTCTTTCTGCAGGTCGAACAGCTTGCGCCACAGGTCCTCGACCATGCGCCGGTAATCGTCCGTCGACTTGGCCTCCGACACGTGGAACGTCTGCTCGATGATCTGGATGCCGGACTTGTAGATGGTGTCGAGCGCCTCGCGGTGCCGGTTCAACATCTCGACGCCCAGCTCCAGCCATCGCTTCTGCGACGTCCGCCCCCAATCGGCCTGCGCTGCGGCTTCCTGTCCCGGCGCCGCAAACAGACGCGTCCAGTGCCGGAACATCTCTTGTTGCATTTGCAACGAAGATTCAGATGCTTTGCGAACACCATCAATCAACTGATCGAACATCGCGCCTCCCTTTCTGACCGCCGGAGCGCCGATTTCGTTGTTCGGTCACCCCGACAGCAGTTGTTTTTGCGGGCTGAACATTAGGAACGCGATCCGCGACGAACAGTAGGTCAGCGGATTAATCCGTTCGACGATCGCGTGGCGCTCGATCAGAAGCGGAGGAGAAACTGAACGGGGAGCACGAAGCCGGTCTGGCCCACGCTGTACGAGTAGTAGCCGCTCGTGTAAGGGCATTTCCGGATCGCGATTCCTTCGGCGTTGATCCAGACCTGCCGGGTGTTGAAGGGATACCAGTTGAACCCGAAGGAGCCCTCCACGGCGGTCGCGAACGGCCCCACGATCACGGATGACCGGACGAACAGTTCCAGCGGTCGCACGACGAAGTAGCCGCCGGACGCGTCGAAACCCCAATCGAACATGCTGTTGATCGGCAGCGGCCCGTCCGCGACGAAGTGGTTGAGCCAGCGCGCGTAGAATTCGGTGTTGAGTGCGAATCCTCGATACTTGATCCCGGCGTCGATCGCCCACAGGGCGTAGTTCGCACGCGCGATCGTGACATTCGGCGCCAGCGAACCCGTCTCGAACAAGAACAATCCGTCGGAGATGAAGGTGACGTTGTTCTCGGGTGCCGCCACGGAGAGATCGGACAGGCGATCCTCGCGCGCGTAGGTGAACGCCGTACCCAGGCGCAACGCGACGCTGTCATGATGCTCGTAGTCGTTCCATGGCTTGCCGAAATCGTTGCGGTCGTACCAGACCGTGACGGCGCCGGCGAAATGGTTCTCGTCAAGGCTGGCGGCCTTGATGTCCAGCGTGTTCAGCGCGTTCCCGATCATGGCGAGGTAGTTGAGACCGGGCAGCGGCTCGCCGTTGGCCCACACGCCCTGCGTGAAGCCGGGCCGGAAGTAGTTGGTCGCCATGCTGCGGTCGATGCCGTGGAAGAAGGGATAGGTTCCGGTCAGGCTGCGCACACTCGGCAGCGAGAAGTAGCCGGCGCAGAGGGTGAACCCCTTGTTGAACACGAAACCGACGTACCCGGCGGCCGTCGCCACCAGCGTCGCGGACGACGTGAAGACCAGGATGTTGAACACCAGGCGCGGATCGAACGCGTGCCCGGAAAAGTAGAAGACGTCGCGCGTGAGCTGGATGTCGTTGCGCCTCACGACGTCGTGCACCATCCCGTTGTGGTCCGTGTATGTCGCGTTCGTCGCCAGGCTGTTCGTGTACTTGAACTGCGACACGTGATTGAGCACCAGCCGGAACGGCATCGGGCTAGATGGCGGCGCCGATACCAGCACGAACCCCTTGTCCCAGTGGGGCGTCTCCCATCCAGCGGAGGCCGATGGCGCCGGCTCGGCCGGCGCTTCGGCTGGATGGCCCGTCTGCGCTGTCGGCACCTCCACCAGCCCGGGCACCTCGGGCCGGTTTGGCGTCTCCATCGGCTGCACCGGCGGCGGTGGCGCGTTCTGCGTGAGTGGCGGCAGGTCAGGGGGCGGCGCCGGCGCGGGCGGTAGGTCGGGAGACGGTTGCGCCCGCGCGCTCGCCGCGAGCAACGCCAACAGCAGGCCGATGGCAGCCCCCGCCGGCCGCATCAGGTCGGCCACATCGAGCCGGGTTCCTCGACGCTCTCGACCAGCCTGTCGGGTTCGCTCGGCACCGGCGGCTGTCCATCGGCGAGCTTGGCGAGAAACGCGTTGGCCTGAGCCTCGCCGTCGGCCATCAGCCGTTCGATGTGATCCGGCTGCCGTGACAGCTTGCTCGGATAGTCCAGGCCCTCCTGCAGCGCGGACGACATCCGGATGAAATGCACCGCGATCGGTTCCGTCGCGTCGATGCCGACGCGGGCGCGGAAGGCGTCCGTAAGCCCGCCTTCCTGGATCAGGACGTTCCACATGTCGACGATCTGCAGCTCGTGCTGCAGGCTCAGGTTGCCGGCCAGATGGTTGCGGCGATCCGAGATGTCGCTGGGCATCTCCGGAACGTCGTCGTGCTGCACGGGGTTGACCTGGATGACCCAGATCTCCTCGGGCCGCGGCACGGTGCCCATGAAGTGCTTCTGCAGCAGCGCGACGATGGGCGGATTGGTCGCGAAGATCCCGTCCCAGTACGCATGGCCGTTCGCCCGCACGGCGGGGAACAGCGTCGGGATCGCCGCCGACGCGAGCAGCGCTTCAACCTTTATCTCGTTGCTGGTCGAACTGAAGACCTTGAAGTTTCCCTGCAACACGTCGCCCGCCCCGACCAGCAGCACCGGGCTGTTCGGCCGGACCAGCGACGGCAAGGCCTCGAAGTCGATGTGCTTCACCAGCAGCGCCCGTAGATCCGTGAACTCCGGGCGCCCGATCATCGCCGCCGTCATCCGCGACCAGAACTGGAACTGCGGCGACGACGGGCTCATCGCCACGCTGGGCAGATAGCCGTGCTCGACCATGCGCAGCAGGTCGATGCAGACCTTGTCGAACACGATCTCCTGCGGCGTGCGCGCCGACAGATCCTTCCAGCAGTCGATGATGCGATCGCCGATCGGGGTCGTGTCGCCCTGGGCCCGCTTGAGCAGGCCGAACCACGCGAGCGCGGCGGTGAGAGCGCCGCCCGACGTCCCGCTCAGCCCGACGATCTCGTACTGATCCTGGATCCCGCGCACGAACAGGGCGTCCAGCGCGCCCGCGACGAACGCGCACTGACTTCCCCCGCCCTGGCAGGCGATCGCGATACGTTTACGGCTCATCGGCGTGCGATCGGATGTGCGGATCGCACGCACGGCTGTCAGCGTCCGTCGATGCCTGATTGCGCCGGCGGCTGACGGCGGAGCCGGCGCGTTTCAGGGTTGAAGGTGGCGGCGCACGAGCTCGAGCGCGAGATCCAGCCGCGGGACCAGAGCAATCGTCTCCAGCGCCCGTTGCTTCGCCTCCACGGAGGCGAGGTCGAAAGTGCTGAACACGACGTCGGCGAGCTGGCCCGGATGCTTCATGGCGTCCAGCAGCGCGAACGCCTCGCGGGGGAGGTCCGGCGTCGCCTCGACGAAGCGCCGCGCGCTCGCCCGGAGGGTCTCCGCTTTCCCGAGAGCGACCTCGTCGTCGAACCCCGCGGGCTCTGCGATCGTTTCGACGCGCGCGACGAAGCACGGCCCGGTCCGGTCGACGCCAAGCACGCGGATGCGCCGCAACCCCTGCACGATGGCGACGAGCTTGTCCGGCGCCAGCTTCATGACCTTGAGGATCCGCGCCGCGCAACCCACATCGAAGAGCGGCATGTCAGGCGAGTCGTCCGCCTGGTCCTTCTGGGCGACGAGCGCGAGCACCCCCGCCGCCGCCGTCGCGCGCTCGACGGCGACGACGCTCCGCGCGCGGCCGATTTCAAGCGGGATCAGCGAGCCCGGGAACATGACGGCGTTGCGCAGCGGAAGGACCACCAGCTCGCCGCCGATCTCGATCTCGTCCTCCATCGCGTCGCCTCCTCCGGACTACAGCCGTGCCGGGTGATGGTAACGCGGTTCTACGGAAGCCGCCGTGCCGCCTTTGCCCGCAATTCCTGCGCCCGTCCCCGCAAAGTGGAAGAGTTGCGAGGCGTCCCGCGCGCGACCGCGACCGCGGCCCACACGCGCCCACCGCGCCAGCGGTCTGACGGCCGAGTCCCCCGTCCAAAAAACGTTGGCGCGACCACTAGATGAATGTTGCAGGTTCCACGAAACCCGTTACAAACTCAGAGCACGTGAGCAGCACCACCACACCCCTTTCTCCGTCGCTGGAACCCGAACTTCCCACGCCCGACAGCACCACGCGCGACACGCGCGGCTGGCGCGCCTGGCTGAGGAGTTTTCGCCCCTCCACGGCGCTGTTCTGGGGCATGCACGTGGTCGCGGTTGTCGGCGCGATCGCCTGTTTCTCCTGGAAGGGCGTCCTGCTGGCGATCGCCTGCTACTTCGTGCGCATGGTGGTGGTCACCGCCGCGTACCACCGCTATTTCTCGCACCGTTCCTTCAAGACGTCGCGCGCGTTCCAGTTCCTGCTCGCGCTCGGCGCGCAGTCATCCGCGCAGAAAGGCGTGCTGTGGTGGGCGAGCCATCACCGCCACCATCACAAGTACTCCGACACGCCGAAGGACATCCATTCGGTGAGGCGCAGCGGGTTCTGGCACTCGCACATCGGGTGGATCCTCGGCGACGACTGGGATCACACGAACGACGCGATGATTGCGGACCTCAACAAGTACCGCGAGCTGCGCTTCCTGAACCACCGCGCCGTGAACCTCTTGCCGGCGGTCGGGCTGGCGCTGGTGTTCGCGTTGGTGGGCGGTCTGCCCGGATTCGTCTGGGGCTTCATGGTGTCGACGGTGATGCTGTGGCACGGATCGTTCTCGATCAATTCGCTGTCGCACATGTTCGGCAAGCGGCGCTACGAAACGACCGACGATTCACGCAACAACTGGGCGCTGGCCCTGCTGACGACCGGCGAGGGCTGGCACAACAACCACCATCATTATCAGAGCTCCGCGAACCAGGGCTTCCGGTGGTGGGAGATCGACGTGACCTTCTATGTGCTGCGCGTGCTCGCGTTCCTGGGCTTCATCTGGGACCTGCGGCGCCCCTCGCCCGCGGTCATCGCCGGCGCATCCGCCTAGCTCGGAGGGGAAAGGGTGGGGGCCCCCACCCTCCCCTCCAAACCTCCCGCGATGAGCTCCGCGCGGCGAAGCCGCGCTACGCTCGACGCGCCTAGCTCGGCGCGATTCCTGAGCCGGGGTGCCGGCGTTCGGTAGCCTTACCGGGGAATCATGCGCATTCACCGGGTCCTCGTCTGCGCCGCCATCGCGCTGACCGCGGGCGGTTGCACGCGCGTGATCGACGCGGTGACGCCGCAGGACTGCGCCGCGGAGGCGGGCGTCGCGGGCTGCGGACCCAGCCCGTGGCCGACGACGTCGCACGGCGCGAACTCGGACCCGTGGCTGGTCAGTCATCGCACCGTGATCACCGAGATGCGTCCGCGCGTGCTGGTGCTGAACTTCCAGAACGGCGTGTCCGTCGACGGCGCGCGCGCGACCGCCCAGCGCCAGGTCGACGCGGTCGCCGAGGGGTCGCGCTACCACGGTTACAGCGATCCGAACGCGCCGCCGTTCATCCGCTACGAGATCGCGAAGGTGGTCAATCTGACCGACCCGACGGTGCCGTCCGGCTGGCTCAACCCGTCGAGCACGAAGTTGCCCACGACCGCGACGGGCGAGTTCGACGTCGCGGCGCTGTTCTCGGCGCAGTTCGCTGCCATGTACGGGTTCACCGATCCGAAGGACGCTACGCGCGCGCTGCCGCTTTGCGAGCTGTTCGAGCAAGGCGCGATCAACGAGGTGTGGATCCAGGACGGCGAGCTCGGCCCGCCACGACGCGCGCCGCTCAGCCTGGAGCGAAAGCAGAGCTACGACGGCACGGAGACCGCCGTCCCCGGCACCTTCGCGCCCAACGCCGGCGGTGGCGGCAGTGGGTCGAGCATCACGTGCTCGGTTACCGTCCGGTTCGCGCACCTCGACGGCGTGCGCGGCCCCGGCTGTGATCTCGAGGTCCGCGGCTGGGAGATCGAATCGATGTGGGCGGCGCTCCCGTCGCTGCGCGCCGATGCGCTCGCCTTCCTGAACCGCGATTTCGACACGCGTTTCGGCGTCCCCTTCGACAGCTGGGAATCGATCTGCGACGAAACCGGCAGCACGCCCTGCATCGCGTACCCGTCGCCGACCAGCGCGCGCGCCACCGACCGCAATGGCACGCCCTGGACCATCTCGCCGTTCCTGCAAGGGTGTGGGAGCACGACGTTCCCGCCGAACGCGACCCGCCGCGGGGACAACAACAATGCGACCACGACGGTGAATTCGCGCTGCGAGCACTTCGGCCTGCGCGACGGCCAGGACCTGAACGACGCCTACGAACCGTACAACTTCACGAAAGTCGCCGCGCTGGACCAGGCGTTCCCCGACTGCGGCGGCGGCTGGCAGATCTACTGGCGGCAGAGCATCCCGGGCCTCGGGAACCACGCGAAGAGCTTCGACGGGTCACCGATGAAGAACTGGTGGCCCCTGCTTTTCTACTAGTGGAACCCTGAGAGGGTGTAAAGCGCGACCTCCCGGCATGGCAGCTTCGCTGCCATGTACCGCTCGGTACCACGCCTCCCGCGACGATACGCGGCCGGCAAAGCCGGCCGGCTCCTCACGCGATCACTGACCCCGGCGCTTTGACCGGTCCCCGGTGCATCGCCCGTGCGGACGCGTCCGATCGGGGCGGTGCGCCGTAAAGGTCTGGCCCTGACAAAACCCTGCGCGCCCCGACAAACCGTTCGGTCAGCCACCTACAGAATGTCGCGGGCCCGGACATACACTTAGGGACAGTAGGCATAACTACTGAATTTTGTTATTTTGTTCGAATCTTTACTTTTTTGAGCTGCGTGTAGGATGTGTCGTCACTTATGCGTGTCGCCACTCCATGAACCGAGAAATTGCCGGATAGCCCGGTGTCCAAAACTGGTCCCTGCGGAGGGTTTCAAATGAAGCGTGTCGTTCTCGTTTCCCTTGGGTTGTTCCTGGTTGCCGGGTACGTCGGCTGTTTGCCGGCGGATGACGGCGGGGTGGTCACTACGGGTAAAGGCGGCAACGGACAAGGACAGGCCGGTACCTCGGGCCAGGCTGGCGATAACGGCCAGGGCCAGGCGGGCACGGTCGGCCAGGGCGGCGACACCGCCGGCGATGCGGGCACCACGGGCTCGGGCGGCAGCGTCTCGACGGCGGGCACGACCGGCCAGGCCGGCAACGGCCAGGGCCAGGCGGGCACGGGCGGCAACGGTCAGGGCCAGGCCGGCACGGGCGGCATGGCTGGCAACGGCATGGCTGGCATGGGCGGTCGCGGCGGCATGGCCGGCACCGGCGTGGGCGGCAGCGCGGCCGGCACCACCGGTCGCGGTGGCACCACCGGCGCGGCCGGCAGCGCGGCCGGCACCACCGGTCGCGGCGGCACCACCGGCGCGGCTGGCACCACCGGCATGGCCGGCACCACCGGTCGCGGCGGCACCACCGGCGCCGGCGGCGCGGGTAACGTCGCCGGCGTCCTCGACGGCGTGATGATGACCGGGCCCTGCTTGCGCGACACCGAGCCTTCGGTTTGCGCGACGGTCAGCGGCAACTGCCCGAACACGGGTATCTCCGACATCGCGCTGCGCGGCGTGCTCACCACCGACAAGACGGTGACCCTGGGCGGCGATCCCGCCACGACCTACACGATCGTCCTGCACGTTCAGGGCGAGGTCGAGTCGAAGAACTACACCAACGGCACCGATCAGAACTCGTCGCTGACCTCGCCGAGGGCCGACGGCTGGCGCGGTCACAACGGCGGCGCGAACCCGGTGCCCCAGACCAACAACGCGTACAACGTCTACATGCTTCGCGTGACCGATCCGGGCGCGACGGCGCGTGACTTCTTCCTCAACTCGCTCGAGCCCCCGGGCGTCGAGAACCACACGACCTACGGCATCGACTACACGACGCCCGCGGCCGGTTCGCCGGGAGCGCTCACGGCCAAGGGCGGCGCCACCATCCGCGTCGTCGCGGCCGACTCGAACTGCAGCATGATCAAGAACTGCGGCCCGAGCGTCAGCGGCAGCACCTGCCTGTCGCCCATCATCCTGCAGAACATCGAGCCGACGGCGGTGTCGAAGAACCCGAGCTTCAACTTCAGCAACGCCTACAACGGCCAGTGGATCGTCCTGACGGTCAAGAGCGTCACGCCTTAGGATCCGGGCCCTGCCGACCGGCGATCGCAAGCGCGTAACAAAAGCGCAAAACTGGAGATCGCCGGTCGGGTTGTCGTTTACTGTCCCTGTGCTCGCCGGCGGCTTGGGCGGGCCTCCACGTTCCGTCCGATGAGGTGACCGCCGTGACAACTGCAAGCTCCGTCAGACGCCGCGGAGTGGTGTGCGGCCTCATACTCGGCGCGCTTCTGCTCGCCGCGAGGCCCGCTTCCGCCGACCTGATCCTTTTCGACAAGGACGGCTGGACGTTCTTCACCGACGGGCGAATCAACACCTTCTTCTCGTACGGCCAGGGCAACGACTTCCCCAGGCCGACGCCCAACAATCTCGATCCGAACGTCAGCCACGGCGTCGTCGGCGAGGGTCAGCCGTTCACGGCAGGCTTCCCGACCCAGCCGCAGGGGTTCAACGGCAAGTACTCCGCGGTCCGCCTGCGCAGCGGCTTCCTCGGCTCGATCATCGCGTTCGGTATCAAGCGCCAGGCCACCGAGTGGACGTCGATCAAGAGCTACGTCGCCCTGTGGCAGACGGCGGAGACGAACTTCCGCAACCGCGACTTCGATGTACTGGGCAAGGACAACCCCTACCGGTCATTCGACGTCCGCGAGGGCTGGCTCGCCATCGAGGGTCCCTGGGGCGCCCTGGTCGCGGGCAAGCAGGGCGGGATCCTGGGCGGCATCTCGACCGAGATCGACTTCCTCTACGGCCATAACTACGGCCTCGGCCTCCCCTGCGTCGAGTTCTACTTCCCGAGCTGCGGGCACATCGGAACCGGCGCGCTCGGCAACGGCGTCGCGGCCGGCTTCACGTACACGACGCCGTCGCTCGGCGGTCTCCGCTTCAAGGGCGGCCTCTACGACCCGGTCCGCCTGCTGGGCGCCTGGGAACGCGCGCCTTATCCGCGGCCCGAGGGCGCGCTCTGGTTCGAGCGTCGGATCTCGCCCAGCGTGATGTTCAAGGTGCAGGGCGAGGGGATGTACCAGTACATCGCGATCAAGGAGAACGTCCGGGAGGACAGGGTGTGGGGCGTGGAGGGTGGCGCGCGCCTCGAGGCCGGTCCGCTGCGCCTCGGCATCTCCGCGTACCACGGCAAGGGCCTTGGCTCGTACATCGCGCTCCAGAACGCCGCATCGACGTTCGACCAGGTCTATCGCGACATGCGGTACTTCACGGGCATGTACGCGCAGCTGGCGCTGGTGTTTGCGCGCGAGCAGTTCTCGACCGGCATCGGCCGCGTGATGGGCCACCTGCTGGACTCCGACAAGAACGGCCACGTGGTCCTCGACGACATGGGCCGGCCGATGCTGGACATGAACGGCAACCCGATCATCGATCTCACGCCCGCGTACGGGAACAGCAACCTGAAGTACCAGACCGGGTTCTCGCTCGCCTTCTACCACCACGTGTCTGACGTGCTCGTGCTGGGGATCGATTACTTCCGGTTCCAGACCGACTGGTGGGGCGCGCGGAATGCGACGCTCGATCCGACGACCTCCACCGTCACCATGCTGCAGCCGGGCTCCCTGCCGGGCGAGAAGCAAGTCGTCCACTTCTTGAACATGGGCGCGACCTTTCACTGGTAGGCGTAGCCGTGAGGAAAACCAACCGAGGTGATCTCGTGAACATCCTGAAAAAACTCCAAAGGTCGAACGGCGTACGCGTCGGGGTCTGCCTCGCTGCTTGCCTGCTGGGAAGCCGTGTCGCGCGCGCCGAGGTGAAGCTCGTTGAAAAGGACGGGTGGACGTTCACCTTCGACGGCCGCGTGAACGCGTTCCTCAGCGGCGGTTTCGGCGACGACCTCCCCAACTCGCCGGGCATGGCTCCCGACGGTTCCTCGTACAACGTCATGGGCAGCCCGGCAACCGTCGACAGCATCCCCGACGTCGGCTGGCACGTGAACTTCGGCCAGAAGGACGTGAACGGCAAGTTCACCAACATCCGCGTGCGCAGCGGTATGTACGGCAACATTCTGGGCTTCGGCATCGCACGCAAGATCAGCGACACCACGTCGGTGCGGGGATACATCTCGATCTGGTCGACGGTCGAATCGCTGGGCGAGGACAAGTGGGCGCCCATCAACCCGGTCGCGCGCGAGGGCTACCTCGCCGTGAACGGCCCCTGGGGCACGGCCTACGTGGGCCGCATGCTGGGCTGGATCGGCCGCATGTCTTACGACATCGACAGCGCGTACGGTCACGGGTTCGGCGTCGGCTTGCCGTGCACCGACGCTCTGGGGCCCGCCTGCGGTCATACGGGCGCGGGCGCGATCTTCCCCGGCTACAGCGCCGGCATGATGTACGCGACGCCGAGCCTGGGAGGCCTGAAGCTCAACGTCGGCATCTACGACCCCGTCATCTTCTCGGCGAACAGCGACGACTGGTCGCGCGCCAGCTTGCCGCGCGTGGAAGGCGCCGTGACGTTCGACCGGCCGATCGGCGAGACGGCCCGGGTCAAGTTCGGCGTCGAGGGCATGTACCAGCAGGTCTCGCGCACCGACACCACGACCATGGCCGATGTCACCGGGTCGGTGTCCAGCGTGTCGGGCGGCCTGCGCATCGAGGCGGGCCCGTTGCGCCTCGGCGTCTCGGGCTTCACCGGGAAGGGCCTGGGTCTCTACTACGCGCTCCAGAAGACGTCCGCCACCGAGGACCAGACGCACAAGTTCCGGACCTTCACCGGCTTCTACGGGCAGGGCGGCCTCGAGTTCGGGCGCGTGCTGCTCACCGGCGGCTTCGGCATGAGCCTGGTGGCACAGACCGCCGACGACAAGATGAACACGATGCTCAGCGTGATCCGCTACCACCGCGGCATCTCGGCCGGCGTCTACTTCCACGCCACCGACAGCATCGTCATCGGCCTGGATTACTTCAACTTCGCGGCCGGATGGTGGGGCGCGCCGCTGGCGACGGGCGGTCATATCGCCGGCGAGCAGCAGCTGATCAACTTCGTCAACGGCGGCGTGACTTATTATTGGTAGGTGAAGCCGGGTCCGCTCGCCACCGCCGTCGCCGAACAGATCGCGTCGAACGATAGCGCGAGCGGCCACGAGGCCACCTTCGCGGACCACCGCGCCCGCCTGACGCGCGAGATTGCCGAGCGCGCGCCCGCGTCGGGCCGCGGGCGGCTGTGCCTGCTGGGCGCGGGCAACGCCAACGACGTCGACCTGGACGCGCTGGCGGCACGCTACGCCGAGATCCACCTGGTCGACATCGACCCGGGCGCCGTCGCGCGCGCGGCCGCGCGCGTGTCGGAGGCACGGCGCGCCCAGATCGTCGCGCACGTGCCCGTCGACGCGTCGGGCCTCTTCGATCGCCTGGAAGGCTGGGCGGCCAATCCGCCGGCGCCCGACGCGATCGGGGGCGTCATCGGCGCCGCCGTCGCGCGCGTGGTCGCCGCCCTGCCCGGCCCGTTCGACGTCGTCGCGTCGTGCAGCCTGCTCACGCAGCTTCAGCTGGTGTTGCTGCAGGTCATCGGCGACACCAACCCGCGGTTCGGAGAGCTGCGCGAGGCGGTCAACCGCGCGCATGTCCGCGTGCTGGGGGCGCTCCTGGCGCCGGGCGGCGTCGCGCTGCTGGTCACCGATCTCACCGACAGCGGCATCTACCCGCCGCTCAATCACGTCGCCGCGAACGCGGACCTCGGCCGGCTGATGAGCGACATCATCGCGGGCGGCCACTTCATCTTCGTCGCGCACCCCGGCCAGCTGTCATCCGAGATGCGGCGCGATTCCGAGCTGAAACAACAGTTCGCCGTTCGTTTCCCGATCGGCCCCTGGCTGTGGCGCAACGGGCCGAGCCAGGTGCTGCTGGTGTACGCCCTCGAGGTCCGGCGCAACGATTAGAAGGTCGCGAGCACGCCCGCGGACGCGAGCAGCGACGGCCGGCCCAGGCGTCCCGCGTCGACGAAGTTCAGCCGGATCAGGTTATCGGGCCAGGTGATCCCGACCTGCGCGTCGGCGACGACCGCGACCCGCGACACCACCGGCACGACGACGCCGGCGCCGGCGACGGCCAGCGCCGACCACGTGTTCGATTGCGAGCCGTCGTAGTTGGGCGCGCCGACGCCGGTGACGCGCGCGCGGTACACGCCGCCACCGACGGACAAGATCGGCTGCACGCGCGTGCCGGCGCGGAAGCCGCGCAGGAGCTCGATCACCCCGAACATCTGGCGAATCTGCGCGCTCCCTTCCGGCGCGCGCAGCTCCGCGTCGCTTCCCAGGCCCGCGACGGTGATGCGGCCGGCCCAGCCGCCCGTGCTGCCGTACGAGGCGCGCACGATCGGCTGCCAGACCGGGCTGACGGCGCCGGCGTTGTCCAGCACGCCGACGGCGGCCTCGACGCCCAGCCCGGCGGTGACGGCGGCGGGCGCGGGCGCCGCGGCGGCTCCGCCGGCGGCGCCTCCCGACGACGATGCCCGTCGTTGCGAGGCCAGCCAGTACTGCGCCAGGCTTGCCTTCAGCAACTCGACGGCCTGCACCGCCAGCACCACCGATCGCGACGGCTCGCCCGGCTTGCCCGCAACGTCCAGCCGCACGCTCTGGATGACCGACTTGCCGGCGATGCGATCGCACACCCAGATCTCCGCGGTGTTCACGGTCGCGGCGCGCACGATCGCGAACGCCGCGATCGGATCCAGCTCGCGCCCAACCGTCTCCAGCGCCGTGCGCACGTCCAGCACGGCGTCCTGGGGCAGCATGCTCACCTCGAACCCGGCGGCGGTCAGCTCGCCGCGCACGCGCGCCAGCGCGTCGGACGTCACGTCATCGGTGACCGGCGGCTTCAGCAGCACCACGCGGTAGCTCAGCTCGGCGCGCGCCACGGACGCGGCCGCGGCCACGGCTACCAGCCCGGCAGCGACGGCTTGGCGCATACGCCCCATACCAAGGGAATGGCCGCAAGTGCCCCTCGGCGTGGGATGAGATGCGCTCTAGTCGCGCAGCAGCTTCTTGGCGGGCTCGGCGTACGCCCCGGAGGGGAAGCGTTCCAGGTATTCCGACGCGATCGGGCGGGCGGCCGCGCTGCCGCGCAGCTTGTGAACGAGGATCATCCGGCGGCCAAGCGCCTGGGCGGCGTAGGTCCCGCGCGGGCTCTCGGACAGGTAGCGCTCGTACCATTCCAGCGCCGTCTTCGCGGCCCCGACGCCGGATTCGTCCTCGGCCAGACCGCCCAGGAAGAATGCGGCCTCGCGCGCCGGCCCCGTCTGCGAGAAGCGGTCGCGTTCCGCCAGCAGCGCACGCCGCGCGACGTCGCTGCGGCGCACGTAACGGGCGGCATCGGCCAGCGCGGTCAGGTCAGCCGCCGACGCGCTCTCGAACGTGCGCGCGAGCCCGCGCTGTTCGGCGTTCGCCAGCACCGCCTCGAACTCACCTTGCGCGATCAGCTTGCTCCAGCTGACGTCGCCAGCCACGGCCGGCGCCGCGACGTTTCGAACCGCCAGCGCCCGGGCGCGCGCGGCATGCGCCGGTGCCGTCGCCGGCGCGGCGATCGACGGCGCGGTCGCCGGATCGTCGACGAACGTCGGCTCGGGCGACTCTTCGCGCCGGCGCGGAAGGTTGGAGGCCTCGGGCGCCCCCGGCGTCGCGTCCAGGAAGAGATCGCCGTCCTTCACGCTCGCGACCAGATGCTGGCCCGCCTCCATCGTCAGCCCGCCGCCGGCCGCCAGCGGCCCGCGCACGATGACCTTGCCCCGCTGCATCTGCACGTCGAGGACCTCTTCGGAACCCGACCAGCGCACGTCGAACTCGGTGCCGACGACCTGGACCGAGTACGGCCCCGCGTCGATCGTCCACTTCGCGGCCGGCTTGTGCGTGACCCGCACGTGCGCGCGCCCGCTCTCCAGCAGCACGCGGCTGCCGTGAGCGTCGATGTCGGTCACCCGCGTGCTGGTCCCTGGATCCAGCGCCAGCGATGACCCGTCCGAGAACTGCAGCTCGGTCCCGCCTTCCGCCTTGGCGCGGACGTAGCCGCCGTCGCTGACGCTGCCGTTGACGACCGCGAAGGTCAGCGTCGAATCGGTGCGGTGGTACAGGACCACCGCCGCCGTCGCGCCCGCCGCCACCAACGCCAGCGACCAGGCCCCGAAATGCGACGTCGACCGCAACGTGCGGCGCGCGACCGCCTGTTCGAAGCGCACCAGGCCCGCCTGCTCGTGCCCCGTCAGCCCGTCGTCGAACGTGCTGCGCGCGGCGCCGATCAGCTGGTCCAGCGTGCGATGAGAATCGTTGACGTCCCGCATTCCGTCGAAGCTCCCCCCTAAATTCCCGGATGAGCGCCTCATGATCGCTCCCCCCCGGGAGTTTCCTGCACCAATTTCGGCCCGTAGTGAGCCAGCACCGGATCCCGCTCGACCAGCAGTAGTACCCGGGCCCACACGCGCGCCAGACGGCGCTTCGTCGTGGCCAGCGACAACTTGAGCGCAGCAGCGACCTCCGTCAACTCCAGCCCCTCCATGAAGCGGAGCACGAACGCAGCACGGTCCGTGGCATTGACGCGATCGAGGATCTTGTAGAAACGAGCAAGCGCCTCCCGCGCGTCAGTGTCCGGTGTGACGATTTCCAGCTCGGCGGCGTCGGTCTTTCCCGACAGCCGAACCCAGCGGCGGACCCAGCGGCGCCGCAGCTCGTGGCGCATCGTCAGCGACGTCACCGAGATGACGAACGCCTTCAGCGCCTTCGGCTCGCGCAGCGCGCGCACCTTCTCGAACACGCACAGGAAGACCTCCTGCGCGAGATCGTCCAGATCGTGATCGGAGCCGAGCGTCCGCCGCAGCATCCGGAACACCATCGGCGCGAAGCGCTGCCACAGCACGCGCGGGGCGCGCGGGTCGCGGGCGATGAGCGCGCGCGCCAGCGTGGCGTCGTCCGACTCGGCGAGGGCCGCGCCGGGCAGAAGAATTACACGGGCACCGTCTTCGACGTCCCGCATCAATCTATTCTCCTTGAGGAGGGCAAGCCCCATTCCGCCGGAGAAGCGACGCTGCCGGACATCGACAGCTCACAATTCTACCCTCACTTGGGAACCCTGGAAGGGTTCCAAACCTCCCGCGAAGGGCTGGCGCAGGCAAAGCCCGCGCTCGCCCACGCGATCTTGTTCGCTAACCCTTGCGGGCGCGGCGCATTTCCAGCAAGCGATCGACGATGACTGCCACCAAAATGACGGCGCCACCGACGACATTCTGCCACAAAGACTTACCCACCAGGTTCACGGCGTTGAAGGTGATTTGCATGACGCCGGCCCCGATCAGCACGCCGAAAACCGTCCCTTTTCCGCCCTGCAGGGAACAACCTCCAAGAACGGCGGCGGTGACCGCGTGCAGCTCGTAGGCGTTCCCGAGCGCCGGCGTGGCGGCCGGCAGGTAGGCGACGTAAAGAATGCCGGCGAAACCGGAGAGTAACGCGCTGGCGACGAACGTGATGAGGCGGACGGCGCGCACCGGAACGCCCGACAGCCGTGCCGCCTCGGCGTTCGATCCGATCGCGTAACAGTATCGCCCGAACGTCGTCCGGTGCATGACAAAGGCGACGATCGCGACCGCGCCCAGCGCGAACCAGAATGGCATCGGCACCCCCAGGCCGACGCCCTCGCCGAGAAACCTGAAGGTGGGGAACTTTCCTTGAAATCCGATCTCGGCGCCGCCGGTCAGCACCTCGGCGATACCGCGCAGAAGCAGCATCGATCCCAGCGTGACGACGAACGGCTGCACGCCGATGCGCGAGATCACCAGGCCCTGCGCCAGGCCGATGATGATCGCCAGGGCGATCACGATGATCACCGCGGGAACGATGCCGAAGCCCTGCATCATCGTCAGGTAACTGGTCGACACCGAGATGAGGCAGATGATCGACCCGACCGACAGGTCGATGCCGCCCGCGATGATCACCATCGCCTCGCCCGCCGCGAACAGCGAGATCAGCGAGATGTGGCGGATGTTGTTGCGCAGGTTGTCGCCGGTGAGAAAGCTGCTCGGGTTCAGAGCAGCGGTGATGATCGCGAGGGCGATCATCACGCCCAGCATCGTCAGTTCTTTCTTGAACGCTTTCATTGCTTCCTTCGTCAGGCGGCCAGCTTCAGGATGTTGGCGTCGGTCAGCTCTTCGCGGCGCAGCTCGCCGGCGATCGCGCCGCGGCTGAGCACCAGCGCCCGGTGGCAGAGGGCGGCGATCTCGTCGGCCTCCGAGCTGGAGACGATGATGCCGCGGCCCTCGGCGGCCAGCTTGCGCACCACCTCGTGCACGTCGCGCTTGGCCTTGATGTCCAGGCCGCGCGTCGGCTCGTCGAGCAGCAGCACCGACGGTGACATCGCCATCCACTTCGACAGGACGATCTTCTGCTGGTTGCCGCCCGACAGCGTCGACGCGGGCGCGCCGCCGCGGAAGTTGAACTGCTTCATGTAGGGCGCGGCGATGGCGTGCTCGTCCTTCAGCAGCACGCCGCTCAGCGACGGCAGCGCCAGGTT
>Ga0068865_100000730_pt1 | contig 18520 bp, 11 predicted proteins | sample KBSMisM12_FD_75293 | JGI IMG/M metagenome (GOLD analysis project Ga0068865, IMG submission 75293) | Miscanthus rhizosphere microbial communities from Kellogg Biological Station, Michigan, USA - KBS Miscanthus M1-2 | ecosystem: Host-associated > Plants > Roots > Rhizosphere > Soil ...
GCTGCCGCCGCGTCGAGCAGCGATCGGGCGTAGGGCGCGTTGTGCGTGTCCGCCGCGCGATCCTCCAGCACCAGCAGCAGGTTCCAGATCGCGCGACCGCGCGGCGTCGTGCGGTCGGCCGCGATCGCCTGCGCGGCGTGCGCGGGAGCCCGGTACTCACCGCCCCGCAGCGAGTGCCAGAGTTGTTCTGCCCGCGCCCGGATGTCGTTCATCGGTAACCCCTGCGGGTGGCACGGCGTGCAGGTCGACGGTGGGGCGCGAAACGCGTGGCCGGCACCGCGTTCGACATTCTCCGGGCCGCCGCGGTGGCAGCCGACGCAACCACCGGGGACGGCGGAGTGGGGCGCAGCGCCTTTGATCGCCGTTCCGGTCACCGGATCCAGCCCGCCGCGTCCGAACAGAAGCGCGGCCGTCGATGCGCTGGGAATCTTCTCGCCGCGATCGGGCGTGTGGCAGGGAAGGCAGACGCTGTTCGGGGCGTCCGCCACCAGCGCCGGCGCCGCCGTCGCGCGAAGCAGGCGGGCCGTGGGTGAAGCCTGCCGCGGATCGTGAACGGCGTGGCAGGCGCTGCAGGTGATCCCGACGGAGCCGGCTTCGTCGGGCGGGCGCCTGTCGACCGGCCCGCGCTCCGGCGTCGCGACCGCCGCCAGGAAGCCCGACGTCGTGTGGCAGCGCGCGCAGGTCGGGTCTCGGCGCGTGCGCGGATCCTGATCGGCGCGCGCCATCGCCGTCTGGCGCCAGGCGACGACGTGGCCGTAGCGCGGCGGCGCGTCGTGGCAGGTCGCGCACACGTCGGCGCGCAGCACGGCCCAGCGCGCGGACACCTCGGGGATCGCGCCCGGCCCGTGGCAGGCGAGGCAGCCGACGCCGCCCAGCCGGTGAAGATCGCGCGGCAGCGCATCCCACCGTCGGGTGAGGTCGCCCGCCGCGCCCAGCTCGGAGACGACGTGCGCGAAGCCGCCGTCGGGCGCGCCCGGTTCGCCGGTGGCGTGGCACGCGATCGCGCAGCGCGGATAGTCCGCCGCCGGTCGCTGATCCATAAGCCGCGCGAGGACGGTCGTCATCGGGCTGGCGGCGACAGCGTTGGCAATGGCCGCGTGGCAACCGGCGCGCCCGCAGTCGAGCGGCGTCTCGTCGTACCGGCCCGTGCGCAGCGCCAGCGTCCGCCCGTCGCCGTCGGCCAGCCGCCAGTCGCCGGTCACGTCAGGCAGCAGGCTGGCGATCCCGCCGGCCGTGATCAGCGACGCGCGGCTGTCCTCCGGATGCGCGGTGATGCGCCAGCCTTGACCACCGAGGTAGACGCGCACGCCGACCGGCGTGTTGGGCAGACCGCGCGATCGCCCTGCGGCGGCGACGCGGACGTCGCTGGTGACCGTGTGGCCGCGTTCGTCCGACCAGGTCGCGCGCAGCACGACCTCGCCGCGCGTGCGTGGCGATACCGGCACCACGCCCCAGGGAGGCGGGCTGCCGATGGCGCTCGCGAGCGGCGGCATGCGCGCGGTGAGATCGAACCCATCCGGCGCCGGCGCGAAATCGCGGAGGGTCGGCCCTTCGATCTGGCTCCAGACGACGCGGCCGCCGCCCAGCCCAGGGCAGTCGAGCTTCGCGGTGACCGAGAACGTCGCATCGAACCCGACCGGCGCCTGCGGTCCGTCGAGCCGCAGGCAGGCCGGTGTCGGGGCGGGCACCGGCGCGGGCTTGCGGCAGGCAACCGCGGTCAGGGCGAGCGCGCCCAGCAGACGCGCGCGCGTCGGCCTCACGCGCCCCCCACGCAGCTGCCGAAGCGGCACCGGCCGCCCGGGCAGTCGGTATCCAGCCAGCAGGCCGGCGCGGGGCGTTCGGGCACGCACCAGCCCTCGGCGCAACGGCTGCCGTCGACGCACGGATGCGCCCGATCGCAGGTCTCCGCCAGCGTGTGCGCGGCCGGGTCGCGATCGCAGACCCGGCGCGGAGGGCCGTCGTACACCGTGCGGCAGCGCCATCCGGGGGCACGGCCATCGGGAAAGTCGGGCGAGAGATCGACGCACACCCGCGCCCCTGCAGCGGCGCCGCGCCGCACGCCGCAGAACCACGCCGGTTCGGCGGCCGAGCGCGCCACCCCGGCCGCTCGCTCGCCGCCCATGCAGACGGTCGCGCCCGCGCTGTCCGAGCATTGCCACTCGCCGTCGTCGGGCATGCGCGGGTGGCGCTGCTCGCAGCGGGTGCCGGTGCACGCGAACGCCGGTCCCGGCGCGCGTCCGGGTGCGGCCGGCGGGCGCGCGACGACGTGGGGTCCGGCTCCGTCCCAGCACACCCGCAGCGTCTGGACGTCCGCGCAGTCGGCGCGCTGCGGCTCCGGCGCGCGCGCGCGGCACGCCGCCAGCACGACCAGAAACCACGGCGCGTAGGATCGAATTAGCCGCGCGGACCCGCATGTCACGTGCTCCGCCTGCGCTGGCGCCAGACGAGCAACGCGGTCAGCGCCAGCGACGCGAGCAGCGCCTCCCGCCCCGAGCCCGCGCCGGTCACGCTGCAGCCGCGAAAGAAGGGCGGGGCGGTCGTGTGCACGCACGATTCCACGTGGCCGCTGTCCGACAGGACGCCGGTGGTGTCACGCACGAAGCCCGCGAAGCAGACCTGGCCGACGCCGAGGTCCGTCGTCAGCCGGACCTGGATATGCTTCTCCGCGCCGTCCTGATCCTGAGGCCAGGCGCGCCCGGGGATCGGCGTCGGCTGTTCCATCACCAGCGGTCCCTGGGTCTGGAACAGCAGCAGCGTCAGCCCGCTGGTGCCGCCGTCGTCGCTCGCCGCGCCCAGCCGGAGGTCGAACACGTAGCGTTCGATCTGCTCGTCGGTGCATTCGTCGTTCGCGTGTTCCAGATCCCACGTCAGGCCCGTGACGCCGTCGAACACGGGCGGCGCGACGTCGATGATCGCGCCGGTCTGGAACTTCGCCTTCCCGTCCAAGCCCGGCGCCGCCGCGTTGATCCCGCGCAACGACGGCCAGCGAATCGTGTACTCGCTGTTCGCCAGCAGCGGCTCCGTCGGCGTCACCTGCAGGAACTGCTCGGCGCGGCTCCAGGTCGCGGGGAGCGCTTCTTCGCGACCGCCGGGATGGACCAGCACGACGTCCTCGCCCTGGTATTCGGCGGCCGTCGCGTAATGTGCGCCCAGGCGCGCGTTCAGCGGCACGCCCGTCGCTAGGTCGGGCGGCACCATGTCGACCAGATCGGGCTTGCCGCACGAGGCCGCGCGCGCCACGGAGGGCGCCGCGGCCGCGCCCAGCGCCAGCGTCACGGCCGCGAGCGTCCGCCTCACTCGCACACGACGGCTTCGCAACGGCCCACCATTTCCTTGGTGTCGTTGTCGCCGTCCAGGTCGAATTCGTCGACGCAGCAGAAGCCGTTGTCGACGCAGCACTGCTCGAGCTCGCGCGACCGCATCATCTTGTCCGCGACCTTCTTGCATTGCGGCGGGGGCTGCGACTCCATGCACTTGCTGAAGCCCATCCCGTCGGCGTTGCACACCTGGCTGCCCCAGAACGTGCAGAACGACGTGATGCAGGTGCGCTCGCTGCCGGGGACGCAGATGCCGCACCGCTTCGGGCACTCGGAGAAGTGGCCGCCGACGCACAGGCGAACGTCGCCGGCGTTGGCGCAGGGGATCGGCGCTATGTGGTTGTCGGCGATGCCGTCGCAATCGTCGTCGAGGCCGTTGCATTCTTCGTCCGTCGGGACGCAGCTGATCGTCTCGGGCCGGAGATCGGGGGGATGATCCTTGGGTAGGTCGGGCGGCAGGTCGGGCGGCGCGTCCGTCTTCTCGGCCGGGAGATCGGTCGGGCGGTCCCTGCCGGCGTCGGCCGTGGAAGGGTCGTAGGGCGGCTCCAGCGCGGTCCGCCCGCAACCGGCCGCCGCGGCCACCACCGCTGCGATCAACAGAACGCGCACGCAGGCATGGACACAGCTGCGCCTCGGAGAAGAAAATAGTTGAGGTTTGTCCGAGGTCGCTGTGTCTGTTGAATACATGGCCGGTCGGTTCTGGAAGGGGCGCGCCCGGGGGCGTAACGCCTCGGGGCAACGCACCCGGAGTCCGCGCAACCAGCGTAACACCGGCCGGGGTCTGATCGCCCTTATCGCGCTGCAGGGCGTGGTGGTAGTCACGGGTGCGCGGGCGCAGAGCGGGACGGGCGCACCGCCGCCGCAGCCGCCGCCGTTCAGGGAGCCGGCCGAGAAGCCCGGCGAGAAGTCGCCGCCGCCTACACCTGCGCCCGAGCCACCGACACCCGAGGCACCGGCGCAGCCGCCAGAGGGCGCGCAGACGCCGCCCGCCGGTCAACCTCCGGCCGGTGCGCAGCCGCCCGCGTACGCGCCGTATGCGTCGCCGTACACGCCGCAATACCCGCCGCCGCCCTATTCCGGATATCCGCCGCCGCAGGGCGCGTACCCGCCACCGCCGGGCGCCTATCCGCCCGCGGCCGCACCGCCGGCCGCCTATCCGCCCGCGTACCCGCCGCCTGAGGGCGCGGGCCAGGTGCCGACGCTGACCGGCTACGCCGCGCCCCCGTTCGCGCCGCCGCCGCGTCCGCCCGTCGTCGATCCGCAGGGCGATCGCGTCCTGCTGCTGCCGACGGCGACGACGCATCCGAAGGGGACGTTCTTTTTTTCGAACTACGAGCTCGTCGTCTTCCAGGCGGGCTACGCGTTCACCGACAGCACGCAGCTGTCGGTGACGGCGATTCCCGTGCCGTCGGAGAGCGTGACCGCTCTCGACTTCAGCCTGAAGGCGTCGCTCTACCGCGGTGGGCTGGTGCGCGCCGCAGCCATCGGCTCGGCCAGCGGCGTGGTCGGGAAGGAGATCGGCGTCGCGTTCCTGGGGCGAGCGGGCGGCGTCGTGCAGGTGTGCCTGGCGCGGCTCTGCGAATCCAGCCTGTCGCTGTCGGCGAACGCGTTGCTCGTCGGAACGCTGCTGATGGTGAACGGCGCGGGCGGGATCTGGCGCGTCAGCCCGCACGTCTCGCTGCTCGCCGAGCTGGCGACGATGCTGCCGGTCGGCACCGCCGGCGGGCAATTCAACGGCGGGCTGCTGGGGGGCGGCGTGCGCCTGCACTACAGCCACTGGGGCTTCGACTTCAGCGCCTTGCACGTGCTGGATAGCAGCGACGACGTCGCGACGATCCCGTTCTTCGCGATGACCTGGCGGCCCTAGAAATTCGGCCGATCAGAACACGATGCCCGCGCGCTGGTAGCCGAGGGAGATGATCCAGGCGTCGCCGCGCGATTCCTGGTCCAGCGGGAAGATCACGCCGAGATGGAACTGGTCCTCGCCTGGCTTCCGGATGCTGAAGGCCGCGGTGTGAAACAGGTGGTTTGTGAGGCCGCTGGGCACAGCGGTGCCGTTGAACGCCGCCAGGTTCACCAGCTCGAACGCGAGGTCGACCTCGGACACGCGAACGCAGACAGCGACGTTCCCGCGGCCGAAGACGCTGGTTTGGCCGGACGCGATGCTCGGCTTGTCGACCACGAAGTCCAGCCCGAGGTCCGCGCGCAAAAAGATCGTGTCCCACTGCCGCACCGTCGACGCCGACAGCCGCAGGGTCGTGTAGCTGGGACCGGTGAGCACGTAGTCGGTCAATCGTTCGAACCGGCTCTCGAAGTTGGCGAGTGCCCGGGCGGCGCTGTCGGATCCGGTCGGCAGCGCGATTCCACCCCGGAAGATCAGCTCGGAGCTGCTGCGGATCGGAAGATAGAAGCCGCCCAGCTCGAGGTTGCCCAGGGCGGTGGCGTCCTCGCCGTCGACGTCCCAGCGGTGCACCAGCGGGAGTTGCCCGTAGACGCCGCCCGCGCGGTTCGGGAGGACGAACTGCCCGAACGGCTCGAGCCGCGTGATGAACGCGTCGCTGGCGCCGACGTCGTCGATCTTGTGCCAGCCCGCCTGGAAGCCGGCCCGCGTGCTGGCGTCGACGCGGTCGAGCGTCATGAATCCCGGCATCGGCTCTTCGTACTTCGGCGGCTGCCGTTCGGGCGGGACGTCGTCGCTGGGCTGGCGCGGCCCCGGCGGTTCGTACCCTGGTGGCGGCGCGACGAACGACGGGGGCGGCGCCTCCGGCTCCTGCAACCGCTCTTCCTTGGCGGGCTTCGGAGCTGCCTTGCGCGCCCAGGCGCGCTGCACGTTCACTGCGGTCCAGGCGAGCGCACAGGCGATCACCAGACCGGTCCGGCGGGGGCGCCACGACATGCGCGGAGAGTACGTCCGTCGCCGCGCGCAATCAATTCGACTCGGGACCCTCAGAGGGTCCCGAACCCCCTGCGATGGTACGCGCCGAGCAAAGCTCGGCGGCTCCCCACGCAATTCGACTCGGGAACCACGCGATCAATCGCGCGCGGACGTGATCAGCTTGTAGACGTCGCGGCGCGCGCGCCCGGTCATCTCGGCCAGCGCGCGGGCGACGTCGCGGGTCGACTGTCCCTCCGCGATCAGGTGGCGGGCCCGCGCCATCAGCTCGTCGTCGTCGACGTCTTCAGCGGCGGCCGACGAATCGGCGCCGGCGATCACCAGGGTGACCTCGCCCAGCGGCCGCTGCGTGGCGTAGCGCGCGGCCAGCGCGCCGAGATCGTCACGCACGATCTCCTCGTGCGGCTTGGTCAGCTCGCGCGCGACGCACGCGCGCCGGCCGTCGCCCAGCGCCGCCCCCAGATCGGCCAGCGTGGCCCCGACCCGCAGCGGTGACTCGTAGAGGACCAGCGTGAAGGGCAGGGCGCGCACGCTCTCGAACAGCCGACGCCGTGGTCCCGGCTTGCGCGGCGGGAAACCGAGAAACAGAAAGCTGTCGGTCGGCAAGCCGGCTGCGACCAGCGCCGCGAGCAGCGCCGACGGTCCGGGGACGGGAACGACGCGCGCGCCGGCCGCGATCGCCGCCGCGACGATCCGATAGCCTGGGTCCGACACCAGCGGCGTCCCGGCCTCCGAGATCAGGGCGACGCGCGCGCCCCCGGCCAGCAGCGCCGCGACCTCGGAGGCGCGCGCGCCTTCATTCGCGTCGAAGCAAGACAGGATCCGCGGCGCCTTCGCGATGCCGCCGGCCTGCAGCAGCTGGCGGGCGCTGCGCGTGTCCTCGGCGACGATGACGTCGGCGTCGCGCAGCGCCTCCGCGGCGCGCGGTGAAAGATCGGCCGCGTTTCCCAGCGGCGTGGCGACGATCGTCAGCGTGCCCGCGCCGGTAACCGGCTTCACTTACGTTCCGAGGGGCTGCCCTTCGTTCTGTCCGTCGTTCGATCTTTGGTGGGGACGTCACCCAGCGAATCGCCGAGCTCGACTTCCAGGAAGCTCCGGAGCTTCTTCTTCAGACGTTCCTCGATCTGGCGCGCGCGTTCCCGGCTGACGCCGTGGTCGGCGCCTAGCTGCTCCAGCGTGGCGGGCCGGTCGGCCAGCAGCCGCTCCTGGAAGATGTGCAGCTCGCGCTCCTGCAGGTTGGCCCCGAACGTCGCCAGCTTCGATCGGAGCAGCGCCTGGAACTCGCCGTTCTCGACCTGCAGGTCGGGGCGCGCTGTCGCGGCGGCGGGAACCATCTCACCGTGCGTCCGTCCCACCAGACCGCTTTCGCTGCGCACCGGCGCGTCCAGCGACATCTCAGAGGCGGCGAGCCGGCGCTCCATCTCCACGACCTCGCCCTCGCTGACGTCCAGCGCGGCCGCCAGGCGCCGGCTGGTCGACTCGATCCCCATCTTCTCCATGCGGTCGCGTTCGCGCCTGAGATTGAAGAACAGGCGGCGCTGCGCCTGCGTGGTGCCGATCCGAACGATGCGCCAGTTCGCGAGGATGAACTTCAGGATGTACGCGCGGATCCACCACGCGGCGTACGTCGACAGCTTCACGCCGCGAAACGGATCGTAGTGCTCGACGGCCTGGATGAGGCCGACGTTACCTTCCTGGATCAGGTCCAGCAGGTTGCGGTGGGCGCGACGGTACTCCTGCGCGATCTTGACGACCAGCCGCAGGTTCGCGGTGATGAGCTTGCGCGCCGCCGACTGCTCGCGCGTCTCCACGTACCGCACCGCCAGCTCATGCTCTTCCTCGCGCGACACCGTCGGGTGGTTGCGAAGCGCGCGCATGTAGGCGTTGAGGTTGGATCCGTTGCCGCGCGGGATGGGGTGAGCCCCGCTCTCGGAGTCGACGAGCTCGCTCATCGCGCTCGCCGACGGTAATTCGTCGAGCGCGGCTTGCGTCGGTCGGGATTCTCCCGCATGTAGGGAAGCGAGCACGCGCTGCCTCCCGGTCATCCCGGTCATGGCGAGGCGTCAGTATAACCCTTCATATCTCTTCGTGCGCCACGACGGTCACATCGGTATCATTGTTCATCCATGGATCTCATCGATGGTCCATCCCCCGACCCTTCCACACAGTCACCTTCGTCCTCGCCACCCCCGGAGGCCCGCATGCGGCGGCTGAGCAAGATTGTCGTTTTCTTTGCCGCGTGCAGCGCGGCAACGGTCATCACAGTTTTTCGTCAGAATGACGGCATCCGTGTTGGGGCCGACAATCAGCTGCGCGCAGCGACGCGCCCCCTGACCGGTAAATACGATCTGGGACAGCTGCCCATCTTCTCGAAGACGCTGTTCTACGTTCGCGAAAACTACTTCGACAAGAACCGGCTGGACCCGAAACGGATGCTGGTGGGGGCGCTGGACTTCGTGCAGCGCGACGTGCCCGAGATCCTGATCGATCGGTGGCCCGAGCACGATCCGAAGCAAGTCACCGTCAAGGTCAACGGCCAGCAGCGCAACTTCTCGATCGAACGCGTCGACGCGCCCTGGAGCCTGCGCACCAAGCTGCAGGAGATCTTCCAGTTCGTGCAGCCCAATCTGCAGCCCGTTCCCGACAAGGAGGAGTCACGCCGCCTGGTCGAGATCGAGATGGCCGCCACGAACGGCATGCTTTACACGCTGGATCCGCACTCGGTCCTGCTGGACGTCGAGACGTACAAGGACATGCGTACGCAGACGCAGGGGAAGTTCGGCGGTCTCGGCATCGTCATCGAGATGGACAAGAAGAACCGCATCACCGTCAAGCGGCCCATGCCTGACACGCCCGCCATCCGCGTGGGCATCAAGGCCAAGGACCACATCGTCCGCATCAACAACGAATCGACGATGAACATGACGCTGAACGAGGCGGTCGAGCGGCTGCGCGGCGACGTCGACACCAACGTCGACGTCTATGTCGAGCGCGACACCTCCCCCGGGGTGAAGAAGTTCACCATCACGCGCGCCTTCATCCGTCCACCCGCCATCGATCCGCCGGCGCGCGTGCTGGCGGTTCCGGCCGGGCCGGGCCAGGCCGCCACGAAGATCGGCTACTTCCACATGCAGCATTTCTCGGCGAACAGCGCCGGGGACCTGTCGGACGCGCTGGCGCTGTTCGACCGCGAGAAGGTCAAGGGCATCATCATGGACCTGCGCGGCAACCCCGGCGGTCTGTACGAGCAGGCGCAGAAGGTGTCCGACGCCTTCATCAAGGCCGGGACGCTGGTGTCGATGGTCGGCGTCGGCGGCGCGCAGCGCAAGGACGAGACCGCGACGGACAGCGGGCACGAACCGACGGTCCCGCTGGCCGTGCTGGTCAACCAGAACTCGGCCAGCGCGTCCGAGATCGTCGCCGGCGCGGTCAAGAACCTCGACCGCGGCGTCGTCATCGGCGAGGGGACGTTCGGCAAGGGCTCGGTGCAAGTGCTGTTCGACATCCCGTCGCCCATCCCGTTCGGCGATCGCGCCGACGACGACAAGCTGGGCCTCAAGCTGACGACCGCGCAGTACCTGACGCCGGGCGACCTGTCGATCCAGGGGACGGGCGTCATCCCGGACATCGAGACCGATCCGTTGCTGGTGCAGAAGGACGGCGAGCGGTCGTGGATCCGCCTGCAGCCTTCGACGCACAGGCGGCGCGAGGCGGATTACGAGTGGCACCTCGAGCATCCGAGCGCGCGCAAGGGGGAAAAGCCGATCGAGACGGTGACATACCTGCTTCAGCCGAAGCCCGGCGACAAGGCGCACAAGAACCGCGACGACGACGAGGACGCGGTCGACGATCAGGACGAGCCGGCCGAGAGCGACGACGACAAGGATCAGAAGACGGACTTCCTGATCGACTTCGCGCGTGACCTGCTTGCGCAGGCGCACGCCACCCGGCGCCGCGACCTGGTGGGCGGGTCGAAGGCCTTCCTCGACAAGGTGCGCGCCGCCGAGGACAAAAAGGTGTCGCAGGCGCTGGAAAAGCAGGGCGTCGACTGGACGGCGGGCCCCGCGAACGGCGGCGATCCGCAACTGCTGCTGACGCTGCAGCCGGCGACCGCCGACGCGAAGATCGCGGCCGGCACGCTCGCCAAGCTGAAGGGCGTGGTCAAGAACACCGGGCGCGTCCCGGCCTATCGGGTGCGGGCGGTGCTGGACAGCGACAACCCGATCTTCGACGAGAACGAGATGGTGTTCGGGAAGATCGCGCCGGGTGAATCGAAGAGCTACGAGCTGGTCGTGAAGGTCCCGGCGTCGTCGTTCACGCGCACCGATCAGATCAAGGCCGCGCTGTACAGCCAGCGCGGTGTGGTCAAGGCGGCGGGCACGGACCTGCTGGTGAACATCGAGGGCAAGGATCGCCCGATGTTCGCGTACACCTACCAGACGATCGACGATCAGAAGGGCAGCAACCGCGACGGGCAGGTGCAGCGGGGCGAGCAGGTGCGGATGCTCGTGACCGTCAAGAACATCGGCAAGGGGAAGGCGATGCACACCGAGGCGGTGCTGCGCAACGGGAACGGCCAGGAAGGGATCCTGATCAGCGCCGGGCGCTTCGAGGCCAAGGAGCTCGCCGCCAGCGAAACGAAGACGTTCTCGTTCGTCTACGAGGTACGGCCTGACTTCAAGGGCGACGAATACTCGCTGGACCTCGCGGTCGCCGACACGACGCTGGGCGAATCGCTGACCGACAAGATCAAGGTCAAGGTCGCGGCGGCGGGTCCGGCGCCCGAGGCGCTCGCGGGGACGGCCACGGTCGCGCGCGAAGACGCGCCGCTGCGTGAGGCGGCGGGCGAGGGTTCCCTGATTGTCGGGAAGGCGCCCAAGGGCACGGTGTTCAAGACCAGCGGCAAGCTGGGCACCTTCACGCGCGTCGACATCGACGCGACCCGGTCGGCGTTCATCGCCAGCGCGGACATCAAGGCCGGCGGCGCCGTCCACGGCACGCTGAAGCCGGAATGGCAGGTCACGCCGCCCGTGCTCGCGGTGATCGCGCCTACCGTCGTGGTGGGCGACAGCGTCCACATCAAGGGGCACGCGACGGACGACCGGCTGGTGCGCGACGTCTACGTTCGCGTCTGGAACCGGAACGCGAAGATCCCGGTGAAGAAGGCCTTTTATCTGCCCAACCGTCTGGCGGGCGATCGCACGAAGATGGATTTCGAGGCGGATATCCCGCTGTGGGCGGGCAGCAACCTGGTGCAGGTGTTCGCGCGCGAATCCAACGAGGTGCAGTCGCTGCAGACCGTGGTGGTCCTCAAGCGCGCGCCCGACGGCAACATCGTCGCGCAGCCGTCGCCGTCGGATTCGCCGCCCGCGGCGCCGGGCGGCGCGGCCAAAAAATAACGGGTGAACACAGCCATCACGCCGACGCGCGCGATGGTGATAGCTTCCACGGCCGCATGGACGAACCGGCCCGGCCGCCACGACTGACGATCGGCGTGGGCGCGCTCGCCGGCGGTGCGGCGGGCGCGCTGGTCGGGTTCGCCGACGGGCTGCGCGCCGCGTTGCTGGTCGGGACCGGCGTTCGCACGACGCTGGCGACCGCGGTGCTGGCGGCGTCGGTCGACGCCGTGCTGGGCGTGGGGGCGGGCGCGGCGGTCGAGCTGGTCGGGCGTGCCGCCGTCTGGGGGCGGTGGGTGCGCGCGCCGGGGTGGGCCCGGGCGGTCGCCTTCGTGGTGGCGGGTGGGGCGGCGGCCGGGGCGGCCACGTCCGCGGTGATGATGACGGCGCAGCGCCACAATCGGTTTCTTGCGGCGGGGCTGACGACCCTCGCGACGCTCGCCGCGACGCTGGGCGGCGTGGTCCTGGCCCCGGCGCTGGCGCGCTTGCTGGCCGTGGGCAGATCGCGGCCCGAGCCGTTGCCGCCGCCCGGGCCTGCGGTGGTCCTGCTCTCGCCGCTGGCGGTCGCGGTGCTGGGTGCAGTGATCTTCTTTCCGCTCGCGCAGACCCGGTTGCTCGCCGGGCCAGAGTTGACGAACCGCATGTTCGCGGCCGCCGCGCCCGCGGTTCTGTTGCCGCTCGCAATCGCGATGCTTGCCGAGGTGCGCTTGCCGGTCGGCTGGCGGCCCGCGTTGGTTTTGGCTGTGTTGGTCTACGGCGGCGGGATGGCGTTCGCGATCGCGCGCGCCTGGGGCGACAACCTGCGGTTCGCACCGTGGGCGGAGATCGCCGTTGGCGCGGCGGCGGTCGCGGTGGCGGCGGCGCTGGCGTGGACGGTCCGCGCGCGCCTTCCGGACAAGCCGCTGCACGTCGCGGCAGCGGCGCTGGCGTTCTGGTTCGTGGCCATCGGCGTCGTCCTGCGCGTGTCGCCCCTGGAAGGTCCGCGCAAGGTGGCGGGCGCGCGGGCGGCGTTCGTGACCGATACCCTCGAGGCGGGCCGGCGGCAGCTCGATTTCGATCGCGACGGCTATGCGCGCGCCCTGGGCGGCGGTGATTGCGACGATCGCGAGCCCTCGATCCACCCCGGCGCGCCCGACATTCCCGGCGACGGCGTCGACAGCGACTGCGACGGAGAGGACGCTACGGATGCGTTGCCGCCGCCGGCGCAGATGGCGCAACTGCCCGACGCGGTGCCGCCCGACCTCGACCTGTTGCTCATCACGATCGACACGCTGCGGGCCGATCACCTCGGCTGCTACGGTTACTCGCGCCCGACGTCCCCGGTGATCGACGCGCTGGGCGCCGAGGGCGCGGTGTTCGAGAACGGCTGGGCGCACGCGCCGTCGACGCGGTACTCGATGCCTGCGATCGCCGCCGGGCGCTGGCCGTCGGCGATCACCTGGGACGAATCAATCTGGTGGCCGCGCCTGGGGCCGGACGTTCGCACCACCGCCCAGGCCCTGCACGCCGCGGGCTACTTCACGGGCGGCATGTTCAGCTTCAACTACTTCGCGCTGGGCGACCATCGCGGTTTCGAGCGCGGCATGGACGAGTACCACGCCGAGCGCGCCGCGCTGCACGTCGCGGTCAACGGGCCGATGGAATCGCACGGGTCGTCGTCGCGCGAGATCACCGACGACGCGATCGCCTTCGTCACCGCGCACCGCGACCGGAAGTTCTTTCTGTGGGTCCACTACTACGACCCGCACCTGGCCTACGAGACGCATCCGGAGGTAACGCCGTTCGGGTCGTCGCGCATCGACGGCTACGACGGCGAGATCCGGTTCACTGACCTGCATCTGGGCCGGCTGATCGCGCACCTGCGGGCCACCGGGCTGTGGGGCCGCACCGCCGTGATCCTCACCGGCGATCACGGCGAGGGTTTCGGCGAACACGGCGTCACGGAGCACGGCTTCGACTTGTACCCGGCGCAGACCAAGGTGCCGTTCATCGTGCGCGTGCCGGGCCTGACGGCGCGCCGTGTGCGGGCGCCGGTCGGCCACATCGACATCGCGCCGACGCTGTTGAATCTGGCGCGCGCTCCCGCGGAGGCGGCGTTCGTCGGCCGATCGCTCGTCCCGGACGTCGCCGGGCCGCCCGCCGCCGACACCGATTCGCGCGCCGTGTTCCAGGAGGTGACGTCGGAACGCGGAAAGAAGCGCGCGCTGGTGACCACCACGCGGCACCTGATCTGGAACGCGACCCCCAGCGACACCACCGAGTGCTACGACCGGACGCGCGATCCGGCCGAGGAGCGCGACATCTGGCAGCAAGGTCAGGATGACGCGGCCGCCGGATCGTGCGCGGCGCTGGCCAAGACCCTCCGGCGGCAGGTCGCCGCGCTCGCGTTGCCCGAAGGCGCGGCCGAAAAGTACCTGCGCGGGGTCACGGCCCCGAGCGCTGCGCCGCCGCCACCGCCCGCGCATCCGCTGCAGGCGGCCCTCGGCGACGCCGTCCTTGTGCGCGGCTACGACCTCAGCGGCAACGCGGTCGCGGCGGGCGGGACGCTGGAGGTGACGACCCATTTCGGCGTGGGCAAGCCGCTCCCGGCGGGCTGGCGGCTGTTCTTCCACCTGCAGGGGCCGGCCGGCTACCGCAACCTGGACCACGTGCCGGTGGAGGGGCTGATGCCGCTCGAGCGCTGGCGCACGGGGCAGGTCATCCGCGACCGCCAGCGCATTCCGATTCCACCCGGTTCGCCGCCCGGCACGTACACGCTGTACGTCGGCGCGTACCTCGGGGCCCAGCGCCTGCCGGTCACGCCCCCGTCGCTGTCCGACGGCAACAATCGACTCCGGCTGCTCTCGTTCTCCGTGACCGGATCAAACGCGGGACCCTCGGAGGGTCCCACACCCCCCGCGAAGGGCTCGAGCGGGCGAAGCCCGCTCTCCCCCGCGCGATGATAGGCTCGGCGCCGCTGTGGAAACGCCCCCGCGGTTGACCACACGCGCCGGACTGGCCGCCCTGGCGGCGGTGTCGCTGCTCGCGCTCGTCGAGACGGCGTCGGCGATCGTCGCGCCGTACCGCGCGCCGACCGATCAGGACTGGCGCGCGGCGGCGGCCCAGGTTCGAGCCGGCTTTCGTCCCGGCGATCTGATCGTCGCCGCGCCGGCCTGGGCCGATCCGATCCTGCGCGTGTACCTGGGCGATCTGATCCCGGCCGAGGTCGCGGGCCGTATGGACGACGAACGGTTCGAGCGCGTGTGGGAGATCAGCCAGCGCGGGGCGACCTCCGAGGCGGCGGCCGGCGGTACCGTCGCCGAGAAGAGCCGCTTCGGTGCGCTGACCGTCCGTCGCGTCCAGCGTCCGGCGGCGGCGGTGCGCTACGACTTCGTCGCGCGCTGGACCGATGCACACGCAAGCCGGCGCGGCGCAGGCGGCGCCAGCGTCGACTGCCCGCGCGTGAGCGACCGCCTCCAGTGTCCCGACGTCGCGTACAACACCGTGCGACGCCAGCTGGTCGAGGTCGACACGCGCCTGCGGATGGCGCTCCTCGCGCCGCCGGTGACCCAGGGAACGGTCGTGATCGAGTACCCGCACGTGCCGCTCGGGCGCAGCCTGGTCGTGGCGACCGGCCTTCACAACGTCTGGCTGCGCAAGGAGGCGAGCGGTCCCGTCGATCTGCGCGTCGTCATCGACGGAGTTTTCGACGGTACGTTCACAACCAGAAACGACGACGGGTGGGCGCTCCACCGCATCGACACGACCGCGCGCGCCGGTCAGGTCGCCGCGGTCCGGTTCGAGATCATGTCGCCGGCGCCGCATGCGCGGCAGTTCGCGCTGGCCGCGGAGGCTCGCTTTTGAAGATTCCGCGGCTCGACACGCGCCGGATCGACGGCCTGATCACGTTCGGGCTGGCGCTTGCGACTGTGATCTGGCTGCTGGCTGTCGAAGGCCGGCAGGGCTTTGGCCGCGACGAGGGCCAGTACTTCCGGGCGGGGGAGCGCTACTGGGGCTGGTTCGAGGAGCTTGGGAGCAACGTCGCGAACGGGGAATTCAAGCGGTCGTTCACGGCGCCGGTGATCGATCGCTACTGGACCGACAACGCGCCCGACCACCCGGTCATCATGAAGACGCTCTACGGTATGTCGTGGCGCGCGTTTCATCGCTGCCACTGCACCGGCGCCACGCGCGGCTTGCACCCGATCCCGGTCAAGGGCCGGCACATCACGCTGCCGCTGTTTGCGCGCGAGTCGACGGCGTTCCGGTTTCCGGCGATCTTGTTCGCGGCGCTGCTGGTCGCGATGGTCTATCGCTTCGCGCGCGGGTGGCTTTCGCGCCCGCCGGCCGCGGCGGCCGCCGTGCTGACGCTGGCGCAGCCGCACTACTTCTTTCACGCGCCGATCTCCTGCTTCGACGCGCCCATCACGACGATGGCGTTCGCGGTCGGGTTCGCCTACTGGAAGTCGCTGCGCAGTCGGCGGTGGGGGATCGCCGCCGGCGTCCTGTTCGGTGTCTCGCTGGGCGTGAAGCACAACGCCTGGTTGATGCCGATCTTTCTGGTCGGCCATTACCTTTGGATGCGTCGGGGCGACCTGCGGGCGCGGCGCTTCCCGCGGCCGCCGCTGGCGTTCGTGGCGATGCTGGTGCTGGGGCCGATCATCTTCTTCGCGCACTGGCCCTGGCTGTGGAATTCGCCGGTCACGCGCACGCGCATGTACATCAACCGTCACCTGCAGCACGAGCACTACAACTTCGAATATCTGGGCTTCAACTGGAACAACCCGCCGACGACCACCGGGCGCAAGCTGATCCGTTCGACGGCGCCGTTGGTCGGGACGGCGTTGACGGTTCCGGTCACGACGCTGGCGCTGGCGGCGGTGGGCATCGCCGCGCTCGTCCGACGGCGCCGCGGCCAGCCCGTGGCGCCCGAAGGGCCGGAAGAGGGACCGGCGAACGCCGGCGATCAGAAGCCCAGCTGGCTGCAGCCGGGCGCCGATGTCGATCGAGCACCCGGCGCGTTCCTGCTGGTCCAGACGCTGGGTCCGCTGGCGGTGCTGTCCGTCCCGTCGACGCCCATCTTCGGCGGTGTGAAACATTTCATGACCGCGATGCCGTACCTCGCCGTGCTGGCGGGTATCGGCGCGAGCCGGCTGATTCCCGTGCTCGCGGGCCTGCTGCCGGCGGCGCGCGCGCGCCTGCGGCAATTCGCGCCCGCGGCGTTCGCCGTCCTCGTCTGTCTGCCGGCGGTCGTGGAAACGCGGCGCTCACATCCCGACGGCCTGTCGCATTACAACCTGCTCGCGGGCGGGTTTGCGGGCGGGGCGTCGCTGGGGATGAACCGCCAGTTCTGGGGCTACGCCGTGGTACCGATGCTGGACGTGATCAATCGCGATGAACCCGCGAATCGTGCGATGTATTGGCACGACGTCATTCACGATGCGGTTAACATGTACAAGCGCGACGGGCGTTTGGCGCTGGAGGTCGGCGACACCGGCTTCGGCGAGGACGCGCTGCGCCGCTCGCAGACTGGAATTCTCTTCTACGAGAAGCACTGGGCGATCTACGAGAGCTGGTTCTGGGACAGCTACGGCACGACCAAACCGTTCATGGTCCGCGAACGCGAGGGCGTGCCGCTGGTGACGATGTATCGGCGGGGGGCGCCGTGACCGCGACCGGATCGACGACGCCGCCGATGGCGGCGACGGGCGCACCGCCGCCTCGCTGGTTGCGCGCCTTCAGCGGCCGGCGCGGCCCGGCGATCGTCTACGTCGTCTTCGCCGCGACCTATCTGGGCACGGCGGGCGGGCGGTTGGTTGGCCACTCGCCCTACAACCATTACGTCTACCTGGCGGACGGCTGGATGCACGGCCGTCTGTCGCTGCCCGGTCAGCCGCCCAACGAGAACGACTGGGCCAAGGTCGACGTACTGAAGCTGCGCGATGGGCGCGAGCTGCGCGGCATCTACGGCAGCCGGACGGGAGGACCGGTCGACCGGTTCTACCCGCTGCGTGGCACGCCCGAGACCGTGCCGGCGGGCGACATCGTGTCGCGATCGTCGATCCGCTACGTGTCGTTTCCACCGTTTCCCGCGGTGCTGATGACGCCGTTCGTCGCCATCTGGGGCCTGTCGTTCAACGACGTACTGTTCAATGGGTTGTGGGCGGGCTTGAATCCGATGCTGCTGTTCCTGCTGCTGCGCCACCTGCGCGCGCGCGGCCTGTCACGGCGGACGGAGGTCGACGACCTCTGGCTGACGGCGATGTTCGGCGTCGGCACGGTCTATTACTTTTGTTCGGTCGTCGGTCAGGTCTGGTTCACCGCCCAGATCGTCGCTGTGACGCTGTCGATCGGATACGTGTGGGCATCCCTCGGAGCCCAGCGGCCGATGCTCGCGGGGTTGTTCGTGGCGCTGGGCTTCGCGACACGGCCGCCGTGGCTGGTGATCCCGCTCTTCATCTGCGAGGCGGTGCGCTCCGTCGGCGGCTGGGGCGCGCTGCGCACGGGCGCCGCGTGGCGCGCGCTCGTCAAGCCGATGCTGCGGTTTTCGCTGCCGATCGCGGTGGTCGGGATCATCCTTTGCGCGCTCAACGCCGCGCGCTTTGGTAGCCCGTTCGAGTTCGGGCACAAATTCCTCGCGGTGCAGTGGCAGGAGCGGATGTTTCGTTTCGGCCTCTTCAACTATCACTTCCTGTCGCGCAACCTGGCTGCCGCGTTGATCCTGTTGCCGCGACTGATGACTCACTACCCGTACGTGAAGATCAGCCAGCACGGCATGAGCATGCTGGTCACGTCGCCCACGCTTGCGTACAGCGTTTTGCCGCAGGCGCCGAACCCTCTGCGTCGTGCGTTATGGCTGACGCTGCTCGCGACCGCGCTGCCGTCGCTGCTGTATCACAGCTCGGGCTTCGTGCAGCTCGGCTACCGGTACAGCC
>Ga0068865_100000733_pt1 | contig 18424 bp, 16 predicted proteins | sample KBSMisM12_FD_75293 | JGI IMG/M metagenome (GOLD analysis project Ga0068865, IMG submission 75293) | Miscanthus rhizosphere microbial communities from Kellogg Biological Station, Michigan, USA - KBS Miscanthus M1-2 | ecosystem: Host-associated > Plants > Roots > Rhizosphere > Soil ...
GCGATGAAGTTGTTCAGCAGCTTGATGATGTGGCCGGCGCCGGGGCCGCCGACGTGGAAGACGTTCTCGGCAAAGCACTTGAGCAGCGGCTCGATGCGCGCGAAGTCGGAGGCATCGGCGCCCACCATCACGTTGAGCTTGCCGGCCTCGGCCTCCACCGGCGTGCGCGCCAGCGGCGCGTCGACGTAGCTGACGCCCTTGGCAGCCGCGAGCTCGCGCATGCGCGCCGTCGAATCCGGCTCGCTGGTCGATGTGTCGACGATCACCAGCCCTTTCGACGCGCCGGACAGCAGTCCATCGGCACCCGCCACCACCTGCTCGACCTGCGGCGAGCCGGTGACGCACAGGAACACGACGCTGCACTCGCGCGCCAGCGCCGCGGGGCTGGGCAGCTCCTTGGCGCCGGCTGTCAGCAGATCGGCCACCCGGTCGCGCTTGCGAAAGGCCGCGATCGCCAGCGGATGGCCCTTGGCGAGCAGGTTCTTGGCCATGCCGTGGCCCATGAGGCCGGAGGCGCCGATGAAGCCGATCTGGGACATGTCTTCTTCTCAGGGTGAAGTGCAGGTGAAGCTGCTGGCCGCGCTGACGTCGCCGCTGCCGTTGTAGCGCGCATAGCTCGGATACTCGCACAGCGGCCGCGACAGCACGACGTTGCCGGTGGCCGGGTCGGTGCGCGTCGCCTGCAGCGTGCCCGGGGCCTTGTGGCGCGTGACCCAGTTGTCCAGTGCTGCCAGCAGGTCGGTGGCGTCGGCGCCAGGGCCGCCGGCGCAGTGGTTGACACCGGGCGCGAGGTAGAAGCGCAGGAAATGATCCGTGTTGGCCGCGCCACCCATCGCGCGCTCGACGCGCTGGTGATACTCGATCGTCGAGCGGTAACTCAAAGCCGCGTCGTTGGTGCCGTGCCAGAGGATCAGCTTGCCGCCCGAGCCCACGAACGGGTGGATGTTGGCGTTCGTCGCGTCGTTCAGCGCCGCCATGATGTGCAGCGCCATCGGATTGCTCTCGTAGTCGTAGAGCAGCGAGTCGGCGTTCGGGTCGTGCGCGAGGTAGTACTTGACCGTCGTGTCCTGGAACAGGAACTGCAGCCGCGGCCCGCCGCTGACCCAGGTGTCCCAGCCACCGGGCGCGTCCTCGTTGCCGCTGAGGGGCCAGCCGGCGTTGCGATAGCGCCCGTCGAGGAAGGTGGCCGGCGTCGTCCACGATTGCACGACCGCGAGCTGCGCGTCGGACAGGCAGCTGTCACCGGTGTCGGTGCCGCCAGCACAGCGCAGTGTCGACGGATCGAAGTGGCACGCCTGCGGGTTCGACACCAAGCCATCGGCGACGCCGTCGAGCGCATCGCAGGCGCCGAGCACCGCCTTGGCCAGCGTGGTCACCTTCGCGGGGGTCATCGCGCCGCCAGGGGCGGCCAGCGCCTTGGCGGTGCGGTTGAACGCACCCATGATGCCGACCCAGTTGTACGCCGGCGCGCGTGAGATCACGCCGTCGAACAGCCACGGGAAGCGCTGCACCGTCATCAACGCCTCGCGGCCGCCGTTGGAGCAGCCTTCGAAGTAGGACTTGTGAGGCAGATGGTGGTAGTACGTGCGCACGACCTCGCGGGCCGAATGCGTGACCGTCGGCACCGACAGAAAGCCGAATTGCGCGGCGGCCAGCGGATCGCCCTGGATGAACGAGGCGTCGAGGCCGCTGCCCTGGTGGCCGGAATCGCTGCTGACTTGCGCGAAGCCCTTCCGCAATGCGTTGGCGTCGGCGGGCGGGATCGATCCGTTGTAGCCGCCGCCGCCGCCGTAGTGGAGCTTGCGGTTCCAGTCGGTCGGCAGTCGCAATTCGAAGTTCAGCTTCGGTTCGATCAAGCCATGCACGCGACAGTACTCGGGCACGGTGCCGGTGGCCGCCACGAGCTCGGCCGACACGATCTGCGCGTCGGCGATGCGACGGCCCGTCAGATCGGCACAGGTGACCTGGCCTCGGTGCTGTCCGTTGTCGGCTCCTGCGGCCGGCGCCAGCACGGCCGTCGGCAGGGCGATGGCGAGAGCGGCCCAATGTGCGCTGCGCGCGACGCACTGGCCAATGGGTGCAGTGTTCATGCGTCGTCTCCTCGGTCGTTGTTCATGCCACTGAAACAGCGGCATGGCGCACGGCACCGCGGCGCCGCAGCGCCAGCGCAGTCTGCGCCGCAGGCGATCTGCCTGACGAGGGACGGGTCTCTTGGTGCATCGCGCCGTTACAACGAGCCGGGCGGAAACAGCCGCGGCAGGAACAGCGCGACGCCGGGCCAGACGATCACAGCGGCCAGCACCAGCAGCATCGGCACCAGCATGATCATCGTGTCTTTCAGCGCGTCGACGATGCGGATCTTGGCCACCGCGCACGAGATCATCAGGCACAGGCCGTACGGCGGCGTGACGAGGCCGAAGGCCAGCGCCACGATGCCGACGATCGCGAAGTGCACGGGATCCATGCCGCTGCTTTGCGCCAGGGGCTGCAGGATCGTGCCGACGATGATGATGGCCGGGATCGCGTCGAGAAAGCAGCCGACCACCAGGAACACGAAGGCGATGAAGAACCCCGCGCCGGTCGGGCCCATGCCCCAATCGGCCACGCCGGCGAGCAGCGCCTTGGGGATCTGGTAGTACGCCAGCAGCCAGCCGAAGGCGCTGGCTGTGCCGACGCAAAACAGCGCCACCGCCGACAGCTTGCCGGTGTCGAGCAGCGCGTCGTACAGCCCCTTGAGGTTCATCTCGCGGTAGACGACGAGCGACAGCACCGCCGCGTACAGCACCGCGATCGCCGCCGACTCGGTGGCGGTGAACCAGCCGAAGATCTTGCCGCCGATGATGATGAACGGCGTGATCAGCGCCGGCACCGACACCATCGCCGAGGCGATCATCTCCTTGAAGGTGGCGCGCGGGTACTTGGGGTAGTTGCGCCGTTTCGCGTACGCGTGCACCGTGGCCATCTGCGCGAAGCCGATCAGCAGGCCGGGGATGATGCCGGCGAGCATCAGTGCGCCGATCGACACCGTGAGCACGCCGCCCCACACGATCATCAGGATCGACGGCGGGATGATCACGGCCAGCACCGCCGACACCGCGGTGATCGCCACCGAGAAGCTGAGGTCGTAGCCTTCCTTGGTCTGCGCGTCGATGAAGATCTTGCTCTGGCTCGCGGCATCGGCGGTCGACGAGCCCGACACGCCGGCGAAGAAGATCGACAGCACCACGTTGACCTGCGCCAGCCCGCCGGGGAAGTGGCCCACCAGCGCGCGCGAGAAGCGCACCAGCCGGTCGGTGATGCCGCCCACGTTCATCAGGTTGGCCGTGAGCAGAAAGAACGGCACAGCCAGCAGGATGAACGAGTTGTAGGCGTTGAAGGTCTCCTGCACCAGGCCCTGGGCGTCCAGGCGCGGTTCGATCACGTAGATCGGCAGGCACGCCAGCCCGAGCGCGAACGCGATCGGCACGCGCAACAGCATCAGCGCGAAGAAGATGCCGAACAGGATCAGCGCCGCGCCCTGGGGGTCGAGCACCGAGCCGTTCATGCCCGCGCCCGCTGCTCATCGCGACCGGCCAGCACGCGCACGGCGTCCAGCATCTGCTCGCCCTGGAAAACGATCCACGTCAAGCCGGTCACCGGCCAGGCGACGTGGATCATCCACAGCGGCAGCTCGGCCAGCTCGGAGAGGCGGTGCCACGCGAAGCGCGTGAACAGGTAGCCGCCCCAGATGAACACCAGCGCGAAAGCGAGAACGAACACGCTGGAGACGATCTTCAGCAACGCAGCCGGGCGCGCCCTGAGCTGCGGCCAGACGTCGACCTCGAAGTGCGCGCTGTCGCGCACGCCGACCATCGCGCCGATCATCACCATCCAGACGAACAGGAAGCGCGCCATCTCCTCGGTCCAGATGTAGCTCGGAATCAGGTCGGTGTAGCGCGAGAAGATCTGCAAGCTCACCGGCACGATCAGGACGCCGACGGCGAAGACCAGAAGCCAAGACAGCAGCCGGCTGTACGCCGCGGTGAAACGCCTGTAGAAATGCATGCGATGAAAACGATTGACGGCAGCGTGCCTCGCCGCTGGGCCTGTCAACGGGCATGCGGCGCCACTCCAGTGGCGCCTCCGCAAGTGAACGCCGCGGATCCGGCTCCGCCGGTCCGCCGGCGTTGCCCCCTCGAGGGGGGAGCGGCCGCCAGGCCGCATCGGGGGTGGGTCATTTCAATGCGTTGATCTTGTCGTAGATCGCGTCAGCGCCGATCTCCTTCGCGTAGGCGGCCATCACGGGATCGGCGAGCTTCTTCATCTGATCGCGGTCGGTGAACGTCACGCGCTTCAGCTTGCCGGCCTTCTCCAGCGCATCGAGCTTGGCTGAATCTTCCGAGCTCTCCACCTGGCGGCCGTAGGCGCCGGCTTCCTTGCCGGCCTTGACGATCGCGTCCTGCAAGTCCTTCGGCAACCTGGCGAACGTCTTGCCCGAGAAGCAGATCGGCCGGATCGTGATCGCGTGCTGCGTCATCGACAGCTGCGGCGCCACCTCGTAGAACTTCATCGCCTCGACGCCGGCGGCTTCGTTCTCGCCGGCCGAGATCACGTTGTTCTGGATCGCGTTGTAGATCTCGTTGTAGGCGATCACGGTCGGGCTCATGCCGATCGCGGCGAATGTGCGGCTCCAGATCGGCGCGCCCTGCACGCGCACCTTCAGGCCCTTCATGTCGGCCAGGTTTTGCACCGGCTTGTTGACGAAGATGTTGCGCGTGCCGCCGCCGGCGTAGCCGATCAGCATCACCTCGGCGTTCTTGTTCACCTCGTCGGCGATCGGCTTGAGCAGGTCGGCGTCGAGCACCTTGTTCCAGTGGGCGAGGTCGCGGAACAGGAACGGCGCGTCGATGAACGGCGCCGCCTTCGAAAACGTGCTCATGTGCGCCGGCGACACGATGCCATAGTCGACCGCCTTGCCCTGCGCCATGTACTCGAAGTACTGCTTCTCGAGGCCGAGCTCGCTGTTGCGGTGGAGCACGAAGCTGATCGGCTTGCCGTAGTACTTCTTGACCAGTTCCTCGAATTTCAGCAGCGCCTTGTTGAAGGCGTGGTCGTCGTTGAACTGCACCGCACCGTGCAGCGTGATGGCCTGCGCGTGCGCGCTGCGGATCCACGGCGCGGCCAGCAGCGGCGCGGCAGCGATCGATTGCACCAGGGTTCTGCGCTGCATGGCTCGTCTCCTCGTGTGGCGGTGCAGGCCCGCGCAGGGCGGGCGCTGGCGCTGCACGATAGACCCGGGTGACCGGTTTCCAGCCAGGGAATCACCCGCAGTTGTCCGACAACTGGTCACTGCCGGCCTGGACGGCGCCGCCACGCGCGCCGGGTGCGGGCGGCGCGCCATCGCGGCCTCGGTGTTTCCCCGCGCCTCGGCACGACCGGCATGCGCCTTGCGTCAATGAGCGCACGGGCGCCAGGAAAAATGTGCGCGCACCGACAAGACGCTTCCTTCCCGGCACCCGCAGGAGACACGCATGTCAAGACCCCGTTCGTCCTTCACCCGCCGCAGCGCGCTGGCACTCAGCGCGCTGGCCGCAGTCGCGTTGCCACTGGCCGCGCTGGCGCAGGGCAAGGAGATCCGCATCGCCCACATCTACAGCAAGACCGGCGCGCTCGAGGCCTACGGCAAGCAGACGGCCACCGGCTTCGCGATGGGTCTGGACTACGCCACCGGCGGCACGATGACGGTGGCCGGCAAGAAGCTGGTGGTGATCGAGAAAGACGACCAGGGCAAGCCCGACCTCGGCAAGAACCTGCTCGCGCAGGCCTACGGCGACGACAAGGCCGACATCGCGGTGGGCCCCACCTCCTCGGGCGTGGCCCTGGCGATGCTGCCGGTGGCCGAGGAGAACAAGAAGATCCTGCTGGTGGAGCCCGCGGTGGCCGACTCGATCACCGGCGACAAGTGGAACAAGTACATCTTCCGCACCGGCCGCAACTCGAGCCAGGACGCGATCAGCAACGCGGTGGCGCTCGACAAGCCGAACGTCAGCATCGCGACGCTGGCGCAGGATTACGCGTTCGGCCGCGACGGCGTGAAGGCGTTCAAGGAAGCGATCAAGACCGCCAAGATCGTCCATGAAGAGTACCTGCCGACCACCACCACCGACTTCACCGCCGGCGCGCAGCGCCTGATCGACGCGCTGAAGGACAAGCCCGGCCGCAAGGTCATCTGGATCATCTGGGCCGGCGCCGGCAACCCGTTCAAGATCGCGGATCTGGACCTCAAGCGCTACAACATCGAGATCGCCACCGGCGGCAACATCCTGCCGGCGATGACCGCCTACAAGCAATTCCCCGGCATGGAAGGCGCGACGTACTACTACTTCGCGATCCCCAAGAACCCGGTCAACGAGTGGCTGGTGGCCAACCACTACAAGCAGTTCAAGGCGCCGCCGGATTTCTTCACCGCCGGCGGCATGAGCGCGGCGATCGCGGTGGTCGAGGCGCTGAAGAAGACCAACGGCGACACCTCCACCAACAAGCTGATCAGCGCGATGGAGGGCATGAGCTTCGAGACGCCGAAGGGCAAGATGACCTTCCGCAAGGAAGACCACCAGGCGATGCAGTCGATGTATCACTTCAAGATCAAGGTCGACCCGGCGTTCACCTGGGGCGTGCCGGAGCTGGTCGGTGAAATACGACCGGAGCAGATGAACGTTCCGATCAGGAATCAACGGTAGAGCACGTCCACCGGCTCCGGCTTCGCCGCTGAACGTTTCGCTCCCCCGCGCCCCCTCCGAGAGGGGGCTCTGGTCAGAAGTGGAGGGCCTCATGCGCGTACCGCTTCATCTTTCCGCCGCCTGCGCCTTGTTCACGCTGCTGCATGCCTCGCATGCGGCGGTGCCGCTGCCGCAGCTCAACATCGACACCTCGCAGACCACCGTGTCGGGCCTGTCGGCCGGCGGCTTCATGGCGGTGCAGCTCGGCTACAGCCACTCGGCGACCTTCAAAGGCGTCGGCGTGTTCGCGGGCGGGCCGTACATGTGCGCGGGCCACAGCAACTACACCGCGTGCATGTACAACGCATCGATCAGCGCCGGCATGCTGAGCACGATGCAGGCCGACATCAACAACTGGAGCGGCTCGCTGATCGACGCCAAGGCCAACGTCGCCAGCCAGCAGGTGTTCCTGTTCGTCGGCAGCAGCGACTCCACCGTCGGCCCCAACCCGATGAACGCGCTGCGCACGCAGTACGCGAACAACGGCGTGGCGGCCGCCAATCTGGAGTTCGTGCAACGCGCGGGCACCGCGCACGTGTTGCCCACCGACTTCGACGCCGCGGGCAACAACGCCTGCGCGAGCACCGCATCACCCTACATCGCCAACTGCGGCTACGACGGTGCCAAGGCGGTGCTGAGCCGCTTCTACGGCGCGCTCAGCGCGCGCAACAACGCGCCAGCGGCGGCCAACTACATCGAGTTCGACCAGAGCGCCTTCACCGGCGGCAACCCCGGCATGGCGTCCACCGGGTGGCTCTACGTGCCGGCCAACTGCGCTGCCGGCGCAGCGTGCCGGCTGCACGTGGCGCTGCACGGCTGCAAGCAGGACCTGGCCAGCATCGGCGACCAGTTCGTCCGCAACACCGGCTACACCCGCTGGGCCGACACCAACAGCATCGTCGTGCTGTTCCCGCAGGCCCGGGTCGACAACACGGTGCACAGCACCGCGGCCAGCAGCATGCTGACCAACCCCAACGCCTGCTTCGATTGGATCGGCTGGTACGGCGGCAATTTCGCGCAGCGCGGCGGCACGCAGATCGGCGCCATCAAGGCGATGGTCGAGCGCGTGTCCTCGGGCGGCGGTGGTGGCGGTGGTGGCGGTGGCGCGTTGCCCGCACCCACTGGCGTCGGCACCTCCGGCGCGACCCAGACCACGATGACGCTGGCGTGGAGCGCGGTGTCCGGCGCGGCGGGCTACAACGTCTTTCGCGGCGGCACGAAGGTGAACCCGTCGCTCGTCGGCGCCACCAGCTACACCGACAGCGGGCTGTCGCCCGCGACCACCTACTCCTGGACCGTGGCCGCGGTGGATGCCAACGGCGCGCAAGGTGCGATGTCGGCCGCCGCCAGCGGCACCACCACCGGCAGCGCGGCCGTCTGCTTCACCGCCAGCAACTACGCGCACACCACCGCCGGTCGCGCGCACCAGAGCCTGGGGCAGACCTATGCCAACGGCTCCAACCAGGCGATGGGGCTGTGGAACGTGTTCGTCACGACCACGCTGAAGCAGACCGGGCCGAATTTCTACGTGATCGGCACCTGTCCGTAGGGACACGCGCGCATGCTCGAAACCCGCGATCTGACGATCCGCTTCGGCGGCCACGTGGCGGTGGACCACGTGTCGTGCGCGTTCGCGGCCGGCACGCTGACGGCGATCGTCGGGCCCAACGGCGCGGGCAAGACCACCTACTTCAACCTGATCTCGGGCCAGCTGCGCGCCAGCGAAGGGCGCGTGCTGCTCAACGGCGACGACGTCACGACGCTGTCCGCGCCCCTGCGCGCGCGCAAGGGGCTGGGGCGCGCCTTTCAACTGACCCAGCTGTTTCCGCACCTGACGGTGCAGGAGAACGTGCGCCTGGCGGTGCAGGCGCGCGAGCAGGGGCGTGGCCACCATGCCATCGACCTGTGGCACGTGTGGCTCGATCGGCGCGCGTGGATCGACGAGGCCCGTTCGATCCTCGAGCGCGTGCGCCTGCTCGACAAGGCCGACGCGCACGCCAGCGCGTTGCCGCACGGCGACCAGCGCAAGCTGGAGGTGGCGATGCTGATGGCGCTCGACCCGCAGGTCTACCTGTTCGACGAGCCCACCGCGGGCATGAGCGTCGACGAGGTGCCGGTGGTGCTCGACCTGATCCGCGCGCTGAAGGCGCGCCAGGACCGGCTGATCCTGCTGGTGGAGCACAAGATGGACGTGGTGCGCGAGCTGAGCGACCGCATCGTGGTGCTGCACAACGGACAGCTGGTGGCCGACGGCGAGCCGGCGGCGGTGATCGCGTCGCCGATCGTGCAGCAGGCGTACCTCGGCCTGGCGGCCGAGGAACCGGCATGACACCCAGCGACACCGTGCTCGAGCTCGCCGGCGTGCACACGCACATCGGCGCGTATCACATCCTGCACGGCGTCACGTTCGGCGTGCGCACGGGCGAGGTGACGATGCTGCTCGGCCGCAACGGCGCCGGCAAGACGACGACGCTGCGCACGATCATGGGCCTGTGGCCGGCGAGCGCGGGCGACGTGCGCTTCCAGGGCCAATCGCTGAAGGGCCTCGCCACGCCCGACATCGCGACGCGCGGCATCGCCTACGTGCCCGAGAGCATGGGCATCTTCAGCGACCTCACGGTGCAGGAGAACCTGGTGCTGGCGGCGCGCGCCGCGCGCCACGCCGGCGAGCTGGATCGGCAGCGGCTCGAGTGGATCTTCGGCCTGTTCCCGGCGCTGAAGAAGTTCTGGCTCTACCCGGCCGGCAAGCTGAGCGGCGGCCAGAAGCAGATGCTGGCGGTGGCGCGCGCCATCGTCGAGCCGCGCGCGCTGCTGCTGATCGACGAACCGAGCAAAGGCCTGGCGCCATCGATCATCGGCAACCTGATCGCCGCGTTCAACGAGCTGAAGCGCCAGCGCACCACGATCCTGCTGGTGGAGCAGAACTTCCACATGGCGCGTTCGCTCGGCGATGCGGTGGCGGTGATGGACAACGGCCGGGTCGTGCACACCGGCTCGATGCGCGAACTGGTCGACGACGAGGCGCTGCAGCAGCGCCTGCTCGGACTGTCGCTGGCGGTTCACCAATGAGCGCCGCCCGTTTCGAATCCGATGCCGCGGCAAGCGGCGCCGAGGCAACCCCATGATCACGAGCAGCCAGGCCATCGCCGCGGCAACCGCCGGCGCCGCGATCCCGAAGGCGCAGTTCGACTGGATTCCGCTCGCGCTGGTGGCAGCGGTGGCGCTGGCCGCGCTGCCGCTGATCGGTTCGCCGTCGAGTTGGCTCACGCTGACCGTCGCGGGCCTCGCGATGGGCATGATCGTGTTCATCATCGCCTCGGGGCTGACTCTGGTGTTCGGGCTGATGGACGTGCTCAACTTCGGCCACGGCGTGTTCATCGCGCTCGGTGCTTTCATCGCCACCAGCGTGATGGGCGGCATGACCGCCTGGGCTGCCGACTCCGGCGCGGCGCAGCTGGTCGCGGTGTTCTGCGCGATGGTGGTTGCCTTCGCCGCCGCGGCCGCGCTGGGCTGGGCATTCGAGCGCGTCATCGTGCGGCCGGTCTACGGCATGCATCTGAAGCAGATCCTCATCACGATGGGCGGCATGATCATCGGCGAGGAGCTGATCAAGGTGATCTGGGGGCCGCAGCAGATTCCGCTGCCGCTGCCCGACGTGCTGCGCGGCGCGTTCCTGCTTGGCGATGCCGCTGTCGAGAAGTACCGCGTGCTGGCCACCGCCATCGGTGCCGTGGTGTTCGCTGCGCTCGCCTGGACGCTGGCGCGCACCAAGATCGGCCTGCTGATCCGCGCCGGCGTGCAGGACCGCGAGATGGTCGAGTCGCTCGGCTACCGCATCCGGCGCCTGTTCGTCGGTGTGTTCGTCACCGGCAGCGCGCTGGCAGGTCTGGGCGGCGTGCTGTGGGGCCTGTACCAGCAGAGCGTGGTGCCGCAGATCGGTGGCCAGGTCAACGTGCTGCTGTTCATCGTCATCATCATCGGCGGGCTCGGCTCGACGCTCGGCTGCTTCGTCGGTGCGTTGCTGGTGGGGCTGATGGCCAACTACACCGGCTTCCTGGCGCCGAAGGTGGCGCTGTTCTCCAACATCGGGCTGATGGTGGCCGTCCTGCTGTGGCGGCCGCAGGGCCTGTATCCGGTGACGAATCGATGAGATGGGCCCACCCGCGAAGCGGCCTGGCGGCGTTCGCTGGCGGGCGACAGTCCACTGGACTGTCGCCGTCCCGCTCACCCCCCTCGAGGGGGCAACACCGGCGGACCGGCCAAGCCGGCTCCGCGGTGTTCGCTCGGGAACGCGCGCGTGGGGTGCGCCGCGACCATGCGGTTGAGAGGCGCTGAAGTGACGTCGGCCATCAACCGATTGCTCTCGCACGACCTGCCACGCAGCCGCGCACTCGCGGTGGCGCTGGTGATCGTCGTGCTCGCGCTGGCGTTCGCGCCGTTCCTGTTCCCGGGCAGCAAGGCGCTCGGCGCGGCCGCCAAGATGCTGGTGTTCGTGCTGCTGGTGGCGAGCTACGACCTGCTGCTGGGCTACACCGGCATCGTCAGCTTCGCGCACACGATGTTCTTCGGCATCGGCGCCTATGGCATCGCGATCGCCAGCACGCGCATCGCGCCGACCTTCGGTGCGATCGCGCTCGGCGTCGCGGCGGCGCTCGCGGTGTCGCTGCTGCTGTCGCTGCTGATCGGGCTGTTCAGCCTGCGCGTCAAGGCGATCTTCTACGCGATGATCACGCTCGCGGTGGCTGCCGCGTTCCAGACGTTGGCCTCGCAGCTGAGCGACTTCACCGGCGGCGAGGACGGGCTGACGTTCAAGAACCCGGCCGCGCTGAGCCCGAGCTTCGAGCCGTTCGAGAGCCCGCTGCTGGGCGTCACGATCGACGGCAAGGTCATCACCTACTACCTGCTGTTCGGCGCGGTGGTGCTGCTGTTCCTGGCGCTGCTGCGCATCGTCAACTCGCCGTTCGGACGCGTGCTGCAGGCGATCCGCGAGAACGACTTCCGCGCCGAGGCGATCGGCTACCGCACGGTGGTGTACCGCACGCTGTCCAACGTGATCGCTGCGCTGTTCGCCACGCTGGCCGGCGCGCTGCTGGCGCTGTGGCTGCGCTACACCGGCCCCGACACCACGCTGAGCTTCGAGATCATGCTCGACATCCTGCTGATTGTCGTGATCGGCGGCATGGGCACGCTGTACGGCGCGGCGCTCGGCAGCGTGATCTTCGTGTTCGCGCAGAACTACCTGCAGGACCTGCTCAAGCTCGGCCAGGCTGCGCTCGAGCACGTGCCGGTGGCCGGTGCGCTGGTGTCGCCCGACCGCTGGCTGCTGTGGCTGGGCGTGCTGTTCGTGCTCGCCGTGTACCACTTTCCGAGTGGCATCGTCGGGAGACTGCGGGCCCACCCCCGAAGCGGCCTGGCGGCCGCCTCCCCCTCCAGGGGGCGACACCAGCCGACCGGCGAAGCCGGATCCGCGGCGTCTGCTCGGAACGACAACGCGCCTCGATCATGACTGCCACCTCCACCTCGTCGTACCACCGCGTCGCCGGGCGCGAATTGCATGTCACCGAATGGGGCCACGAGCATCCCGAGGTGGTGGTGGCGTGGCACGGGCTGGCGCGCACCGGGCGCGACATGGACGACATCGCCGAGCATCTGGCCCAGCGCTGGCGCGTGGTGTGCCCCGACACGATCGGCCGCGGACTCAGCCAGTGGAGCCCCGACCCCGACCGCGAGTACTGCCTGGCGTTCTATGCGCAGCTGGCCGAGGGGCTGCTCGATCAGCTCGGCATCCACCGCTGCCTCTGGCTCGGCACCTCGATGGGCGGCGCCATCGGGCTGCGCGCCGCCGCCGGCGCATTGCGCGGGCGCATCCGCAAGCTGGTGCTCAACGACATCGGGCCCGAGTTGCCGGTGGCGGCGCAGCAGCGCATCCTCACCTACGCCGGAAGTCCGAGCGCGTTTGCCACCGTCAGCGAGCTCGAGGCGTACTTCCGCACCATCTACAAGCCCTACGGCTGGCTGAGCGACGCGCAGTGGCGCCGCCTCACCGAGACCTCGACGCGGCGCTTGCCCGACGGTCGCGTGACGCCGCACTACGACCCGGCCATGGTGCGCCAGTTCGTCGTGCACCCACACGACTACGAACAGTGGGACGCGTGGGACTCGCTCGACATGCCGGTGCTCGCGCTGCGCGGCGAGAGCTCCGACCTGCTGCTGCCCGAGGTGGCCGAGGCGATGCGCAACCGCGGCCCGCGCGCGGTGGTGGTCACCATGCCCGGCTGCGGCCACGCCCCCGCGCTGAACACGCCCGAACATTTTGCGCTGGTCGAGCGATTCTTCGCCTGACGACGCGCCCAACCGAAGGAGACGACGAATGAGCACCCGATGGATCCAACGCGCCGCCGCCGCATGCGCCGGCGCCGCCCTGTGCACGCTGGCGCACGCCGGCGGCACGGTGGGCACCACCTTGCCCGCCGGCTTTCCGGCGATCGAAGATGCGTCGCTCGGCAAGCCCCTGATCGGCTTCGGCGCCGCCGGGCCGGTGCACCGCACGCCGGTGATCTTCATCCACGGCAACAACGACACCCCGTTCCCCACCGCGTGCAACCCGTTCGGCAGCATGCTGGCGTTCGCGCAGTTCTTCGCCGACAGCGGCTACTCGACCAGTGAGCTTTGGGGCATCGGCTACGAGGGCGACCAGTGCGACCTGGCCACCCAGGCCGACCCCACGCCGCCAAGCGGTGCGACGCGGCGCTCGAGCATTGCGCACACCAACGCAGCCAACGTGCCCGACCTGCGTCGCTTCGTCGCCGCGGTGCTCAAGTTCACCGGCGCCAAGGAGGTCGACATCGTCGCGCACAGCCTGGGCGTGACGATCGCGCGCGAGTGGATCCGCCAGGACGACGCGGCGCGCACGGTGCGCCGTGTCGTCGCCATCGACGGCCCCAACCACGGCATCATCAACTGCTCGCCGAACCCGGCCAACTTCTATCAGCTGCCGAGCCAGGGCGGCTTCACGCCGAGCAGCGAGGTGTGCGTCGAGCTCGGCTCGCCCGACACGCCATTCCTGAAGCGCCTCAACAAGGGCGACGACACGCCGGGTCCGACCCAGTACCTGGTGATCCGCAATGCCGACACGAGCTTCGTCTACTTCCCGCTGCAAGACGGCATCTTCCCGCCGGTACCGGCCGAAGACTCGTTCGGCCAGCCGACCGACTTCTCGCGCAGCGCCACGTTGAAGGGCGCACGCCAGCTCGATCTCACCGGGCAAGGCGCTTTCGATCCGATCCTCGGCAGCACGCACCTGGGCATCCTCAATTCGCCCCAGGCGCGCGCGGCAGCGCTCGAGTTCCTGAGCGCGCGCCACCCGCACTGACCGCAGCCGGCGGCGCGCCGCGGCGCGGTGCCGATGCGCGCGTCGGGCTCGAGCGTGCGCGGCGCGCGCGATGGGTTTAGGCTGTGGCCATGGCCGCGCCGGACGTTCACGCGTTGCCGCCGCACCCGGCACCGGCGGGCGCGCGGGTGCATGCGACGTTCCGCTTCTACGAGGAGCTCAACGACTTCCTCGCGCCGCAGCGGCGCGGGCAGTCGTTCAGCGTGCCCTGCGCGCGCGCGGCCACCACCAAGCACATGATCGAGGCGCTCGGCGTGCCGCACACCGAGGTCGAGCTGATCCTCGTCAACGGCGAGTCGGTGGGCTTCGACAGGCTGCTCGCCGACGGCGACCGCGTCGCCGTGTACCCGACCTTCGAGGCGTTCGACGTCACGCCGCTGCTGCGGCTGCGCGAGGAGCCCCTGCGCGTCAGCCGTTTCGTTGCCGACGCGCACCTCGGCGGGCTGGCGCACCTGCTGCGCATGATGGGCTTCGACACGCGGTACGACAACGCGTATGCCGACCACGAGATCGAGCGCCTGGCCGCGGCCGAGCACCGCATCGCGCTGACGCGCGACCGCGAGTTGCTGAAGCGGCGCGGCATCACGCACGGCGTGTACGTGCGCTCGCTGCGCTCGCCCGCTCAGCTGCGCGAGGTGTTCGACCGCTTGGACCTGGCGCGCGCCGCGCGTCCGTTCACGCGCTGCCTGCATTGCAACGAGCGGCTGGTGGCGATCGACAAGGCGCGTGCGCTGCCGCAGCTGCCGCCGCGCGTGGCGGCGAGCTTCGAGCGCTTCAGCGCCTGCGACGGTTGCGGGCGGGTGTTCTGGGAGGGCAGCCACTGGCGCCGCATGCAAGGCCTGATCGACGAGCTGCTCGCGCCGCGGCGCGTTGACTGCGCGGCGCCCGCCCGCGAGGCGACGCGGTGACGCGCGACGCGCCCGATGCCAACGCCGCGGAGCGCGCCGAGCGCATCCGCGTCGGCGGCCGCGTGCAGGGCGTCGGCTTTCGTGCCAGTGCGCAGCAGCTGGCGCAGCGGCACGGACTGCGCGGCTGGGTGGCCAACGTCGGGCGCGACGTCGTGATCCACGCCTGCGGGCCGGCCGATCGGCTCGATGCTTTCGTCCAGGCGCTGCGCGACGAGATCGGTGCGCCGGCGCGCATCGACGAGCTGCTGCGCGAGCCGGCCGAGCCGGTGCCGCGCGGCGCCGGCTTCACGATCGCGCCGACCGACACGGCGCCGGCGGCCCTGCGCCGCGCGCGTTGAGCGACGCATCCGCGGCGCCGGCGCGGGCATGCGGGCGCAGCTTGGCAGCGCGCTAGCGCCGCACTATGGTTGTCGGCTGCAGGAGGCCGCCATGGCGCACACCGATCCCGACCCCGAGCGCTTGCCGATCAAGCTCGACAGCACGTCCAACGGCGAGTTCGTGCCGGTGCCGCTCGATGCGCCGGCGCGCCACGCCCGGACGTTGGCGCGCGAGGCGATCGATGCCGCGGTGCGGCGGCTCGGCATGCGCCGGCGCGACTACCTGCGCTCGGCGCTGGCCGCGGCGGCCACGCTGGGCGCGTTCAACCGCGCGTTTGCGGCCGCCGGCCAGCGGGGCGGCCACTACGTGCTGGCGCCCGAAAGCCCGTTCGAAGCGGCGGCAGCGCAGGTGGCGCTGGGCGGCGACGAGTTCATCTTCGACGTGCAACTGCACCACGTGAATCCGCAGGGCGCGTGGCGCCAGGGTGCCGGGCCCAATGCATTTCGCGGCATGCCCAACAGCAACTGCGGCAAGGCCGACCACGTGGAGTGCTTCTCCAGCGGTGCGCTGCTGAAAGACGTGTTCTTCGACAGCGACACCGCGATGGGCGTGCTGTCGCACGTGCCCGGCGGCATGACGACCAACCCGCTGGACTTCGACGCCGCGGGGGCGACGCGTCGCGCCGCCAACGCGCTCGACGGCACCGAGCGGCTGCTGCTGCACGGCCGCTGCATGCCCACGCTGCCCGGTGAGATCGACGGCATGGACGCGCAGATGGCGCAGTTCCCGGTGGCGGCGTTCAAGACCTACACGCAGTTCGGGCCGCGCGACGGGCCGGCCGGTTTCTTCCTCGACGACGACAAGCACGGCACGCCGTTCATCGAGCGGGCGCGCAAGCTCGGCGTGCGCCGCATCGCCGTGCACAAGGGCCTGCCGTTCGGCCAGCGCGGCTACGAGTACTCGAGCGCGCGCGACATCGGGCCGGTGGCCAAGCGCCACCCGGACATGACCTTCCTGGTCTATCACGCGGGGTTCGACCCCGGCGTGAAAGAGGGGCCGTACGACGCGCAGGCCAAGTTCGGCGTCGACGCGCTGGTGCGCTCGATGCAGGAGGCCGGCAATCCGAGCAACGTGGTCGCCGAGCTCGGCAGCACGTGGCGCTACGTGATGCGCGATCCCGACCAGGCCGCACACCTGCTGGGCAAGCTGCTCAAGACCTTCGGCGAAGAGCGCGTGCTGTGGGGCACCGACTCAATTTGGTACGGCAGCCCGCAAGACCAGATCCAGGCGTTCCGCGCGTTCCAGATCAGCCGCGAGCTGCAGCAGCGCCACGGCTACCCCGAGTTGACGGCGCAGCTCAAGCGCAAGGTGTTCGGCCTCAATGCCGCGCAGGTGTACGGCCTGACGCCCGACGTGCAGCGCCGCAAGCTGGCGAAGGACAAGGTGCAGAAGAGCAAGCTCGACTATTTGAACGATCCGCGGCCGCACTTCGAGACCTACGGACCGCGCACGCGGCGCGAGTGGTTGGCGCTGCGCGAGTGGACCGCCGGCGAGCCCTGACGCGGCTTCTCCAGGAGGTGGCCGACGTCTACTCGATGACCCTCGTTGCCCTCAGAAGAACGGATTGAGGTATCTTGACCCCGAGTTCCTTCGCGACCTTGAGATTGACAGTGAGGTCGAATTCCGTCGGCTGTTCCATCGGCATGCCGGATGGCGCCTCGCCTCTGAGGATCTTGTCGACGTAGACTGCCCCACGGGCAAAGAACGCATCGATCGAGCCGCCGTATGACGCGAGCCCGCCCACCTCGACATACTGGCTGAGTCCAAACACGGCCGGCATCGCTTGCTTGCTCAACTCGGCCACGAGGCTTTCGCGACCGGGAAAAACACGCGGCGACATCAGGACCAGCATGGCGTCGCTTCGGGTGGCGCGTGCCTGAGTGACAAGCCGTGCATAGTCATAGGGGTAGTCGCGCAGCTCAAGGACCTGCAACTCCACTCTGAGAATCTGTGCTGCTTTGCGCGCGGCCTCGAGCTGGTCCGTGGTGAACACGTCCGACAGCACCGCAATGCGCCGCGCTGATGGCAACAGGTTGTGCAGCAATTCGAGCCGCTTGGCGGTGGCCTCGATCTGCTGGACATGGAGGCCGGTGATATTCCCGCCTGGCCGGGCGAGACTCTTCACGTAGCCCTTCGCCTCTGGGTCGAAGTCGATGGCACAGACGACGATCGGAATGGTGTTGGTCGCCTCGCTCATGGCCTTCAAATTCGCCTCGGGGCCGCTGATGAACAGCACATCGGGCTTGCGCGCCACGAGTTCACGGGCCAGCGGCGCGAGACGCTCCACCTTTCCCTCGGCAAAGACATCGTCGATGATCAGATTCTTGCCATCGAAGTAACCGAGCTCCCGGAGGCGTCGCTCGAACGCTGCGTTGAACGATGCGCTGCGTGGGCTCGAGCCCAACAACCATCCCAAGCGGGAGGTGCGCTGTTGGCTTCTTGCTGCCAGGCCTGGCAGCAAGAGACCCGATCCCAACAGTGCGTTGACCACGCGTCGGTTGGTCATTCGACTTCCGCTACGACGAACAAGACCCGCCCTTTCAAGACAAGAGTGGCGCAATCGCGTGTCGTTGAGTCGACGGCCGCGAAGGCCTCTACCCATCGCTTCTTTCAGACCGGGCAAATTGAAGCATGGGGCGACCCCGTGCGGCCAGCGGCCAGCCGTTCAATAGTGAACCATTGTCTGCCCGTACTTCGACCGGCCGGTGCACCTCGATGCCGGACTGACCGCTTGCGACAGGTAGCGCGACCGTCTGCTTCTGGCCGATGGCCGATCTTCTCGGTGGCCTGCTATCGGTCTACGTCGGCCGGCGATCCGAGGAAGATGATGTCGATGAAAGCCAGCACACCGCCGGGCATCAGCGCGCTCGCACACTCAGCCAACACCCCCGGCTTTTGACATGCGTTTTATGGACATGTCAATATCGATTGCGGCGATTCCGGCCGCTCCTCCCGACCCTCCCGAAGGCCCGCATGACCCGTCGACTGCG
>Ga0068865_100000734_pt1 | contig 18420 bp, 16 predicted proteins | sample KBSMisM12_FD_75293 | JGI IMG/M metagenome (GOLD analysis project Ga0068865, IMG submission 75293) | Miscanthus rhizosphere microbial communities from Kellogg Biological Station, Michigan, USA - KBS Miscanthus M1-2 | ecosystem: Host-associated > Plants > Roots > Rhizosphere > Soil ...
GTCGGGGCGCGGCGGATCGAGGGCGACGGCGCGCCAGCTGCCTGCGGGCAGGGCGGGCGAGCCGCTGGTCTGCCAGTCGCTGAGCGGCGTCCCGGTGGAGGCATAGACCTCCCAGGCGCGCACCAGCCGCTGGCGGTCGCCCGGCGCGATGCGGGCGGCCGCCGCCGCATCGACGGCGCCGAGGCGGCCGCGGAAGTCCATCTCGCCCATCCGATCATAATCGGCTCCGGCCGCCGCACGCGCCGCGACCGGGACCTGTGGGATTTCGGCCAGGCCCTCGGTCAGCGCCTTGAAGTAGAGGCCCGTGCCCCCGACCACGATCGCCGGGCGCCCGCGCGCATCGATCTCCTGCAGCACCGGAACGGCCGCCCTCACCCAGCGGCCCACCGACCAGCCGTCCGCGGCGTCCGCCACACCGAACAGGTGTTGCGGCGCGCGCGCCGCCTCCTCGGCCGAGGGCCGCGCGGTCAGGAGGCGCAGGTCGGCGTAGAGCTGCATGGAGTCGGCGTTGACGATCTCGCCGCCCAGGGACTGCGCCAGCCGCAGGGCCAGCGCCGACTTGCCGCTTGCGGTGGGTCCGGCGATCAGCCAGATGCGAGGGTTCATGGAGCTTGTCCTTACCCTGGTCGCGCCGCCGAATGCAGGCGCCTTGTCGCTGAACCTGCGCGAGGTCCTGGCCTCCGCCGGCGCAAAGGGCCGCGAAGCGCGCAAGGTCGAGGCCGGCGATATGGCGGTCACCGACCTCATCCTGGACGGCGAAGATCCCGCCGCCGTCCGCGCCGCCCTGACGCCGTCTCTGGAAGGTCAGACGGTCGACTGGTGCCTGCAGCCGATCGAGGGGCGCCGCAAGCGCCTCCTCGTGGCCGACATGGATTCCACCATCATCAACGTCGAATGCCTGGACGAGCTGGCCGACTTCGCCGGACTGAAGGCCGAGATCAGCGCGATCACCGATCGCGCCATGCGCGGCGAGCTCGACTTCGAAGCCGCGCTGCGCGAGCGCGTCGGCATGCTGAAGGGCCTGTCCGTCACCGCCCTGCAGAAGGCCTATGACGAGCGCGTGCGCCTGAACCCCGGCGCGCGGACGCTGGTGCAGACCATGCGCCGCAACAACGCCCGCTGCGTGCTGGTCTCAGGCGGTTTCACCTTCTTCACTGGCCGCGTGGCGCAGGCCGCCGGCTTCCACGCTCACCACGCCAACACGCTGCTCGAGGCCGACGCGGCGCTGACCGGCCTCGTCGGTGAGCCGATCCTCGGCCGTGAGGCCAAGCTGGCCACGCTGAAGGAAGAGGCGAGGTTCGTCGGCGTCCCGCTTTCGGCGTCGCTGGCCGTCGGGGACGGCGCCAACGACCTGGCGATGATCGAGGCCGCAGGCCTGGGCGTGGCCTATCGCGCCAAGCCCGTCGTGGCCGCGCAGGCGGATGCACGCGTCGAGCACACCGATCTGACCGCGCTGCTCTACTTCCAGGGCTATTCGGCGGAGCAGTTCGTTACGGACTGAAGCGCCGATTGATTGGGCGGGCGGCCGCGAGTCGGCTATCGGGCGCCATGCTGTTGCCGCGTCCCGTCAAAGCCGTCGTCTTCGACATGGATGGCCTGCTGGTCGACACCGAGATCGTGGTGCTGCGCGCCATGCAGCGCGCCTCGGCGAAGATCGGCGGCGAACTGCCCGACCATGTGTTCCGCCGCATGGTCGGCCTGGCCAATGCCGCCAGCGACGCCATCGTCGTCGACCACTTCGGGCCGGGCTTCGACCTAGCGTCCTGGTCCGCCGACGTCAGCGCGCATTTCCGCGAGGAGCTGGCGGCCGGTATCGCCCTGAAGGCCGGCGCCGTGGAGATCCTGGACCTGCTGGACGCCATGGGGCTGCCGCGGGCCATCGCCACCTCCTCCAGCCTGACCTCGGTCCAGGCTAGCCTCGGGCCGCATGGCCTGGTCGACCGCTTCCACGCGCTCATCACGCGCGACGTCCAGGCGCACCATAAGCCGCATCCGGATCCGTATCTGAAGGCGGCTGCGGCGCTGGGAGTCGATCCCGCCGACTGCCTCGCGCTGGAGGACAGCCACAACGGCGTCCGCTCCGCCGCCGGCGCAGGCATGATGACGATCATGGTGCCGGACATGCTGGATCCGACCGAGGAGATGCGCACGCTGACCCTGCGCATCGCGACTGACCTGCACGAGGTGCGCGAGCTGCTGGAGGCTCAGCTGGCCTAGCGCTTCGGCGCGGCCCGGCTCCCGCCGCCGCCCGGTCCGCGGGCGAAGACGTCGAAGAAGCTGTAGTCCTCGGGCGACATGATGATCGTCGTGTCGCCCTGGCCCAGCGCCTTCTCATAGGCTTGCAGCGAGCGGTAGACCTTGGCGAACGCCGGGTCCTTGCCATAGGCCTGGGCGAACAGGCGCGTGCGGATGGCGTCGCCCTCGCCGCGGGTGGTCTCGCCCGTCTGGCGCGCGGTGGCCAGCGTGATGGTCACTTCCTTGTCGGCGGCGGCCATGATCTGGCGCTTCTGCTGCTCGCCCTCGGCGCGGTACTGGAAGGCGATCTGCTGGCGGCTGGTCTGCATGCGCCGGTAGACCGAGGCCTGGTTGGCGGCCGGCAGGTCGGCGCGCTTGATCCGCAGGTCGATGATCTCGACGCCGAACCCGTTGGCCTTGGCGCGGCGCGCCACGTCCAGCTTGCTCAGCTGCATCAACTGGTCGCGGCGGCCGGAGATGATGTCCTGCTGGTTGGTGTCGCCCAGCACCTGGCGCAGCGACGAGTTCAGCAGCCGCTGCAGCTGGTCGTGGGCGGTCGTGTCGTCGCGCAGGGTCCGGTAGTACTGCAGCGGCTCGGAGATGCGGTAGCGCAGGAAGGCGTCGACCACGAGCTTCTGCTGGTCGGAGGTGGTCACCTCCTCCTGGTCCACTTCCAGCGACTGGTTGCGCCGATCGAACTCGATCACCCGCTGCATGAACGGGATCTTGAAGTGCAGCCCGGCGCCGGGCGCGAGGTCGGGACCGGGACCGTCGCGGCCCGCGTGGACAACCTCCACTGGCTGGCCCAGCTGCAGGACGATCGCTTCCCTACGCTGGTCCACGACATAGACCGAGTTGAACGCCACCAGGCCGGCGAAGAACGCCAGCACCAGCCAGACGAGAAGGGGCGCGCGGCTCATTGCTGGGCTCCGCGCGGGGTCTGGTCGGGAACCGCTGGCGCGGCGGGCGCGGCGGGGACCGGCGCGGCGCGCGGTCGGAACACGTCCGGCGGCAGGATCACCGGCGCGGTCAGGCCCTTGCCGGACACCACCACCTTGTTCGAGCGCTGCAGCACCCGTTCCATGGTCTCGAGATAGAGGCGTTCGCGGGTGGCGTCCGGCGCGCGGCGGTATTCGCCATAGATGGCGTTGAAGCGGGAGGTGTCGCCGGTCGCCTCGCGCACCGACTGCTCCCTGTACGCCTGGGCCTCCTGCACGATCCGCGCGGCGTCGCCCTTCGCTTCCTGGACCACCTTGTTGCGGTAGCCGTTGGCTTCGTTGACCGCCGAGTCGCGGTCCTGCTCGGCGCTCAACACGTCGCGGAACGCAGCGTTCACCTCCTGCGGCGGGCTGACGTTGCTGATCTGCACGTCGGTGACGGTGATGCCGGCGCCCCAGGCGTCCAGGGTCCTTTGCATCAGGGCCGCGGTTTGCGTCTGCACGTCGCCGCGGCCGGTGGTCAGGATCGGTTGCAGCTCGGTCTTGCCGACCACCTCGCGCATGGCGCTCTCCGCCACCGCCTTGACGGCGTCCTCGGGCTTCTGGGTCGTGAACAGGAACCTGGACGCGTTCGACACCTTCCAGAAAACGCTGAAGTTCAGGTCGATGATGTTCTCGTCGCTGGTCAGCATCAGGCTTTCCTGCGGCACGTCGGTCTCCGCGGTGCCGCCGCCGCCGATGATGGTGCGGTTGGACGTCGTGACCGCCACCTTCTCCACGGCCTCGATGGGCGAGGGAAGGCGATAGTGGAAGCCGGGAGGCTCGGAGCGAGAGTAGGCGCCGAACGTCGTGACCACACCGACCTCGTTCGGCTGCACCTGATAGAAGCCGGACGCCATCCAGAGGGCCACGATCGCGCCGCCGATCACCGCGAAGACGCTGGGCCGGATGCCGCCGCCCCCGGGTCCGCCGCCGCCGAACAGGCCACCGAAGCGCTCGCGCAGCCGCTCTAAGCCGGCGTTCAGGTCGGGAGGGCCGCCAGGCCGCCTGGGCCCGCGCGGCCCGCCGCCCGGAGGGCGCCGCGACTCGGGCTTGCGATCACCGTCATCCCCTGAGGGCGGGGAGCCCCAGGGGCCGGGATTGGCGTTGTCGTTCCAGGGCATGGTCCGCGGCGGATCTTTGTTGTTGTCGTTGTTCTTGTCGTCTTGGGCGCTGCAGGGTGTAAACCGGCGCGGTTCTCCGGATATGAGACCCCTGAGGGGTCAAAGCAAGCTTAAGGCGACATGAGCGACGAGACCCCACCCGAGCGAGCCCTGATCCTGGCCGCGCTGGACGCCGTGAAGGACCCGAAGACCGGTCAGGGGCTCAGCCAGGCGGGGCTGGTCAGGGGCCTGTCGATTCGGGGCGCGCGCGCGGCCTTCATGCTCGAGGTGCCCGCCGCTGACGTCGCCGCCTACGAGCCGGTGCGCGCCGCCGCCGAAGCCGCCATGGCCGCCGCGCCCGGCGTCGAAGCCGCCCAGGTCGTGCTGACCGCCGAGACCTTGCCCGACCTGAAGGTCGCCCCGCGCCACGCGCCGCGGTCGCAGGCCGGCCGGCCTCGCGTCCAGGAGGACCCGCAGGCGCGCCTGGGCGCCATGCCCGAGGCCGAGCGTCCGCCGTTCGTCGGCAAGGTGATCGCGGTGGCCAGCGGCAAGGGCGGGGTCGGCAAGTCCACGGTGTCGGTGAACCTGGCGGCGGCCTTCGCGCAGCTGGGCCTCAAGGCCGGCTTGCTGGACGCCGACATCTACGGCCCGTCCGCGCCGCACATGATGGGGATCGTCGAGGAGCCCACGTTCGACGCCGACAAGCGCCTGATCCCGCTCACCGCGTGGGGGGTGAAGGTCATGTCGATCGGCTTCATCGTCGAGGACGGGACCGCCAACATCTGGCGGGGACCCATGGCGTCCTCGGCCCTGCGCACGCTGATGAACAGCGTCTGGGCGACCGAGGCCGATCCGCTGGATGTCCTGATCATCGACCTGCCGCCCGGCACCGGCGACATCCAGCTCACCCTGGTCCAGCGGCTGCAGCTGGACGGCGTGCTGATCGTCTCGACGCCGCAGGAGATCGCGCTCATCGACGCGCGCCGCGCGGCCACCATGTTCCGCAAGACCGGTGCGGCGATCCTGGGCGTGGTCGAGAACATGGCCTGGTTCGAGGGCCCCGACGGCGCCCGCATCCCGATCTTCGGCGAGGGCGGCGCGGTCAGCGAGGCGCAACGGTTGGGCGTGCCGCTGCTGGGCCAGATCCCGATCGAGCAGGCGCTGCGTCAGTCCGGCGACGAGGGCCGGCCGCTGGTGATCAGCGCGCCGGAGACGCCCGCCGCCAAGGCCTTCCTCGAGATGGCCCGGCGGCTCGCGCCCTAGCTACCGCGCCGGAATGGGCTCGCCGGGTCCCACCATGGACTCCTCCGCAGCGAGAATGTCCTTCGCCGCGAGCGCATCCAGCTGGGCGCGGATCTCGCTCTGCTTCTCCCGAGTCAGGCTGTAGCCGAAGAACATCAGCCCGCCGATCAGCACCAGGACGATCGGGGCGAAGAGATAGCACATCTCCAGGCCCCAGATGGCGTGGGGCGTGTTGACGGCGCCGTCCTTCGGATTGAAGCCCACCGCGCCCAGGATCGGATAGACGATCGAGATGGTGATCGAGGTGCCGAATTTCTGGGTCATGGTCACCAGGGCGAAGAGCACGCCCGAGCGCTCCTGGCCGGTCTCCAGGCGCAGCTGGTCGGCGACGTCGGCCACCATCGCGCGGACCAGCAGGATGAAGGCAGAGCCGCAGAAGCCCACCGCCGCCATGCCCGCGGCCGTCAGCCAGAACGCGCCGGCGGGAAGGGCCATCAGCGTGCCCTGGGTGATGGCGTAGGCCACGCAGGCGATCTGCACCGTGCGGTGCTTGCCGATCCGCGTCGCCAGGCGCCCCCAGAGCGGCGCGCCGAACACGCCGGCGGCGACGTAGAACACCAGGAGCGTGGGCACGTCGATCAGCGAGAACTTCTTCGCCTCGTGGAAGAAGAAGATGTACATCGGCGCCGTCGTGCCGGGGCCCAGCGTCAGGAACAGGTCCGCCAGGATCAGCCGCAGCATCGAGGGATTGGCGACGACCTGCGCATAGTCCTTGAGCGTCAGCTTCTCCTTCTTGGCGACGGGCGGCGCGCGTTCGGGCGCCAGCATCGCCGCCAGCGGCACCGTGATGACGGCCGCGCCCACGATGATCCAGCCGATGATCGGAATGCTGGCCGCCTTGGCGGGGTTGATCTCGCCGTTGGTGACCTTGGCCAGCAGGTTGATGGTCACGCTGCCGGCGAAGCCCAGGCCCATCATCCAGCCGAAGATGCGCGAGCGCTCGTCGTACTGGCCGGAGATCGTGCCGGCCCAGGCGTTGTGGCCCAGGACGAGCAGCGAATAGGCCACGTAGAGCAGCATGTACCAGGTGACGAGGTAGCTGATCCCGGCGTCGTCGGGCGGGTTGAAGGTCTTGTAGACGGCCAGGGCCAGCACCGGCAGGCCCAGCAGGTACCAGGGCCGGTACCGGCCGATCGCCGTCTTGGTCTTGTCCATCAGCATGCCGAGGACGATGTCGACGCCCAGGTCGGCGAAGCGGATCAGGGCGATGGTGCTGCCCAGGACCAGCAGGCTGATGCCCAGGTGGCTGGCGTAGAACTTGGGCAGGTAGACGCCCATGACGCCGAGCAGGAGGTAGGCCGGAATGCTTCCGGCGGAGAAGGCGAATAGGCGTGGAAAAGGCAGTCGGCCCGCGCGGGCCCCCGCGTCGACTGTAGCCACCTGACGTCTCCCAAAATGTCTAGGTCGCCCTCTGCGGGGCGCTTATCTGGACAGGGAAGCTTGCAGATGACGGCGGCGCAAGCGGTTTCCGCCGCGGCAGATGCTACGAGGCGGGCGAAGCCGGCAGTTCGTGAGGCTCGCCGGTGACCGCCTGCAGCGCCGCCGCCTCGCTTTCCACCGCGTCGCGCTCGTCCAGCTGGCGGCGGATCTCGGCGTGCTTGTCGGCCGACAGCTTGTAGCCGAGGAAGGCTGCGCCCCCGAGCATGACGAAGACGATTGGGCCGATGATGTAGGTCAGCTCCAGGCTGTGGATCTGAGCGGGCGTGTGCACGGCGTTCGCCTCGACGCTGTAACCCTGGACCCCGAGAAGCCAGAAGCTGACGAAGATGGAGAGCGCGCCGGCCGCCTTGGTCGTGGCGCTGGTGATGGCATAGAGCAGGCCGGTCAGGTCCTCGCCGCCCTCGAGCCGAAGCTCGTCCGCCACATCGGCGGTGATGGCCCGCACCATCACGACGAAGCCGGTCGCCAGTCCGCCCAGCAGGAACATCGGCAGCAGCGTCGGCAGCCACTGGCCCCTGGGCAGCAGCGGAATGACGATCAGGAACAGCGAGTAGAAGGTGGTCGAGACGATCAGGGCCCGGTGCTTGCTGATCCGGTTGGCGAGCCAGGCGGTGGCCGGCCCGCCCGCCAGACCGGCGACGACGTAGAGCGCGAGGAGAAGGCTCGCGACCGAGTAGTTGAGCTGCCGGGAGTCCTCGAAGAAGTAGATGTAGAGCGCGGCCATCCAACCGGGCCCCATGGTGACGCAGAAGTCCGCCACGACGATGCGCAGCACGTTTTCCTTCGACAACAGCTTGAAGTAGTCGCCGAGGCGGAAGGGGCGCGTGCGGTGGGTCTCCAGCTTCCGCTCCGGCGTGCGGGCGAGCGCGATGGCCGCCGAGACCGGGACGAGGACGAGCAAGAACCAGCCCACCCAACGCGTGCCGTCGATCTGGGCCTGGTGCAGCCGTCCCGCGATGACGGGGATGAAGAGGCAGCAGACCGTGCCGAAGACGCCCATGGCCAGCATCGCGCCGAAGATCCGCGAGCGGGCCTTGTAGTCCGGCGCGAGCGACGAGGCCCAGGCGTTGCCGGCGACCAGCTGCATCGACATGCCCAGGTAGACCACCAGCAGCCAGACGATGAGGTAGCCTTCGCTGATCCCCTTTGGCGCTTGGTAGAGCATGTAGAGCGCCAGCATCAGGATCGGGGCGCCGGCCAACATCCACGGCCGGTAGCGGCCAAGCGGCGTGCGGGTCTTGTCGATCATCAGGCCCAGCGCCGGGTCGACCGGGATATCGATCAGCCGGACGACGCCAAACGCCGCCCCCGCGGCCAGGCCGAGGCCCAGCTGGGTCGCGAAGAACGGCGGCAGCTGCACCGCCACCGACAGCTGCAGCGCCGCGAACGGCATGTAGGCGCAGGCGAACGCCAGGACCGCGGACAGCGACATCCGCTCCGGCGACGCTGCGGAATTTGCGTTGGCCAAGGCGTCCTCCGGCGGCAGGGCCTCTGGGGGCCCGGTCATCCGGAGAGGTTAGCCGTTCACCGTCTCAAGCGCGCAAGTGGATTCGGCGTAATGTCGGGTGACTCACCGTGAGGTGAGACCCGCTCAGCCGCCCTGCATCTTGCGAAAGAACTTGCCCGACTGCTCGCCGCCGGCCTGGTAGGCTTGCTGGCCGGCCGGGTCGGTGATCTTGGCCCAGTTGTCGCGCACCTCTTCCACCGACAGGCCGCCTTCGCCCAGGTAGACGCCCTCGGTCTCGACGATGCGGGCCAGCGCGAAGGCGCCGGCGCCGGCGGTCAGGATGCAGCCCGTGGGCGCCTCCTCCGAGCACAGGAACACCACGCCGGGGGTCACGTATTCCGGCTTCAGCCGCTCCAGGACCTCGGGCGGCATCAGGTTCTCGGTCATCCGCGTGGCGGCCACCGGAGCGATGGCGTTGACGTGGATGTTGTTCTTCTGGCCCTCGAGCTTCAGCGTGTTCATGAAGCCGATGATGCCGAGCTTGGCGGCGCCGTAGTTCGACTGGCCGAAGTTGCCGTAGAGGCCCGACGACGAGGTCGTGCCGACGATGCGGCCGTAGTTCTGCTCGCGCATGATCTCCCAGACGGCCTTCACGGGCTTCACCGTGCCCATCAGGTGGACGCCGAGCACGAACTCGAAGTCCGGGATCTCCATCTTGGCGAAGGTCTTGTCACGCAGCACGCCGGCGTTGGCGATCAGGATGTCGATGCGGCCCCAGGCGTCCATCGTCTGCTTGACCATCAGGGCCACGCCCGCGTCGTCGGTGACAGAGGATCCGTTGGCGATCGCCTCACCGCCCAGCGCCTTGATCTCGTCGACGACCTTGTTGGCCGCGTCCGAACCGCCGCCGGAGCCGTCCATCGAGCCGCCCAGGTCGTTGACCACCACCTTGGCGCCGCGCCGGGCGAGCTCCAGGGCGTGCTGGCGGCCGAGGCCCCCGCCCGCGCCGGTGACAATGGCCACTTTGCCGTCGAAGCGGATGTCCGCCATGGAGATGCCCTCTGGATCGCTGGAGTCAGAAAATCGGCGGGCCTTGTGGGGCCCGCCGCAGGTGGCGTCAAGCAGGCCTTTGGGGAGGCCCGCCCGCGCGGGACGAGGGGAGGGCTATCCCCGCGGCATGGCGCCCGCGGCCGCCTGCTGCTGGCCGCGCATGAACTTCACCAGCACCCGCTGGCCGATCAGGAACGGGGCGTCGCCGGTGCCGACCACCACCTCGACCACGCGCTCGTCCGTCTTCTCGGTGGGATCGTCCGACTGCAGCTTGCGCGCGCCGAACACGGCGGCCCGGCGCAGCACGCGGCCGGTGAACACCTTGGTCGGGTCGCTCTCGGGCGACAGCTGCACGCCCTGGCCGATGGCGACGAACGGCAGCGAGCTCTCCGAGATCTCGGCGCGCACGATGCGGTCGGCCTGCGGCTCCAGGTCGAACATGTTGGAGACGTTCAGCGTCGAGGCGCCGGCGCCGGGATTGGCGTAGCGGCGCACGATGCGGCCGTCGGACGGCGCGCGGATGATCGTCAGTTCCTGGTTGTAGCGGGCCTGGTTCAGCTTGGCCTGCGAGGTGGCGATCGCCGCCTTCTGGGCCTCGAGGCTGGCCTCGGCGCCGCGGATGGCGTCCTGCGCCTGGTCGACCTTCTGGCGGGCCACGAAGTTGGTCGAGATCAGGCCCTGCAGGCGGTCGTACTCGCGCTTGGCGGTGGAGACCTGCACCTGCAGCAGCGAAATCTGGGCGCGGGCCTGCTGCAGCTCAGCCGCGGCGCTGGCGGCCTGCAGCCGCGGCTCGTCGTCCTCGAGGCGAGCCAGCACCTGGCCCTTCGTGACCTGGTCGCCTTCCTGCACCAGCACCTCGCGCACGACGCCTGAGGTGCGGGCGGCCACCTGGATCACGCCACCTTCGATATCGGCCTTGCCATTGGCGATGGCCACATAGGGGCTGGGCTTGACGGTCGTCGCGGCCTTGGCCGCCTCGGCCTTCTTGGCCTTCGCCTGGCTCTGCATGTAGACGCCGCCGCCCGCGGCGAGGGCGATGACCACCAGAGCGATCCAGACAAAACGGTTACGGAACAGGGAAAGCATGGTCTTCAGGCTCCAACGAGCGCGGGTTGTCGGTGAGGGTCGGTGGCCGGTTCGGAGTCCGGCGAGGCGTGGTCGACGCGGCGGTCGTCCAGGATGCGGCCATCCTCCAGGTGGATGACGCGGTCGGCGTAGGCTTCCAGGCGCGGGTCGTGCGTCACGCAGATCACTGCGGCGCCGTACTGCTTGGCGGCGCGCTGAATCAGCTTGATGACGATCTGGCCGTTCTCGCCGTCGAGCGCGCTGGTGGGCTCGTCGGCGAACAGCAGTTGCGGGTCCTTGGCGATGCAGCGGGCGATGGCCACGCGCTGCTTTTCGCCGCCGGAGAGTTCGGAGGGGCGCTGGTTCAGCTTGTGCTCAAGGCCCACCTCCATCAGCGCGTTGGCGGCCCGCTCACGGGCGTCCTTCTTGGCCATGCCCTGGTACTTCAGGACGATCTCCACCTGCTGCAGGGCGGTCAGCGCCGAGAACAGGTTGAAGCCCTGGAAGATGAAGCCGCAGTGGTCGAGCCGGAAGCGGTCCAGCTTGCCGGAGCGCAGGCTCCAGATGTCCTGGTTCAGCGCGCTCACCGTGCCGTCGTCGGGGCGCAAGAGGCCGCTCAGCGCCGCCACCAGGGTCGACTTGCCAGACCCCGACGGGCCCATGACCATGGTCACCTCGCCGTGGTTGGCGTCGAAGTCGACCCGCTTCAGCACCTCGATGTGGCTGCGGCCGGTCTTGAAACGCTTGTAGACGCCGTGCGCCTGGATGGCGGTCTGGTTACTCATCGCAGCAGGTCCGCAGGTTGGCTCTTCTTCAGGATGCCCAGGGCCAGCAGGCCCGAGGCGCCGGAGATAACGAGCAGGAGGATGGAGACGCCGACGATCCAGGGCATCGGAAAGCCCATCGGCACGCCGTTGTTCGTGGCCAGCAGGTAGACGCCCAGGGTGAAGAGGGCGGTGGCGCCGAGGCCCACGACGCCCACCCACCAGCTGAGCTCCATGACGATGATCCGCAGCGAGCCCATTCCGACGCCCAGCGCGCGCAGCGAGGCGAACTCCTTGATCGAGCTGAGGATCGCGCCGCGAAGGGTCTGCGAGGTGATGCCGACGCCGATCAGGAAGGCCAGGAAGACCGAAAAGGTCAGGAACACCCCGATGATCTGCTCGTCCATGATGGCGGCCTGGTTCTTCTTGGAGAGCTCCTCGCGCGTCCAGGCGCGATAGGCGCCCTTTGCGGTCTTGTTCAGTTGATCGCGCACAGCCTCGGCGCGGGATGGGTCGCGAATCTGCACCAGCAGGGGCCCGGTCTTGCCGTTCTTGGTCTGCATCCCCATCAGCCGCAGCGTGTCGCGGCTCATCGTCACCGAGGCGTTGTTGAGGTCCGGGTAGCCATGGAGGATGGCGCGTACGTGAACGGTCTTGCCGTTCAGCGAGGCGTCGTCGCCCAGCTTCACGCCCAGCCGCTTCAGCTGGCTTTCGTCGATGGCGATCGCGTAGGGCTCCAGCAGCGCCACGCGGGTGGCCTCGGGATAGTCGACCGGAAGCGTCGCCGCGCCGGGCCGGGTGTCGACCATGTTGACGTTGATGAAGGTGGTGACGGCCTTCTTGCCGTCCTTCGGGTGGTTCACCCAGCGGCCGCCGTCGTTGTCCCAGGAGGCGACCTCGACGACTTCGGGGTTCATGTAGATCTGCGGCTGCAGGCGTTCCGGAAGGGAGCCGCCGCCGGAATTGATCAGGCTCTCCATCTTGGCCGGCAGGATCATGATGTTGGCGCGGCTGCGGTCGATGGTGGCGCTGATGCCCATCACGATGCCGGTGAACATGCCCACCTGCGCCAGGATCAGCAGACCCGAGAACGCCAGCGCCACGATGGCGGCGGTATAGCGTCTCCATTCGTAGAGCAGGGTGGCCAAGGCCAAGGACATAGTCGACTCCGGTTGGAGCGCGGGAATGTCCCTGCCGGTCCCGAGAGGCCAGTGAATTCCCGGTAACACCGGAACACGCCGCCCCTCGCGAGCCCGCTTGATGCGCTCAACCCCAGAGAGACAGCCAGGCGTTGCGCCGGATGCGGGCGGCGGGATTAAACCTTCGTAAGGTCGAGAGCCCCCTCGGCGGACCCGGATTAAACCTTGGTAATCTCGCCCGCGGACGCGCGCGGCATTGCGCAGCGGCTGCGGCGACCTACCTCTGATGCGCCCCCAAAATCCGGAAGGACCAGCCGATGCAGACGCGCCAACTCGGACCCCTCACTGTCTCGGCGATCGGCTTCGGCTGCATGGGCCTGTCGGGCGTCTACAACGAGCCCCTCGATGAGGGCCGCGCGGCCGACGTGCTGAAGGCTGCCTTCGACGGCGGGATCACCTTCTTCGATACCGCCGAGATCTACGGCATGCAGACCAACGAGGTGCTGGTCGGCAAGGGCCTGAAGGGCGTCCGCGACCAGGTGGTGATCGCCACCAAGTTCGGCTTCGACCTGGACGCGGCGCGCGCCGCCGGGCGTCCCGCCGGCACCAACAGCCGGCCCGACCACATCAAGGCCGTGGCCGACGCCTCGCTGAAGCGGCTGGGCGTGGACGTGATCGACCTCCTCTACCAGCACCGCGTCGATCCCAACGTTCCCATCGAGGATGTCGCCGGCGCGGTGAAGGACCTCATCGCCGCGGGCAAGGTGCGCGCCTTCGGCCTCTCCGAGGCCGGGCCGGACACCATCCGCCGCGCCCATGCGGTCCAGCCGGTCAGCGCGCTGCAGAGCGAGTACTCTCTCTGGACCCGCGACCCGGAGAGCGCGGTGCTGCCGCTCTGCCGCCAGCTCGGCATCGGCTTCGTGCCCTACAGCCCGCTTGGCCGCGGCTTCCTGGCCGGCGCGGTCAGCGGCGCGGGCGGCCTGGCCGACAACGACTTCCGCCGCTTCATGCCGCGCTTCAAGGGCGAGGCGCTGGAGAAGAACCTGTCGCTGGTCGAGACACTGAGCGCGCTCGCGGCGAAGAAGGGCCGCACGCCGGCCCAGCTCGCCTTGGCTTGGCTGCTCGCCCAGGGCCCGGACATCGTGCCGATCCCGGGCACCACCAAGGCGGCGCGCATCGCCGAGAACGTCGCGGCCGCCGACATCGCGCTCAGCGCCGAGGACCTCGCGGCCATCGAAGCCGCCGTGCCTGAGACCGCTGTCGAAGGCGCCCGCTACGACGAGCGCGGCCTCTCGATGGTGAACCTCTAAGCCGCACCGGCGCAATCTTGCGCCGCGCCCGCTTCTGGCCCTCTATCGGCCCCGGGGACCGCCAGAGTCGGCGGCGTGAGGGCAGGGGCGGCGATGTTCGGACCGGAGAATGCGCAAAGCCTCGTGGGCGTCGCCTCGGTGCTGGCGATCTGCTGGGCGCTGTCGGAGAACCGCGGGCGGTTTCCCTGGAAGCTGACCATCGGGGCGATCGTGGTCCAGGCGGTGCTGGTGCTGGCCCTCTTTGGCGTGCCGGCGATCCGCGCGGGCCTGGCCGGCGTCGGCCAAGGCGTCGACGGCCTCTCCAACTCGACCCAGGCCGGCGTCGCCTTCGTGTTCGGCTTCCTCGCCGGCACGCCCGACCAGCCCTACACGCTCACCAATCCGGGCTCGCTCTTCGTCTTCGCCTTCCGCGTCCTGCCGGTGATCCTGGTGGTCTGTGCGCTGGCGGCGTTGCTCTGGCACTGGCGGATCCTGAAGTGGATCACCCAGGGCTTCGGCATCGTCTTCGAGAAGACCATGGGCCTGCGCGGGCCGCCGGCGCTGGCCACCGCCGCCACGGTCTTCATGGGCCAGGTGGAAGGCCCGATCTTCATCCGCTCCTACCTGCCCAGCCTGACGCGCTCGGAGCTCTTCATGCTGATCGCGGTCGGCATGAGCTGCGTCTCCGGCTCCACCATGGTGGCCTACGCGACGATCCTGAGGGACGTGCTGCCGAACGCCGCCGCCCACGTGCTGACGGCCTCGATCATCTCCGCGCCGGCCGGCGTGCTCTTGGCCCGCATCCTGGTGCCGCGGATGCCTGAGGCCGAGACCTCCGACCAGTTCCCCGCCGCCGAGGACAAGGTCTACGACAGTTCGGTCGACGCGCTCATCAAGGGCACCACCGACGGCCTCTCCATCGTGCTCAACGTCGCCGCCACCCTGATCGTCTTCGTGGCCATCGTGGCGATGCTGAACGGCATCCTGGGCATGTTCCCCAACATCGGTGGCGCGCCGCCGTCGGTAGAGCGCGGCCTCGGCGTGATCTTCGCGCCGCTCGCCTGGGCGCTGGGCATCCGCTGGGACGATGCGCCGACCGCCGGCACCCTGCTCGGCGTCAAGCTGGTGCTGACCGAGTTCACCGCCTTCATCCGCCTGGGCCACATCCCGGCCGGCGGCATCGACGAGCGCACCCGGGTGATCATGACCTATGCGCTCTGCGGCTTCGCCAACATCGCCTCGGTGGGCATCAACCTCGCCGGCTACTCGGTCTTGGTGCCCGAGCGGCGCGCCGAGATCATGGGCATGGTCTGGAAGGCGATGATGTGCGGCTTCCTGGCGACGTGCCTTACGGCTTCGGTCGTGGGCGCCATGCCGGCCGGGCTGTTTGGAGGTTAGTCTTCTTCGTCTTGACGCTTAAGTGACCGGTCGTACACTTTTCCCGTACCGGGAGGCGCACCGACATGAAGCTCTACGACACACCGCTGGCCCCCAATCCGCGCCGGGTGCGCTGGTTCATGGCCGAGAAGGGGATCGACGACATCGAGGTCGTCACCCTCAACCTGATCAAGGGCGATCAGCGTGAGCCCGACTATGTGGCCAAGACCGGTCTGCCGCTGGCCCCCGTGCTGGAGCTCGACAACGGGACCTGCCTCGGCGAGTCCCTGGCCATCTGCCGCTACCTCGAGAGCCGGTATCCCGAGCCGAACCTCTTCGGCCGCGATCCCGAGGAGACCGCGGTCATCGAGATGTGGACCCGCCGCGCCGAGCTGATGGTCGCCCATCCTCTGATGATCGGCGTGCGCCACACCCACCCGGCGATGGCGGTGCTGGAACAACAGAATCCGGCCATCGGCGAGTCCAATATCGAAGGAGGCTTGAAGGCGCTGAAGGTCCTGGACCGCCGGCTGGAGGGCCGCGAGTGGCTGGGAGCCGATCGCCTGACCGTCGCCGACATCGTGGCGTTCGTCGGCCTAGACTTCGGGCGCATGATCAAGCTGAAGCCCCCGGAGGAGCTGACCAACCTGGTGCGCTGGCACGCCGCCATGTCCGCCCGTCCCGCCGCCAAGGCCGGGATGCCCTCGCCCCGGCCCGAGGCCGCCGCGTCATGACCCGCGCGCTGGCTGTCGGGATCGCGATCCTCGCTCTCGCCGCGGCCGGCCCGGCGCTCGCGCTCGATCCGGGCACGGTCACCGGCCACTACACGGGCGACGGGACCAAGCTTGCCTTCACCCACGCCATCGCGCTCGCCCAGGACGACGCCGAGGGCTTCCTGGACCACGGCCCGCAGATCCGCGTGCTGCTGAGCCAGGAGGACGTGCCGGTGTCCGCCCTCTACGGCATCGCCTTTCCGCCGGTGCGCCAGATGGCCCGCGCGGGCGCCGTGCACGGCGTGCTGCTGGAGTTCAGTCCCAAGGACAAGACGGTGCTGCAGGTCACCGTCCTGGCGCGCTCGGGCGAGGCGGGCGAGTTCTTCCACTCGCTCTCGCTCAGCCGCAACACCGGCCTCTGGAAGAAACTCGACGCCAGCGACTCCCGCGTCTCCGGCGACTACGACGGCGCCGGCGAGCCCGACCTCGTCTTCAGCTTTTCCGCGCCCGTCTCCACCGACCCGGTCGTCAGCGACCTAAAAGGTCCCGAAGCGGCGGCCAGCGAGCCGGTGAAGCTGCTCATCACCCGCGCCCAACTCCTCCAGAAGGGCGACCTCGCCGGCGCGAAGGCGATCTCCGCCAAGGGCTCGCAGATCCAGGACGCGACGCCGGAGATGCTGAAGCAGGTCGGGCCCCAGATCGGTCAGGTGCTGAAGCAGTACCACGCCGCCAAGCGCGTCGTGATCCGCCATGAGACCGCGGCCGTGGTCCTCGACGCCCACACCTGGGCGAGCCTGATCCGCGAGGACGGCGTCTGGAAGGTGGCCGATTAGCCCGCGGGCTTCGGCGGCGGCGGCGCGGGCCTGGGCGGGAGCGGGAAAACGATGAAGTCGGGATGGACGTCGGTCTTGGGGGGATCGCCCTCGGCGTGGACGGCCGCCTGCAGTTCGGCCAAGTCACCGTACGGCAGCTCCAGCGCCCGCTCGTTCGGGTGGCTGGGCGCGGCCTGCTTGAAGTCCTGGCCGGGCGTGGCCGTCATCTCGATGTGGGCGCCCAGGACGTGGCTGACCCGCTTGTCCTTCGTGAAGGCCGCCGCCCGGTCGATACTGTCCCGGAAGGTCGCCATCTGGCCGTCCGGCACATAGAGGCGGCCGGGATAGAGGCTGTCGCCGGAGAGCAGCAGCCGGGTCTTCGGATCGAAGACCATGATGTGCGCCGGCTGGTGGCCGGGAGTGGGCACGATGCTCAGCGTGCGCGCGCCCAGGTCGAACGTCGCGATGTCGTGCGGCCAGTCGGCGATCTTGAAGAACGCCGCGACTTCCGGCGCTGTCAGGCCGACGACGGTTGTGTCGGGCCGCTCCGTGAACTCCGCGTCGCCCGCGTGGTGGTCGCCGTGGCCGTGGCTGTGGGCGACGACCAGCGGGATCGAGGCGCGGTGGTGGGCCTTCAGCCAGTCGGCGATCACGTTATCGACCGTCGGCCGAACCTTCAGCCCGCCGGCGCCGGTATCGAGCAGCAGGGCGCGGTCCTTGCCGAACAGCAGGTAGAGGAACGGCGCCTCGAAGTTGGTCTTCACCGACTGGCGGATGACGAAGGTGTCGGCGTCATAGCGCTGGACCTGCATCTGCGGCTCGGATGCGGCGGTCCCGTCAATCCAGGGCGCGAACAGCGGCTTGGCCTCTGCCGCCGCCGGCAGGGCCAGCGCCAGGGCGAGGATCAGGACGGCGGGCTTCATGCGGCGGCGGGCTCCTTGGCCTCAGCGATCAGTTCCAGCGAGCGGATGCGGGCCGAAAGTGTCGGCCCTGTGGCCATCACGAAGACCTCGTCGGCGTTCGCGCGGCGCGCCTTTTCCGCAAGCCGGGCGCGGACCTGCGGCGCGGCGTCGGCGATGGTTCGCGCCTCCACCAGCTGGCGGACCGGCGAGCCGGCATGCTCCTCCAGGAAGGCCTCGGCGCCGGCGAGGTCGGTGAACCGCCGCCGCCGCCCCGACAGCATCGAGACATTGGCCGCCCGGCGCAGGGCGTCCTCTCGCCAGGCCTGCTCCAGGCTGTCGGCCGCGTAGGCGATCAGCGCGATCCCCGCCCAGGGCTCGGCGCGGAACGCCGAGGGCTGGAAGGCCGCGCGATAGGCCGCCACCGCCGCATCGCCGTCGGTCCGGGCGATGAACTCGGCGAACACCATGCCGACGCCCATCTGGGCGGCGAACATCGCGCTCTCCTCGGACGTGCAGAGCACGAAGAGGTCTGGGTGCGACGGGCCCGAGGGATTGGCGTGGATGTCGTGCAGCGGGTGCGTGTCATCGATCGGCGCCTTGCCCGAGGCGTCTAGCAGCCAGGTCGATAGCAGGTGGAAGTACTGCGGGAAGGCCTCCGATCCCACTGAGCGCAGGGCCCCACCGGTTCGCGCATCGGTCCCCAGCGCCCGGCCGAGGCCGAGGTCGATGCGCCCGGGCGCGAGCGCCTCCAGCTCCATGAACACCTCGGCCACCTTCAGCGGCGAATAGTTCACCAGCATCACCC
>Ga0068865_100000737_pt1 | contig 18382 bp, 17 predicted proteins | sample KBSMisM12_FD_75293 | JGI IMG/M metagenome (GOLD analysis project Ga0068865, IMG submission 75293) | Miscanthus rhizosphere microbial communities from Kellogg Biological Station, Michigan, USA - KBS Miscanthus M1-2 | ecosystem: Host-associated > Plants > Roots > Rhizosphere > Soil ...
CGTCTACCTGTCGCCGGTGATGATGGCGCCGGCGCCCGAGATCGGCTGGCTCGACCCGGTGAACCTGCCGCCCCGCGAGTTCAACGAGCGGCAGGCCCAGCTCTTCCCGTTCTGCGCGCCCTACAACTTCTCGGGCCAGCCCTCGATCTCGCTGCCGCTCGGCATGTCCGCCGACGGCCGGCCGATCGGGATGATGTTCACCGCCAAGTACGCCGACGAGGCGACCCTCTTCCGCCTGGCCGCCCAGCTTGAGAAGGAGGCGCCCTGGAAGGACCGCCGGCCGCAGGTCTGGGGCTGATGGGGCTCTGGAGCCGCCGGAACTGGATGACCCTGGCGGCGCTCGGCGGCTTCGTCGCCGTGGGGGTCGGCGCGTTCGCCGCCCACGGGGTCGCCGACCCGCGGGCCCAGGAGCTGCTGCGGACCGGCGCGATGTACGGCTTCATGCACACCATGGCGACCTTCGCCTGCGCGACCTTCATGCAGGTGGGCGCCCGGCGCGCCCGCTTCGCCCCAGCCTTCTTCCTGGCGGGAGTCGTGCTCTTTTCCGGCTCGCTCTACGCCCTGGCCTTCGGCGCGCCTCGGTGGGTGGGTGTGGTCACGCCGTTCGGCGGCCTGAGCTTCCTCGCGGGCTGGGCAGTGCTGGCCTGGGCCGCCCGCGGAGTCGATCCCGCCTAGGCGCCGCGCGCCGTCTGCCCTCTTTGCTGCCGGAACGTAACGGCGCCAAAGCTGGGCCGAAAGGGAGAGCCAGATGACCGCCATGGAACGTCAGATGCCGCCGGTGAAGCGCGCGGCCGTCAACGGGATCGAGATGGCCTACTACGAGGCAGGCCCCCGCGAAGGCACCCCCGTCGTCTTCTGCCACGGCTTCCCCGAGCTGGCGTTTTCCTGGCGCCATCAGCTGAAGGCCTTCGAGGCCGCCGGGCGCTGGGCGATCGCGCCGGACCAGCGCGGCTATGGCCTGACCTCGCGCCCCGAGGCGGTCACCGACTACGACATCGAGCACCTGACCGGCGACCTCGTCGGCCTCCTCGATCACCTGGGCGTCGAGAAGGCGATCTTCTGCGGCCACGACTGGGGCGGCATCGTCGTCTGGCAGATGGCGTTGATGCATCCGGACCGCGTCGCCGGCGTCATCGGTCTGAACACGCCCTTCATGCCGCGCAGCCCCTTCGATCCGATCGCCGCGATGCGCATGCGCTTCGGGCCCGACATGTACATCGTCTGGTTCCAGACCCCGGGAGACGCCGACAAGGTCCTGGGCGCCGACGTCGAAAAGACCATGCGCTTCTTCATGCGGCGCGCCGACGGGCTGCAGCGGGCGGCCGAGCCCGCGGAAGGCGAGAGCACCTTCGCCTTCAAGGACCTCCTGCAACAGTGGGACCCCAGCGACCAAGGCGGCCAGCTACTCACGGCCGACGAACTGGCCGCCTTCGTCGAGACCTTCCAGGCGACCGGCTTCACCGGCGGCGTCAACTGGTACCGCAACTTCACCCGCAACTGGGAGCGCTCGGAGGGCCAGGCCGGCCGCATCGACGGCCTGCCCTGCCTGATGATCACCGCCGAGCTGGACGCGGTGCTGAGCCCCGCCATGGCCGAGCACATGCCGGGCGTGGTCGGCGACCTGGAGATGCACAACATCAAGGGCTCGGGCCACTGGACGCAGCAGGAGAAGCCCGAGGAGGTCAATCGTCTGGCGCTGGACTGGCTGGCCAGACGTTTTCCCTCTTAGGATTGGCGCTTCCCACGCTAGAAGGAGCGAATGGAACGCTCCACGCCCGCGCCTGCCGTCTCGGCCTCCGCCAACCGGCGCGGGCTGTTTGCGGACAACGAGCCGTTCGCCTCGGGCTGGCTGCCCGCCGACGGCGACCATGAGATCTACTACGAGGAATGCGGGACGCCTGACGGCAAGCCCTGCGTGATCCTGCACGGCGGCCCGGGCGGGGCGATCAACCCGACCATGCGGCGCTTCTTCGACCCGTCGAAGTGGCGCATGGCGCTGTTCGACCAGCGCGGCTGCGGCAGGAGCCGGCCGAACGCCAGCCTGGACGACAACACAACCTGGACCCTGATCGCCGACATCGAGCGGCTGCGCGAGCACCTGGGCGTCGAGAAGTGGTGCGTGTTCGGCGGCTCCTGGGGCTCGACGCTGGCGCTGGCCTACGCCATCGCCCACCCGGATCGGGTGGAGAGCCTGGTGCTACGCGGCGTCTTCCTGCTGACCCCGCGCGAGCTTTCCTGGTTCTACCAGGATGGCGCCTCGATGCTGTTCCCCGACGCTTGGGCCAGGTTCTGTGCGCCGATCCCGGCGGCCGAGCGCGGCGACATGATCAGCGCCTACCACAAGCGCCTGACCCATCCGGACCGGCGCGTGCAGGCCGAAGCCGCCCAGGCCTGGAGCCAGTGGGAAGGCGACACGATCTCGATCCGGGGGCCGGAGGCGCGGCCCTCGAAGTTCAACGAGGTCGACTTCGCCATCGCCTTCGCCCGCATCGAGTGCCACTTCTTCGCCAACCGCGGCTTCTTCCCGGAGGACGACTGGATCCTGAAGAACGCCGCCAAGCTGAAGCGCATCCCCGGCTGGATCGTGCAGGGCCGCTTCGACGTGGTGACGCCGATGGACGCGGCCTGGAAGCTGAAGACCGCCTGGCCGCACGCCCGGTTCGAGGTGGTCTGGGACGCCGGCCACGCCTCGACCGAGCCCGGCATCGTCGACGCCCTGGTCCGCGCGACCGACCAGGCCCTGGCGGTGCGATAGCCCAAAGCAAAAGCCCCGGCGATGAGCCGGGGCTTCGCTGTCGCAGAGCGTCGGACGCTAGGCGGCGACGGGCTTGCGGCCGCGCAGCATCGCGCCCAGGCCGAAGAAGCCCATGAGCATCATCGCCCATGTGGCCGGCTCCGGCGCGCCGCTGCTGGTCGGGATCACCACGCCGCCAATGTTGGCGCCGGCATAGGCCAAGCCGCTGTCGTAGGCGTGATCGAGGGCGTTGGTGACGCCCAGGCGCAGGATGTAGTCGCCGGCGTCCGCCACGGTGTAGTCCGAGCGGATCCAGCCCGTGTAGCCGCAGCCTTCATCGAAGCAGGAGCCGGAATCGTCTCCGAGCGGGCTCCAGAACGGCCCGCCGCCGATGATCGGCGAGGTCAGCGGCGTCAGCGTCGAGTCGTTGGTCTCCAGTCCGAAGCCAGGGCTGGTGTCGCCCGAGGGCGTGGTCCGGGCGGTGAACAGCCAGGCCACGTGCGTGGACGTCGACGTCAGCAACTCGGCGAAGGAGTAGTCGGCAAATTCCGCGCCGTCGGAGGTGACGTAGTTGAAGTAGAATTGCAGGTCGTCGCCCGCCTTCGCGCTGAAGGTGTCCGTGTGGAATTCGGAGCCGTTGATGCCGCCGCCGAGCGGCGTCTGGCCCACGCCGTCAATGCCGCCCGAGGTCGTCACGTAGCCGTACCCCGGGCCTCCGGCCGGAGGCGAGGTGACGACACCGTCTGGGCCGAGCGACCCACAGACGCCGATGCACGTCCCCGCTGAAGCGCTGGACGCGCCGGCTGCAGTGGCGAGCGCGAAGGCGCCCGCGATCAAGGTCAGTTTGAGATTCATTTGCCCACACTGTCAGCGTCACCACCCAGGGCGCCCACCGCTCTGGAAGATCGACAACCCACGATAGGCGTGACGCGCCGTCCGCGGAACCTTGTTCGCTTCTACGGAGAACAAGTTCTTTGGACTTTGATCTGACCGGCCGACTGGGAGGCAGTTTGCAACCTCGAAGCGGCAGGGGCGCCGGCGGCGCGATGAGGTTTGGCCTCTCACCCGTTGCGCCCCGACCCCGTCGAGAGCAAACCTAAGGTAAGCGGGCCGACGGAGCCCGCGCCCAAGGGAGAATGTGCGATGCGTCCGAGCCTCTTCACCGCGGTTGCCGCCGCGGGCCTGCTGATCGCCAGCGCCGCCAGCGCGCAGATGGTCCACTACACCGCCAAGCTGGCCGGGGCGTCCGGCGTGAAGGGCAGCGGGGATGTCTTCGCCATGCTCGAGGGCAAGACCCTGACCTACACCGTGAACTACAAGGACCTGACCGGCCCGGCCGTGGCGGCCCACTTCCACGACGCCTCGGCGCCGGGCGGCAATGGCCCGCCGATCGTCCCGGCCTCGAACGTGGGAACAAGCCCGATCAAGGGGACGGCGACGCTGACCGACGCCCAAATCGCCGACGTCAACGCCGGCAAGGTCTATTTCAACATCCACACCGCGGCGAACCCCGGCGGCGAAATCCGCGGGACCCTGGCCAAGCAATAGGCCCGGCCAAGACCAAGACGGCGGGGCGCGTGGCTAGAGCAGCGTGCCCTTGCCGCTGGTGATCTCGGAATAGCGGTGGACGCGGACGGCCATGACCAGGCCGAACCCCACCATCACCGTCAGCATGACCGTGCCGCCGTACGAGAGCAGCGGCATCGGCACGCCCACGACCGGCGCCAGGCCCATCACCATGGACCCGTTGATCAGGACGTAGAGGGCGAAGGTGATAGTCACCCCGGCCGCCGCCAGCCGGCCGAAGTGGCTGTGGCTGAGGTAGGCGGTGCGCAGCGCCATGAAGATCACCGCCGCATAGAGCACCAGCACCGACACGCAGCCCACGAAGCCGAACTCCTCGGCGAGCGTCGAGAAGATGAAGTCGGTCTGCTTCTCGGGCAGGAAGTTGAGCTGGCTCTGCGAGCCAAGGCCGTAGCCCTTGCCGAGCAGGCCGCCCGAGCCGATGGCGATGCTGGACTGCAGGTTGTGGTAGCCCGCGCCTGACGGGTCGGCCTGCGGGTCGAGGAAGGTCGTCAGCCGCTGCTTCTGATAGCCGTGCAGGCCGAACATGATCACCGGCGGCACCAGGGCTACGAGAGCCAGCACGCCGGCGGCGATGATGCGCCACGACAGCCCCGCCAGGACCACCACGAGGCCGCCAGTCAGGAGGATCAGGATCGCGGTGCCCAGGTCGGGCTCCTTGGCCACCAGGGCGACCGGCGCGAGGATCAGGAGCGCCGGCACGATCAGCCACCAGGACAGCTGGGCGCTCTTGCCCGACATGCCGTGGTAGAAGCGCGCCAGGGCCAGCACCATGCCGATCTTCATGATCTCCGACGGCTGGATCCCGATCGGTCCGAACTGTAGCCAGCGCCGCGCGCCCAGGGCCTGGTGCCCGAAAAGGTCAACCGCGATCAGCAGCAGGAACGCCACAGCGTAGGTGGGGTAGGCCAGCGCGAACCAGACCCGAAGGTCGATCAGGCTCAGCACGATCATGATCGTGAAGAAGACGGCATAGCGCGCCATGTGCGGCGCGGCCCACGGCTGCCAGTGGGAGCCTGCGATGGAGAACAGCATCACCGCGCCGGCGCCGGCGATCAGCGTGATGGTCAGGCAGAAGATCCAGTCGATCTCGCCGAACTTGTTGACGAGCCGGTCGCGTTCGCCGGGACGGGTCAGGGCCGAGACGGTCATGCGGTGGGCGTGCCTACGCCGGCCTGCGGGTTGACCATCGCCGGATCGACCACGTCGGGATCGGTGGTGGTCGCCGGCAGCTCAGGCATCGGCAGGGGCTTTTCGATGCGCGCGCGGATCTCGGGGTCCTTCAGCAGCGCCACGCGCATGATCTCGCGCGCCCGCGGCGCGGCCGAAGTGGCGCCGAAGCCGCCGTGCTCCACCAGCACGCTCAGGGCGTAGCGCGGCTCGTCGGTCGGGGCGAAGGCGATGAACCAGGAGTGGTCCCGGTACTTCCACTCGCCGGCCCGGTCGTGCACGCCGTGGCCGCCGGCGTAGCCGAACGCCTGGGCGGTGCCGGTCTTGCCGGCCATGCGCACATTGCCGAGGCCTAGGTCGCCGAACCGGGCGGCCGTGCCGGAGGTGGTCACCACCACCATGGCGTTGCGCACGAAGTCGAGGTGCTCGGTCGAGAACGGCAGGTCGCCGAACTCCGCGCCCGAGGGCTGCACGATCCCGCCGACCGAATGCACCAGCCGCGGGTGCAGCGCCTTTCGCCCGTTGGCCAGGCGCGCGGCCTGCACGCAGAGCTGCAGCGGGTTGAGGTGGGTATAGCCCTGGCCGATGCCCATGCTGGGCGTCTCGCCGGGGTGCCACACCGGGTCTTTCTTGAACGTGCGGCGCTTGTAGGCTGTGTCGGGCACCAGGCCCGGCTTCTGGCCCGGGATGCCGATGTCGAAGATGTGGCCCAGGCCGAACTCGCGGGCGGTCTTGGCGATCTTGTCCGGCCCGATGGCCAGCGCGCACTGGTAGAAATAGATGTCGCAGGACTTCGCGATCGCCCCGGTCAGGTCCAGCGCCCCGTGCGCCTCGTCGCAGTGCCAGACCCGCCCGCCCCAGGGCCAGGCCTTGCCGCAGACATGGACGGTCTTGGGGTCGTACCCGGCCTCCAGCGCCGCCAGCGCGACCATGGTCTTGAACGTCGAGCCCGGCGGGTAGGTGGCGGTCAGCGCCTTGTTGAAGAGCGGCTTCCTCTCATACTGCGCCAGCGCCCGGTACTCCACCCCCGTCAGGCCGCGCACGAAGCGGTTGGCGTCGAAGCTGGGCCCCGAGAACAGGCAGAGGATGTCGCCGTTGCGGCAGTCCATCATCACCGCCGCCCCGCTCTCGTCGCCGAACACCTCCATGGCGCGGTTCTGGATGTCGCTATCCAGCGTGAGCACGATCTCCTTGCCGGGGATCGCCTTGATGTCGCCCGCCGGGTCGGCGGAGACCTCGTGGCCGTTGGCGTCGACCTCGACCTTCTGGGCGCCCGGCTTGCCGCGGAGCGGCAGGTCGAACGCCTCCTCCACGCCCTGGCGGCCGATCCGGAAGCCGGGGTTGAGCAGGATCGGGTCGGAATTGGGCCCGGTGGCCGTCAGGTCGGACTTGTTGACCTTGGCGACGTAGCCGATCACGTGGGCGAAGGCGCCGCCGTAGGGGTAGACGCGGACCTCGCCCATGTCGGCGGTGACGCCGGGAAGCTCAGGTGCGCGGATGTTGATCGCGCTGAACTGCTCCCAGCTCATGTCCTCCATGATCTGGACGGGCGACTTGCGCGGCGCATTGGCGATCTCCCGCATCAGGCGCGCCTGGCGGGCGTCATCCAGCGGCACGTACTCGGCCAGCGTCTTCAGCGTCGCCTTGGTGTCGAGGCCCTTGTCCTTGGCCACCATCAGCCGGAAGTTCGGCCGGTTGGAGGCCAGCACGACGCCGTTGCGATCGACGATCAGGCCCCGCGGCGGTGGGGTCAGCTTGAAGTTGAACTGGTTGGAGGCGGAAAGCTTCTCGTAGCGCTGGGTCTCGATCAGCTGAAGATGGGCGAGCCGACCGCCCAGCGCCACCAGGCCCAGGCCCGCGAACCCGCCCAGCAGGAAGGCGCGGCGGTGGAACACGCCCTGCCGCTCGTTGACTTCGGCGAAGAAGATTGACGGCTCTGTCATTCGCCGCCGGCCCCTACCTGAACCTCACATCGGCGTCTTCGAACCGGTCGATGAGCCGCTGTGCAAAGGGATAAAGAACGATTGTGGCGAGGAATTGCCAAGCGGTCGGCAACAGGCCGGGCGAGGACTTCGAATCCAACATCACGAAGAGGTAGGCCGCCACGAAGGCCGTGGCGGTGACCAGCGCGTACCAGACCGCCAGGATGATCTGGTTCTGGCCGGCCATCATGCTGCGCCCGGACAGCGCCGCGCCATAGGCGATCAGCAGGCATAGCGCCCACAGCCCCAGCGGCCCGCTCCAGTAGATATCGAGGAAGAGGCCGCCCAGGAGCAGGGCGAACGGAGCCAGCACCGACGGCCGGATCACCGCCCAGGCGAAGGCCAGCATCAGCGGGAACACGGGCTCGGGCAGCTGCAGCGAAAAGACCTGCAGCGGGATGCCGAACAGGATGGTCGCCGCGATCGCATAGAGCATCGGCAAGCCGATCCAGCGCCAGGGCTCCAGCGGCCGCGCGGCGCTCAACGGGGCGGCTCCTCGTCGGCCTTGACCTTGGGCTTCGGCGCGGCGGGCTGCGGCTTGGCGGCGTGAGGCTGGGCGGCGGAGGACGCAGGCTTGGCCGCAGATTTTGCAACGACCGGCTTCGGCTCGGCAGGCTTGGTCGGCGTCGCGACGCCCGGCCCAGCGGCGGCCGGCTTGGCTGCGGTCGTCGCCGACGCTGGGGCCGACGCCTGCGCCACCGGGGCGGCGGGCGGCGGCAACGGCGTCGCGGTCCGGTCGCCGGCGGTCGGCGGCGGCACGGGCAGCTCCGACAACTGCTTGTGGTTCACCACCTGGGTGAAGTCCTCGAAGAGCAGGATGCGCACGAAGTCGATCGGCGCGCGGTCAGACGCCAGCACGACCCGCCAGCGCCCGTCCAGGCCCCGGGTCGCGGTGCCCACGGGCAGGCCCCGCGGCAGCACGCCGCCGTCGCCGGAGGTCAGCAGCCGGTCGCCCTCGCGGATCGGGTCGCGGCCGCGCAGGTAGTCGAGCCGGGGATTGGGCCCGCCGTCGCCGGTCAGGATGGCCCGCGCATTGGTTCGGTCGATCATCACCGGCGTGCGCGAGGCGATGTCGGTGAGCAGCAGGACGCGGCTCGCGCCGTTGGTGACCCCGATCACCCGGCCCACGAGGCCGTTCTCGCTCATCACCGGATTGCCCGGCTTCACCCCCTTCTCCTCGCCGGCGTTGGCCAGGCGGGTGTCGGCGAAGGGGCCGCGGCTGTCGGTGACGATGCGGGCGGCCACCATCGGGATCGGCGGATCGGTCTTCAGGCCCAGCAGGATGCGGTAGCGGGCGTTCTCGTCTTTGAGCGCGATGGCGACGTCGCGCCACTGGCGCATGTCCTTCAGCTGCGCTTTCAGCTCCCGGTTCTGCGAACCGGCCATGAAGTAGTCCTGTACCGCATTGACGCCGGAGCCGATCCAGCGGCCGGGGGCGGCCAGGGCGTCGCCGATGGGGGCCAGCACGGTGTCGCTGGCCTTGCGCGTCGCGCCATAGGCCTCGGCCTTGAACGTCTCGCGCCGGTCGGACAGCAGGATCGCCGTCGCGGCCACGCCGGCCACGATCAAGGCGATCGCCGCCGCCCAGGTCAGCGGGACCTTCAGTTCTCCGAGTTGATTGTCCCGCAAGGACACTTAGGCCTCGTTCCGCGACGCCCCCGTCACCCCAACCTCAGAGCGACTCAGGCGCAACTCAGGCTAGCGTGGATTCCAACACGCCCTTCATCCATTTCGGATGTTCGAGCACCTTGCCACAGCCCAGGGCCACGCAGGAGAGCGGGTCGTCGGCGACGGTCACCGGCAGGCCGGTGTGGTCGCGGATTTCGGCGTCCAGACCGCGCAGCAGCGCGCCGCCGCCGGTCAGCATGATGCCCTTGTCGGCGATGTCGGAGGCGAGTTCCGGCGGGGTGGCTTCCAGAGCCATCTTCACCGCGTCGACGATCTGGCCGACGGGCTCGCTGAGCGCATCCGAGGCCTGCTTCTCGCTGATGCGCACCTCGCGCGGCACACCCTGCATCAGGTCGCGGCCCTTGACCTCGATGGAGAGGCCTTCGCCGTCGGCCGGCGCGCGCGCCGTACCGATCTCCTTCTTGATCCGCTCGGCGGTGGTCTCGCCGATCAGCAGGTTATGGTTGCGGCGCATGTAGCTGATGATCGCCTCGTCCATCTTGTCGCCGCCGACGCGGACCGAGCGCGAATAGACGATGCCCGAGAGCGACAGGACGGCCACCTCGGTGGTGCCGCCGCCGATGTCGACCACCATCGAGCCGGTGGGCTCGTGGATGGGAAGGCCCGCGCCGATCGCCGCGGCCATCGGCTCGTCGATCAGGCCCACGCGGCGGCCGCCGGCGTTCAGGCAGCTGTCGTTGATGGCCCGGCGTTCCACGGCCGTGGCGCCCGACGGCACGCACACGATCACCTTGGGGTTCACGAAGCCCTTTCGGTTGTGAACCTTGCGGATGAAGTACTTGATCATCTCCTCGGCGACTTCGAAGTCGGCGATGACCCCGTCACGCATCGGGCGGATGGCTTCCATGTGGCCCGGCGTGCGGCCCAGCATCTGCTTGGCCTCGATGCCGACGGCATGGACGACCTTCCGGCCCCCGACGTTCCGGAGCGCCACAACCGAGGGTTCATTCAGCACGATGCCCTTGCCCTTCATATAGATGAGGGTGTTGGCCGTGCCGAGGTCGATGGCGATGTCGTTCGAGATGGCGCCGAAGAGCGATGAGATCATGGAGGGCCCTGGGGGACTGGGGGCTGAGAAGACGTTGCGCGCAGGCAATCCACAATGATGGCTTCCAACGCGTTAACAATGCGTCGAGTCGTTGCGAATGACCGGCAGGCCCGGCGATCCCTGCCCTGCCCTATGGTTGAATTCAAGGCATAAAGAGCGGCGTGCGCTTTCGCGTCGCGCGGGAATTCCGCCTATTCGACCGCCAGGATGACGTGTGGGGCTTTGATCAAGGCGGTGACGGCTTCCCCCGCCTTGAGCTCCAGCAGTTCGGCGCTCTCGCGGGTGATGGTCGCCGCCAGGGTCTTCCCGGCGGCGATGTCGATCACGATCTCGCTGGAGACCGGGCCGTCCTGACGGGCTGAAACCACGCCGGCGATCTGGTTGCGCGCCGAGGTCTGGATGCCGACGCCCTTGGCCAGCACGACGAAGCTCGACTTGATCAAGGCGATGGCGGGCCGGCCGACCGCCAGCTTCAGGGCCTCGACACTGTCGCGGGTGATCACCGCGGTGATCTCCAGGCCGTCGGCCACGGTAAGGCCGACCTCGGCGTTGACCGACCCGTCGGTGATGCGGCTGACCGTGCCGCGAAGCGCATTGCGCGCGCTGGTCTGCATGCCCAGGCTCCAGAAGAGGTGGCCGACATCGAGCGTCGGCGCGTCGGCCAGGCCCTGTTCCAACCTCGTCATCACAGCGGCGAGTTCGCCCTCGACCTTGTGATAGGCGCTCACCACCGCCCGACCTGCGGGCGTGAGCTCCGCCGCCCCGCCCTGGCGGCCGCCCGCCTGGGTGAGGACCAGCGGGGTCTCGAACAGGTTGTTCAGGGCCTGCACCGCATCCCAGGCGGCCTTGTAGCTCAAGCCCATGTGCCCGGCCGCCGCGCGGATTGAGCGAAGGCCGCCGATCGCCTCCAGCAGCGCGATCCGCTCAGGCCCCACGCGCGATCCGCCGCCGCGACGCAGCGACAAGGCGGCGTTGAGAAGGGATGCGTTCTCCATCGGACCCGTTATGTGGGATATGTTTATAACGATCGTAGCAGGGTCGCGCGGACTGTCACGCGAAGGTCAGTGCAGCGCGGTGGCGATCACGCCGAGCGCGGCCAGCACGCCGCCCGCCAGCTGCCGCGGCGTCAGCCGCTCCTTGAACAGCCTGCGCCCCGCCGCCGCCGCGATCGGCGCCTCGACCACGCCGATGGCGCGGACCGGTCCCGCCGGGGCCAGCGCCAGCGCGCCGAACCAGCAGGCCGAGGCCGCGGCGCCGAAGAAGCCCGCGCCCAGCGAGGGCTTCCACGACCGCGCCACGGCCAGCAGCGAGGCCGGCCGCCAGAGCGCCAGCGCCGCGACCAGCAGCAGGGTCTGCAGCGTCTGGGCGGCGCAGACCGAGGCTGTGGCGGAGTAGATCGGATGGTGCGGATCCAGCAGGAGCCCGGCCTGGCGGTAGGCGTTGAGGCCGACGGCGAAGGCCGCGCCTGACGCCAGCCCCAGCACGCTGCCGAGCCCCGCGCCGGCCAGCTGGTCGCGCCGTGGCCAGGACAGGATGGCGAGCCCCGCCGTCGTCGTGGCGATCCCGGCCCAGGCCTGGCTGTTCAGTCCGTCGCCGAGCCAGAGCCAGCCGAAGACGGCCGAGAACGGCAGCGAGGCCTGCTGCATCACCGTCGCCACCGCGAACCCCGAGCGCCGCATGGCCACCAGCAGGGCCGCCGTGGCCCCCACCTGCGCCACCGCGCCGACCGCCACGGCCAGCAGGTAGCGCCCGGACACCTCGGGGGCCGCGCCGCGGGTCATGAACGCGACCACGGCGAAGATCGCCAGCGAGAACGGCAGGCCGAAGAGGAAGCGGACCAGCGTCGCGCCCCACGGCCCGGCGTCGCCCACCAGCCCGCGCTGCAGCGCGTTGCGGGCCACCTGCAGCGGGGCCGCCGCTGCAGTCATCAATATCCAGAGCATGAAGCCGCTAGAACCCGGAAGCTATCGCGCCGGGGTCCGACTTTTCCTTGCGCGCCGTGAGATTGTTGAGCGCGTTGACGTAGGCCTTGGCCGAGGCGGTCAGGGTGTCGGTGTCGGCCGCCGAGCCGGTGGCGATGCGGCCGTCCTCTTCGAGGCGGACGCTGACCTGCGCCTGCGCGTCGGTCCCCTCGGTCACGGCGTGCACCTGGAAGAGCCGCAGGATCGCCTCGTGCGGGGCGACCTTGTGGATGGCGTTGAACACCGCGTCGACCGGGCCGTCGCCAGTGGCGTTGGCGCTCTTCTCCTCGCCGTCGATGGTCACCGTCAGGAACGCCTCCTGCGGGCCCTCGGTGCCGGCGATGACGCGCAGGTTCTTGACCTGGATGCGGTCGGCGCCGGAGGCCAGGGCGTCGTCCACCAGAGCCACGATGTCGTCGTCGAAGACGTGCTTCTTCTTGTCGGCCAGGTCCTTGAAGCGCTGGAACGCCTCGTTGAGGGCGTTCTGGCCCAGCTCGTAGCCCAGGTCCTTCAGCTTCTCGCGGAAGGCGTGACGGCCGGAATGCTTGCCCATCACCAGGTTCGAGGCGCCCTGTCCCACGTCCTCGGGCTGCATGATCTCGTAGGTGCCGCGGTCCTTCAGCATCCCGTCCTGGTGGATGCCGCTCTCGTGGGCGAAGGCGTTCTTGCCGACGATCGCCTTGTTGAACTGCACCGGGAAGCCGGTGATCGCCGAGACGTAGCGGCTGGCGCGGGTGATGTGCTGGGTCTCGATGGCGGTGTGGAAGGCCAGCGCGTCGCCCCGCACCTTCAGCGCCATCACGATCTCTTCGAGGGCGGCGTTGCCGGCCCGCTCGCCGATGCCGTTGACCGCGCACTCGATCTGCCGCGCGCCGCCCTGGACGCCCGACAGGCTGTTGGCGACCGCCAGGCCCAGGTCGTTGTGGCAGTGGGTGCTGAGGATGATCCGGTCCGCGCCGTCCACATGCTCAAGGATGTCGCGGAACATGTCGGCGTATTCGCTGGGGTAGCTGTACCCCACCGTGTCCGGCAGGTTGATCGTGGTCGCTCCGGCCTTGATCGCCGCGTCGACGCAGCGGCGCAGGAAGTCCTGCTCGGTGCGGGTCGCGTCCTGCGCCGACCACTCCACATCGTCGCAGAGGTTGCGCGCGTGGGTCACCGACTTGGTGATCATCTCCAGGATGTCGTCCTGGCTGGCGTGCAGGATGTGGTCGCGGTGCGACGGGCTGGTCGACAGGAAGGTGTGGATGCGGCCGCGCTTGGCCTTGCGGATCGCCTCGGCGCAGCGCTCGATGTCGGCCATGCCGGCGCGCGCCAGTCCACAGACGGTGCTTTCGGTGACCAGTTCGGCGATCTGGCGGACCGCCTCGAAGTCGCCGTTGGAGGCGATCGGGAAGCCCGCCTCGATGACGTCGACCTTCATCTCCTCGAGGATCTTGGCGAGCTCGATCTTCTCTTCCAGCGACATGGACGCGCCGGGCGACTGCTCGCCGTCGCGCATGGTGGTGTCGAAGACGATGACGCGGTCGCGCTCGGATTTGGCCGGGGCGGCAGCGTCGGCGGCGTCGTTGGCGGTTTCGGATACGGGGGCGGTCATGGCTCTAGGTCTCTTCGCGGAAGTTGCTGGGGTCGGGCGGCGGGATATCCCCCTGAGCGCCCGGCCGCGAAGAAACGCAGCCTAAAGAGGCGCCCGGGGGCGGCTAAGCCCCAGGATGAGAAGAAGCTGGCTGTCGTTGCGCGTGCGCATGGCGATAGGCTCTACCGAAACGACCCTTCCGGCGCAACCATCTTGCGCCAGATGCGGCTCTAGGCCGCTTCCAGAGCAAGAACCTTGCGCACAGCGGGTCGTTCGCGCATCCGCCGGCTGTGGTCAGCGACCTTCGGGAACAGGGCGATGTCGACCCCGTCGCCTGCCAGCCAGCCCGAGAGGGTGAAGAGATAGGCGTCGCAGACCGAGTAGTCCCGGCCAAGCACCCACGGCCCCCGGAACATCTCGGCTTCGATCAACTCGAAGCAGGCGGTCTCGTTCGCCGCGACCTTACGGGTCATGTCGGCGAAGGAGCTCTCCTCGTCGGCCCAGCGATAGCCGCGATGCTTGTGCGCATGGGCCACGTGCACCGTGGAGCAGAGGTAGCTGTTGAATGCGTGCGCCTGGGCGCGCGTCCAGGGGTCCTCCGGAAGCAGCCGAGCCGACGGGTGCGTCTCGGGGATCCAGGAGAGGATCGCCGGCGTCTCGGTCAGCACGCCCTGCGGCGTCACCAACGCCGGCACCCGGCCCTTGGGGTTCACCGCCAGGTATTCAGCGGTCCGCTGGTCGCCGACCTTGGTGTTCATCAGGGCCAGCTCGTAGTCCGCGCCGGCCTCCTCAAGCGCGATCAGCGAGGCCAGCGAGCAGGAGCCCCAGGCGTGGAACAGCTTGAGCGTCATGCGACCTCCCGTTCGCGTCGTTTCAGCCATGCCCGGGCGACCAGGCCGATCAGCACCCAGGCCGCGGCGATGACCGCGAGCCACAGGGCGTCCTTGCCGACCTCGCCCTTCATCAGGCGCACGATGGAATTGCCCGCGAAGGCCACCAGGACGATCTTGGGGACGATGCCGAGCGCGGTCCCCAGGGTGAAGGCCGAGACGCGCATCGGCGTGACGCCCGCCGCCATGTTGACCACGATGAACGGCGCCGAGGGCACCAGGCGCACGATGAAGCTGGCGAAGAAGCCGTTGCGGCCCACCAGTTGCATGAAGCTCTTCACGCCCTGGCCGGAGAACCGCTCCAGCGTCGCAGCCCCCGCCACGCGGCCCAGGTAGAAGCCCACCATCGCCGAGACCATGGTGCCGATCCAGCTGTAGGCGAAGCCGAGGGTCGGCCCGAAGGCCACCACCGCCGCGGCGATCAGCATGATCTGCGGCACGCCCACGAAGGCCAGGGCCGCGAAGGCCGCGACCGCCGCCGGCAACGACCACGGTCCCGACGCGGCGTGCAGCCACTGCTGCACCGTCACCGCCTCGTTCAGGCCCAGGAGCGGGGCCCCGAAGACGAACACCAGCCCCACGCCGCCGAACAGGACGAACGACACCAGGAGCGTGCGCCACGCCTGGGCGTCCATGTTCGACAGGAACGAGAAGAGGCGACGCATCACGCGCCTGGGTCGCCGATCAGGAGGCGGGGGTCAAGGAAAGCGACCGCGGCTGAGAACCGATCGTCGCGCTGCGGGCATAGACCCGGTCCTGCTGACGGGCCGCACCCTGGCCGACATCGGCCCGTCCGATTTCATCTGACTCCGGCGCAGCGCCGCGCCCGCCAGCCCGAAGCCCAGGATCGAGAGCGTCCAGGTCGAGGGCTCCGGAACGCCCTGCCCCGTGATCGACCAGTTGAAGTCGGCGAACAGGTTGGCGTTACGCCCGACCACCGGATTTCGGACCGTCAGCCGGTCGTTCGAGATCAGGGCCACGTGGTAGGTCTGACCCGCCAGCAGCTGGCGGCTGACTTGGCCGCTGGCGGCGAAGTCGTCGCTTGTGGGATTGAAGTCGTGCAGGCGGATGAACTCCTGCGAGGTCGGTCCGAAGCCGAACACCAGGTCGAAGCTCCCCAGCGCGAAGGCGTCGGTGGCGACGCTGCGCAGGTCGAAGCCGAAATTGAACGTGCCGTCGGCGGTGGTCGTGAAGTCGTAGGACCAGTCCGGCGCGTCCTGCGTCGTGTCGAGCCGGTAGATCTCGTCCGGCGTCCCGGGATTCAGGCCCGACGACTCGTAGCTGTGGGCGCGGTAGTCGATGGCCCCGCTGTTGGCGCTGTCCCAATGGGCTTCGATGTGGGCCAGCGCGCTGGCCAGGCCGCCGTTGGCCGTGCCCTGCGGCTCCACGAAGGCGGAAAGGTCCCGGAACGCCCCGCCGCTCCAGCTGTCGGTCTGCGTCAGGGTCTGGGTCGCGCCGACGAAGCCCGCGGTGGCGGTCTGGGTGACGCTGCCGCTGACGGCGATCGCGGCGTGGGCGCCGCCGGCGATCAAGAAGGCGATGGCTGCGCCGGCGAACAGGAGGGTTGGTCTTTGCATCCTCCAGCGCATAGCGCGTTGAGCCGCGCCGGCGACGCGAAGGCTTCGCCTCGGGGTTGAACAGAGTTCACGAGGCATCGGCCCGCGGCGCAGGGACGTCGAAGCTGGCCTTGTCGCGACGCGTGCAGCCAAGCTAGGCTGTCGGCATAGTAGAGCGTCACCGCCATGGCGGGCGCGCCGTCGCTGGGGGGCGATATGGCGACTTATAGCTTCGAGACCATCACGGCCGCACAGGCCCTGGTCGCCGGATCTGGCGACGTCATCACCGTCGGAGTTGGCTCGGCCACGGACGCAACAGTGATCTTCGGCGCGACCGGCGGCATCGATGTCACGTTCGGAAGCCGGACTGTCTCGTTCGCTGGCGCGATCGGCGGGGGCGCCGGCGCATCCGGGTTCAGGTTCTCGGACGGCTCCCTGCTCTACATCGGCGATGGCACGGCCAACAACCTGAACCAAGCTGGCGATACGCATTCCGCCGCGCTGTTCGGCGGCGCTGGCGATGACAGCCTGGTCGGAAACGGCGACCACAACCTGATCCAGGGCAACGCCGGCAACGACCGTCTGTCGGCGTTCGCCGGAACCAGCACGATCTACGGCGGACAAGGCGATGACACGATCGCCGTGTCCGGATCGACCGCCAACAACTTCCTGCAGGGGAACAAGGGCGACGACCAGATCGGCGGCAGCCGCAACACCGACACGATCTTGGGCGGCCAGGGGAATGACAACGTTTCCGGCGGCGGCGGCTCGTTCGACTATGTCGACGGCAACTTGGGCAACGACACGGTGACGCTCGGCGGCGATCACGGGCTCGGCCTGGGGGAGGACGGGGCCGACCGGTTGTTCTCGTTGGGCGGCGCCAACACGCTGGACGGCGGCGAAGGCAACGACACCCTGTCGCCGGGTGGAAACGCGGATGTCGTCCACGGTGGGAACGGCGCAGATTCCATCACGCTCAGCAGCAGCAACAACACGATCTTCGGAGAAGGCGGCTCCGACTACATCCGCATCGACAATGGCGCGTCGAACTACACCGACGCCGGCGACGGGGACGACAACATCTTCTCGTTCAGCTTCTTCTACGAGACGATCCTGGGGGGGGCCGGCAACGACACGATCTATGCAGACCGCGGCGGACCGAAGGTCGTAGATCTGGGCCCCGGCGACGACTTTCTGGCGCTAGGCGGCGGAAACAGCACGGTTACGGGCGGCGACGGCAACGACTCCGTCACCGATAGCGCCGGTGGGTCGAGCAGCATTTCCGGCGGTGAGGGCGACGATGCCCTGGGTACGAGCTTCGCCAACAACGACACCGTGAACGGGGGCGCCGGCAACGACTTCCTAAGTTCGCGCGTCATGTTTGGAGGCACTGGAGCCGACCATTTCTCGATCTTCACGCATACCGATGCGGTCACCCTCGGAACCATCGACAGGGTGATGGACTGGGACTCCTCCGACCGGATCGGCGTCGGCGGCATCTTTGGCCTCAACTACAGCGAAAAGAGCGCGCCCGACTTCGCGACGGCAGCCGCGAGTTTTGGCTCGTTCCTCGGGCCCAACGTCGTGGTGGCCGTGCAGATCGGCGCAGACGTGGTGGTATTCGCCAACCCGAGTAACGTTTCGGGACCAACAGGTGTGCAGGCGCTGATGCTGGTCGGGCGATCGCTCGCCGACATCGATGCGTCCAACATCATCACGAGTTAGCCGCCGCGGGTCGACCGCAGGACCGGCTTAGGCTAAACGCACCCGCGTTCCTCCAACCTTCCAACCCACGGGAGCCCCTGCCCGCCATGTCGCTTGAATCCGTCTCGCTCAGCCGCGTGAAGCCGTCCGCCACCCTGGCGGCCGACCAGAAAGGCCGTGAGCTGAAGGCGCAGGGCCGCGACATCATCAGCCTGGCCGCGGGCGAGCCCGACTTCGACACGCCGGACAACATCAAGGAAGCGGCCATCAAGGCCATCCGCGACGGCAAGACCAAGTACACCACCGTCGACGGCATCCCGGAGCTGAAGGAGGCCATCGTCGGCAAGTTCGCCCGCGAGAACCGCCTGACCTACAAGGCCAGCCAGGTGAACGTGTCGCCCGGCGGCAAGCCGGTGATCTGGAACGCCATGATCGCCACGCTGAACCCCGGCGACGAGGTGATCGTGCCGACGCCGTACTGGGTCAGC
>Ga0068865_100000742_pt1 | contig 18306 bp, 11 predicted proteins | sample KBSMisM12_FD_75293 | JGI IMG/M metagenome (GOLD analysis project Ga0068865, IMG submission 75293) | Miscanthus rhizosphere microbial communities from Kellogg Biological Station, Michigan, USA - KBS Miscanthus M1-2 | ecosystem: Host-associated > Plants > Roots > Rhizosphere > Soil ...
AATTGTTTTGCCTGCAACAAGACATCGTCGGCGGCGAAGCTCGAAATTGCAAACGCCACCCACAACGACAATAGAAGCGCCGACTGCCTTAGGTATCGCATTGGCTCCCCTTGATTAGCGCAAAACAATAAGCGCAAAACGCAACGATCTAAACCCGAGATAAGACAAGCAAACGCTATGAACATTACCCAAGCGGCGGCGCAGCGTCAAACCTTGCCAGTGTCGATATCACACTCCACTCTGGCGCACGCAGTCCACAAAATAGCGCAATTCGCCCGCCGAATTCTCCTCGACGAGGCCATGGATGTCGGTGTCGAATCCGGGGAAGGTGCGATTGAATTCGCGCGCGAACTGGAGATAGTGGACGATCGTCTCATTGAAACGCTCGCCAGGCACCAGCAGCGGAATGCCGGGAGGATAGGGTGTCAGCAGCACGCTGGTCACGCGCCCCTCCAGCCTGTCTATTTCGACGCGGTCGATCTCCCGGTGCGCCATGGCGGCAAACGCATCCGAGGGCTTCATCGAGGGCTGCATGTCGGAGAGATACATCTCCGTTGTCAGTCGTGCAACGTCGTTAGCCTTGTACATCCCGTGGATCTGTTCGCACAGATCGCGCATGCCCAGACGCTCATAGCGTGGAAAGGCCTGGCAAAACTCGGGCAGGATGCGCCACAAAGGCTGATTCTTGTCATAGTCGTCCTTGAACTGCTGCAACGCGGTCACCAGCGTATTCCAGCGGCCCTTGGTGATGCCGATCGTGAACATGATGAAGAACGAATACAAACCGGTCTTCTCCACGATAACGCCGTGCTCGGCCAGATACCGCGTCACGATGGCCGCGGGAATCCCGGTCTTGGCGAACTTGCCCGATACATCCAGACCGGGCGTGATGACCGTGGCCTTGATCGGGTCGAGCATGTTGAATCCAGGCACGAGGTTGCCAAAGCCGTGCCATTTCTCGTTCGACTTGAGAACCCAGTCCTCGCGCGATCCGATGCCTTCCTTGGCCAGCTTCTCCGGTCCCCACACCTTGAACCACCAATCCTTGCCGAATTCCTCGTCGACCTTGCGCATGGCGCGGCGAAAATCGAGCGCTTCGACGATGGACTCCTCGACCAGCGCGGTGCCGCCCGGTGGTTCCATCATGGCCGCGGCGACATCGCACGACGCGATGATCGCGTATTGCGGCGAGGTCGACGTATGCATCAGGTAAGCCTCGTTGAACGCATGGCGGTCCAGTTTCCTGGTCTGGGATTCCTGCACCAGAATCTGCGATGCCTGGGAAATGCCGGCTAACAGTTTGTGCGTGGAATGCGTCGCGTAAATGACGGAATCCTTGGTGCGCGGCCGGTCCTTGCCGATCGCGTGCATGTTCTTGTAAAAATCGTGAAACGTGGCGTGCGGCAGCCAGGCCTCGTCGAAGTGCAAGGTGTCTATCGAGGAATTCAGCGTGTCCTTCAGCATTTCGACGTTGTAGACGACGCCGTCATAGGTACTCTGGGTGATGGTCAGAATGCGGGGCTTCTTGCGCTTCACGGCGCGCGCGAACGGATTGGCTTCGATTTTTTTCTGGATGTTCTCCGGTTTGAATTCCTCGAGCGGAATGGGGCCGATGATGCCAAGATGGTTGCGCGTCGGCGTGAGGAACACCGGAATCGCGCCCGTCATCGTAATCGCGTGCAGGATGGAAACGTGGCAGTTGCGGTCTACCACGACAATGTCGTCCGGTGCCACGTTGGCGTGCCAGACCATCTTGTTCGACGTCGACGTGCCGTTGGTGACGAAGAAGCAGTGATCCGCATTGAATATCCGCGCCGCGTTGCGCTCGGAAGCCGCCACCGGCCCGGTATGATCGAGCAACTGGCCCAGTTCATCCACCGCGTTGCAGACGTCGGCGCGCAGCATGTTCTCGCCGAAGAACTGGTGGAACATTTGCCCGACTGGACTCTTGAGAAAAGCCACGCCGCCGGAATGCCCGGGGCAATGCCACGAATATGATCCATCCTGGGCGTAATGCACCAACGCGCGGAAGAATGGCGGTGAAAGCCCATCGAGGTAAGATCGCGCCTCGCGGATAATGTGGCGCGCAACGAACTCCGGCGTATCCTCGAACATGTGAATGAAGCCGTGCAGCTCGCGCAGAATGTCGTTCGGAATATGGCGTGACGTGCGCGTCTCGCCATACAGATAGATCGGAATATCCGCATTCCTGAAGCGCAGTTCCTGCACGAAGGCACGCAGCGTTTTCAATGCCGTGTTGGTCTCTTCTTCCGACCCGGCGCCGAATTCCTCGTCATCGATCGACAGAATGAAAGCCGAAGCGCGGCTTTGCTGTTGCGCGAAGGAGGACAGATCGCCGTAACTGGTGACGCCGAGAACCTCCATGCCCTCGTCTTCGAGCGCCTTGGCAAGCGCCCTTACACCCAGGCCGCTGGTATTTTCCGAGCGGTAGTCTTCGTCGATGATGACCACTGGGAAGCGAAACTTCATGCGGGTCTCCCTGCAGGGACCGGCGGCGCTGAAGGCCCGCGGGTTCTAATGGCTGCGTGATGTGGCTTGGCCACGTGCGGAAAAAGCGTCCTAGATTTTGGGCAACGTGACGCCCTGTTGTCCCTGATACTTGCCGCCACGGTCGCGGTAGGAAGTCTCGCAGACGTCATCAGGGTCGGATTCGAAGAAAATCACTTGCGCAACGCCCTCGTTGGCGTAGATCTTGGCCGGCAGCGGGGTGGTATTTGAAAACTCCAGGGTGACGAAACCCTCCCACTCCGGCTCGAAGGGCGTGACGTTGACGATAATGCCGCAACGCGCATAGGTGGACTTGCCGAGGCAAATGGTCAGCACGTTGCGCGGAATGCGGAAATACTCCACCGTGCGCGCGAGCGCGAACGAATTCGGCGGAATGATGCAGACATCGCCGCTCACATCCACAAAAGATTTCTCGTCGAAATTCTTCGGGTCCACCATCGTCGAATTGATGTTGGTGAAAATCTTGAAGTCTCTCGAGCAGCGAATGTCGTAGCCGTAGCTGGACGTGCCGTAGGAAACGATCCTCTTGCCGTTGACCTCCCGCACCTGGCCGGGCTCGAACGGCTCGATCATGCGGTGCTCGCTCGCCATGCGGCGGATCCACCTGTCGGATTTGATACTCATGGCTTCGCCAAGGGACGAGGGGAAAACCAAAATGCCGAGCTCGACTTGGAGTCTTGCTTTTCGTCCCTCGTCCCTCGTCCCTTATGGCCGAAGGCCGGTATCCCGTGGGCGTCCCTCATCCCTGCTTCTCCATCACGTATTCTGAATAACAATCTTGGGAAACGCGCCGCTGTGGTCTTTTGCCAGTTCGGCGATGCGCGCGGCGACCTTGCGGGCGATTTCTTTGTAGATCTGTGCCGAACGGCTGTCGGGTTCGGCGACCACGGTGGGCCTGCCGGAATCCGCATGCTCGCGGATCTTGATGTCCAGCGGCAGGCTGCCGACGACGTCCACCTTGTAGTCCTTGCTCATCCGTGCAGCGCCCCCTTCGCCGAAGACGTGCTCTTCGTGGCCGCAGTTCGAACAGATATGCACACTCATGTTCTCCACCAGGCCCAGGATTGGCACACCGACCTTTTCGAACATCTTGAGGCCCTTGCGCGCGTCGATCAGCGCGATATCCTGCGGTGTGGTGACGATGACCGCACCGGTGACCGGAACCTTCTGCGACAGCGTTAGCTGGATATCTCCCGTTCCGGGCGGCAGGTCCACCACGAGGTAGTCCAGGTCCTTCCATTGCGTATCGCGCAGCAATTGTTCCAGCGCCTGGGTCACCATCGGTCCGCGCCAGACCATCGGCGTGTCGACGTCGATAAGCAGTCCGATGGACATCGCCTGCACACCGTAATTCACCATCGGTTCGATCGACTTGCCGTCGGGCGACATCGGCTTGCCCGACAGACCCATCATCATTTGCTGGGACGGACCATAGATGTCCGCGTCCAGAATTCCGACCTTGGCGCCTTCCGCAGCGAGCGCCAACGCCAGGTTCACGGCGGTCGTGGATTTGCCCACGCCTCCCTTGCCGGACGCCACCGCAATCACGTTCTTGACGCCGGCCAGCAGCTTCAATCCGCGCTGCACCGCATGTGGAACGATCTTGACCTGCACATCGAGATTCACCTTCCCCACCCCGGGAATCCTGGCGATGCGCTCGGTCAGTTCCTTGCGAATGCCGTCGATCACGCTCTTCGCCGGATACCCCAGCACGATCTCCAGGGAGACGTTATTGCCGTCTATGCGGATATTCCGGGCTTCTTTGCCGGTGACGTAATCCTGCCCGGTCGCCGGATCGGTGAATGTCTGGAGTGCTGTCCTGACCTGCTCTTCGCTTATCGCCATGCCTGCTGTCTTGGAATCGAAGGGCCGAATTTTATGCCGATTCTCCGGTCAGTAAAGCGTTTTTACGGGGTCCATTTGCTAGAATCCGTGCTTTTCGGCCCTCTTGAAATGAAGCGCAGGATCCTCGTCACCTCGGCGTTGCCGTACGCCAACGGCAGCATCCACCTCGGCCACCTCGTGGAGTACATCCAGACCGACATCTGGGTGCGCTTCCAGAGAATGCAAGGCAACGAAGTGCATTATGTCTGCGCGGACGATACCCACGGCACGCCGATCATGCTGCGCGCCGACCTGGAAAGCATCACGCCCGAGCAACTCGTCACCCGCGTCTACGGCGAGCACACCCGCGACTTCAGGGGATTCCACGTCGAGTTCGACAACTACTACACCACGAATTCTCCCGAGAACCAGGCATTCTGCGAGGACATCTACCGCCAGCTCGATGCGAAGGACCTGATCGCCAAACGCTCGGTCGAGCAGTTCTACGATCCGGTGAAGGCGATGTTCCTGCCGGATCGCTACATCAAGGGCGAGTGCCCAAACTGCCACTCCAAGGACCAGTACGGGGATTCCTGCGAGGTCTGCGGCAAGACCTACAGCCCGACCGATCTGATCGATCCCTACTCCGTCGTGTCGGGAGCGAAGCCGGAGCGCAAGGCTTCGGAGCACCATTTCTTCAAGCTGTCGGACAAGCGCTGCGAAGAGTTCCTGCGCGGATTCACGCAAACCGGCGATCGCCTGCAGCCTGAGGCAGCCAACAAGATGAAGGAATGGCTCGGCGAGCCTGGCGACAACAAGCTGGCTGATTGGGATATATCCCGGGACGCGCCTTATTTCGGCTTTCCGATTCCGGGGACGAACAATCAGAAATTCTTCTACGTCTGGCTGGATGCGCCGGTGGGTTACTTCGGCAGCTTCCGCAACTACTTCGAGAAGACAGGCCGTTCGCAGAAAGAAATCGACGAATTCCTGCGTCCGGATGGCAACACCGAGATGGTGCACTTCATCGGCAAGGACATTCTCTATTTTCATGCACTGTTCTGGCCTGCAATGCTGCAGTTCGCCGGTTACCGAGTGCCAACGAAAGTTTTTGCGCATGGATTTCTGACTGTTGACGGTCAGAAGATGTCCAAATCGCGCGGAACGTTCATTACCGCCGAGAGCTATCTTCAACAAGGTTTGAATCCCGAATGGCTGCGTTACTACTACGCGGCGAAGCTGAACGCGTCGATGGAGGACATCGATCTGAGCCTCGATGACTTTGTGGCGCGCGTGAACAGCGACCTCGTGGGCAAGTACGTGAACATCGCGAGCCGCTGCGCAGGATTCATTGCCAAACAATTTGATGGCAAGCTGTCCCAGTCTGAAAAGACTTTGGGCGAGTTGAATCGTAATTTGCAGGCCATCCGGGGTATAGCCTTTCTGGTGCAGGAAGCGTTTGACGCGCGCGAATACGGAAAAGCCATCCGCGAAATCATGAAGGCGGTTGATGCAGTGAATGTCTATGTAGACGATATGCAACCATGGGCGCTCGCAAAGGATCCTTCCAAACGCGAACTGTTGCACGAGGTTTGCACACGCGCGTTGTTTTCGTTCAAGACTCTGACGATCCTGCTGACTCCTATCCTTCCTCGGACGTCCCGTCGCGTGGCGATGGAACTGTTCGGCCTGGATCGAGAATTCCTTTGGTCGGATCTCGAGGAAATTCCGGAAAGCATACTTTCATACAAGCATTTGTTGACCCGCGTCGATCCCAAGCAGGTAGTCGCCCTGGTCGAAGCGAACAAGGAAACCCTTCAACCGACAGGCGGCGCGCCTTCGCAGCCCGCACAGAATCAGGAGAAGAAAATGGAAGCCGCCACCACGCAACCCTCCACCATCACCATCGACGATTTCAACAAAGTCGATCTGCGCGTCGCCCGGATTGTCAGTGCCGAATATGTCGAAGGCGCGGAGAAGTTGCTCAAGCTGCAGCTCGACATCGGCACCGAAACCCGCCAGGTGTTCGCCGGCATCAAGTCCGCATACGATCCCTCCAAGCTCGTCGGCCGTCTTACGGTAATGGTCGCCAACCTGCAGCCGCGCAAGATGCGCTTCGGCGAATCCCAAGGCATGGTGCTCGCCGCGAGCGGCGACGGCCCGGGCATTTTCCTGCTCTCGCCGGATGACGGCGCCCAGCCGGGCATGAAGGTAAAGTAACTGAAGATTCGCTCTCACCGCAGAGGACGCGGAGGACGCAGAGGAAAAACAAGTACGAGGAAAAGAAAACGTGGAGTTAAACGCGAGGTAGCTGGCGACTGACTTCTGGCGCCAAATTTTACCGGATTGGATTATCAGCCAATGAACACTCCTCAAAAAAGGATGTTTTTCCCTCCGCCTTTCCTCTGCGTCCTCCGCGTCCTCTGCGGTGAGTGCGCGAGTTTGTTGTAGTCCCTTTGCAAATCACCCGCCGCCTTAAAATCCACGGCCGCGTCCAGGGCGTCTTTTTTCGCGAGTCAATGCGTCAGCGCGCCGAACAACTGAATGTAACTGGTTGGGTGCGCAACCGCGCGGATGCAACGGTCGAAGCCGTAGTGCAGGGTGATGAGTTCGAGGTAGGCCGGTTGATCGAGTGGGCCCAGCACGGGCCGGATGCTGCGAAAGTGGATAGAGTCGAAGTCGAGTCGGCCGAAGGAGAAGGTCGCTACGGCACTTTCGACAAGAAACCCACTCTCTGACAACCCATTCTTTGCACCACGTAGACACGAAGATCACGAAGAAGTGCAAGAGAAATTCGACATCAGATCAAAAAGCCGGAATAACAGACACATTGCTACCACGGCGAAATTTTCTATCTGGGTTTCTTCGTGATCTTCGTGTCTTCGAGGTGAACCTTGCGTGTCTGAATCACATCAGCGAAGCGAGTTCCTGCGGAGCATGCGTCCGTAACAGCATGTTGCGCATCGCCCAGGCCGTTTCCTGATCGACCTTCTCGAAGTACTGCACATCTCCCGCGATCAGCGCCGCGACGGCAACGCCATCGCGATACAAGACTCTATTGCTGTAAATTGCGGGAACGCGCGCGCCGGGGAGGACGATGCCTGCAAGGTTAAGAGGATCGGCGCCGCTTACCGTCATCATCAAACCGGATTTTTCCGCGTTACGCACACCGCGCAGCACGCCAACCGCCTCGGGCAACGCAAATTGCTCGCCCGAAAAACCGGCGACAAAACGGCCACCGCGTATCTCTCCCCGGGTCTCGAGCCGGCGGCACGCCATCAACAGTTCGCGCCAGGGCGGCAGCCAATCGGCTTCGCGCGCCAGCATTCTCCAGAAGATCACGCCGTAGCGTTTTAGCAACGAGCGTGCAATCTGTTCGGCTGTTTCACGTTCAAGCGCAATGCTGTTGCCAGCGCTCGCGGGCTTGCGCCGGATCAGGGCCCAGCGTCCCGCATCCTCGACGCCGAACACCGCCGTGCGCCGGCGACGTCCGCCGCCGATGGGCTTGCGGCGATCGGCGGGCAGCAACAGCGCCCGCAATCCGCTGAAACCGTCGGAATTGACCAGCCCGGCCGCGGTGAGTTCTCGCAGTGCGTCCTCGATGAAAGTGCGCGGCTGGTCCAGGCCTTCGGCGATATCGTCGAAGAAGGAAGCGCCTTGTCGCGCGAGGTAATCGGCGACGGCCTGTGCGCGTGTGCTGATACGCACCGACTGCGGATCGGTTGCCTTCGCCAATGCCGTCCAAACGCCCAGATTTTTCCGTGTGAGCAGAGTAATCGGCGTGCTGCGTACCGGACTCGGTCCCTGAGTCCGGGTAGCGTCCATCTTCGGCGCTTCCAATCGCGTCCACACTACCCGGCCAGCACGGCAAAGATCGTCGAGCCAGTGCGGCTCATATCCCGAAACCCGTGCCGGAATCAGTTCGGTTTCCCAGGAACCGGCGGCGGCCTCGAAACCTTCCAGTTGGGACACCACGGCCGCAACCGCATCCGGACCTTCCATACGCTCTCCAACATGCTGCCAATCGAGCAGGAAACGCATGAAATCCGCGGCGCTAACCGGTTCAACCTCCTGTCGCAAACGTTTGACGGTGTAACGGGTGATGCGCGCCAACAGCCTGCGCTCGCACCACTCGGTGCCTGCATCCGGCGTGAAACTGCCGCGCATGACGAAGCCCTCGGCCTCCAGCGCAAGCAAGGCAATTTCGATGTCGGCCACCGGCACGGCTATCGACGCGGCAAGCGCCGGCGCCGTTACCGGGCCCAGGCCTTCGAGGCGCCCACGCACGATTTCGACCAGAGCGCCTTCGCGCGACCAGATCTTTGCGTATTCGCCGGGAACAACGATTGCAGGTTCAATGCGCGCCTCGGGATGCACGGCATTGAACTCGGGAAGGCGCTCGGCGGCAACCACGAAGCAGTTCCCTTCAGAATGACCTGGCGGCACGACATGAGCAACGCGTTTGTCGCGGACGAGCTCGGCGATCAGCGGTGCCCAGGCCGGCTGCTCGGCCATCTCGCGCTCGGTAAGCAAGCCGAGCCAACTCAAGGCATCGTGTAATTCGTCCGCCGACTCCACCTGCGGCCAGGCCTCTTCCCGGACTCGCGCGATTGCATCGGGATCGAGCCGGCCGATATCCGCCGCGCTCTCCGGATCGAGCCAGCGGCGGCTGACTACCGCCTGCGTGCGCCGCTCTTCCAGCGGAGCGTCATCGAGGTACGCGTAGGGCCGGGCCGACAGAATCTCGAGTGCAAGCGGCGAGGGCTCGACCAGCTCGCGCGTCTCGATCTCCACCTCACCACGCTCAATGGCACGAAGCAGGTTTTCGAACCCTTCAATGTCCATGGCCTCGAACAGACAATCGTCGATGGTCTGTTTCACCAGCGGGTGATCGGGGATCTCGCGATCACCGGGGATGTTTTCCTGGCAAGCGAGTTGATCGGGGAATACCACGGCGACCAGATCCTCGGCTTCCATGCGCTGCAACTGCGGCGGCACCTTGTTGCCGCCGCGAAAGCGAGGGAGCGCCAATGCGATGGACGCATCCCAGCGCCAGCGCGTCAGGAACATTGGTGCGTCGAGCAGCGCCTGAATCAATACCTGGCGCACGCTGTTTGAATGCAGGTAGCGCGCCACTTCGTCAAGGGGAAAACTGTGTGTGGCAGTCAGCGAAAAGATGATCGCGTCTTCGGTTGCCGCCGCCTGCAATTCGAAATTGAACTTGCGGCAAAACCGCTTGCGCAGTGCGAGCCCCCACGCGCGGTTGATGCGATTGCCGTAGGGGGAATGGATGACCAGTTGCGTGCCGCCGCTTTCGTCGAAGAACCGCTCGAATAACAGTTTCTTCTGGGTTGGCAGGACGCCGAGTGCCGCCTTCGCGCCGGCCAGATAATCGACCAGTTGCGAAGCGGCATCGGCCGCGATACCAACTTCGTCGACCAGGTAGTCCCGCGTAACCTGTGCGTCCGGCAGCCGTCCATCGATGTCCGCGCGCAACCTCGATACCGCGAAAGATACTTCGTCGCTGCGTGCCGGCGCTTCGCCGAGCCAGAAGGGAATGGATGGCGGCATGCCCTCAGCGTCTTCGACGCGCACCCGCCCCGCTTCGACGCGCAGGATGCGATACGAGGTATTGCCAAGCTGGAACACGTCGCCCGCCAGACTCTCCACCGCGAAATCTTCGTTGACCGTGCCGACCACGATGTCCTGAGGCGAAAGCACGACGGCGTAATCGGCGGTATCGGGAATCGTACCGCCGGAGGTCACGGCGGTGAGCCGCAGGCCGTCGCGCGGGCGCAATTTGCGGTTGACCGGATCGCGATGAATCAGGGCGCGCTTGCGGCCGCGGCGCGTCGAGTATCCTTCCGCCAGCATCTGCAGGACGTCACCGTATTCCTGACGGGTGAGGTCGCGATAGGGCCAAGCCCGCCGCATCAGGTTGTACAATTCTTCCTCGTCCCATTCGCCTGAAGCCACCTCTGCGGCGATCTGCTGGGCCAGGACATCCAGCGGTTTGGGAGGAATAACGAGGCGATCCAGTTCCTCGCGCCGAACCGCATCCAGCAGCGCGGTGCATTCCACGAGATCATCGCGCGACACGGGGAATAGACGCCCTTTCGGTAATCCCCCCACAGCATGTCCCGAACGACCGACGCGCTGCAACAGCGCCGCGATCCTGCGCGGCGTTGACAACTGACACACGAGGTCCACATGTCCGATGTCGATGCCCAACTCAAGGGAGGCCGTGGCAATCAGCGCTTTAAGTTCGCCACGCTTCAACCTTTGTTCCGCATTCAGCCGTTGCTCCCGCGCCATGCTGCCGTGGTGCGAAGTCACCTGGTCTTCGCCCAGCCGCTCGGAAAGTGCACGCGCAGCGCGCTCCGCCAATCGCCGCGTATTTACGAATATCAGGGTCGAGCGGTGTTCGCGGACCAATTCCGCGAGCCGGTCATACACCTGGGTCCAGACTTCCGCCGACATGACGGCTTCGAGCGGCGATTCCGGCACTTCGAGAGCGAGGTCGCGTTTACGGACGTGTCCGGTGTCGACAATGGTGCAGGCGTTCGAATCGAACAGCCCGCCGGACTGTCCACCCCCCACCAGGAAGCGCGCGACCTCTTCGATGGGTTTCTGCGTCGCCGACAGCCCGACCCGCGCCAACTGGCCGCCAGTCAGATGCTGCAAACGCTCGAGGGAAAGCGACAAATGCACGCCGCGCTTGTTGGGCGCGATCGCGTGGATTTCGTCCACGATGACGGCACGCGTGGTGGCCAGCATCTTGCGGCCCGATGCGCTCGTGAGCAGGATGTATAGCGATTCGGGCGTCGTCACCAGGATATGCGGCGGCTTGCGGCGCATGCGTTCGCGATCGGCCTGCGGCGTGTCGCCCGTGCGTACCACCGTGCGGATTTCCACGTCCGGCAAACCCGATTCCAGAAGTTCCTTGCGGATGCCGGCCAGGGGCTCATCGAGATTTTTCTGGATGTCGTTGGACAAGGCCTTCAGCGGCGAAACGTAGACGACATGAATCTCGTCACGCAACTCTCCGCGCACTCCCAGCCGGATCAGCGCGTCGATCGTGGCCAGAAACGCCGCCAGCGTCTTGCCCGAACCCGTGGGCGCCGCGATCAGCGCATTGTTGCCGGAACTGATCGCCGGCCAGGCCTGGGTCTGGGGCTCGGTCGGCGCAGCGTACGTGCGGCGAAACCAGCCAGCTACTGCGGGATGAAATGTATCGAGTACGTTCACGGTTCCAGGTAAAACGCCCTTCCAATTCTTGTCAGTCGGCCAGTTCCACGCGGAACATGCTGATCAATTTTTCCAGATACGCCATTGCTTCCGGATCGCGCTCTGCCGGCGCCCAGAAAGGCTTTTCTTCCCGCCCGAGCGGCAAGTACGGCCCGGCCTTGGCCTCGAAGATGACCGATCCCGGTTCGAGCCCGACGAAGGTATGCCAGGTCGAATGCGGGATATCGACACCAATCGCCCCGGTTCCCGCGCGCAACACGGTGTGCTGAAGAATTCGGCCCTTGTCGTCGAATACGACCAGGCCGACGGCACCCCGCAACACGATCAGCGTTTCGTCCTTTGCCGGATCCAGGTGCCGGTGCGGCTGTACGTAGGAATCCGGCTCGATTGCATTGAGCAAGCGATTTGCCGGTGCCGATTCCTGCGCATGGAAGTTGAAATTCTGCCGCCGGCGCGGGCTGGCCGCCGCTTGAGCCGAAACGGCGTCGATCAAACGCGAATCAATGAGTGTTGGCTGCTTCACGGATAGACGACCTGGACATTTTTTGGTTCCAGCCATTTGCCCAGTTCCGACATGAGGTTGTCGTCCGGTCTGATTTTCCAGTCGTCGCCCAAGTCGAATTCCGCCTCCGCATTTCCATTGGTATAGGCGATCGACACCCGTAACGGTCCATTGCGATAGGGTTCGAGCACTTTTTTCAATATCTTTGCGTCCGCGGCACCGTTCATGGACAGTTTGAGGTTGCGGCCAAACCTGGCCCGCACCCCGGCAAGGTCGTGGATTTTTTCGGCGGCGATGCGCATGACCACGTTTTCTTCCCCATCTTCACCGCCGCGCCGGAACGATCGCACTTTTGCCTCGATCAGCACGACCACGTCTTCGCGCACCAGACTGCGGTGCCGATCGAGAACTTCGTCGTAGACCACGACCTCAACGCGCGCGGTGCCGTCGGATACCATCATGACCATCATGCGGCCGTTGGCGGTTTTCTGCATCCGGACCGATTCCACGACGCCGGCCAGATTAATCTGGCGCGCCCCCTCGTCCGGCGCGGGCGGCGAAAGTTTTGCCAGCCGTGTGCGCACGACGCATGAGAATTCTTGCTCGTAGAACTTGAACGGATGACCGCTGTAATAGAACCCGAGCGCAAGCTTTTCGTTTTGCAGGCGTTCAGATTCGTCCCACGGCGCCGCCTCGATCAGCTTCGGCCCGTCGGCCCCCGTCGATGATTCGCCGAACAGGCTAACCTGCGACGCCGACCGGCTCTGCTGCTCGGCCGCTTCCATCGCAATGCCGACCGAAGCCAGCAGGCTGGAGCGGTGATCGTTGAGCGAATCGAATGCCCCCGCGCGCACCAGCGCTTCGATGACGCGGCGGTTTACGATGCGGCGGTCTACCCGCCGACAGAAATCGAACAGGTCCTTGAACGGGCCAGCGGTCCGCGCCCCGATGATGTGCTCGATCGCGGACTCGCCGGTTCCCTTGACGCCGCCAAGCCCATAGCGGATGCGCTTTTCATCGACTGGCACGAAGCGGTATTCGCTTGCGTGGATGTCCGGCGGCAGCATTTCCAGCTTGTTGGCGATCGCGTCTTCATGGAACTGCTGCACCTTGTCGGTATCGTCCATGATCGCCGACATGTTGGCTGCCATGAAGGCCGCGGTGTGATGCGCCTTGAAGTAGGCCGTCTGGAAGGCAACGAGCGCGTAAGCCGCCGCGTGCGATTTGTTGAAACCGTATCCGGCAAACTTCTCCATCAGGTCGAAGATCTCGTCGGCCTTGGCCGGCGTCAGGCCATTCTTGCCTGCGCCCTCGCGGAATATGCTGCGGTGCTGCGCCATCTCCTCGGCTTTTTTCTTGCCCATTGCCCTGCGCAGCAAGTCGGCTCCGCCGAGGCTGTAGCCGCCGATGATCTGCGCCATCTGCATGACCTGCTCCTGGTACACCATGATGCCGTAGGTTTCGGCAAGAATCGTCTCCACGCGCGGGTCGGGATAGCCAAACTTCTTGCCATGCTTGCGCGTGATGAAATCGGGTATCAGCTCCATCGGACCGGGGCGGTACAAGGCGACCAGTGCGATGATGTCCTCGAAGCGGTCCGGACGCGCCTGCTTCAGCAAGTCGCGCATGCCGCGGGATTCGAACTGGAACACTGCGGTGGTATTGGCACTCGCGAAAATCTTGTACGACGCCGCATCGTCCAGCGGCAATTGCTCCAGAATGATCTTCGCCTGCGGATCGAGGCGTTTGATGAAACGCAAAGTCCAGTCGAGAATCGTCAGGGTCGTCAATCCCAGAAAATCGAACTTCACCAGTCCGATCGCTTCGACGTCGTCCTTGTCGAGCTGTGACACGGCGCTATCGGAGCCGGATGCGACATAGAGCGGACAGAAATCGCTCAATTTGCCTGGTGCAATGAGCACGCCGCCAGCATGCATGCCGACGTTGCGGCTCAATCCTTCCAGTTGTCCCGCGAGCGCCAGCAATTCACGAGTTTCTTCCTCGGACTCTTCGCGCTCCTTGAGGCGCGGTTCCATCTCGCGCGCCATCTGCAAGGTGATTTGCTTGCCGGGCTGGAACGGAATCAGTTTTGCGAGTTCGTCGGTGCGGCTGTAGTTCCATTCCATGACGCGGCCGACATCGCGCACAACGGCCTTGGCAGCCATGGTGCCGAAGGTAACGATCTGCGAGACCGAGTCGTCGCCATACTTCTGGCGCACATAGTCGATCACTCGGTCGCGCCCGTCCTGGCAAAAATCCACGTCGAAGTCCGGCATGGATACCCGCTCCGGATTCAGGAAGCGCTCGAACAACAAGCCATAGCGCAGAGGATCGAGATCCGTAATGCCGAGGGAATAGGCGACCAGCGAACCCGCCCCGGAACCGCGTCCGGGCCCAACCGGCACGCCGTTGCTCTTTGCCCAGTTGATGAAGTCGGCAACGATCAGAAAGTAACCCGGAAACCCCATCTGGACGATGGTGTTGATCTCGAATTCCAGACGCTCGCGATAGCCCGTCATATGTTCGGCGCGGGACGACGCATCCGGATACAGCGCGAGCATGCGCTCTTCGAGGCCTGCGGCAGCGCGTTCGCGCAGGAATGCTTCCAGCGTCATCCCATCCGGGTGGGAAACAGCGGCAGCCGTGACTTGCCCAGTTCGAGCACGAAGCTGCAGCGGCGCGCGATCTCGACTGCGTTCTCCAGCGCCTGTGGCGTGTCGGCAAACAATTCGGCCATCTGCGCCTGGGTCTTGAGAAATTGCTCGTCGCTGAAATGGCGCGGCCGGCGTTGGTCGGACAGCACGTAACCTTCCGCAATGCAAACCCTGGCCTCGTGAGCGACGAAATCTTCGGGCTTGATGAATTGCACGGGATGCGTCGCGACGACAGGCAATTGCAGGTCCGAAGCCAAACGCACCGCACGCTTTACATAATGTTCAGCGTGCGGCTGGCCCGAACGTTGTAACTCGATGTAAAAACGTTGCGGAAACGCTTCCGCCCAGAATTGCGCGCATTTTTTGGCCTGCGCTGCGTTGTCAGCCAGCAGCGCATGTCCGATGTCACCAAGATGGGCGCCAGACAAGGCAATCAAGCCGTCGGTTCCGGATTCACGCAACCAGTTCTTTTGAAGCTCGGCGCGGCCGCGATGCTGGTTGCTGCGATAGGCGCGGGTCAGCCAATCACAGAGCTTGAGATATCCATCGCGTGAAGCACACAGGAACAGCGCGCGGTACGGTTTGTCGCGGTCAGTCTCATTGCTGAGCCATACATCGCAACCGATCAATGGCTTGAGACCCTGGCCGCGCGCAGCCTGGTAGAACTTCACCATTCCGAAAAGGTTGGAAAGATCGGTCAGCGCGAGAGCAGGCATGCCGTCCGCTGCCGCCGCGGCCACGGCGTCGTCAATGCGGACAATCCCGTCCACGATCGAATATTCGCTGTGCAGGCGCAGATGGACAAACTTCGGTTGCATGGCAGTTATTTTACGCCGGCGTTTCCAGGCGCGAAGTGCTGGTTGAAGAATCGCGCCGTGACAAAGGGTTGCCGTGTCGCGGGCTTGGTAGAATGGCCGCCTCCTCGAAGCAACACCTTAAATTCATGTCTGTCCTCAATCTCGCCGGCTATAAATTCGTGGCGCTCGACGCGCTGGACGAATTGCAGGCAACCCTGCGGCAGCATTGCAACGAATTGCAGCTCAAAGGAACGATTCTGCTGAGTTTCGAAGGCATCAACATCGTTTTGGCCGGCGACGAACAGGCTGCGACGAAATTCCAGCGCTTGATTCACGATGATCCGCGGTTTGCCGACCTGCGCTTCAAGCGCAGCGTGTCCGCGTATCAACCGTTCGACCGGATGCTGGTCAAGATCAAGAAGGAAATTATCACGATGCGGGTGCCTGGTGTGGATCCGGCGCGACAGCGGGCTCCCGTCGTCGCCGCGAAAGAGCTCAAACGCTGGCTCGACGAGGGTCGCGACGTCGTGCTGCTCGATGCCAGAAACGCCTTCGAAGTCGATGCCGGAACATTCGACAACGCCGTGGATTTGCAGCTGAGTTCTTTCGGCCAGTTTGCCGATGCAGCGGATCGACTCGATCCGTCACTGAAGGAGAAGACCATCGTAACCTTCTGCACGGGCGGCATCCGTTGCGAGAAAGCCGCACCGGTACTGATCGGCAAAGGTTTTCGCGAAGTCTTCCAGCTCGACGGCGGCATCCTGCAATATTTTGAGGAATGCGGCGCCGCCCACTTCAAGGGCCGTTGCTTCGTCTTCGATCAGCGCGTCGCGCTTGACGGCAATCTGCACCCCGAAATTGCCGATACGCCATGAGCGAGGCGCGAGAGACTCGCAAGGCGGTGATCGTCATGGTCCTGCTGGTCATCCTTTGGGGATATGCATGGATTACGTCGAAAATCGGGCTGGCCTACGCAAGCCCGATGGACGTCGTCGGCCTGCGGCTCGAACTCGGCATCCTCACGCTTTTCATCGGTCTGATATGGACGGGCCGATCCCTGAGGCCACGGCATTGGCAGGCATTGCTGATGATCGGCCTGATCCAGACCGGAGCGTTCCTGCTACTGAATACGTGGGCATTGTCGGAAGGCGGCCCAGGCAAGACCTCCGTGCTCGTGTTCACCATGCCGTTCTGGGTTTTGATATTTGCCTGGCCCATGCTGCACGAACGCATTCAGGGTCTGCAATGGCTTTCGGTTGCGCTGGCGATTGTCGGACTCGTGTTCGTACTCGAACCCTGGCAGATGCATACGTCGCTGTTCAGCAAGACACTCGCCGTCATAGCGGGCATGTGCTGGGCAATTGGCGTGGTGTACGCGAAGAGGCTGCATAACCGGGTGAAGGTCGAGCCCCTGGCGTTCACTTTCTGGCAGATGATCATTGGCCTCGTTCCGGTCATCGGTTGTCAAATGATGTTCGATCGTCCGCCCATTGTCTGGTCGAATACTTTTGTCGCCGTGACGATGTTCAACGGCGTGCTCGCTACCGGCATCGGCTGGCTGGCATGGCTTTATGTATTGCACCGGCTTCCCGCCGGCACCACGAGCCTGTCTTCTCTGGGAATCCCGGTCATCGCCATCATTTCATCCTGGATCCAACTGGGTGAAGAACCGGGCCGGTCGGAACTGCTCGGCATGTTGCTGATCGGCATTGCCCTGGCGCTGCTTTCCTACCTGAGTATCCGTCGCCACGAAGAACCCGAACCGATGACCGGACAGGAATAGCCAACGTCAACCTGAACCACGGAGGACACGGATACCCTCGCGAAGCGTGGAGTACCCTTTTAGAGCACGGAGGGGAGGGCAAATGGAAGATGATGAACTCGGGACACGCCTGATCGGTTGTGCGATACAAGTCCATCCCGCACTGGGGGCTGGACTACTGGAAAGTATCTATGAAACCTGCCTGTATCATGAGCTTGGTAAAACGGGAATCGAGGTCAGGCGACAGGTTGCCGTCCCGTTTACATATGACGGGATGCGATTCGATGATGGTTTCAGAATTGATATCCTCTTTGGCAACCGACTGATCGTGGAAGTGAAAAGCGCCGAAAAACTGTTGCCGATACACTCGGCGCAGCTTCTCACCTATCTGAAACTTACTAATCTGCGAGTCGGGTATCTGTTCAATTTCAATGTCGTACAAATGCGCCGAGGTGGGATCACGCGTCTTGTCAACGGCTAGCGATCTATCCACTCGGATATCGGCTAACCACTTTTATCCTTTCGACACAATTCTATTCAGGATTTCCTCCGTGTCCTCGGTGTTCTCCGTGGTTCATCTTTAGCTTTCATGAAACCCAGCGAATCGCAGTTTCTGGATATCCGCGGATTGCGCTACCACGTGCGCACCTGGGGCAATCCGTCTGCGCCCAAGGTCTTTTTGTTGCATGGCTGGATGGACGTATCGGCTTCGTTCCAGTTCGTCGTCGACGAGTTCCGGCACGACTGGCACGTCATTGCGCCGGACTGGCGCGGCTTCGGGTTGTCAGAGTGGACGCACGAGGGCTATTGGTTCCCTGACTACATCGCCGACCTCGATATGTTGCTGGAACATTTCCAACCGGAGTCCCCCACCCATGTCGTTGGCCACAGTATGGGAGGCAATGTGGCCAATCTGTATGCGGGCATCCGGCCCGAGCGCATCGGCAAGCTGGTTCTGGCGGAGGGTTTCGGACTGCCGCCGACCAAAGC
>Ga0068865_100000743_pt1 | contig 18298 bp, 11 predicted proteins | sample KBSMisM12_FD_75293 | JGI IMG/M metagenome (GOLD analysis project Ga0068865, IMG submission 75293) | Miscanthus rhizosphere microbial communities from Kellogg Biological Station, Michigan, USA - KBS Miscanthus M1-2 | ecosystem: Host-associated > Plants > Roots > Rhizosphere > Soil ...
GGCGGCATGGGCACCGTGTATCTCGCCGAGCAGCGTGAGCCCATTCGGCGGCACGTCGCCCTCAAGGTTGTGAAACTCGGGATGGACACCAGCCAGGTGCTGGCCCGCTTCGACAACGAGCGTCAGGCGCTGGCGATGATGGAGCATCCGAACATCGCCCGCATTCTCGACGCCGGCGCGACCACGAACGGACGTCCGTACTTCGTCATGGAGTACGTCGACGGCGCGCCCATCACCGAGTACTGCGATCGCAAGCGGATGACCATCAAGGAACGGCTCGCGTTGTTCCTGGCGGTCTGCCGCGGGGTCCACCACGCGCACCAGAAGGGTGTGATCCACCGTGACCTGAAGCCGTCGAACGTGCTGGTGATGGAGCAGGACGGCGCGTCCATGCCAAAGGTGATCGACTTCGGCATCGCCACCGCCACCGACAAATGGGCTGTCGAGAGGACGCTGCTCACGCAGTTCGGCCAGATCGTGGGGACGCCGGAATACGCCAGCCCGGAGCAGGCGGACACGATCACCGGCGACGTCGATGAGAGTTCGGACGTCTATTCCCTGGGTGTGCTGCTCTACGAGCTGCTGATCGGTGCCGTGCCATTCGATGCGGCGACGCTGCGTAACGCCGGGTTGGCCGAAATGTTGCGGATCATCCGCGAAGACGAAGCGCCCTCGTTGGCCCGCAAGCTCACCTCGATGGGCGCGACGGCCACCGAGATTGCCGCGCGCCGCCACACCGACCCGGTCTCGCTGCGCCGCCTCGTCGACGGGAACGTAAACTCGATCGCGCTGAAAGCGCTGGAAAAGGCGCGCGGGCGGCGCTACACGTCTGTGTCAGACCTCGCAGCCGATATCGAGCGGCACGTGGAGGACCGGCCCGTACTGGCCACGCGGCCGGGTGGATTGTACCGAAGCCGGATGCTTCTCCGCAGGCACAGGTTCGCCGCTCTCGGGACGGCCGCCGGGCTGATGCTGTTCGTAGTGAGTGGAGTGGCGGCCTGGTCGCTTCTTCGCGATTCCCAGACGAGAGCGCAGCTGACCGGCAACGACACGATTGTGCTGGCCGATTTCGACAACACGACCGGCGATCCTGTGTTTGACGACACGCTGCGCCAGGGACTGTCGGTGGAGCTTCAACAGTCTCCGTTTCTCAGCATGATTTCCGACCGGCAGGTTCAGAAGACGCTGGCGCTCATGGGACAGCCGAAAGAGGCGCGGCTGACTTCGGAGACGGCACAGCAGATCTGCGAGCGAACGGCAAGCGCCATGGCGCTGGAAGGCTCGATCGCGAAGCTGGGAAGCCAATATGTCTTGGGGCTGCGTGCGAGGAATTGCAACACCGGACGCATTCTGGACCAACAGCAGGCGGTTGCGACCAGGAGAGAAGACGTCCTGAACTCCCTGAGTCAGATCGCCCGCAGATTCAGAACGCGGGCAGGTGAATCGCTCGCGACGGTTGAAAAGCACTCCACCCCGCTCGCCGAGGCGACGACATCTTCACTCGAGGCCTTGAAGGCTTATAGCACCGGACTGAAGGTCATGGTGTCCTCCGGGAATGCCGCCGGGGCGATTCCCTTCGTCCAGCGCGCGGTCGACATTGATCCCACATTCTCCATGGCGCACGCCGTGTTGGGGCTGATGTATAGCAGTGTTGGAGAGTCAGTCCTGTCAGCCGAGAACACCACGAAAGCGTGGCAACTGAGGGATCGCGTCAGCGATCCTGAGCGACTTTTCATCGACTTCACCTACGACCGACAGGTGACCGGAAACCTGGAGAAGGCATACCAAACCCTCGAATTGTGGCTTCAGACCTATCCTCGCGGAGGGGACCCAAAACCGCAGGACTTGCTGAGCGGCCTCTCCACTCACGGGACAGGCCGATTTGAACGAGCGATTGAAGGATCCCGAAAAGCAATCGCCGAGGACCCCGACGCGGCAGTGGTGTATGCCGGTCTTGCGCAGAGCTACCTTCTCACCGATCGTTTCCCAGAAGCCGAGAGCACGCTGGCACGCGCCTCTGAGCGCAAGCTGGAAGTATCCGATCTTCTCGTCATCCGATACATCATCGCGGTCTTGAAGGGCGACCAGGAGCAGATGGCCCTGGCAGCAGGTCTGGCCAGGGGAAGGCGCAGGGCGGAACATTGGATGGCTCACGAGGAGGGTCTCGCGTTGGCTCGTTCCGGTCGCTTGCAGTCTGCACGGCGGTCATCGAACCGGGCCGTAGATCTCGCCCTGCAAGAAGGGGAACGCGAGGCGGCCGCGACTTACCAGGCGGCACGAGCGCTGTGGGAAGCCGTTTGCGGGAATGCTGCCGAAGGGAAAAAGAACGCGATGGCGGCGCTCGATCTGTCGCGCGGCCGGGACGTCCAATATGCCGCTGCCCTTGCCCTGGGTCTCTCGGGAGGTCCATCTCGATCAGAGGCTCTCGCCGGCGATTTGGAAAGGCGCTTCCCGGAAGATACGTTCGCCAAGTTTACCTACATACCGGTTCTTCGCGCGTTGTCGGCACTGGAGCACGGGAAGCCCACGGAGAGCGTGGAGCAACTGCAACCCACTTTTCCCTATGAGCTGGCGGTAAACGGTCTTAACTTCAATCATTTCTATCTTGGGGGCTTACACTCGGCTTATGTGCGCGGCGAGGCGTTGAGTGCCTCGCACCGATACGTGGAAGCGGCAACCGAGTTTCAGAAGATTCTCGATCATCGCGGTCTTGTAGGTGCGGATCCCATCGGCGCACTGGCGCACTTGCAGCTCGGTCGAGTGTTCGCGCTGTCGGGAGACCGGGCCAAGGCGAAAGCGGCCTATGAGGCGTTTCTCACACTGTGGAAGGACGCCGACCCCGAAGTTCCCATCCTGAAGCGTGCCAAGGCGGAGTACGCCAGGCTGTAACCTTCGGCTCCCGATTCCCTATTCCCCTTGTGGAGCATCGCACCTTGCACACGGTGGCGGGACCATCCGATTTTCCGACCACGCGGTGGACGCTCGTGGTCGCCGCCGGCGATCCGCATCGGACCGAGGCTCGCTCCGCCTTGGTGTCGCTGTGCGAGGGCTACTGGTATCCGCTCTACGCGTATGTTCGCCGGCGCGGTTATCCAGCCGACCAGGCGCAGGACCTGACGCAGGAGTTCTTCGTCCGCGTCCTGAACGGCCGCTATCTCGACCGTGCAGAGCCTGAAAAGGGGCGGTTCCGGGCCTTCATGCTGACCTCGTTGAAGTTCTTTCTCGCCGACGAGGCGGACCGCGATCGCACGCAGAAGCGCGGCGGGGGCCACGTGCTGTCCCTCGACATCTCGTCAGGGGAAGAGCGTTATCAGCGTGACCCCGCGCACGACGAGACGCCGGAACGGATCTTCGAGCGGCGCTGGGCGCTGGCCATGCTCGACACTGTCGTCGACAGACTCCGGGCTGAGTTCGTCCAGCATGGACGCCTGGACCATTTCAACCGGTTGAAGGGCTTCCTGCTCGATCAGGCCGACATGCCCTATGCCGCACTGGCGCTCGAAATGGGCACATCCGAAGGAGCGCTCAAGGTGGCGGTTCACCGGCTCCGCAAGCGCTACCGCGACCTCTTCCGCCAGCAGATTGCCGAGACGGTGGCCGATCCTGCGGATGTGGAATCCGAACTCCGATTCCTGGCGGCCGCGCTGACGCGAAAGTAGCGGAGCGGATCACGGCTTGATCCCGTAGTACGGCGCATCGCCGATGACCAGCCTTGCGGCGAGCCAGAGCAGATACAGGGCTGAAAGCCCGCCGACGGCGAGGTGACGAGGCGGCGCGAGCGAAAACATCTGCGCAGTGCGGAAACTCGAGGCGGAATCGTAGCTCATCGATGATTCGCCACGCTTTGGTGGTAGCCTCCCGCGTCAAACGCGGGTCATCGAGGAGGGTTTCATGCTGCGAGTCGGAAGTGTGTCGGCGGCGCTGGCCGGTCTCCTGCTGCTGCCAGGTGTCGTGTCCGCCCAGGCGACGATTGCCGGGCTCGTCCGGGACGCGTCTGCGGCCGTCCTCCCGGGCGTCACCGTTGAAGCGTCCAGCACCGTGCTCATCGAGAAGACCCGCACCGCGGTCACCGATGGCACCGGGCAGTATCGAATCACCGATCTTCCGCCAGGCACGTATCGTCTGAGTTTCGCGCTCCAGGGATTCACCACCGTCAGACGTGACGGCGTGGCGGTGTCCGGATCGGGCGTCATCGCGGTGAACGCCGACCTGCGAGTGGGTGATCTCACGGAGACGATCACCGTCACCGGCGCCTCTCCCATCGTCGACACGCAGTCGGTGCGAAGAGAGGTCGTGCTCAACAACGAGACCCTCAGCACCCTGCCGGCGACCCGCGGCTACGGGTCGGCGCTGGCCACCGTCCCGGCCCTCAACATCGGCGGCGTGGCCGGCGCCGGTGCGACTACCGCGCCCACCACCCCGCAGATGATGTTCTTCACCGCGCACGGCGGCGCGGCCGGTGAAGGGCGCGTGATGACCAACGGCCTGACCGTGGCGGCCCCGTTCGGCGGCGGCGGCGTGTCCGACGTCACCTACGACACCGCGAACGCGGCGGAGATGCAGGTGCTCATTTCCGGCGGCCTCGGCGAAGCCGAGACCGGCGGGCCCAGCATCAACATCGTGCCGAAGTCGGGCGGCAACAACTTCCAGGGGTCGGCCTTTTACAGCACGTCGGGCGACTGGGCCACCTCCAACAACGTCGACGATCAGTTGCGGAGCATCGGGATCACGCAGCCGCCGGCGCTGCGGACGAACTGGGATGCGAGCTTCAGCCTCGGCGGCCCGATCAAGAAGGATCGGCTGTGGTTCTTCGCCAACCTGCGCGGCTGGGCCAACGCCTCGGTGGTGAACGGCATCAACGCCAACCGCTTTGCCGGCGATGCGTCGCATTGGGACTACTCCGCCGACACCGGGATCGAGTCGCGCCAGGCCGAGGGGCGGAAGATCTACGCGCTGCGCTTGACCGCGCAGGTGACGCCCAAGAACCGGGTGACGTTCTCGCACGACTACCAGCGGCGCTGCGGCGGGTCGTCGCTGCGTGAAGACGGCGAAGGCTGCCGCAAGGCGGGCGGCGACTGGATCGGGTCGGGCCGCACGTTCGGCGCCGACACGGTGGCGCCCGAAGCGTTTCCCGGCTACCACGACTTCCCCTACAACACGACGCAGGTCACCTATTCCGCTCCGCTCAGCAGCCGCACCTTGATCGAAGGCGGCTTCTCGCGCTTTTCCTACGGCTATGCCCGGTTCGGCATGGCCGCTCCCGACGGCCTGATGGATTTCATCCCGGTCACCGAGCAGAGCAGCATCTACGGGCGAACGAATTTCTCGTATCGCGGCGTCTTCGACCCGCTCGACTTCGGCTTCAACGACAACCACGCGCTGAATTCGAGCTGGCGCGGCTCGGTGGCGTACGTCACCGGCGCCCACAGCATCAAGGTGGGGTACAGCGGCACGTTCATCGACGTGCGCAACGGACGCGTCCCCAACAACAACCAGCTCCGCTACACCTTCAACGCGAACGCGCCGGTGAGCGCCGCCTGCCCCGCCGGCGGGACACCGCGGCTGTGCCCGGTGTCGGTCTCGTACTTCCTGTCGCCGCGCTGGGACCAGCACGACAACACCGAGGCAATGGGGTTCTTCGCCCAGGATCAGTGGACGATCGGCCGCCTCACGCTGCAGGGCGGCATCCGCTACGACCGCGCCTGGAGCTGGGCGCCAGCCGAGGGCAACGGCACGACGCAGACCTCGCGCTTCAATCCCAAGCCGATCTCGTTCGACAGGACGGTGAGCGTCCGCGGCTACAACGACATCACGCCGCGTTTCGGCGTGGCCTACGACCTCTTCGGCACCGGCAAGACCGCGCTCAAGATCAACGGCGGCAAGTATCTCGAAGCGGCCACCGGCGACGTCATCTACAGCGCGAACAACCCCTCGGTCCGCATCATCACGCGCATCGGCTCGGGAGCGGCCGCGGCGCGCGGCTGGACCGACGGCAACCGCAACTTCGCCGTGGATTGCGACCTGCTCAGCCCGGCGCTGCAGGACAACCTGGCATCCGGCGGCGACCTGTGCGCGGCGGTGGGCGGCGTGGGGCTGAACTTCGGCAACGCCAACCCCAACACGACGACGATCAACCCGGACATCCTGGGCGGCTGGGGCGTGCGTCCGTACGACTGGCAGTTCGGCGCGTCCATCCAGCACGAGCTGCTGCCGCGCCTGTCGGTGGAGGCGGCGTACAACCGGCGGTGGTGGGGCAACTTCTTCGTGACCGACAACGTGCTGACGACCGCGGCCGATTACGAGAAGTATTCGCTGCCGATTCCGCAGCACGAGAACCTGCCCGGCGGGGGTGAGCTGGCGCAGTTCGTGGCGATCACCGCCGCCGCCAACGCACGCGGCGCCCAGAACTACATGACCAGCGAGACGGACTACGGCGATGCGCGGACGTCCTACTGGCACGGCGTCGATTTCACGGCCACCGCGCGGCTGTCGTCCGGACTGAACCTGCAGGGGGGCACCAGCACGGGCCGCGCGGTGCGCGACAACTGCGCGGTCACGCAGGCGCTGCCGGAGCTCCTGGGCACGGCGCGCGTCGATTCCTGCGACGTCACCGAAAAGTGGTCGACGTCGTTCCGCGGGCTCGCGTCCTACACCATCCCGAAGGTCGACCTGCTGGTCAGCGCCAGCTTCCGGTCGCTCGAAGTCGCGGGCGGCGGCGCGGTCGCGACGAGCGGTCTGTCGCTCGCGGCGAACTACGTCGTGCCGAACACGTGCACGGCCACCAGTGCGGCCGGCTGCTATTCGATTCAGCAGGCGCTCGGCCGCCTGCCGGCCAACGCGCTGGCGACCGGGACGACGACCGTCAACCTGCTGAACCCCGGGCAGCTCTATGCGACGGAGCGCACGAACCTGGTGGACATGCGGTTCGCCAAGGTCCTGCGCTTTGGAGGGCGGCGCATCGACGCGGGCGTCGATCTCTACAACCTGTTCAACTCGAACGTGACGACGGCGTATCAGCAGACCTACGAGCAGGTCACCAGTGGCGCGGCGTGGCTGCGGCCGACGGCGATCGCGGCGCCGCGGCTGGCGCGGCTCCACGTCACGCTGAACTTCTGATCAGATCTTGGCGCCGAGATACGAGCAGACGCGCAGGAGGTCAGCGAACACCCCGCCGGCGGTGACTGCAGGGCCCGCGCCAGGGCCCTGCACCACCAGCGGGTTCTGGTCGTAGCGCGACGTCACGAACCGCACCACGTTGTCGGTGAGGTTGATGTTGGCGAACGGGTGCGACTTCTCGAGCTCCACCAGCCCCACGGTGGCCTTGTTGCTCGCGGCGTCGAGCGCGCCGACGTAGCGCAGCACCCGGTTGCGCGCGCGCGCGGCCTCGAGCTTGGCCAGCATCGGCGCATCGAGCTCGCCGAGCCGGGCCATGAACTCCTCGACGCCGACGCCGACCAGCGCCGGCGGGATGAGCCCTTCGAGCGCCACGTCGCCGAGCTCGAGCTGCATCCCCATCTCACGCGCCAGGATCACGAGCTTGCGCGCCACGTCGGTGCCCGACAGGTCGTCGCGCGGATCCGGTTCAGTGTAGCCCTTGGCCTTGGCGGTCTTGACGACCGACGAGAACGACTCGCTGCCGTCCCACACGTTGAAGAGATAGGCGAGCGTGCCGGAGAAAATGCCTTCGACCTTGCGGATGTCGTCGCCGGTCTCGCGCAGGTCGCGCAGGGTCTGCATGATCGGCAGGCCGGCGCCGACCGTGGCTTCGTAGAGATAGTGGGAGCCGCCCGCGCGGCGCGCGCGCTGCAGCTCGGCGAAGAGCGTCAGCGGGCCGCTGTTGGCGCGCTTGTTCGGGGTGACGACGTGGATGCCTTCGGCCAGCCAGCGCGGGTAGAGCGCGGCCACCTTCTCGCTCGCCGAGCAGTCGATGATCACGGCGTGCGGCAGGTGATCGGCGTGGACGTGGTCCGCGAACTTCTCCAGATCCACCGGCTGGCCGGCGCCGAGCTTCTCGCGCCAGCCGTTCACGCCGATCGCCTGGTCGGAGAGCAGCATCTTCTTCGACGTCATCAGCGCGCGCACCCGCAGATCGAGCCGGAAGTCGCGCAGCAGGCGCGGCGCCTGCGACGCGATCTGTTCGAGCAGCACGCTGCCCACCACGCCCGGACCGACGAGCCCGATCGAGATCGTGTGCGGCGACAGGTAGAAGCGCGCGTGCACCGAGCGCAGCGCGCGCGTGGTCTGGCGCCCGTCGATCACCACCGAGATGTTGCGCTCCGACGACCCCTGGGCGATGGCGCGGACGTTGACACCGGCGCCGGCGAGCGCGCCAAAGACGTCGGCGGCAATGCCGGGCGTGCCGGCCATGCCGTCGCCCACCACGCTCACGATGCTGTGGCCGGTCAGCGCCTCCACGTCCTGGATCTGCCCGTCGCGCAGCTCCACGGCAAACGCGCGCCGCACCGTCTGCGCCGTGCGCTCGGAGTCCTTCTCGGGCACCGCGAAACAGATCGAATGCTCCGAGCTCCCCTGCGAGATGAGGATGACGTTGATGCCGTCCTCGCGCAGCGCGCCGAACAGGCGTTGCGCCGTCCCGGGCACGCCGATCATGCCGGCGCCCTCGACGTTCACGAGCGCCACGGCGTCGATGCTGGTGATCCCCTTGACGGCGTGCGTCGACTCCGGCGCCGCGCAAATGAGCGTGCCCGGCTTCTCGGCCGCGAACGTATTGCGCACCCAGATCGGGATCCCCTTGGTGACGGCCGGCGCCATCGTCTGCGGATGGATCACCTTGGCGCCGAAGTAGGCCAGCTCCATCGCCTCGTGGTACGAGAGCGAGTCGATCACGGTGGCGTCGGGCACGCGGCGCGGGTCGGCGCTGAGCACGCCGTCCACGTCGGTCCAGATGTGGATCTCCGAGGCGTTCAGTACGTCGCCGAAGATCGAGGCCGAAAAGTCAGAGCCGTTCCGGCCGAGCGTGGTCTGCACGCCCTGCGCGGTGCGGGCGATGAACCCGGGGATGATCAGGGTTTCGTTCGTGGCGCTGGGGACAATCGCCGCGGCACGCTCTCTCGAGACGGGCCACTGCACGGCGGGCCCGAGCGGGCCCCACTGCACCTCGACGATGTCTCGCGCATCTACCCACCGCACCGGCCGCGTGCTCCGGCCGCCCAGGCTCCGGGCGAACAGCCGCGTCGACCACAACTCGCCGTAGCCAGACACGATGTCGCGGACTTCCTGCGAGGCCGAACCGCCCTCGGCCACAGGACGGAGCAGGCGTTCGATGTCGGCCACGCCGGCATCCAGCTCCTTGGCGTACTCGGCGGCGTCAGTGGGCGTGCAAATCTGGTTGGCGATATCGAGATGCGTCTGCCGCAACCCGGCCAGCCTGGGCGCCGTCGGCTCCTGCCTTTCGGCCGCCGAGACGAGGTCCAGCAGCCCGTCGGTGACGCCCTTGCAGGCCGAGAGGACGACGGCCAGCGGGCCCGCGGGCTCGCCTTCGATGATGTCGGCCACGCGCCGCATGCAGGCGGCGTCGGCAACGCTGGATCCCCCGAACTTGAACACACGCCAGGACTTCGCCATGACTCCCCGATATACCTCCGTCCGCGTCCTTCAGTAGCGGAATAGCCGGTTCACCTTGACGATGATGGATCGGGTCGAGAGACCCTGCACGCCAAGCGCGGAAGTGTTCCTGTCTTCGTTGTACACCACAAACAGCTCGCTGCCCGGTTGATATTCCCAGCGCAGGCGGGCGTTGGTCGAAACCGACCCGTTCGCGGAGTTGTACTGTACCAGGGCGCTCGCGAACATCAGCGGCGTCATTGTGTAAGTGACGCGCGAGCCTACGAGGTTGTTGGTGAAGCGGCCCTCGACGAGCTCGACCTTGTTCAGGGTGTAGGTGGGCTCGATGGCCAGCGCCGTCATCACGCTCACGCGCGACTGGTTCAACGTCACCGTCGTCTGGCGGCCGTTGTAGAAGGGGCCCCATTCGACGGCCGCGTTGCCCGACACCCGGCGCTGCCGTCCAAGGTTGACCCCCAGGCGATAGGTGTGGAAGTCGTACCCGCCGACGGGCAGCGTCACCCCGGTGGCGATCGGAAACGGGCGGGTCAAGTATTCGTAGTTGTCCGAGTAGCGCGTCTGGAGCTGGTCGCCGTTCTGAAACTCGATCGCGAACTCGCCATCGAGCTGGCGCGATTCGAGGCGGCCGGTGTTGTCCTCGATGAACCCGGCGTTGCTCTGATAGCGAAACTTCCGGATGCGTGACACCCCGCCCGGACGCGGGCTGAACCGGAACACGCCGTAAGAGCGGCGCATGTCGGCCCGGCGGACGAACCCGAGCCCAGGATTGAAGTCCTCGCCGACGGTGACGCGTTCGAGCTGGGCGCCGTAGCGATCGGCGTCGTAATTGAGCTGCGCGCGGTAGCTCGTATCGTTGCCTGGACGGTTGGGCGTGTCGCTCTTCGCCCAGTAGGTGTTGACCTGGAGGTTGTCGAAGAACGCCAATGTGGCGTCGAGCCCATAGACGGCGTTCGAACCGCCGCTGCCCGACGGGTTGACGTTCGTCGCGATCAGCCCGACGGCGCTCTTGCGCAGGATGTCGCGCTTGACGCGCACGACCGAGTAGTTGGTGGACCGTGCGGGAGACACCAGCTCCTCGTCCTCCTCGCCGGTCTGCGCGCTCACGACGCCGATGCTGTATGCGCCGGCGCGCCCGGTGAGACGGCCGCCAGCCCGCAATGGCACCACGCGGGTGCCGTTCAGGCCGATTCGACGGCTGTAGAACAGGATCGGCGCCAGCTGATCGTTGTTCTGCATGCCGTTGAAGTTGCCCGTCAACTGCACGCCGCCGAACGAGAACATCCCCTGGTTCTCGAGGAAGATCTCGCGCTTCTCGGGAAAGAACAGGCTGAAGCGCGTCAGGTTGGCCTGCTGCTCGTCGGCCTCCACCTGCGCGAAGTCGGTGTTGATCGTCAGGTCGGCCGAGAGGCCCTGTGTCACGCCGTATTTCAGATCCAGGCCGCCGGCTGCCGCGGGATCGTTCGAGACCACCGGCGACACGGTCCGGTTGGTGGTGACGCTGCTCGTCGCATACGGCTTGATGTCGAGTGTGCGGCGCGCGGGCGGCGCCTCGAGCCCCACCATCGAGGCGGCAAACGACGTCTGCGCGAGGGCGGCGTCACCGCGGCCCGGCGGCACCTTGGTCAGCAGCGACCGCTCGTTCTTCGACCGCTTGGTGCGCATCACGTTGAAGCCCCACACCTGCGCCGCCCCCTGGCTGTAGCGGATCGACTTGAACGGGATCGCGGCTTCCATCGTCCAGCCGCCCTCGAACCGGCCGGTTTTGACCGACCACACCGGGTTCCAGTCCTGGATGAACTGCCGCTCGTTGGTGACCTGCGAATCGCTGCGCCCGGCGATCGGGTTGATGGTGAACACCAGGCCGTTGCGGCGGTCGTAGAACGGGTCGAGCATGAACGAGATGATGTCGTTGCCCTGGAAGATCACGCTGCTGTCGCGTCGCATCTCGGTGGCCACCAGGTGGGCCATGTCGCTGTCGTGCATGCGCGCCGACACGTAGACGTTGTTCTCGTCGAACGACACCCACACTTCGGTCTGCTCGGTCGCCGGCGCACCCGGGGTCGGATCGATCTGGACGAACCCCGACATCGCGGGCACGCGCCCGTAGTGCGTCTCGTCGAGGACGCCGTCGATGCGGAACGGTTCGCTGGCCCGGACGGCGCGCACGGTGGCCCGCCCCTCGTCGTCGCGCGAGACCGTGGCGGGCGCGACCGGCACGGCGGGCGCGTTGGCCACGAGCGGGACGGGCAGCGCCGGAGTCGAGTCGTCGCTCTGGGCGAAAGCGGGCACCGACCACGCCAGGACAACGCCCAACAGGGCCACGGCGGGACGGCGGGCGGTGGGCAGAACCCGCTGAGTATGTCAGGACCCGATGCGCTCTACAATCCGCACCATGAGCGCCTACAAGCCTCAGGGCTATCCCAGTCTCTCCCCCTACATCATGGCCAGGGGCGGCCAGAGCGTCATCGATTTCGTGACGGCGGTGTTCGACGCGACGCCGCTGCGGCGGTTCGACGACGGACAGGGGCACATCATGCACGCCGAGATGCGGATCGACGACTCGGTGATCATGCTGGCCGACGCGCACGGCGACTGGCCGGCGGTGCCGGCCTGGGTGCACGTCTACGTGGCGGATGTCGATGCCACCTACAAGCGCGCGCTCGCCGCCGGCGGCAGCAGCGTGCAGGAACCGCAGCAGCGCCCCGGCGATCCCGATCGCCGCGGCGGCGTCGCCGATCCCTCGGGCAATCAGTGGTGGATCTCCACGCAGGTCTAGCCAGAGGCTACGTGGTGCTTCTCTCCTCTTTGAGCACTCGGACTTGGGCCGCGCCGGCCTGCATCATCCGGTTGAAGGCCGTCACGAGATCCGGGTCGAATTCGGTCCCGGCCCGCTCTTCCAGGTAGGCCAGCACTTTCTCCTGCGGCCAGGCGTCGCGGTACGGGCGGGTGGTGCTGAGCGCATCGAAGACGTCGCACACGTGGACCATGCGGCTCGCCAGGGTGCACTCCCGCGGGTAGTGCACCGTCGGGTAGCCGCCGCCGTTCAACATGATGTGGTGCTCGTAGGCCACCACGGCCGCCAGCTCCAGCTCCTCCTCGCTTTCCATGATGATCTTCGCCGCGTCCACTGGATGCTGGTTCATGATGCGGCGCTCTTCGTCGTTCAGCTTTCCAGGCTTGGTCAGCACTTCGAGCGGAATCCGGATCTTGCCGATGTCGTGCAGCAGCCCCGCCACCCCGATGGCGCGGACCTGACGCTTCGGCACGCCGAGCGCCTGCGACAGCGCCATCGACAGCACCGCGACGTTGAGCGCGTGCGTGGTGGTGTACTGGTCGAACTCTTTCAGCTGCAGCAGCGGCAGCACGATGCGCCGTTCGGCCTGCATCGCCACCGACAGCGACCGCACCACGGCCTCGGCCTCCATCAGCGGCACCACGCCCTGGTCGCGGATCTCGCCCTGCAGCCAGCGGAAGGTTTCGGCTTCGTCGCCGAGCGTCACGTCGAGCGTGGTTTCGGGCGGTGGCGGCGCCGCCTCCTGGCCCTGCAGGCCCACCGTCCCGAAGCGGATGCCGAGCGACCGCATCTGGCGGCGCTCGCTCGAATCCGCCGGCGCCGGGTTGAGGCGGGCAAACAGCTCTTCCAGGAAGCCGTCGAACTCGTCGCGCGTCACCGCCCGCTCGAACTCGAGCCGCTGGATGCCGGCGCCCACCAGCTTGGACGCATAGTCCCAACCCTTCAGGTCGCGAAGGCGTTCCCGGCCGTACACGACGTCGTCCTCGAGAAACGTGAACGGCCGCCGCTCCCCCGAGGAGAGCGCATCGGCGTGCTGATACGCCGCGTCGATGGCGCGCTCGCGCGACGGATGTCCGGCCGGGTACAGCGCCATCACCGAGAGCGCCTGCGCCAGCGAGAAGAGGAATGCGGAGGGATCGGCCATGACGCTACCGGACGGCCTCGCGCAGCTCGTCGTCGTTGGCCACCGCGGCCAGGCCGAGGAGCGGCTCCACCTTTGGATGCTTGCGCCACCCTCCGGACAGCGCGCGCAGCGCGGCCAGGACGACCGGACTCTTGGCCGCGAGCTTTTGACGCCGGAACAGTGTGCGGCCCCCGTCGACGAGCCCGATCAGGCCCTCGAGCGCTCCCTGCTCGCGCGTGCTGCCCAGCGCCTGCACGGCCAGCAGCCGCAGGTCTTCCGGCACCTGCTCCACCTGCGCCAGGCGGGCGACGAACGGGATCACGCGCGGCGGGCAGCCCTGCTGCACGGCGGCCATGCCGACGCGGACCACGCGGGGGTCGGCGTCGCTGAAGGCGGCTTTCAGCGCAATCTCCCGCTGCCCGCGCAGCGACATCTGCAGCCGGACCGCTTCGGCCCGCAGGCGTGCGTCGGCGTGCGCGGTCCAGCGGGCCATGGGGAACCCGTCGGGCACCCGTCCCACGCGCGCCAGGAGCAGCAGCATGTTGCGCTGGACATACCAGCGATCGTCCGCGAGCCGTGACACCACCAGCGGCACGACGTCGAGCGGCGTGGCAGCCAGGCGATCGATCAGCTTGCGTCGCGTCACCCGGCTCCGCGACGCCGCCAGCACGTCGAGCAGCGTGCCATAACCCTCGATCGAGAGCGCCGGCATCAGGTAGTCGAGGCTGTCCTCGTCGAGCGGTTCACGCGAGGCGATGGCCGCAAGTGCCGTCGGCTGCGTGAGACGGGCGCGCACCCGCTCGGCCGCCACGCCGCCATCAGCCGGTGCCTGCGCCAGCAGCGCCACGAGCGGCTGGGCGCCTCCCTGCTGCAGGCAGGTGCTGATCGCGCGATCCACCAGCGGGCCCGAGGTGCCGACCTCGAGCGACATCTGCACCAGCCGCAACGCCTTCATGTCGTCGGCCGACGACTTTCCCTCCGCCTGGACCGCCGACGTGGCCAGGTACTCGAGCATCCGCCGGTAGTCGTCCGGGTTCGGGTCGGCAAGCTCCCACTCGCTGAGGAGACTCTGCACCTGTTCGCGGAGCGCCGTGTCGGCCGAGGCCTTGGCGGTATCGGCGCCGGCCTCGGCGTGCGCCGACAGCTTGGTCAGCATGCGGACCAGGCCGTGCGAGATCGTCTGGCCGCTGGCGTCGGCGGCGGCCTTGACGAGATCCACGACGGCGTCCACCGCCATCCCCTCTGCCGCGTCGTGGACGAAGGCGTTGCGCCGTGTGGAATCGCCGCCCATCTGCACGAGGCGACGCAGCGTCTCCGGCTTGAGAGCGCTGATGAGCCGCGCGCTCCGGCTGCGCAGCGCCGCCGCCTCGGCCCCGGTGGCGGTTTTCAGCTCGCTCGCAATCTGCAGGAGGTAGCCCACTACCACCTGGTCGTAGGCTTCGGCGCCCTGATGGCGGTCGATGGCGTCCGCCACGCGCGACGGCTCGGCGAGGCTTCGACTACCGCCTTCATCGCCGGCCTCGTCGAGCTCGCCCGCCAGGGCGGCGCGCGCGAGGCCGATCCATAGCTCGGCGGCGTGCGACGACGCGGCGCTCTCCTCGCCGCTCTCGTCCCCTCCGACGGTCGTCAGGTTGTCGAACGAAAGCATGTGGAGCCGGACGTGGTCGCAGCCGGGAAGCTGGCCGCCGCTGAGCGGCAGCGGGCCGTCGCGATCGGGTTCACCAGAGAGGGCCCGCAGCGCCGTGGCCACTTCGGCCGGCTGCAGGCCGCGCAGCAGGCTCACGGCCCCGAGATGATGGCGATGCAACCCTTCGGCAAGCCGGCGCAGCACGGGATGCTGCGTATCGGTTGCCACCCCCTCGATGATCAGCTGATGCCGTGCGACGCCGAAGGCGATCAGGTCGCGGTCGCCCATCAGGCGTTCGGCATTCCGGGTAACGGCCTCTGCCGCGGGGCCGAGCGAAGGATGCCCCTCCGGATACATGGCGTGCTTGTGCAGCGCGACGGAGAGGTCGATGAGGAAATCCGTGAAGTCGCGCGGCGGGGAGGGCCGCGATCCGGAGGGCGCTGGTTCGGTCACCGCCCTCCAATCTGAAGCAGCAGCTTGCCGGTGGTCCGCCGCGCTTCGAGCTCGGTGTGGGCCCTGGCGGCCTCCGCCAGCGGGAAGTCGGTGTCCATGCGCAGCCGCAGCTCGCCGGACTTCAGCCAGGCAAAGAGATCAGTGGTGCGCGCGACCAGCTCCTCGCGGGTGGCGATGTACTGATTGAGGCCGGGCCGGGTGAGAAACAGCGAGCCCTTGGCACCCAGCACGGCCGGGTCGAACGGCGCGACCGGTCCGCTCGAAAACCCGAACAGCGCCAGCACGCCCCGCGGGCGCAGGCAGTTGAGGCTCCGGTCGAATGTGTCCTTTCCTACCGAGTCGTACACCACATCGACACCCCGTCCGGCGGTGAGTCGTTTGACTTCGGCTTCGAAGTCCTGGCGTGTGTAGATGATAACGTGCTCGGCACCGGCCTCGCGCGCGAGTTCCGCCTTCGCGTCGGTGCCCGCGGTCGCCAGTACGCGCGCGCCGCGCTTCCTCGCCACCTGGATGATCAGCTGGCCCACGCCGCCAGCCCCCGCGTGCACAAGGGCCGTGTCGCCGGGGTTCAGCGGATACGTACTGTGGGTCAGATAGTGCGCGGTGGTGCCTTGCAGCATCACCGCGGCGCCGGACCGGAAGTCCACGTGCGGAGGCAGCGTCACGACGCGCGCCGCGGGCACGGCCTGATACTCGGCGTAGGTACCGAGGATCATCGTGTACGCCACTCGATCGCCCGTCGCGAGGCCGGTGACACCAGCCCCGACCTCGGCCACGGTCCCCGCCGCCTCCATCCCGTCAACGAACGGCAGCTGCGGCGGCTTGTACTTCCCGGCGCGGTACTGGACGTCGATGAAATTGACGCCCGACACCTCGATCTTGACCAGCACCTCGCCGGGACCGGGACGCGGCGCGTCTACGTCTTCGTAGCGCAGCGCCTCGGGCCCGCCATTGGCATGGACTCGAACCGCCTTCACTTGCCCTGCAGCTCGTCCATGATCACGGTGAAGTTGCCGCCCGCGCCGCCGCGGCCGGCCGCCGGCTGCGTAAAGCCCTTGGTCTTCAGGCTCTCGGGGAGCGTGAACTCCTTGAGCGCCTGCTCGGGCGACTTCTTGGCGGCGAGCGCCGCCTTGGCGTGGTCGAGCATCAGCTGGTTGAAGGTGCCGGCGTCGACGAGGTCCTGCCACATCATCACGGGCGCGTGCCCGGGGATGATCTTGTCGACGTTCTTGATCGCCTTCGCGGCGTTCTTGAGGGTGACGGGATACGCCACGCCGCTGCCGCCGTTGGCACGATCGATGAGCGGCTGCCCCTTGTTGGCGAAGGCGTCGCCCGAATGCATCACGCGCGCGCTCTTGAACACGACCCAGGCGTCGCCGTTCGTGTGGGCGGCCCCGAAGTAGAACAGGTCCACCTGCTCCTTGCCCTTGAAGAGCGTCATCTTGTCCTTGAACGTCTTGTCCGGCAGCCCCTGCTTGTTCGCGGGATCCTTGAACACGTCCATCTTGGCCATGTTGGCCGCGGTGTTCGCCTGGGTCACGATTTCCACCGACGCCGGGAAGAAGTGGTTGCTGCCGGTGTGGTCGCCGTGCGTGTGGGTGTTGATGATGTAGGTGATCGGCTTGTCGGTGACCTTCTTCACCTCGTCCAGAATGGCCTGGCCATTGTTGGCGAGCTTGGTGTCCACGAGCAGCACGCCGTTGGCCATCACCCACACCGCGGTGTTGCCGCCCTGGCCCGGCACCATATAGAGGTTGTCGGCCACCTTCTCCGCCGCGCTGACCGGCGGGAAGTTGAACCCGCCGCCGCCGCGCCCCTGCGGCGCCGCCGCCTGCTGCGCCTGCACGATGGCCGCACCCACTCCGCCAGCGAGCACGATCGCTCCGAGCACCAACAGCCGTTTCATCGTCTGCCTCCCTCCCCCCGCCCGCCCGAAGGGCGGGCAATTGAAAACTGTCCTAGCGAGACGAAGCTGCTCGCTCAAGTGGCGAAGTCTCGCTAGTAGTGATGGCGACTGCCGACATCCACACGTCGAGCGCCGGATAGCCGCCGCGGTTCTGCGTGATGTGCGTGGGGAACCACACGCCACTCGCCGTCTTCTCGTAGTCACGGAACAGGGTTTCCACCAGCAGGTCGCCACGCCCCTGGCCGTTCACCCAGGTCAACACGCGATCGACCTCGTTGCCGGCGGTGAGCAGTCCGACGAACGTTTGTCCGCCGGCGGTGAACGACACCTCGGCGCCGCGCGGCACTTCCCGGACGGCGGCGTTGGCGGCCCGCGCGGCCTTCAGAAAACTTTGGGGTGTCGACGCGATCTGGTCGCGCGTCGGCTCGCGCGTGAAATCGATGTCGGCCTGGTACGACGCCAGCGGGACACGCGGCCCGGGTTGCGAATAGGTGGCGCCAAAGCCGGCGAGATGCAGCGAGGTGACCCGGTGGACGCCGAGCGCGACGGATGCGGCCTTCAGCGGATCGCGCGGCGCCGCGGGCACCGGCGCCGTCACGAGGATCAGGCAGACGAGCGCCACCGCGCTCATCGTGATCAGCCGCCGAATGCGTTGGTCCATCACCGGCCGGCCACCGCGGGCCAGCGCGCGTCGAGCGGCTTGCTGCGGTCCGCGGTGATCTTCAGGTCCGCGCAGTGGTGATACGAGAAGTCGCCGTCGCGGTTGCGGCCGTGCTCGGCCATGAACTGGATGATCTGCAGCGTGCACTT
>Ga0068865_100000748_pt1 | contig 18211 bp, 17 predicted proteins | sample KBSMisM12_FD_75293 | JGI IMG/M metagenome (GOLD analysis project Ga0068865, IMG submission 75293) | Miscanthus rhizosphere microbial communities from Kellogg Biological Station, Michigan, USA - KBS Miscanthus M1-2 | ecosystem: Host-associated > Plants > Roots > Rhizosphere > Soil ...
GTGGCGACCTACACGTTCGGCAGCGACGGCACGTTCACGTATACCTTTTCGGGCGGCGCGAACGAGACGATCAATTATTCGCTGGGATGTCTCAGCGCCGTCACCGACGCCGGGATCCCGCAGGCCTGCGCCGACGTACAGAGCCTCTATCGAATGTCCGTAGGCCAGGACGCCGGATCAGGCAGCGCGCAGATCGCGAGTGCCACCTGCTCCGCCGGCCAGAACCAGACCTGCAATTGCACGCTGGCCTTCAGCTCGTTGCCCCAGCAGATGCAGAGCGGCTCCTACACCATCAGCGGTAACCAGCTCACCATCACAACGCCAAACGCCGCAGACCCCGGCACGCCCACGGACTACTGCGTGTCGGGAAACAGGCTGACCATCCACCTCGTCACCGATTCCGGAACCAGCGGTGTGCTGACGTTGACCCGCTGACCCCCGGCCACAAGGAGAGAACCATGCGAATCCACCCGACCTTCCTAGTTCCACTGCTTGCGTGGTCGGCCCTGGCCGGCGGCTGCACGAACGAAGGCGAACCGATCGAAGAGAGAACGAACGGGCTCTACTTCAACTGGGAGAAGCGCTGGGATCCCGGTGCCAACGGCTTGCAGATCAACGTCTGCTGGGAGAACCCGAGCGCGGAGCCGAGCCCGGGTTGGATGGACAACGCGCGCCACCTGGTGGAGGAACAGTGGGGCCGCTTCGCGCGCATCAACTTCAACGAGTGGGACACATGCACGTTCAGCGAGCCCGGCCTGCACATCCGCTTCTGCAGCACCTCGACGAACACCGGATCGTGCAAGTGCGCGAGCAGCACGGTGAGCTGCTCGCCCGAACCGAACGGTACCGGGAAGAGCGGTCAGAACAGCGGCATCCGTATACGGACCACCCACAGCCCCGAGGTGCTGCTTCACGAGATCGGCCACGCGCTCGGCTTCTATCACGAGGAGGAAAGGCCGGATTACCTGGGCGGCGCGACCGGCGCCGGCGACTGCAGAGAGCAAGACTTCGCCAACAACATGCCCCAGTACTACGGCGCATACGACAAAAACTCGATCATGTCGTACTGCGACCCGGACGGCGTCCTGACGCCCAACGACATCGCCGGCGTCCAGCGCCAATACGGACGGCGAATTCCCGGCTCGCTGGTCTCGCCCCGGTCGAATTGCGTGGCGTCGCACTACAACAACGGGGCAGGTGCCAACGAAGGCGTCTTCATCTGGGATTGCGACGAGGCGCTCGACGATCAGGAGTGGAAGCTGCTGCCGATCGTCAGCAACTACCACCGCCTCAAGCTGACTGGCAACAACGGCGACCTGTGCATGGATCCGGCGTCCGCCACGAACGGCAGCAATGTGCGCCTCGAGGCCTGCACCGCCAACAACAGCAACTGGCTGCTCGAGCGGATGTTCATCCGCGGGTTCGGCGGGCTCTGCATGCACCTGGCGAACGGAAGCTCGGCCCCCGACGGGACCCACGTCGACCTGCAGCCCTGCGGCGGCTCGGAGACCAGCCACGAGCAGTGGTCCTTCACCGGTTCGAGCGGCATCTTCGGCCAGATCAAGTTTGGCAGCCTGAGCAGCACCAAGTGTTTGCGCAAGATGACGAACGGCGACCTGGTGATCTGGGCCTGTGGAACCGGCGATCAAACCTTCTACTGGATGAACGGTTTGATCTCGGGGGCCAGCCCGGTCGTCGCCGGTACCAAATGCATCGACGTGAGCAACGTCAACGACGCGCAATACCTGGCGGGCCAGGGGATGCCCGCCCCCGGCAACGGCATTTCGATGTTCACATGCAACAGCGCGCTCAACCAGCAGTGGAACCTGACCGGGCCCGTGCGTACCGGCCAGAACCACGACCTCTGCCTCACCCGCAACGGGCCTGACGACCGCGGCACCTTCCTGACCGTGACCACCTGCAACGGCGGCCTCCCCCAGGAGTGGGACTACTACTTCCGCATCTGAGCGCACATCAGCGCGCGAACAGGCGGCGCCACTGGCTTCGAGGACGCCGTACACGCCGAAACGCGACCAGCCCCTCGGCGACCTCAGAGCTCCAACGTCGCGAACGGCTCCGCGGTCTGCGGCCGGAAGCGGTTGAGCGTGAACCTGGTGCGCTGTCCGGGCTGAACGTCGACGAGGACGTAGTTGTATTCCTCGCGCGGGCTCTCGCCACCGGGACGAACGCGACCGGGGGTCAGCGACGGATCTTCTGGTACTGGCGCTTGAGCAGGCGCACGCCCATGACCGCGCCGACGATCCCGCCACCCAGTATGGCGCCGCTCATGTTGACCTTGCGCCCGGCGCTCACCTCGAGGATCGACGCGATGATGGCGAAGGGCAAGGCGCCGCAGATGTAGCCGACGATGCCCACGCCGATCTTCGCGAAGATGTTGGGGCCGCGAAGGTTGGGAACGCCACCAGCGTCGCGTTCCTTCTGCACCCAGGCCGTCCCCTGCGCATTGAACGCATGACCGCAATCGCAGGCCATTGCGCTGTCCGGGCTGACGACCCGACACCGGGGGCACGTCTGCATGCCGCGAGGATATCCCGACCGGGCGGGCGCGTCTCGTTGGACCTAGAAGTCCGGGCGCGGATCGCAAGGGACGGGCTGGCGTTGCGCGTTGCAGATTGTCGGGCCGCATTCGCTGCACAGGAAGTCGACGAGGCACTCCAGGCGCGCGGGCGTCTCGTCGCACTCACGCGAAGGCCCCGAGAACCAGCAGGGCCAGCCCGGATGACGACGCGGGACGCATCGTTCACGGCGCTTTGTTGAAGACGCTGACCACGATGATGTCCGTCGGCGGCGTCGTCGGCTGGAACAACGTGATCGAGCTCGAGGTCGCGGTGAACTCGGCAGTTCCGCTCAGATCGGCGCCCGCGTCCGGAGGCGGACAGGTCTGAGTGAAGGTCGCCGTCATTCCCGATACGGCGGCCGTCTCGCGCGCTCGGGCCGCGGCTGTCCCCGTAGTCCAGATCTGATCGAGGGTGAACGACGTCGACGTGACGTTCGACAGGACAGACGTCTGGCGGAAGGGTAGGCCGGACCGGAAGTTCATCTCGTCCGCGGCCGAGCCGTAGAAGGTCTCCGAAACGAGGTTGTAGGTTCCACCCGCGAAAGTGCCGCCCGCGGGCGCCGGCGCCGCCGCGGTCGAAAAGGTCGGCGTCACGCACGCGCCGCCGGCCTCGACCACGTTGCAGGTGGTGCCAGAGACCGCCCCGGTCGCGCTGCTGCAGGCGGGACCGCCTCCCATGCCTCCGGCGCCAGTCGCGCCTCCGGCGCCGCCTCCGCCGCCGCTCGACGTGCCTCCGCATCCGTGCACGGCGCTCGCGATCCCCAATAAGACGAGCAGTACCGAACTACGCATCCACCCTCCTGGCGTCGCCATTCGCTGCGATTTTACCTCGATTCGCGAGCCGCCCGCGGGCCGCGACCTCACGGCGGCAGCGCGCAGAACCCGGCCCCGTCGCAGATGAATCGACCGCTGTTGCACGCCGTGCCCGCCGCAAATGGGATGCAGGTCCCGACCGCCCCCGTCATCACACAACTCCGGCACTCGCCGTAGCAGGTGGTTTCGCAGCAGACGCCGTTGGCGCAGGACTTCGTGGCGCACTCGTTTCCGGCCGCGCACGTCTGCCCGACAGCCTTGAACGGCAAACAGGTGTTCGCCGGGCCGCAGTAACCGCCCGAGCAGTACGCGTCGATGTCGCAGCTGGTACGGCATTTCCCGTTGGCTCCGCAGCGGCTGGGCGTGCACGAAACGGCGGGAGGCGAAACGCACTGGCCCGCGCCGTTGCACGTGCTTGGGGGAACCTCCTGGTCGACCACGCAGCTCCCCGGCGCGCAGATCGTGCCCGCAGGTTGCTGCGCGCAATCGAACGACACAACCGGGCCGCCGCCGGCGCCCGTGCCTGCTGCGCCGGTGGTGCCGGCTGCGCCGGTGGTGCCTGCTGCGCCGGTGGTGCCTGCTGCGCCGGTGGTGCCTGCTGCGCCGGTGGTGCCGGCTGCGCCGGTGGTGCCCGTCGTGCCCGCTGTGGCTTTCGTCCCCGCGACGCCACCTCCCCCGGCGACGCCTCGCCCGCCGCCACCTGCGCCGGCCGCAGCGCTGGTGCCGCCCTTGCCGCCCGTACCACCGGACGTAACCTTGTCGCGGCCGCAGGCGGCGAACAGGAACGTCGCCGTTGCCAGCAACGCCACGCGCGAGGTCAGCATTCGTCCCATCACGCACCATGTGCCGGTCGGCCGTGGGCGCGGCTCATCGAAAATCCGAATCGGCGCGCTGAATGTCGCCGTTGAGCAGCGTCGCCCCGAGGGTAGAATCACGCCGCAACGAAGGAGACGATCGTGAGAGAGCACCACAGACGGGCGAGGGCGAAGCACCCGGGGCGGCTGATCCTGGCGGCGTGCGCGACGGTCATCGCCGCGCTGGCGTCGTCCGTCGCCCGCGCCCAGGAGTCGCCGGTGGCCGTCACGGCGCCCGCGCCGGCGCCCGCGCCCAGCAACAAGCTGGCCCTGGTGGTGGGGCTGGGCACCCCGTGGGGCGCGCTCGGCGCCGCCTACCAGCGCGCGCTCGGCGAGTCGTTCGCGATCGAGACGGGCGTGGGTTACGGGCTCACGGGCGCGCAGGTCGCACTGCTGCCGAAGCTTCTCGTCGGATCCGGCAAAGGGCGCTTCTACATGCAGGCCGGCCCTTCGTTGACCATCGCCCCGTCCCACTACGGTGTTTGGGCAGCGGGCGAGATCGGGGGCGAGTTCTCGTTGGGTCGCTGGGTGCTGAGCTTCGGCGCGGGTGCTGGCGTGCTGGTCGACGGGTCGGTCCGGATCTGCTTCTTCGAGTGCAACGTCATGCGGCCGGGGCACTGGCTGCCCGAGACGAGACTGAGTTTCGGGCGGGCCTTCTAGACGCCGCGCCGGTCGGCGTTCGCTATTGCGTCGCGGTGATCTCGACGGATGCGCAGGACCAGGTGATCCCGAACGGCGCCGTGCTCGATCTCGGCGTGACCTATTCCTCGAGCTTCACCGTCGATACCACGTTCGGCGCCGACGGGCTCGCGAGCGACTGATGCTATCGTAGGTGCCGATGGCGTGGTCGCGGAAGGTGTCGATCGGTGTCGCCGCTGGATTCGCGACGGTCGCGGCGGCGGGCCCGGCGAGCGCGCAGGCGCTCGGGCCTGTGCCCGTTCACTCGGTCACGCTCACCGCATCGGAGCCGGGCGTGACGATCGTGATCGAAGAGAAGAGCTACCAGCGGCGGATCATCGAGTGCGGGGAGCGCTGTGCCCTGCAGTTGCCGACGGGCGACTACAAGGTGGTCGTGAGGGATCCGCAAGGCACGTACTGGACGCAGCGGCTGTCGGTCGCCATGCCGATGAGCGCCGTCGTCTCGCCCCCGGATCAAGGCACGCGCCGGCTCGGCATCGGGCTGACCATGGCCGGGGCGCTGGCGATCAGCGCCGGCTACATCACCTTCCTGGTGATCGCGTGGAAGAAGTACGGCGAGTCGGCGGCCGATTGCATCGTGAGCTCGTGCGAGCGAGAGCAGTTCGCGACCTCGACCTACGTCATCGCTGGCGGCAGCCTGGCAGTCGGCGCCGCGCTCGGCGCGACCGGCCTGGTCCTGTGGCGGGGGAGCTCGCACGCCGTCCTGCGCAGCAACGCGCCGGATACGCCGGCGGCGAGCACCGGCGCCGCCCTCAGCCTGACGCCCGCCGCGGGCCACCGCTGGGCGGGCCTCGCGCTGATGGGACGCTTCTGATGCGACGGGCGCGCGGACTTACAAGCTAGTTCGGCGTCTGGCCCGTTTTGCGTGGCTCGGGGTTCGTTCATCTTGCGGGATGGCAAAGCCACGGCGACGTCGAATCGACCTTCGTGTCACGGGCCCGATACGGTGGGGCCGCGTGTGGCAGTTCCTCGCGATCGTTGCCCTCGCCGCGGGCTGTTCTGGTGGCAGCGGTGGTCAGACGAGCAGCGGCGGGGCAAGCGGCGAGGGCGCGGGCGGCACGATGGCGGCGGGCGGGCGCGGCGGTGGTCCATCCGCGGGTAGCGGCGGCGCGACGGGGGGCTCCGGCGGCAGCGCGGGCTCGGGCGGTAGCGGCGGCGCGACGGGCGGCACGGGTGGCGGCACCGCCGGCTTGGGCGGCAGCGCCGGCTCGGGCGGCGGCGGCGCTGGCGGACGCGGCGGCAGCAGCGCAGGCACCGGCGGCACGGGTGGCACCGGCGGCACGGGTGGTAGCAGCCCGATGCTGACGTCGTTCAAGCTGACCGTGATCGGCTCGTCGACGGCTGCGGGCGAAGGCGCCAGCAGCACCGCCAAGAGCTGGGTGGCACTGCTGGCGCGCTCACTCGATGACGCGGTCGTTCCGACGTTCACCAGCAGCAACCTGGCCGTCGGCGGTTACACGACCGTCGAATTGTTGCCGGGCTCGAAAGCCGACGGCAGCATCGACGATGCCATCAGTGGGCGCCCCAACCTGATCCTGGTGTCGCTCGCGGGCAGCAACGATCTGTCGGCGGGAACGTCGCAATCGACATTCCTTTCTCGCCTCACGTCGGTGCGCGACACCGCGCAAGCGGCGGGCGTTCCCGTGTTCTTCGTCAGCACCGCCCCGAAGGATCTCAGCGATTCCGAGCGACGCGAGCTGCGCGATTGGGCGACCGCCATGTCCACCACGTTCGCAACGTGCTGGGTCCCCGAGCGCGCCACCCCCTACGGGCCTTGCTTCATCGACATCTTCGCGCCGCTCGCCAACGCGTCGCTCGGCATTGCGTCGACCTACGGCGCCGGCGACGGCATCCACCTCAACGACGCCGGCCACGCCAGGATCTTCGAGATCGCGGACGCGATCGTGAAGCCCTACGTCTGTTCCCGCGTCGCGTGCCGGTAGCGCGGCACCTTCAGGGATTCGCCGATCCGCAGAGCAATAGCAGTGCAGGGTTGACGGGCTCGCCGCAGACGCCGCCCCGACAGTTGAGGGACAGACAGTCCACTTCGATCTGACAGCTGGCTCCGACGCCCCCCTTCGTGACGCAGGTGCGATTGGAGCCGCACGTCGTACCCATCGCGCATTCGTACGAGCCGGTGCCGCACGGTCCGCCCGCGTTCTTGCGCTCGAGGCAGGTCATCGTCGCAGTTTCGCAGAACGCGGTGGCAGCGCACTCGTAGAATGAAAGGGAGCACGTCGCGCCCACCGGTTTCAAGCGCACGCAGGCGGTGCCGTCGCAGCGCAGGCCGTCGCCCCAGTCGCACACGAACCCTCGGTCCGGCGTCACCGAGGACGACGAGGGTTCGAACCCCACGTCGGTCCCGATCGTGCCCACGCACGGGGTGTCGTTCTCCGCCCCGGCGGTGCGAACCTGGCAGATGGTTCCCTTCCCCGTGGCGTACGTGCAGACGACACTTCCTTCCGACGAGGGCGCGCAGTCGGAATGCGTGGTGCAAGCCTGGCCCGGGGCCTTGTCGGCGTGGTGACCCCACAGGGTCTGGCAGCTGGTAACTGGTGAATCACCTGTCACGCAAAAATCAGCCGTCGCCGCCGCCGCGCGAAGGTCGTTCAAGCAGGCATCGCCGGCCTGCTTCTGAAATCCAGAGGGAGGAGAGACCGTCCCCTGCATCCTGCACAGCGTTCCGTCGGTGGCGAAACCGCCGGCCGCACAGCAGGGGGTGAAGACGTCACAGTACGCGGCGACGAACTCCATGAACGCCATGCGATCGATGGACTGATTCCCACCACCGCCATCACCGCCGCATGAAACCGCCGTCGTCCCGCCTGCCACGAACGCCAGCGCCAGCACGCCCGACCTTTTCACCATGGCCGACCTTATCCCCTTCCGAAGGGAAATGAGACATTGATGGTCAGACCGGAGCCTGTCACGGGCGCGATCCGGCGCGGCTTCAGAAGCGCGCCGTCGCGAACCCGAAGGCGCCGTCGCTCACCGGCAGGACGCCGACGCTCACCCGGGGCGTCGGGGCGTCAGCGACGAAGCGCGAGATGCCGACGATCGAAGCGGTGACCGCCGCCGCCTGGGCGAGCCCGAGAAAGGTGAACATCGGCGCGTGGTGCTGGCCCGCATACGGCATGGCCAACCACGGCCCCACGATCGGGACCATCAGTCGCGGGCGCGCCTTGCAGTCGTCCCCGCACGCGCTCGTCATGCCGTTCGTCCCGCCGCCGAGGTCTCTCAGCACGACGAGCACCGTCACGAGGTAGGTCACGCCCAGCGTCGTGAGGCCGCCGATCATGAGCCCCTTGCGCCGCGGTGCCGGGGTCGGAGGGGCAGCGTCCGTTTCGTGCGTGGGGGGCGAGGGGGCAACCGCCCGCGCGCTCGGCGGCGCTCCCGGAGGTTGACTCCACTCGGCTCGGACTGTGGACGAGGCCAGCGTTGCCACGAGGAAGCCGGTGAGCACGAGCGACGGCGAGCGAGGCATGTGGGTCCTCCGCGATTCAGTTGCGAGAGCAGGAACCGTGCCTGGGATCTATGAGGCCAAGCTGCGGGCGCTTGCCGGACCGGCGCCCTATCGATCGCGACAAGCATGTCATAACCGCATCTCTCACGGGCGGACCAGATCCCGCGGCGTCGGCAACATCAGCGGGGCGCCTTCGAGGCCGAGCTCTTCGGCCCGCGCGTACTCGAGGCCTTCGGGCTGGCGGTGTGGTCCGCGTCCGCCGAACAACTCGGGAAAGGGCGGCGCCGTGCCCGCCATCGCGGCGACCAGATAGGAGGTCCATCTCGTCCAGTCCTTGAGCGGATAGCCGAACTGGACGCCGTTCAGTGCCTGGAGTGCATCACGGAGGCGCGCGTGCGACGCGAGCGATCGCGTCGGGTCATCGGCGGCGAGCATGGTCAGGGCGCCGATCGTCAGCAGGATCGGCGATACGTATTCGAAGTGGTAGGGCTGCCACACACCGCCCGCGCCCAGCTCGATCCCCGGAACCGGTTTGCCGAACTTCTTCTTGCAGCCATCCGGATCGCCGACCCAGCCGGCGAGGAGCTCGGTCGCAACCTCGACACTCCTCGGGAACGGGAGCCGCCGCAACAGACCGTACAGCCACGGTGCTTCCGACGGGAACTTGACCTCGCGCGGCCCCACCAGCAGCGTCACACCGCCACCGCCGAGAAATCGAAGAGCGCGCGCCCGCGCAAGCGGCGGTTCGGCGAGTCGCTCCACGAAGAAGGCGTCCGGATCGCGCCACGCGCGCTCGTACGTATCCGCTGGCGGTCGCCGGAACGTCTCGGCGAATGCCCAGACGCGCGGCCCGTGATCGAGCTGGGCGCGATGGACCACGAGCCCGCCTTCCCATGTCCACCGCGGAACCCACGGCGCGTGCGACACGGTCGTGGTCGCTTCGATGACGCCGCGGCCGTGCATCCACTCGCCCGGCGCCATCGCGGGCGCGCCGTCGAGCGAGATGCGATCGCCGGCCCGCCACGTTTCGACGGCGAGCCGCGGAGGTGTCTCGAAGACGTCCTCGTCCGGCACGATCGCGCCCAGATCGCCCCACGCATGGCTCTCGAGGCGGGCGCCGGGCCGCAGGTGCGCCAGCCAGCGCCGGTCGGTCACGGTGATCGTGTAGCGCGCGATCGGATCGCGATCGACGGCGATGTTGCCGCGCTGGTGGATCGCGAAGTCGAACGACGCGACGTACTTCGAAGCGTCGATCGATCCGTTTTCGAGTGAATCCCAGACGGTGTCCCCGAACGTGTCGAGGAGCGGGCTTCGCGGCATGGGCCGGCCCCTGCCCAGCGGCCTCGGTCCGAGGAAGTGCGTCCTGAGCCGTTCCCCGATCCCGGGCGGGCTGTACTGGACCGTGCCGAGGAGGATGCCGAGCGCGAATTCCTTGCCCAGGTAGAACGGCTCGCAGTCGGCCTGCGACGGCTTGACCAGCAGAGTGATGGTCTCACCGTTGATCCGGACCACTTCGCAGCCGTAGGACATGTTCCTCGGTGCCTCACTCGACAGAGACGAGGCAACGACACGAATGTCGCAGGGCGGTGCGCGCTAACCCGCGCAGGCGGCGAGGAGGCAGGCGAGGCCGACGGTGGGGTCGGGACACATGGCCTGCTTCGAGCAGTCCTCGACCTCGCCGACGGTGGCCGCGCAGGTCGCGGGAACGCTGTCGATGCAGGCTTGCTGGCTCGGGGTCGATCCGACGGTCTGACCGTTGTGACAATCGATCGTCTTTCCGTATCCCCCGTAGAGTGACGCCACCCAGTCGCAGACGGTGCCTTTCTCCGCGGTGGTGAGACCGCTCCAGGCCTTGGTCCTGTCGACCCCGGACGTGCCGGCCGGTGTTCCGCCGCCGTCGCTGTCGCCGCAGGAGGCGCTGCCCAGAACCATCACGAACGCCGCAATCGCAAATCTCATCCTCCAGATGAAGCCACAGCGCCAATCGCCCGACAAGTGCCTAATATTGTCGAACCATGTCGTTCACGCGGCTGGATGCCGTCCAGCACGAGATCCACGCGCACTACGCGGCGCTGCGCGCGATCCGGACGCGCAAGGCGCTGGAGCGCAGCGTGCTGTGGGCGGAGATCGGCGCGGAGGTGATGCGCGTGCTCGAGGGGGTGGAGCGGGGCGATCTCGCGCCGCTGCCGACACCGCCACCGGCGACGGTGGCGGCGCCGCGCGGGCGGCGACTGCGGGCCGTCGCCTGGAACGTCCAGCGCGGGGCGCGGCTGGATGACCTGCGGCGTGCGGTCGTGGCGCCGCCGTTCTCCAGCGCCGACGTGGTCTTGCTCAGCGAGGTCGACGTCGGTCTCGGGCGTTCGGGTAACCGCAACGTCGCGCGCGAGCTGGCCGAGGCTCTCGGCATGAGCTACGCGTTCGGCGTTTCGTACCTCGCGCTCACGGACGACTTCGGCGACGACGCGGGCGGCCTCGAGAACACGCTGGCGCTCTCGGGCGCGGCCATCCTCTCGCGCTTTCCGATCGGACGCGTCGAGAACGTGGACCTCCCCGCGATCCGCGACAAGTTCCATTCCTCGGAGAAGCGCCTCGGCAAGAAGCGCGCCTTGCTGGCGGAGATCACGCTGCCCGACGGGCCGCTCGCGGTGGCGGCCTGCCACCTCGATTCGAACGCCTCGCCCGCGCAGCGCGCGCGCCAGCTGGGCGGCATTCTCGACAGCGTCGAGCGCAGCGGCGTGGCGCGCGCGCTGGTCGGCGGTGACTTCAACACCAGCACCTACGACCTGTCGAGCACGCTGGCGCTGGCGCGGGATCTCCTGCACAAGCTGGTGATCACCGGGTTCCGCGCCACCGTCGATAACTACCTGACGCCGTGGAAACGCTACGAGCAGCCGGTGTTCGATCTGTTGCGGGCGCGCGACTTCACGGTCGAGGGCTTCAACGATCGCGCCAGCGGCACGTACTTCTACGACCTCACGGATCCGTACGTGCTCGACCGCTCGCAGAAGCTGGTCGGCCGCCTGCTCACCCGCCTTCTCGTGCGCCTCCTGCGGCCGTGGAACGGGTGCGTGCCCGCGCGCCTCGACTGGTTCGCCGGCCGCAACGTCACGCCGGTCGCCGCGACCGTGGAGCGCCCCCGCGCCGCCGCCGACGGACGCCCGCTCTCGGATCATTCGGCGGTCATCGTCGACGTCGCGGTCTAGGCGAGCCCGGCGAACCCGCTCTTCTTCGGGTGCTGTCTCACCCACTTGTTGAGCGCGCGGAAAGCCTTCGCGCCACCGCGCAGGAAGATCGCGCCAAAGTGTTCCAGATCGTGGCGCAGACGGCGAAACGCGGCCATGGGGTCCTGGGAGAATCCGGGGTACTGGCCCTCCACCGTGATTCCTTCGAGCGCGCGAACGCCGCGAACGAGATCCTCGTGCGACAGCGACTCCTCGCCGAAGTGATAGCGAACCATTCCCGGAGCGGACCGGACCTGCAGCTCGAGCCTCCGGTCGCCCCGGAAAAACTCGCCGTTCGCGAACGGGCCAGCGCTGTCCACGCCCTCCGCCTGGATGAACTCGAAGCCCGCTGGTCCGAGCACCTCGGCCAGCTCCGCTGCGCCCCGTTCGAGCAGTTCCGCTGGTCCCTTCAGATTGTCGCTCACGGCGCAGAACAATAGCGTGCCGTCACCGGCCGCGCCGATCGCGTACCATTGTTCCGCGCGTGGCACCGGGGAGCTGCAATGGAACAGAGCGACGAAAACGATTTTGCGGCTGCGGTCCGTCTGGCGTTTCACAAGCGGCACAAGGCGCTGTCACGACGTGGAGCGACCGTCGAGTGCACGCCCGTCAAGGAGATCGTTGATGGGCACGAGTCCGACGTGGGCCGCACCGACGTGCGCATCGCGTATCGGGTTCAGGGCGCGAGGATTTCACTCAGGCTGACCGCGTGGGGCGATCGGTGGGTCTGGGTCGACGCCCGCCGTTCCTCCAAGCTGGGCTGGGCCTGGGAGTCCACGAGCAAGGGCCGTTTCTTTGCGCCGGACGAGGCGCGCGATCTGGTCGCGCGCGTGGAGGAGACGCTGAGCGCCTGTCACTTGCCTGTCGGCGATGTGCCGCGCGCGATCTCGGCGATCTGGTCGGAATGCCTCGCCGTCGAGATACCGGTCGTCTAGGCCAACCGACGGGTCAGGGTTTCGCTTGGCGTCGTGGCGGCCGAGTCGGACGAAAACGAGCCTGAGGGTTGTTCGGGGCGAACTGTCGCCAGAACCATGCCGCCATCGCCGCGATTCCCGGCATGCGGGGCTTGTTGTACCAGCGGTCGAGGCCCAGCATCTTGGCCACACGGAACTTGCTGCCATTGCACCGTGACAGTGCCTCTTCGATGCGTTTACGTTCTTCGTCGTCAACTGTCACGCGTCGAATGTCGCACCCGCGCGGCGGCAAGGGAAGTTTGCCTGCCGCGCGTAAACGACAATTGTTGTTGCTCAGGGAACGATGAAGCAGCCGAGGTGGGCGTTCAGGTTGCGCGGAATCGTGGTCCCTGTAGCTCGGAAGGTGAAGTAGTAAAGCTCGTACCGGCCGGCGAGGACGCGCGTCTGGTAGGTGCCGCTGGCGGAGACGGCGGGGGTGAGCTGGGCGCCGCTGTCCGCGATGTTCGACACGCCGTCCGAAAGGGCGATGAACGCGAGATCGCCCGGCACGCCGGGGTTCACGACGCCGTTGGTGGTGATCGCGCCCGAGACGGTTGTGGCGCGGATGTCGACATCCAGGGCGAAGGGGGACGCACCGACGACGATCCCGCTGCGAATCTTGGTCAGGACGTTGTTCGGGACCTCGAGCCCGATGTCGCCCTGTCGCGTGTAGTAAAGGTCGTAGGTCCCGGGCACCACCGGCGTCGAGAACGCGCCGCCCTGCGGACGGGTGGCGAGCTGGACCTTGTCGCCCGCCGCGCTTTGCAGGGTGAGGACGAAGGCGCTCTGCGCGGTCGTGGTGATGGGCGTGCCGTTGATGGTCGCTGTACCCGAGACGGTCGTGGCAGGAATGTCGATGTTCAGCACGAGGGGCGATGTGCCCACGACGATCGCGCTCTGGATCCGGGCTGCGGCATTCCGCGGGACGGTACTGTTGAGGCCCGCGTTGGCGTTGCCGTAGTAGAGGTCGTAAGTGCCGGGGATGGCGCGCGCGGAATAGGTGCCGGCGGTGGCGATGGGCAACGGCACGGTGTCGCCGGCGGCGTTGCGGAGATTGAGGTAGGTGATTCCGGTGAACAGCGCGCTGGATACCGCGCCGTTGACGGTCACGGCGCCGGAGATGGTGGCGGAAGGAACGTCGACGCTGAGCGAGAGCGCCGAGGTGCCGACGACGATCCCGCTCTTGATCTTCGCGGCGGTGTTGCCCGGAAGGTCCGAGCCGTTGCACGTCCAGTAGAGGTCGTAGGTTCCGGGGACGACGCGCGCCGAGTAGGCGCCGGTGCTGGACGCGTACGTGAGGAGCTCCGCGCGGTCGCCCGCGGCGTTCTTGAGGGCCAGGAACCATTGCCCCTTGGCGGCGCCGGTGACCGCGGCGCCGTTGATCGTGATGGCGGCCGAGACGGTCTGCACAGGAACGTCGATGTTCAGCGAGAGGGGAGAGGTGCCGACGACGATTCCACTTTGAATCTTGGCAGCTGTGTTCGTCGGGAGCAAAGAGCCGCTGACCGTATTGGTGTAATAGAGGTCGTAGGTGCCCGGAACGACGAGCGTGGAGTAGCTGCCCGTTGGCGCCGTGTTCGCGAGAATCGCGGAATCGCCCGCGGCGTTGACCAGGCTGACGGTGCCCTCGCCCCCATTCGTATTGGTGATCGCGCCGCCGTTGACCGTGACGGTGCCCGAAACCTTGGTGGTGGGGATGTCGACGTCCAGGTGGAGAGGCGAGGCGCCCACGACGACCCCGCTTCGAAGCTTGGCGCGCGCGTTGTTAGGCACGGCGGTCCCGGCGGCGGAAAAACCGAAATACAGGTCGTAGGTGCCGGGGATGACGAGCGCACTGTAGGTGCCGCTCGCGTTCGCTGTGCTGCCGAGCAGCGCGGTGTCTGTGGCGTTGCGAAGAAAGATGCTGCCTTCGCCTTTTGTCGTCGGATCGGTCGCTGCGACGCCATTGATCGTGACGGCGCCCGTGACGGTGGTGGCGCGCACGTCGACGTCCTTGCCCAGGCATTGGGTGCCGACGCCCCCGCCGCCGGTCACGCCGGCGGTACCCGTCGTGCCGCCGGCGCCGGCGCTGCCCGTCGTGCCGCCGGCGCCGGCGCTACTCGTCGTGCCGCCGATGCCCGCGTTCCCCGTCGCTGTCCCGTTGCCTGCGCTGCCCGTCGTGCCTCCGATACCGTCTCCGCCGGTGCCGCCGATCGCCGCGCCTCCGGTTCCGCCAGGCGAGCCGGTCGCGCCGGCGGTACCCGTCGTGCCGCCTGCGTCCGCGCTGTCATGCGGCTTCGACGAACATCCCACCGTCGAGACTACAATCGCGACGGCTGCGAAGAAGAGGAAACGCGACATCGAGATCGGCCAACGATTCCCGGTCGCGCGACAACAGATCCCCGTTTCGACGATTCAGGGACAGATCCTGCCAACGACGTCGTCCACGGCGTCCCGCGCGGAGTCGCCAGTCCGGAGATCGCCGAATCGGCGCGGGGATGTTCCGCACGCGACGACACGACTGTCATTGAGGTCCACCAGACAGGCGATGCCGGTCTGGGCGGCGTCGTATCGGCTGGTGGTTGAAGTGGATGATGCATTACTGGCCGCGGCGGGTTCGTACGCGTCCACGAAGAGAAGGGCGAGGGCGAAGTCCGCGCCCAGGGCCGCGCGCCACGTCGTCAGGCTTTGTTCAAATCGCCAGTCGCCCACTGACTGGTGCGGCGACGACCTGGTGCCGGCGATCTGGCCCGCGATCTCCTGCAGCGTCGCCGACGTCCAGTGGCGAAAGTCGTCGGCGGCCACGTCCGTGTGCGCGACGTCGGGTGCGACGAAAGTCCGACCACCCGTGCGCTTCACGCGCGCCGCGACGGCCGCGTCCACGTTCCGAGCGGCGTCGAACATCCAGTCCTCCCGCTTCTTCAACCCTCCGTTCGCGTCGAACTCGAACACCGATACCACCGCGGGCCCAGCCGCGATCCGCCCACACTCCTTCGGCGCCCCCGGCGCCCGGAGGGCAAACCCAGGCCCGCACCCCCAGCCCGCCCCCGCGAGCATCAGCGCGAACACGCGGTGCAGGCGGCGCAGATCGGACACGCCGCGATCACATCACCTCCACGTCCACATCGCAATCGCTTGACGACCGATCAGATAGAGAGGAGTTCGGAACGATCGGTGCGTACGGGTTATCGCAACCGATTGCCCTCTCCCCGCGAAGCGGGGAGAGGGTGAGGGTGAGGGGCCTGCGCGTTCATTCCGGAATCCGCGTAACGATCGCGACGCCGAGACCCCTCACCCGCCGAGCCTTCGGCTCGTCGGCCTCTCCCCGCTTCGCGGGGCGAGGCGCAGATTCAGAGCGCCTGGACCGATTCGTAGCGATCCCTCGAGCGCTAAGCGCCCGCGAGCTTTGCTTCCAGCTCGGCCCAGCGGGCGTAGAGGCGGTCGACCTCGGCCTGGCGCTCCTCGACGGCGGCGAGCAGCGCCACCAGCTTCGCGTGGTCGCTGGCGTGTGCCGGGTCTTCGGCGGCGGCGCGGGCGTCGCGCAGCGCGGACTCGGCTGCCGCGAGCGTCGCTTCGATGGCGTCGTACTCGCGCTGCTCGATGTAGCCGAGCTTCTTGCGGCCGGCCGGTGCGGAGGATGGCGTCTCGTTCGACGCGGGTGCTGATGTCGCGGCGGCCGTCTTCTCCGCCGCCGTGGTCTCCGCGCGCCAGGCCTCCCACTGGCCGAGGCTGGCGAACGGGACCACGCCGCTCGGCGCGCCGGGGCGGGTGTCGAACGCGAGGATCGTCGTCGCGACCTGGTCCAGGAAGTAGCGATCGTGCGTCACCAGCAGCACGGCGCCGTCGAAGCCGGTCAGCGATTCCTCCAGCACGGCGAGCGTCGGCAGGTCCAGGTCATTGGTCGGCTCGTCGAGGACCAGCAACTGCGCCTCGCGCAACATCAGCTGGGCGAGCAGCAGGCGGCTCTGCTCGCCGCCCGACAGCTTGCCGACCTGCATCTGCATCTGTTCGGGCTGGAACAGGAAGCGCTCCAGGTATCCGCGCACGTGGACGCGCGCGCCCCGAAAGCTGACGTGGTCGCCGTCGGGGCACAGCGTGTCGGCGAGCGTGCGCACCGGGTCCAGCGCTTCCCGGGTCTGCTGGAAGTACGCCACCTGCAATCCGTCGGCGCGCACCACGCTGCCGCTGGTCGGCGCTTCCTCGCCGAGCAACACGCGGATCAGCGTCGATTTCCCGCAGCCGTTGGGGCCGAGCAGGCCGACGCGCACGCCCGGACCCAGGCGCAGGTCGATGCCCTCGAAGATCGAGCGGCCGTCGTAGCTCTTCCCGATCGCGCGCGCCTCGATCAGGCGGCGCGGCCGCGCCTCGGCGGCGGCGAAGTCCAGCGCCGCGGTCCGCGTCTGGTTGCGGCGCGCGAGCTCCGCGACCTCGTCGCCCAGCGTCCCGGCGCGATCGATGCGCGCCTGCTGCTTGGTCGTGCGCGCCGCCGGGCCGCGCCGCAGCCACTCGGTCTCGCGGCGCAGGGTGTTGCGCAGGACCACCTCGCGCCGCTCCTGCGCGTGCATCGTCTCCGCCTTCACGCGCACGTAGGCGGCGTAGTCGCCCGCGACGCTGAGCAGCCCGCCGGGGTTGCGGCGGTCCAGCTCCAGGATGCGCGTCGTGACCCGCTGCAGGAACAGGCGGTCGTGCGTCACCGTGATGGTGGCGAACGCGGCCCCACGGCGTGAAAGCAGCGCCTCGAGCCACTCGATGCCCTCGACGTCCAGGTGGTTGGTCGGCTCGTCGAGCAGCAGCAGGTCGGGCTGGCGGGCGAGGGCGCGGCCGATGGCGACGCGCTTCTTCCAGCCGCCCGACAGCGACGCCACCGGCGTATCCGGCCCTATACCGCCGGCGTCGAGCGCCAGCGTCGCGAACACCTGGCGTTCCTGCTCGTGCGCGTCGGCGCCGTCGTGCGCATCGCCGAGTCCCTCGAGGATGGCGTCGCGCACCGTCGCACCCGCGGCGAAGTGCGGCGTCTGTTCCAGCAGCGCCACGCGCAGGCCGCGCCGTCGCGCGATCGCGCCGCCGTCCGCCGACGCGGCCTCGGCCAGGATGCGCAGCAGCGTCGACTTGCCCGCGCCGTTCGGCCCGATCAGGCCGATGCGCTCCTTCTCGTCGACCGTGAAGCTGACGCCCTCGAACAGCGGCCGCGCGCCGAACGACGCCGTCAGCTGCTGCGCATCGAGGAGGATCGCCATCGCGCGCTCAGGCCTGCTCTTGCTCGGCCGATACGAACACGCCGCCCTCGAAACGCATGCGGAACAGCGCGCCGTTTTCCAGCGGCGGCGGGATCACGCCGATCGTCGCGTGAATGAACGAGCGAATGGTGCCGCCGTGGGAGATCACCAGGATCGCGTCGGAGTCCGACAGCGCGCCGCCAGCGGTCGCGATCTCGGTCATGGCGGTGGTGATTCGTTCGACCACCTCGGCCTGCGCTTCGGCGCCGGGCGGGACCGCCCGGCGATCGGCCATGTACCGCTCCCACACGCCCGGGAAGCGCTCGGCGCATTCGACGCGCGTCAGACCTTCGAACGCGCCGTATCCGCGCTCGCGCAGGCGCGGATCGGAGGTCGGCGCGGGCACGCCCAGCCGCGCGGCGATGATCTGCGCGG
>Ga0068865_100000752_pt1 | contig 18178 bp, 28 predicted proteins | sample KBSMisM12_FD_75293 | JGI IMG/M metagenome (GOLD analysis project Ga0068865, IMG submission 75293) | Miscanthus rhizosphere microbial communities from Kellogg Biological Station, Michigan, USA - KBS Miscanthus M1-2 | ecosystem: Host-associated > Plants > Roots > Rhizosphere > Soil ...
ACTAGCCGACCGAGTTGTTGTTAAGCTCCTCTCGGCCGAGCAGAAGCTGAAGTCCGGCATTGTGATTCCGGATACCGCCAAGGAAAAACCCCAAGAAGGCGAAGTTGTCGCTGTTGGTCCAGGTCGGATCGATAAAGATGGCGAGCGTGTTGCCATGGAGCTCAAAAAAGGCGACCGCGTCTTGTTCGAAAACTGGGGCGGCAAGGACTACAAATCCGAAGGCGTCGAATACAAAATTTTACGAGAAGACGAAATTCTCGGCATTGTTGGTAAATAAGGAGTCAATATGGCAAAACAGATTAAATTTTCCCAAGAAGCTCGCGATAAGATTAAAGCCGGCGTCAACATCCTGGCTGACACCGTTAAGGTTACCCTCGGCCCCAAGGGTCGTAACGTTTTATTAGACAAAGGTTTCGGTGGTCCAACCATTACTAACGACGGCGTCACCATTGCCAAAGAGATTGATCTCGAAGACAAGTTCGAGAATATGGGCGCCCAGCTCGTTAAAGAAGTCGCATCCAGAACCAATGACGCTGTTGGTGACGGTACCACCACCGCCACTCTCTTGGCCCAAGCGATGATTAACGAAGGTCTCAAAAACGTCGCCGCTGGTTCCAGCTCGATGTCGATTCGTCACGGTATCGAAAAAGCCACCGAAGCCGTTGTCGATCACCTCAAGAAGAACGCCAAAAAGATTACCACCAAAGGCGAGATCGCCCAAGTCGCTTCTATTTCCGCTAACGATGCCGAGATCGGCGCCTTAATTGCTGAAGTCTTCGACAAAGTCGGCAACACCGGCGTTATTACCGTCGAACAGTCCCAAACGCTGGGAACCGACTACGAGCTGACCGAAGGCATGCAGTTTGATCAGGGTTACGTCTCGGCCTACATGGTTACCGACTCGACTCGGATGGAAGCCAAAATCGAGAATCCATACATCTTAATTACCGATAAAAAAATCTCCTCGATTCAAGAGATCTTGCCGCTGTTGGAGCAGCTAGCTCAAACCGGTAAAAAAGACTTAGTCATTATCGCCGAAGACCTCGAGGGCGAAGCCTTAACCACCATCGTATTGAACAAGCTCCGTGGTGTCTTAAATATCCTGGCCGTGAAAGCCCCCGGCTTTGGTGATCGCCGCAAAGAAATGTTGCAGGATATTGCGACGCTGACCGGCGGCCAAGTCATTAGCGAAGAAACCGGTGTTAAGTTGGATACCGCTACCATCGATATGTTGGGCTCTGCCCGTCGTGTAGTGGCCGACAAGGACAAAACGACGCTGGTGGACGGTAAGGGTAAGGAAAAAGAAATCAAAGCGCGTGTCGAGCAAATTAAGACCCAAATCGCTAAAGCGACGAGCGACTACGATAAAGAAAAACTTCAGGAGCGCCTCGGCAAACTCTCTGGTGGTGTCGCCGTCATTAAAGTCGGCGCCGCTTCCGAAGTAGAACAAAAAGAAAAGCAGCACCGCGTCGAAGACGCTAAAGAAGCCACTCGAGCGGCGATTGAAGAAGGCGTGGTGGCCGGTGGCGGTACCGCGCTGATTCAAGCCTTAGCGGCCCTGGATAAGCTCAATTTGTCTGGCGACGAAAAGATCGGCCAAGACATTGTCCGCAACGCCCTAGTCGCTCCAGCCTGGCAGATCGCCCATAACGCTGGCGTCGAAGGTGCGGTGGTGGTTGCTCATATCAAAGAAGCCAAAAAGGGTATCGGTTACGACGCTAAAACCGGCAAAATGGTATCTATGATCGAAGCCGGTATTATTGACCCGCTCAAAGTGACCCGCTCGGCCCTGCAGAACGCTAGCTCTGTCGCCGCCATGGTCTTAACCACCGAAGCTGCGGTTACCGACCTCCCTGCCAAAGATTCCGGTCCCCAAATGCCTGATATGTCTGGCATGGGCGGAATGGGTATGTAAGAAGGAAAAATGACTAATTCGGGAGGTAAAGAGCGCGGGTAATTCCCGCGCTTTTGTAGATGCTCAAACCAATTACCCAAAAGAAGTCTGAGGAGTTACTCGTAGCAGAGAAATTTCTGCCGCATTTTAACCATACCCATGAAGTGAGTTATCGGATTGACTATGTTCATCTCTTAGAAAGAGGAGAGAGCGATACGCCGGACATTAGTCTGGTTAACCTAAGAGTTCCAAATGATAGTATTCCCGTGGAGATTAAGAAGGCTGGAGATTTAAGCTCTGCCGAAGCCTACGAAAGCAGATTTGGTGAGTTCTTGAGTCGTTTATCAGCAGAAACTAAAGGGGTTCTAAACAAGTATAGTGTGTCGTTGTCTATCTCGCTTAATGGGAGAACTCTTTTGAAAAAGAATACTTGGGATAACGATTTGTCGTTGTTAAGCAAGCACTTGGAGGGCTTTGTGCTCGATTCCCCAGTAACTAATAGACGAATGTTTGCCAATAGCGAATTTCAAGTTATTACTGAAGTATCGATTGAGCCTTCTGTTGTTCCTACCGTAGGCCTAGGCGGCTCTTCGCCCGCCGGACACCTTGACCCGCTAGAAAAGGTTCGGAAAATTGTTGAGTCAAATACTAACTATGCCGAACCAAAGACTATACTTGTGTTGCACATATTTCCCTCAGTTAATCAATACTACACTAGGGAGATAGATAATTACTTACTTGAAAGCAATCACGGTTATGCTGAGGTATGGTTGTTAGAGATGGTTTTGGGCGGTCAGGCTATACTATTTAGAGCCGAATGAAATCCCTCAAATTCCGCTCTAATTTAGTGCCGATGGTTTTGAGTGGCGAGAAAACTGCCACTCGGCGATTGTTTGACGACAAAGATTTGAAAGAGGGCGACGCCGTTGATTTGTTGGAGTTCGTAACCAATCGCCACTTTGGCTCAGCTACAATTACGGAGATTATCGCGAAACCACTTGCTGAACTCACGGAAGCTGATAAGGCTGGCCACGAAACCTTTGCCAGTGATGAAGAGATGTACCGAACGTATTCGACCTATTACAAAACTGAAGTTACACCAGAAACGCTCGTCAAAATTATTCGTTTTACTTTACAGAAATAAAAATCCCGCCGATTGGCGGGGGTAATTGCTAAGGTCCTGTGGCGGCCCAGTAGCCAATTAAGCCGATACATCTGCTGGCGTCGAAATCGGCGCCATTGAAGCCCAATTCTGCAACGTAGGTTCCCGGAACCAAAACAACCCCTGGCGTAAAAGTCGAAGAGTTGGCCAGTAGTACTTTCCTGTAGGTTCCATCGCCTCCTTTCTTCCAAAGCTGCAGGCTCGTATCCTGACTGATCCATTGAGTCAGTATGGCATATCTACCCATATTGGAAGTGATAGGAAACTTGTAACCATACTTATCCGTCGTGCTTCCAAATGCCCGAAAAGTGACGTAGTCAGATGGATCGACTTGGTAGTACCAAAGCTCTGATAGCGGTGGGAAGTAGCCGGAGCCGCCGGTTTGGAAAGTTGGGCGAGCCAAGGCCGGGCGAGCAAAGAGGGTGCCAATGGCAAAAGCCATCATCAGGCCAGCGACAACGAGAGCGATCAAAGATTTTCTGTTCATGAGTACCTCTAAGAGATGTGCGAAACAAGCCAAGTCTATCTTAATTTATACGCAAAATCAATCGACCTAGGGCCCAAGGGTTGCTCTGAGAACCAAGGCCTGGTATCATAACCAAAGTTCGGGGTGCTAGCTTAAACAATAATGGTTTGACGGATGATTCTTCCGAGGAGCTGTGAACGGCATGCAGAACACAGTCTTTAAAGAGTAGCCATTGATCTTAACCGAGGAAAAGCGTCAGGCTTCCAACCTGGAGAAAGGGGTTCGATTCCCTTCCGCCCCACCACCCTTCCCGTCTGAAATACGGCGGGGTATTTTTTTACTAACAACCCACCTATAAATCGACTCACTAACCCGGCTTCCATATATCATTTTTGATATATGGAAGCCGAAACAGGCAAGTGAGTCGTTGATTTACTCGAGCCTTTTGGCAAAAATCCAGATTATGTACCTTAAGTATTTTGTTGGTGGAGTGAATGGTGTCGGTAAGACGACGCTACTGAAAGCGATTGCCGAGGCTCGGCCGGAATTCTTAGTTCTTAGGTTATCTGAGCATTTAATGAAGTGGCTGGGTATTCCTGGCGATTACGACGCTCTGCGGGCTTTGTCCCAAGAGTACAAACGCGAGCAGGTGCCTCTTTGTTTGGAGCGGCTTCTGGAAGATAACCAAGATCGAAGCATCTTGGTGGATACTCACTATCTTAATACCATTAACGGAGAAATCACCGTGGTGACGGATGAGTGGCTATCTCGGTTTGACGCCTTGGTTATGATTACCGCCCCAACGGTAGATGTTATCCGGCGAATCGACAACGATCCCGCTCGGGATCGGGCGCTCTTCAAGCCTGACGAAACCGACAAATATGCTTTTATCGAGCATTATCAGGCTCTGACCAAGCAAGAGTTTGACCGACAGGCCAGGGATTGCGATGTTCCGTCGTTGGTGATTCACCATCGTCATCACAACACTGCGATGGCCGTTACTGATTTCCTCCACTTCCATGAACGTGTTCTGGTCGGAGCCCAAAAAGCTCACTCTCCCGCCTAACGGCGGGATTTTCATACCCATAGATTGTGGTAGTATCATCGAATCGAGAGGTGAGAGATTGATCAAGACAAGTGATTTGCTGTTCCTTTATTACCATCCCAAGAGCGGCTTTGTTCTAACGAAAGAGCCGATCCACCCTGACTCCTGGAATATAGAAGTTCTACCTGAAGACGGTCGATACCGGCACGATTTGCTCGGGGAGAAGGGTAACCGCGTTATTACCCTGATCAACCTTATCGGCGAGCACCACGAGTGGCCGACGGAGAAGAGCGATTGGTTAGTCGGGTTGTACGACCAAACAGACCCGAGCCACGTCAAGAACATCTTTGTTCATTCCCAAGAAGTAGCCCGTCATTTCCACCCCGCCTAACGGCGGGATTTTTAATAAAAAGCCCCTTGCGGGGCGGTCAGATTTCCTTGAGGTGCTCTTTGATGATCTCGGGCAGGCGCTCGAAGTAGTCGATTAGGGCGACCCGAGCGGGTTCGTCGAGCGGTTCTAGTATGACATCCATGTCGTTGTCGTTATTGTCGCCGGTCCCGATTAGGTAGAACGCTAGGAAGGCCTGGTGACACTCCCTTATCGCCCTGTCTAAGGCGGCTTGATTCTTTCTTCTCAGGCCAGGGTGTCGTTTTCTTATGGCAGCTCGTGTGATTGTTCCTAAGGTGCTCACGATAAGCTGTATTCTAGTCTAAAAACGCTTAACAATCAACCCTTTATCATGTATATTGTGTGCCATACCACTGAGGAGGTGGCGTAATGTTTCGATTCCTTAAAAATATTTTTCCAGACCAAGCTAAGTCGTTAAAGGAGTTTCTTGAGCTTTGTCAGCAAGGCCAATGTAGCGAAGTCAAGATCGGACCGCACATCTGTGGCTCTGTGCCTCTCACAATAATTCAGTTAGGCCGCTTACCTGGAACGTACCGCTGTGTATTGCATTACGCCGCTGTTAGCTCGACAGGAAGAGGTGTTGTTTTTACCGAGAAGCTGTACAAGATTTACAGTAGGCAGTGGGATTTGGCGACGGCCGGCCGACTACGGGAAGAGCTCGTCAAACTGTTCCTGCTTTGCGAGCAGCGGCAAAAGGAGCTGCAAGCAACCTACGGCAACACCAAGATAAACCTTTTGTTTGATGGTAAGCCGATGAGCGAAAGCCGACACCAAGACATTCACGCTACCGCTGAAAGACTTGGTGTCACGTTCGATCCGGAATTCTCTGCCCTTCCCGCCTAACGGCGGGATTTTAATTAAAGCTCAAGCGTTGAACAGTTGGTCTGAAAGCGTTAAACTACCCTTAGCAACTTAACAAGTGAAAAAATATGTTCAAAATTACGATCCCCTTGCCTTTTAACAGCATAGGCCCGGCCCGTTTGGCGGTAGAGCAAATGTTCCCAATCCCTGAAGAAGAGACGGAGGCCTACTATGGCATCTCGATAGTTGGCGGTGGCTATAAGCTACAGGAGGTAGTAACGCGGGACTTTGTTATCCACTCTCCGCTTTTACCCCCAAAGCCACAAGAAGACGCCGATTATCCTGATGGTCGGAAAAGTCGGGTCTATAGCTTCGATATCCTGCCTAGCGGCTTTCCTCGAGTTGAGATTGTCGAAACGTCGAGACTAGTCATTAAAAGTAGGACAGAAAGAGAAATCGAAGCGTTTACCAATCTGACCCTTAATCTAGGTGAGGATATCGGGCTTCGTGCACCCGATTTGTCTTCCGGCTGCGTCTTCATCATGGGTGGTCTCACTTTTCAAAACATGGCGGACATCGAGTACTTGAGCTCGTCGCTTCAATTTGGGGCTGTGCTCCTCCGTCAACTTGAAACTTTGTTTCTGCCTAACCCTGTTGCAAGTGGTGTTTCTCTTAGCTTTGATCCTGAGCAGAAAAACTTGCTTGGAGAGCCATTTGAGTGGCAGGGTATGAAGTTGGAGAAGACTGATCCAGTCTCTTTGTCTCGATTAGCATCGGTCCTCTGGTTGTTGGCTACTCCTGAGGTCAGTCGCTTGGTGAGTACTTTTGTTGCCCAGGGTGACGACGTTGTTGAACGATTTCGCCAACTGGTGCGCTACCTGCTCAATCATTCTGGCCCGGCATCGCTTGACGTCAATCTCTGCCTTGAGCAGCTCAATTCCCTTCCCGCCTAACGGCGGGATTTTAATTATAAAAAACTCCGCCGGGGTGGCGGAGGAAGGAACTAACAGCGGGCTAACGGTTACTTGGGTTCGAGTCGGATGAAAGTCCGGTCAAAACGAGTGTAAGTGTCGTCGGTGCGCCGCCAGTTGTGTAGGTCTTGGCCGTAGAAAGCGACGATCCGTTGGCCAGTTTCGGGCAGGAAAGCCAACTCGTCGTAACGATCCGGCTCCAGCTCTTGAGCTTTTTGATGGAGCTCGGCAAGCTTGAGCACGTACGACGAGCCGTCAATTAGCCAGATTGGTTCGTCGGCAAAGGCCTGATGCAGGCAGTTGATCGAGTGTTCCAGCTGATTAACCGGTAGTCGATACAGCCAACGATTGCCTTTGGGCTGCTTGAGCTGAACCTGTCCGAGCAGAATCCCGTTCTTGGAGGGCGAGAAGCCGATCGACAGAACATGTTTTCCTTCAAGACAGACCAAGAAAGCCATCGTTCCGTCGATGTAGGTCATCCGATGGCGATCATCGTTCGAGAGCGCCCCATAGCCAAACTCATTGGTGCTGCGGGTGTAGTCAAGGCAGACTTCGCTGCCTGGCAACTGAAAGTCGAATTGCCGAAGCGAGTCGTAGAGGCCAACGAGTTTGTTATAACCGATGCGTTTACAGCTCCACTTCCACCAAGAGTTTTGAATCTTGGAGATGGAGCCATACACCGGCCAAGCTTCAAGCGCGTTAAGAGCGTGGCCCCCAGCGCAAGCATTGTGCTGCAGCCGGACTAACTCCTCGAGTGTAAACTCGGTGAAATATTTGGCCGGGAGACGATACCACATTTTATCCCACTGCTTGAGTAAGCCGTCCATTGATAGGAAGTCTAGCTCAAGCTCTTCCTGGTGCGGCTGAAGTTTGCTGGCAATCTCGTCGATCGAGGGGGTTTCGGAGATGTCCCAGCCAGGTTCCTGGGGGTGGGGTTTGGTTTGGCCTGGGTAGAGCTGATGAGTAAGACGAGCCAGCGGAAAACCGTTGGGCAGTTTTTCGTCAACGACGTCTTCGTACTGTCGGCCGTAAGTTTTTCGCGGCTGTAGTAAGAATGCACGGGCAATTGGGTCTGATCCAAGTGTTAGCACTGTTAAGGTTCCTTGCGGCGCGACTGTAAAAGCCAAGCTGCCCAGCGATTGTAGTTAAATTACGGGAGAAAATCAAGAGAAAAGGCTAATAAAAACTCCGCCGAGGTGGCGGAGAGGGTTAGAGCTGATTTTTTCGGGCCTTATTTTTGGGAAGCGGATAATAGATCTTCGATAGCCCGAGAGCGATGAGGGTCCCATTCGTCGCTTCTCCTATATTTGAGCATTTCATCGGCTAAATGTCCTAGTAGTTGTTCGGCAAGCCAATCGTCGTCAGGAATCCTTGCCCTTCGATCCCCGGCCAAGCAGATCGTTACTTTCTCGTCTGGGACATCAAACTCGGGCAAGTTCAGCCCTCCTTTGTGGCCTTGGCACCAATCAACGGCTGCTTGCAGCGCCAGCTCTTTGCTCTTCTGGCTAGCGTTGAGCGAGCCGATTAACTTTGTCTTGCCGCCGTCCGGCCATTCCATCTCGCAAATATGGTGTTCAAAACAGTGGTGCTCCTTACCGGTAGTGTAGGCGAGGAGGAAATGGGCTTTAACAACGATCGGGTAGTTAGCCTGGTTATCGCAGTTAATGACCAAGCGGACAATGGCCGCTGGCGCCAGCATTTGAAAGAGGGCATCGATCATAATTTTTCCGGGTTGAACTGTGGTACTCATGTGCATCTCCTTGAGGCGATCTCCTCAAAAGCTAGAGTTATTGTAGCAGAAAACCGAGAAAAGTCAGCAATCACTCTCCCGCCTAACGGCGGGTTTTTTATTGCTTGACCATTGAATCTGTCGGCCAAAATTGCTACACTTTTGCCAGTTTGTTCCAGGAGAAGATATGGTTAATTTTGTAAGGCATTCAATAGGTCGGATTGATCGGCAAAAAGTCTTTTGGTCCTTCCTCATACTAGTACTGGCGGGTGTTGCAATCTTTGGTGCCACTATGTGCGAAGCCTCAAATATACAGGCCACACAAGATCAGCGGTCCTTTGCCTCCCTGGAGGCTAAGGATATGACGCTCAAAGTGTGGAAAGTTCTGAGCTGCCAGCTTGTGCCGGGATCGTCCAAAATCAGTAGCGAAGACTTGAAGTTGGTAGTTGAATCAGTCGCTGACCCCTCTGTTCGTAAGAGTCTTCTGGTCGACTCCCACCACACTTTTAACCTCGATTACAGTATGCTGGTGGCAGGTGATCGGCTCACTTTTACCTTCAATTCCAAGGGTTACGAGCAGTCGACCCACGCGTATCCACCAACTGATGTTGCTGGTTACCTCAAGCCCCAACGACAGCCTTAACTCCCATCGACCCCTTCCCGCCTGAAATAGGGCGGGATTTTTATACTTCCTTGCTTTTGAAGAGGAAGTAGAAGGTAGCCGGGGGTATCTTCATTACCTCTTGAAGAGGGTGTTGGCTTGGAGTAATCTCAACCTACATTTGTCCTTTAGGAGGTTCGTATGCTGACAGCCATCGCTAGTAGTATTATTGGCATCCTCTTGTTTCTCTTTGGTCTTCATAACTGGCGACTGATTAAGAAGGGAGGCTTGCTGGCCAACTGGGTCGAGGCATTTATTGTTTGCTGTGTTGGGGTGGTTATCTTTGGTCGCGGTATGATTGCTCTTCTGGATGGTAGCCATCCGTCAAAAACAGCTTCTCCTCAAGTAGTTCAACGACTTTCGGATGAAGCGACCGAGGCATTGGTCAACAATGCTCGCCGGTGGAACGCTTCCAGTTCGCCGACACCGACTAGTCTTCGCTAAATACTTCCCGCTTTCAGCGGGATTTTTTTAAACGAAACCTTGAAGGCGGGCCGAGTTCTGTTAGAGTTAAGGCTAAATTGAGCCAAAAAGCTCAAAGGAGTGTACATGAACATTCGTTCGTCTAGGCAGAAAGTTGTACTTGTCCTGGCCGGAATAGCGGCAGGCTCTCTCATTGCTTATTCCGTTTGGGATATGCTTTTCCACCCGCTGGTGGCCAAGTGACGTATGGCACATCCTGAGCGCATCTTAGGAGCGATTATGGTGGCCGCTTTCTCTATTTATTTGCTGCCAGCGTTGCGATCGACCCGGAAGAGGCAGAGAGAAAATCCCCTCCAGACGGGTGCGACTATCTTGCTAATTTGCTTGGCAGCCTTCTTGGTGATTTGGTCGTTCTACCCTTAACCCGCTTTGGCGGGTTTTTGAAATCTAGCGAACTTGGCTACCGGGTTCAACGTTTTGGTCGGGGTGGAGGGCAACTGGTTGGTCGTTTTGGGTAGCGCCGAGCAGCATTCCTTGGCTAACGATGCCGCGAATCGTCCGCGGCTCTAAGTTAGTCAGCACTGGCACTAAAGTATCAACCAGCACCGCTGGGTCTGGGTAAGCGAGTGCCCAGCCCCCAACGATGGTGCGTTTCTCGCTACCAAGATCAATTTCAAACTTCAAGAGCCGGTCAGTTTCTGGCACTTTCTCGACACTAATAATTTTGCCGATTCGGATATCTAGTTTGGTGAAATCGTCGAAGTTAATCATGGAGCGGACGTGGTTCGGGGGCTAAATCGTGCGCGGCTAGTCGATCGAAGGTCGGTTGATCGACGACATCCTGGAAAACAATCGCTCGAGGGGTGATGCTGACCAAAAATTGCCGAGGAATGATCCGCTCGTATAAAAGGTGGCGAATGACAAAGCGAATAATCAGCCCGGTTTCGGCCTCAATTATGAGGTCAGTGACATGGCCGATTTTTTTGCCGGACTCGGTGGTGGCGGCCACCCCGATGACTCGGCCGTACAACTTATAGAGTTCGTCCAGGTCGCGCAGATTTTTGAGCAAGACTTTTTCGCTCTCCACCACCAAGTGGGAGCGCGAAACTTTAACGACATCGGGGTACATTAGGCCGTAAAACTTTTTAATAACGCCGTTACGAACAATCTGAAGGCCGCTGACCTGGATTTTCGGACCGTTAAAAATAAGCGAATCGACCGTACCGAGTTCCTGATCATTGCTGTTGACAACCGGCAGGCCAAGGATTTGGCTGGTTTCAATAATCATCGTGTCCTTTTCTGGAGCCTAACAAAGTCCTCATAGTCTTACATTAGCAAAATGGTGGAGTTGGCTCTACGACAGATGGTGTATACTAGCCTCAGATTGAGGAGGTGTACCTTATGTTGAATGCTAGAACCAGATCAATGGTCCAGGAGTATCGTCGAAGTTTGGGCAAGCCATATTCGCTTGAACACAGAAGCCCGCCACCAGACGATGAGTTATCCGAAGAGGAGCTCATCAAAAGTTTGGCCCCCGGAATAATTGAGTCTGGCCTGGAGCAGCACCTTGACCAGCTAAAAGGCCCGTCATTGCCACCTGGCTCATTGTCTGACGAGGACTTTGCCAAGTATGTGATCGGTAACTCAGTTGAGCCAGGCATTCTGCCTCAGTAAATCCGAACGCTATCGCCCGCCACTGGCGGGCTTTTAATTTCCCGTTGGTTATGATGTCATAAAAACAATGACCAATCTGGAAGAGTTGGAAAAAACTGAAGAGCGGATTTTGCAAACCGAAAAACGGATTGAAGAAAAAGAGGCCGAGATTCTTTCGACCGATCAGTTAATTAACGACAAGCTTAAGGAGCAAGAAACGGGCAATAATTTTCTTAATCTAATTTACAAACAACGGTTCTTTATTTCGTTAGTGGTAACAGTCAGTGTGGCTTTGGTCTGGCAAGGGGTTGGCTCGTTATCGGCTGGTCTACCAGTGATTTCAACATCACTTGGAGCTCTGGTAGTTGGTGTCTTTTTACTTTGGCTAATGAATCGTTTGGCCGGTAGCACCAAGAAGTAAGTTACTTAGAAATACGGCTGTCGTATTCACCGGTTTCGGTGTTGACGATAATTTGATCGCCCTGATTAATAAAAAGTGGCACCATCACTTGGGCGTCGGTTTCAACGGTCGCTGGTTTTAGGGCGGCGCTGGTGGTATTACCCTTAAAGCCCGGTTCGGTGTAGGTGATAGTTAGCTCGACTTTTTTAGGCAACTTAATATCGATCGGTCGATCTTGCCAGGTAATGAGGTCAACGTCGGCTCCTTCTTTAAGAAACTTAGTTTTAATGGCCGGTAGATTCAACGAGAGCGTTTCGAAGTCGTCTTTGGTCATAAAGTTGCTGCTCAAGCCTTCGGCGTAAAGAAATTGAACTGGTCGATAGCTGATTTGAGCCTCTTCCAATCGTTCGTCGCCAGCAAAGGTGTAGTCGTAGACCGACTGATCGATTAAATTGCGCAGTTTCGTCACTAACTTAGCCCCACCCCGACCCATCTTTAAGTGGTTGGCCTCGATAACTTCGTGCGGAGCGTCACGAAAAATAATTTTGTTACCGACCCGAACCTGGTTAAGCGGAATTACACTGGCCATGAGGAATAATCCCTGGGGATTATGTTAGCGCTTGGTGTAAGCAAGTAGACCCAAGTAGCGAGCTCGTTTAACGGCTTTGCCGAGGGCTCGTTGATACTTGGTTGAAGTATTAGTGTCTTTGGCGCTTTTCAATTTGCCCCAGTTGGTGAGGTAGCGGTTTAACAAAGCAGTATCGCGATAGTCGATCTCTTTGATTTGGTTTTTCGTAAAATAACAGTCAACTTTTCTTTTCATTAGAATTTTGGTTAGAACGGTATGTACCCTCCGCTGCGCTTCGGTATATCCCGCTTTGAACTTTCTTTATATTCATATTTTTCATTAAGGTTGAAAGCTTCAAAACGGTATATCGTCTAGATTTATCTCGTCGGTGGTGCCGGACTCTTCTTTTTTGTCGGTTTTCTTTTTTGGTGCGGCCCCACTACCGCCGTCGCTGTTAATAGCCTCGGCAATATCAAAAGAAGCGTCGCCGCCTTTAGGGCTTAAGGGGATAAAGTTCTCGGCAACAATTTCGGTTCGAGAGCGTTTGGCGCCGTCAGTGCCTTCCCAACTATTGGTTTGCAATCGGCCTTCGATATAGACTTTTTTGCCTTTGGTCAGCATCGTTGAAGCCAGTTCGCCAAGTTTGCCCCAAACGGTTACTTCATGGTACTGGGTATCTTCTTTGTAATTACCGTCCTTGTCTTTCCAGCGACGATTGGTGGCCACGGCAAAAGAAGTGACGCTCTGGCCACTCGGTAAGCTGCGGACCTCTGGGTCGCGAGTCATGTTACCGATAATTTGAGCGCGATTAAGACTAAACATGAGCGGGAATTCCTTCTGGTTTATCAGCCCGTTTAACGTAACGTGGGTGGTTACGTTTTGGTGCTTCTAAATCGCCTTTCCAATCGGTTAAGAGGAAGCGTTGAATGACTTCTTCGTGACGTAAGTCTTTCTCAAGCTGGTTAATGGTGGCGCCGTTGGAGCGGATAAAAATAGAGGTCAGCAGAAGTTCGTGCTGTTTATTGATCGGGAAAGCGAGGGTGCGGACGCCCATATTCTCGGTTTTCTCAATAGTGACGCCGGTCTCTTTAACTAAGCGAACTAGCTCGTCAAAATCGGCTTCAGTTTTGACCAAAGCCGTCAGTAGATACCGGTCGCGAATAATAGGAGTCTTTTTATCTTCAGACATTCAGGCACTATTGTACGGTTTTTAAAATTACTTTTCAAGTGTTGAGCTCGGCTGTTCGTCGCTGTGAAAGCGGCTATGGATTTCTTTCAAAGATTTGTCTGTAATGTGAGTATACACTTGCGTGGTGGTGATGGAGCTGTGGCCTAAGAGAGCCTGGACGGAACGAAGGTCAGCTCCGTTTCGCAGTAGATCGGTGGCAAAACTGTGGCGGAGTTTGTGGGGGCTCATCGGTTTAGTAATACCAGCGGCTCGAGCGTAATGAGCTAATGCCCGTTGGATAGACCGCCCGGTTAAGGGCTCTTTACGAGAATCGTGCTCGGGATTTTTATAGTGACGGATAAAGACAAACGGATTGGTGTCGCTTCGACTCTCCACGTAGGTGGCCAAATCATCTTGTGCAACTTCCGTTAAGAAGACCGGCCGGACCTTACCGCCTTTGCCGCGGACGCTAAACTCGCCCGAAACTAAGCTGACTTGATTGCGTTTGAGGCCGACAATTTCGCTTAAGCGCAGGCCGGTGGCGTACAAAACACTAACAATGGCCTTATCACGCAAACCGTTTAAGGAATCGGTCGGTATGGCTTGACGGAGCCGCTCAACTTCGTCGTTTTCCAAAAAACTGACTTGGCGACCAGGGGTTTTACTCAGGGTTACTTTCTCGGGCGAAACAACTTCGACGTCGCGGCTAATCAAGTATTTCAATAAAGCTCGCAAGGCGATCAGATAGTAATTGATCGTTTTTTGGCCTCGGCCGCTCTGGTCGGTGTGGAGCCAGAGTTGGTACTCGTTGACATCTTCCATACTAAGATCCTCAATTTGAGCAATGGAGTTGTTGGTCGCCCAAGTTTCAAAGGCGGTGAGATAGGTCTGGTAGCTCCGTAAGGTGTGCGGCGAAAAACCCTTAGCGATTTGGCAGTGCCGAAGATATTCTTTAACAGCTCGGCTAGTTTTCATTAGTTGTCGTTACCCATGAGTATCGGTTATACTTTAGCACGAAAAGAGATATTGCTCGCAAGGGAGGATTTACCTGATATGTGGCTGTTGCATCTGGACGAAACCATCACGTTTGCTTTGTATCGAGGCAGCCAGGTTAGTCATCTGGAACAACGACTCATTTATAGCCTAGCCAGCGGCTTCGTCTACTTGCTGCCATTGGTGTTGCTCTATCTATTTTTCCATAGCTATCGAGACAAAATTAGTAGCGCCAAAATCTTTGTGACCGCTATTTTGAGTTGGCAGGTCTTAAGCAGTTTCACTGGTCAGTTTCTTTACTCACATTACGGCTTTCGGGATCGGCCGTTTACCCACTATGGTTTGAGCGAGCTCTTGCTCGAGCGGCCCCAAAAAGCCTTCCCGTCCGATCACGCGGCCGTTCTATTTGCCGTGGCTCTGTCTTTCTTCTTTTATAAATACCCGAAACTTGGTTGGCTCTTTTTAATTGGCGGTATGCTCAGCGCCATCGGTCGGGTGGCGATCGGCTTCCATTGGATGGGCGACGTTTTGGGTGGCTGGGCGATTGGCGCCATTGCTTTCTTGATTATTCGAGCTCTCGATAAGCCACTAACGACTTTATTTGATCGCATATTTACCATAGCTCATATAAAACGACGAACGGATGAACTCGCCTAAGATCTTGAGCCAAGAACGACTGGCGGAGCTGGTTTCTTTCTTAACTAATCCAGCACTCGTTTTAACCATCAGTCTGGCGATTATTATTAGCCGTTACGCTGACAGTGTTCAACAGTTTTGGCGCTGGACCGGCGTCGGGGTATTTTTACTCCTTGGGCCAAGCTTCGTCTATATTCTTTATACTTGGTACAAGGAACGGAAGATCGACATTGACATCAGCCAGCGCGAAGATCGGATTGTGCCGTTGATGATTACGACCTTGGGCGCCGTCTTTGGCGGCTATTTGGTTCAGACTCGGCTCGATAGCCCGACGTTGTTACTCTTGAGCTATATTTTGGTGGCGATGCTGGTCTTGCTGACGATCGTGACTTTTGTTTGGAAGATTAGCTTACACTCGGCCACCCTAACGGCGACGGTTAGCTTGTTGGTCTTTTTCCGGGGACCGGAATTCGCTTGGTTTTATTTATTACTTATCCCGATTGCTTGGGCGCGATTACGCTTGCGTCAACATACGCCAGCCCAGTTAGTGGCTGGCTCGTTGACCGGTGTTCTTGTTACGTATTTGGCCGCTGTTTTATTCCGCGGCTAGCTTGCCGTTGAGGCGAAACTAAATATCTAAGTCTTTAACGGCGCCAGGAACCGGATTAGGGGCGGCGGCTGGACTTGTTGCTGGTGGCGTCATTGGTTGAGAAGGTCCGCTCGGTGCTGGGGCAACGGGAGTAACTGGCAAAGGATTGGGAGCGATATTTTTTGGTGCTTCGGGAGTCGGTAGGATATTGGATTGAGGTGCGGGCGGAGCGGGCTGCGGAGTTGCTGGTACGGGCTCGGCTGAGTCAAGAATGGTTTTAGGTGGTTCGTCAAAAGGGATGGTTGTCGGGTTATTTGGCGGTGGCGGTAAGTCGGGCTTTGGTAGTGGCGGCGGCATGATCGGTCGAGGTGGTGGCGGTGGGGGAACGGGCAACGGCGGCGCTACTGGGGCTGGTGGCTGAATTGGAGCAGTGTTAACTGGGACAGCGGCGGCTGGGCTGGCCAGCGGTGGCATCGGTGGTCGAGGCGTTAGCGGCGCCGAAGGTTGGTTAATTGGCGGAGCTATGGGAGAGCTAACAGGAGTTGGTGGCATGACAGGTCGGGCGATTGGTGGAGTTACGGGCAGCGGAGCTGGTGATGGAACGGGGACATTGTTAATTGGCGCAACTGGTCGTGGTGGCGAGACTGGCCATGGGGTGACGGGTTTTGGCGGTAATGGATTAGTAGTGACGGTCTCGCCGGTCCAGCTCGGGTTAATTACTGGCTTAACGATCGACGGCGCTACCACTGGGATCGAAGAAGTCAGTGGGGTTTCTCCGGGCAGGCTTGAGGCGGTTGGCGACAGTTTTGGCGCTGGAATGGCGCTCATCTCTTTTTTAATAACGGGTGGCTCAAAACTTTTAATTTCTGGTCGGGTAATTGGAGCAATTGGCTCTGGTTTAGCGTCTTGGTGGCGGGGCGGATGAATAACCGGCTGGTGTTCGGCTGGCGCTTTGTGGTGCTCGGTATGGTGGTCGGTTTTTGGCGGCTCGTGTTTTTGTTCTTCTTTTGGTGCTTCGTGAGCAGCGGGAGCCGGAGCGGTGGTTCGGCCTTCCATTAAGTCGGTCAGCAGTTCGATATTAATTAAAGCAATCGCCGGTTTACCACCTTTGGTCAGGACGTACATACCATTTTTTTCTTTCTCAATATCGGCGACGATGCGACTAAAGTTGTCGCGGGCGTCTGTGAGGGGCACAATTCTGTCAATTGGCACATTAACCATTAATTCAGCGTAAGCGGTTGCTGGCGGGGTGTCAACTTCGCTATTAACTTATTGAAAGCAGAAGCGGTAAAGTCTACAATTACCCTAATGATCGAGCCAGTTGTCAGCACTCACGTTCTACCGAATGGCTTAACAGTGGTCGAAATTGATCTGCCCCATTTTCAGGGCATCACCAACTTGTTAGTTATTCGCAGCGGCTCGCGCTACGAAACGCCAGCCAATCACGGCGTCGCTCACTTTTTGGAACACCTCGTTTTTAAAGGCACCAAAAGCTACCCCACCTCGCGCTTAATTGCGGAAGCGATTGAAGGAGTTGGTGGTTACTTTAACGCCTGGACCTCCTACGATAGCACCGCTTATTGGAATATTGTTCCGGCCAAATTCTTGGCTCTCGGCCTCCAAGTGCCCTTAGAACTGGCCTTCCAGCCGTTATTACGGTCGGAGGATTTGGAGCGTGAACGCGGCGTGATTATTGAAGAGATTCGTCGGATTAACGACGACCCAGCTAGTCTAATTGGCGATATTAGCCAAGAAATGACCTTTGGTGCTCATCCGTTAGGACGGAGCGTTATCGGGACGGAGCAGTCGATTGGCGCTTTGACCATTAAAGACGTTCGTGACTATCAAAAAACCCATTATAATCCCGGTCAAGCCTATATGATTGTCGCCGGTAACATCGGCGCTCTGAACGTTAAAGAGCAAGTCTGGCAGCAAGTCCAAGCCATTAAGAAGCAGTCAGTTAGTCAGTTTGAGTCATTTGAAGGGCTCACAACCAAGGGCGTAAAGGTGGTTAATCGACCGACTGATCAGGCCCACTTTGTACTGTCGCTTTGCGATTCATCTTTTGCCTTAACGAGCCCCGATCGCTTTACCGCCGTACTCCTTAATACCGTTCTGGGCTCTGGCATGAGTTCGCGGTTATTTTTGAACATCCGGGAAGAGAAAGGTTTAGCCTACTCAATCCATTCTGGTTTATCGCTCTACGAGGATACGGGCGAGATTAGCATTTATGGCGGGGTCACCACGGGCAAGGTCGGTGAGGCGCTGGCCGCCGTGGATGAAGAGCTGGCCCGATTGGCCAAAGAGCCAGTTGGCTTGGCCGAGTTAACGAAGGTTAAGAATCTGCTGGTTGGCTCCTTTGAGCTTTCAGCCGATCGACCGTTGGATCTGGCGAGTTGGTACGGCACTAGTCGGTTACTGGGAATGAAAGAGACCCGCGCCCAAGCCAAGGCGGCGATCGAAGCGGTGACAGCCGAGCAGATTCAAAAACTGGCCCAGCAGATCTTTGTTAAAGATCGCCAAGCCCTGACGGTGATCGGGCCGTACCAAAGTGACCAACTCTTCCGAGAATTTATGGGTATTGGTTAACCTAGCCAACCCAAAGCCCGT
>Ga0068865_100000753_pt1 | contig 18176 bp, 19 predicted proteins | sample KBSMisM12_FD_75293 | JGI IMG/M metagenome (GOLD analysis project Ga0068865, IMG submission 75293) | Miscanthus rhizosphere microbial communities from Kellogg Biological Station, Michigan, USA - KBS Miscanthus M1-2 | ecosystem: Host-associated > Plants > Roots > Rhizosphere > Soil ...
GAGCTTGAAGCGGAACTGCAGGATGTTGTCGCCAGGGTGGCGATAGGCGCGCACGCGAACAGCCTCGTCCGGACCCATGGCCTCGATGACCGCATGGTCAGCCAGGGCTTCGGAACAATCGAAGCGGTCGCGGTAGCCAGCCGGGAAAGCGTTGCGATATCGCGCCAGCATCTCGGCGACGGCTTCCGGCGGCTCGCCCGAGGCGCGCACCGCGGCGTCGAAGCGGTCCTCCCAGGTCCGCGCCGCGTCGGCGATCGCGGTCTCCATGACCTTCAGTTCGGGATTGGCGTGGTGGCCCGGCGAGAAGCCCAGGATGTAGTGCACCCGCGCCAGCGGGCTGTCGGAGAAGCTCGGATAGGACGCCGAGACCCGGCCGCGGTAGGCCTGGGCCAGGATCTGTCCGGCCCGCGCCGCCAGGTCGGAATTGTAGTGGTCTCGCGGCAGGAACAGCAGCACCGAAGCGAACCGCGAGAACGGATCGCGCCGCTCGAACACCTTCACGCGCGGGCGGTCGTAGAGATGCAGGATGCCCAGCGCCTGATCCAGCAGCTCGCGCTCGGTCATCTGGAAGAGCTCGTCGCGTGGGTGGTTCTCGACGATGTTCTTCAGGCGCTTTTCGTTGTGGCTGCCCGGGACGCTGTCGGCGCTGGCCAGGACCCGGGCCACCTTCTCGCGGATCAGCGGCACAGTGGTCGCCGGCTCGTCATAGGCCTCGGCCGTGAACAGGCCGACGAAGCGCACCTCGCCCGAAGGGCGGCCCTCCGCGTCGTAGCGTTTGACCCCGACGTAATCCATGTAGCCGCGGCGGTGGACGCGGCTCTTCACGTTCGACTTGGCGACAGTCAGCGGGGGATCGACCAGGAGCCGGTCCTTGACGTCGGCCATCAGGATCGCCGGTTCGTGCGCGCGGCGCAGCACGTGACGCGCAGGGTCGCGCAGGACGCCCAGCCCGTCCTTCGGCTGGTAGAGCGGCTCCTCGGCCGCGTACGCGCCGCTCTTCAGGCGCGGGTACTCGTAGACGCGTGCGCCCAGGAACACGAACTGGCGCGCCTGCAGCCAGGACAGGAACGCGAGCTCCTCGTCCCGCGCCTTGCCGGACGCCTCCAGCTCGGCCAGCGTGCGGCCCATCAAGGCCAGCATCTCGGGGAAGTCCTCGACCGCGGCGCGGACGTCCTTCAGCGTCTCGCCGACGCCACGCACCAGAGCCTGCTCGCGGTCCGCGCCGACGGGGTCCAGGACCACCTGGATCATCGACTCGCGCCTGGCCTCGCCGGTCTGGCCGCGCACGCCCGCGCGATCGCGGCGCACCTCGACGATGGGGTGGAAGAGGGCGCGGACGGAAAGCCCCTGCTCGGCGATCTCGCCCATGATCGAGTCGACCAGGAACGGGGCGTCGTCCTGCACGATCTCCAGGCGGTCGAGGCCGGCGTGGGCTTCGCCGATCAGCCGCGTGACGCGGATGGTCGGACCGCGCCCGCGGCGGTGTTCGCCGAAGCGCCAGAAGTCGGCGAGGTTGGCGGCCAGTTCGGCGGGCTTCAGTTCGGGCAACTCGTCGGGCGCGGCGTCGGCGCAGGCCTGGTCGGCGAACGCGCGCGCCTCAGCGCGCGCGGGGTCGCCCTTGAGGCCGGAAAGGATGGATGTCGCCAGGGCGGGGCGGCGGCTCATCGGGCCGCCCCGGACGCGAGGCAGGCTCCAGATGCGAGGACGGCGCCGGAGGAGAGTGTCCGGCGCCGCTTGGCTCCGCCGTGGGGGGGCGGCGGGGCGCACTCTGCTCGCTGCGTCCGCGGGCTTGGGATGCGGACCGAGCGGCCGGTCTCAAACGGGGCCGGACCTACCAGAGATAGGAAGCGAACGCTCAAGTTGAAGTCCCCTGAACGAAGTTTACGAAAGCTCAGCGTCGCAGCCGGCGGGCCGGCGCCTTGGCCGGATGCGGTTCGTCGGGCGGTTCGTTCGGCATCTTGTTCTTCAGCTGCTGCGGGTCGCCGTCGGCCGACAGGATCACCGAGATCCAGCGGCTGCCGTCGAACTGGGCCAGGATGACCATGGCCATGACGGTCAGAGGCGTCGAAAGAAAGGCGCCGGTGACGCCCCAGATGGCGCTCCAGAACGCCAGCGCCAGCAGCACCATCACCGGGTCGATGTTGAGGCTGCGCCCCTGCATCCGCGGATAGACCACGTTGCCGATCACCACCCCGATGGTCTGCAGCAGGATCAGCAGGATGATCGCGCGGGCGTAGCCGTCGAACTGCACCAGGGCGAACAGCGGCGGGGCGACGCCGGCGAAGATGCCGCCGGCGACCGGGATGTAGACCGCCAGGAAGATCATCAGCGCCCACAGGAAGCTGTCGTTCAGGCCGACCGCGGCCATGGCGATCCAGCTGAGGCCCGCGACCATCAGCCCGGTGATGGTCTGGACGAACAGGTAGCGCTCCACGCCGTCGCGGATGCGCAGGAAGGCGACCACCGCCTCCTGGCGTTCCTTGTGATGCGGGAAGAGGCCGACCGCCTTGCGCTCCCAGCCGCGGCGCGAGGCGATGATGAAGGCCAGGTAGATCACCACGAAGAGAGCGGTCGAGCCCAGGTCCTGCAGCGCCTTGGCGGCGACGCCCAGCCATCGGGCCGCGTCCAGCCCGTGGACGATCTGGTTGACGGTCGGCGGCCGCGCGACGCCGAGCTGTCCCGAGACCTGGGCGATGATGGCGTCCAGCCGGGGCGTATAGCCGACCAGCTCGGTGGCGAAGCTGGCGGCGTTGTCGGCCACGAAGAAGGCGGTGCCGCCGAACAGCAGCAGCGAGACCAGGATCGCCAGCGGCAGGGCCGCGCGTTTGGAGACGTGCGGCAAGCGGTGCTGCAGCACGCGCGCGAAGCCGTCGATCATCACCGCCAGGAACAGGGCCAGCGCCAGCGGCGTCAGGATCGGCGCCATCCAGTAGAGCGTTGCCCCCCCCAGGATCACCGCGATGATGACGGTGGCGTTGCGGGTGACGGTGGATTCGCCGAGGGCTGGCATGCAGGCTTTCATCGCGGCGTCGCGCCGCCCGACTGCGGGCGCCGCAACGTCAGATCAACCGCGTCGTACCGCGCTTTGCTGGCCTTGGGGAACCCCCTGCGCGACGCCGGCCTCGCGCCCTCAATCCGGGCGCAGGGTCTTGTCGATGATGGCCTCGACCAGTTCGGACTCGCTCAAGGGCTCGGTCATGAAGCCCTTCAGCCGGCCGCCCTGCACCAGGGCGATGAAACCGTGCAGGGTCGACCAGCCGCTGATCGTGCGCCGCGCCACATCGCGCGGCGTGGCGTCGGGATCGATGGCGGCGACGGCGCGGCGCAGGCCGGCCCAGGCTTCGCCGGCGGGTCGGAGCAGGCTCACAGGCGCATCGGGGCCTAACAGGTCGCTGTCGAACATCAGGCGGAAGAGGCCCGGCCGGCCGAACGCGAGCGCCAGGTAGGCCCGCGCCGTTTCGCGGAGCGCCGCGCGGGGGTCTGGCGCGTCGGCCTGGGCCCGGGCATAGGCCGCCGCCAGGTCCACGAAGCCCAGCGCGGCGACCGCCGCCAGGAGGGCCCGGCGGTCGGCGAAGTGGCGGTAGGGCGCGGCGCGCGAAACGCCCAGCTGCTCGGCCAGTTCGCGCAGGGAGACCGCCTCCGGCCCGCCGCGCTCGACCGCCGCCATCGCCGCCGCGATCAGCGCCGGCCGCAGGTCGCCATGATGATAGGCGCGCTTCGAATCCATTCCAAATGTTGACATAGCTTACATTCGGAGGCAAATGTCAGCGGCGCTTACATAGGAGGCGGACATGCGGTATTTGGCGGTGATCGCGGCGGCGCTGTCTGTCGCGGGCCAGGCGCAGGCGGCTAGTGTCGGCTTCGAGGCGGCGAGCGCACCGGTTCCCGGCGACCAGCCCCTGGCGGTGACGATCTGGTATCCGACCGAGGCGCCGGAGCGGCCGACGCCGCTGCGGCCCTACGTCCAGTCCGTCGCGCCCGGCGCGGCGCCGGCCGGACGCGGCCACCCGCTGATCGTCGTCTCCCACGGCACGGGCGGATCGAACACCGATCACTACGACACCGCGCGTGCGTTGGCGGCGGCGGGCTTCGTCGTGGCGGCGGTCACCCACACCGGCGACACGCAGGGCGACCGTAGCCGGTCGCTCCGCATCACCGAGCGCCCGGCGCAGCTGTCGCGGGTGATCGACTACATGCTCCATGACTGGCGAGGCCACGACGCCATCGATGGCGGCAAGGTGGGCGCCTTCGGCTTCTCGTCGGGGGGCTTTACGGTGCTGGCGGCCGCTGGCGGCGAGCCCGACATGACGCTTGTGGCAGGTCACTGCGCCGAGCATCCGCACTTCTACGACTGCGGTGTGGCGCGCCAGACCGGGGCCGTCGCGCCGGCGGCGCCGGCGCCCGTCGCGCACGATCCGCGCATTCGCGCCGTGGTCGCCGCCGCGCCCGCACTCGGCTTTGCGTTCGCACCGTCCGGACTGTCGAAGGTGACCGCGCCGGTGCAGCTCTGGCGCGCAGAGTGGGACACCGTCCTGCCCCAGCCCTACTATGCCGAGACGGTCCACCGCCTGCTGCCGCGCGCCGAGTACCATGTGGTCCCGGGCGCGGAGCACTTCGACTTCATGGCGCCCTGCAGCGACAGCCTAGCCAAGGTCGCCCCGCCGATCTGTCCGAAGACGATCGACCGGGCGGCCTTCCACGCCCGCTTCAACACCGACGTGGTACGCTTCTTCCAGCGGACGCTGCGCTAGGTCTCTAGCGCGGCGCCATCCGGATCGCGCCGTCCAGGCGGACGTCTTCGCCGTTGAAGTAGCTGTTGGTGATCATCTGCAGGGCGAGCGAGGCGTATTCCTCCGCCGCGCCCAGGCGCTTGGGGAACGGCACCGAGGCGGCCAGCGCATCCTTCACCTGCGGCGGGGCGAACTGCATCAGCGGCGTGTTGAAGATGCCCGGCAGGATGGTGTTCACCCGGATTCCGTCGCCGGCCAGGTCGCGGGCGATCGGCAGGGTCATGCCGACCACGCCGCCCTTGGAGGCCGAATAGGCCGCCTGGCCCATCTGGCCGTCCTCGGCCGCGACGCTGGCGGTGTTGACGATGGCGCCGCGCTCGCCGTCGACCGGCTCGAGGTCCAGCATGCCCTTCGCCGACTTGGCGATGCAGCGGAACGTTCCGACCAGGTTGATCTGGATGATCAGGTTGAAGGCGTCGAGCGGGAAGTGCTTGGTCTCGCCGCTCTGCTTGTCGCGGCTGGCGGTCTTGATGGCGTTGCCGGTGCCGGCGCAGTTGACCAGGATCCGCTCCTGGCCGTTCGCCGCGCGCGCCTTGGCGAAGGCCGCGTCGACCTCCTCCTCGTTGGTCACGTTGCACTTGCAGAAGACGCCGCCGACCTCCTTGGCCATGGCCTCGCCCTTCTCCTCGTTCATGTCGAAGATGGCGATCTTGACGCCCTGTGCGGCCAGCGCGCGGACCGTGGCGCCGCCCAGGCCCGAGGCCCCGCCGGTGACGACCGCGGCGACGGAGGAATTGAGTTGCATTGGACGCTGGGCTCCCGATCCCGTTAGATGAGCAGTGTTGAGCCGAGGCTTTAGCCCGATGAGCGGCCCCGAAAAAGCGTCACCCCACGTCAATGCCGGATTCGACGCCCATCAGGCGCTTGATCCGAGCCGGGCCTTGGTCCCGCACGTCGTGCGGTTGAACGAGCAGCGGGTGTCCCGGGGCTTCTGGCCGAAGATCCGCCGGGTGGCCGCCCACGTGCCGTTCGCGGGCGAGGCGCTGGCGCTGTGGTACTGCGCCAAGGACGACGAGACGCCGCTCACCGCCAAGGGGATGATGTTCGCGGCGCTGGCCTATTTCGTGCTGCCGACGGACGCCATCCCCGACTTCATCGCCGGCATCGGCTACACCGATGACGCCGCGGTGCTGATCGCGACCCTGAACCTGGTGGGACGGCACCTGAAGCCTCGCCACCGGGCGGCGGCGCGGGCCGATGTGGAGCGCCTGCGCGACGCCGGCTGAGCGACCTACTCCGACGGCGCCACGACCGCCTTCTGCGCCGCGACGTGTTCGCGCCACGTGATGAAGAGGGTCGAGACCACCACCACGCCCGCGCCGAGCACGGTCCAGACGCCGGGAACCTCGCTGAAGAGGAAGAAGCCGGCGGCCGCGGAGAACACCAGGCGGGTATAGTCAATGGGCGCCATGGCGGCGGCGTCGCCCAGCTGCATGCCCTTGATGTAGCAGGCCTGGTTCACCGTCGCGATCACGCCCATCAGGCAGAGCAGCGCCAGGTCGGCGGGCGCCGGCCAGCGCCAGACGAAGAGCGCGCCAGGGATCGCCAGCACCAGGCCCAGCACCGCCGACCAGACCAGCAGCACCATCGGCGAGTGGTCGCGGGTCAGCACCTTCATGCCGGTGACGGTGAACGCGAACAGGAACGAGGAGGCCAGCATGGCCAGCGCCGGCACGCCGACGGCGAAGTGCCCGCCCGCGCCGGGTCGGATCATGATCAGCACGCCCGCAAAGCCGATCACCGCGGCGGCGATGCGCTGCGGCCCTACCCGCTCGCGGATCACGAAGGCGGCCAGCGGCACGAGCCACAGCGTGCGGGTGAACGACAGCGCGTTGGCGTCGGCCAGCGGCATCTTCTGGAAGGCGTAGAAGGAAAGGATCATGCCGATCGTGCCGGCGGCCGAGCGGAAGATGATGATCCCCGGCCGACTGGTGGCGAAGGCGGCGCGGCGGTGGCGGGCGATCACCGGCAGCAGGATCAGGAGGCCCGCCGCCTGGCGGTAGAAGGTCTGCAGCGCCGCCGGGTAGTCGCTCCCCAGGTACTTGATGAGCGTGGTCATCGCCGTGAACGACAGCGCCGAGGCCAGCATCCAGACCGCGCCCTGCAGGTTCGGCGAGAGCCCGGCGAAGCGGCCGGTCCCCGGCTTGACCTCGCTCATCAGTCCCCCGCCATCCGTCGTGCTCCCGCGCCTGCGCGGGATCAGTAGGAGCCGTCGGGCGGCCTGTCACGCGCTCCGCGGCGACGGCAGGTCAGCGGGCGGTGACGACGACGGCTCCCGGCGGGTAGTCCGCCACCGCGTCGACGATCGTGGGGCGCAGCTGCTGCACGGCGCGGCCGAAGGCTTCGGTTCGGCAGCGCTCGAAGCGGACCCGGTCGTCATGGATGACGCTGTCAGGGCCGCCGCCGCAAACCGCGCCGGCGGCCTTGGCGATCCGCTGCATCAGGGCGCGCGAGCCGGCGTGGGTCGCCACGTCGAGGTCGGCGTAGCTCACGCGCACCTGCACGACATCGTCGGCGGACGGCGCGGCCTGGGCGGAGGAGGCGCCGAGCGAAGCGGCGAAGAGGGCGGCGAGGGTGATCCTGAGCATGGCAATCGGGTTCCGAGCTTGAGCGAGCGCGGTACGTGATGACGCTCAAGGCGGACGACAAGCGGGGCGATCGGGACAACCAAGGGGGGCGATCCGCCAAGCCGCCCGGCGGGGCTCAGCGCTTCTTGCCCAGCTCCGCGGCGATGTCCTTGGTCAGCCGGCCGACCTTGCGATGGGCCGCGGTGATCTGGTCGCGGGTCACGCCCCAGCGCTTCATCCAGTACTCGACCGCCTTGCGCTCGGAGAGGTCGAGCCGGTCCTTGTCGATGAAGCCGCGCTTGTCCTTCAGTCCGGCCATGGAGGCTCCCGGCTCAGTCGACGGTGATGACCACCTTGCCCATCGCCTTGCGGCTACCCAGGTGGGAGATCGCCTCGGCGCCGCGGGCCAGCGGGAAGCGCTCCGAGACGTAGGGCTTCACCTTGCCGTCGGCGTACATCCGGAGGAGCTCGGCCACGCTTTCCTGGTGCCTCTTGGGGTTCTTGCCGACCCAGGCGCCCCAGAAGACGCCGACGATCTCGCAGCCCTTCAGCAGGGCGAGGTTCAGCGGGATCTTCGGGATCTCGCCCGCCGCGAAGCCCACCACCAGGTACTTGCCTTCCCAGGCGATGGAGCGCAGCGCGGGCTCGGCGTAGGCGTCGCCGATGGCGTCATAGATCACGTCGGCGCCGTCGGGCGCGCAGGCGTCCTTGAAGAGGCCCGCGAGCGCCTTCTGGCCGTCGCGATCGAAGGGGCCGCGGCCGTACACGACCCCCGAGTCGGCGCCGCGGCTGATGCAGAGGTCCACCTTCTCTTGCGTCGAGCAGGCGGCGACCACCTTCGCGCCCATGGCCTTGCCCAACTCCACCGCGGCCAGGCCCACGCCGCCGGCGGCGCCGAGGACCAGCAGGGTCTGGCCGGGCTTCAGGTCCGCGCGGTCCTTCAGGGCGTGCCAACTGGTGCCATAGGTCATGATGAAGGCGGCGGCGTCGTCGAACGGCATGGAGTCGGGGATCTTGATGAGCCGGTGCGCTTCCAGCGCCAACTCCTCGGCCATGCCGCCCCAGCCGGTGTTGCCCAGCACCCGGTCGCCCGGCTTCACGTTGGTCACGCCCTCGCCGACCGACTTGACGATGCCGCTGACCTCGCCGCCCGGCGAGAACGGACGGGCCGGTTTGAACTGGTACTTGTCCTCGATGATCAGGGTGTCGGGGAAGTTCACGCCCACGGCCTTGACGCTGACCACCGCCCAGCCCGGCTTGGCCTCGGGCGACGGCAGGTCCTCGAGCACCAGGGTGTCGGGGCCGCCGACTTCCTTGCTCAACAGGGCTTTCATGGCGCGGCTCCGGGTGCGTTCGTGGAGGCGGGACGCTAGCCCAGCGCGCCGGGGGGCGGAAGGCGAATTGCGAACACGCGTTTGAAATCGGGGGTCAGAACCGGTGGGAGACCCCGGCGTAGACCTCGACGTCGGGCGTGTTGCGGTTGAGGCCGAGGTTCAGGCCGGCGTCCAGCTGGCCGGTCTTGCCGAGCGCGTAGGCCGCCGTGAGGTCGAACGTCGCCGCATAGGTCCGCCGCGCGGGATCGTCGTCGACCTGGCCCCAGACCTCTGCCCCGAGCGACGTGTCGCCGAAGCTGTGACCGATGGCGAACACGAGGCTGGCGGCCAGATGCGCGCCGCCTCCCGCAGCGTTGCGGGCCGCGTCGACCTCGGGGACGAGGCCGAAGGTGAAGTCGTTCGGCAGCGATCCCGCGACCGGCAGGCGGACGCCGCCCTCCCAGCCGCCGGCGCCCAGGCCGTGGGTCGCGGTGGGCGCCGTGACGAACGGCTCGACCGAGACCGCCACACCGCCTTGGGCGTCGGCATCGGTGATCGCCCAGCGGGCGCCGAGACCCAGGTCGCCCACGCCGCTCACCTGGGACGACCCGCGCGTCCGGTCGACGATCAGCGGCGTCCAGGTGAAGCCGGCCTCCAGCGTCCGGGTTAGGCCGAAGCGGAATTCGGCGGTGCCGATCGCATAGGTGTCCTCGTGCGCACCGCCGCTGCGCTGGAACACCGCGTCGGCCAGCGCGACCTCGGCCTGGACGTGGCCGGCGTCGAGGATGCAGGGCGGCGTCGCCTTTCCCGGGCGGTCGGCGCAGAACGGCCGCAGCGCCTGGGCCTCAGCCGCGCCGGCCATGGCGAGAAGGATCGGCAGGGCGGCGAGGCCGGTGCGCATGGCGTCACCGTAGCGCAGGTCCGCGATTTGGCCGAACGGGTCGGCTCGCCTATATTCGCCGCTCTCCAAAAGGATGTGTTCGCCTTGGGCGTGACCCTCGATCTTTCGCGCGCGCCGGCTGGGCCGGCTCCGGCGCCCAGGCCGAACATCACCGGCATGACCCGCGACGAGCTGCGCGCGGCCATCGTCACGGCCGGCGTCGCGCCGCCCGAGAAGGCGCGGATGCGCGCCAGCCAGGTCTGGCGCTGGGTGCACCACTACGGCGTCACCGACTTCGGGGCCATGACCGACGTGGCCAAGGAGACCCGCGCCGCGTTGGCCGACGCCTTTAGCCTGGCGCGGCCGGAGATCGTCGAGCGGCAGGTCTCCAAGGACGGCACCCGCAAGTGGCTGATCCGCACCGCGCCGGGCATCGAGATCGAGACCGTCTACATCCCCGACGTGGGCCGCTCCGGCGCCCTCTGCGTCTCGAGCCAGGTGGGCTGCACGCTGAACTGCACCTTCTGCCATACCGGCACCCAGGCGCTGGTCCGCAACCTGACCGCCGCCGAGATCGTGGCCCAGGTGCAGGTGGCCCGCGACGACCTCGGCGAGTGGCCCTCGCCCAAGGAGGACCGCAGGCTCTCCAACATCGTCTTCATGGGCATGGGCGAGCCGCTCTACAATCTCGACAACGTCGCCGCCGCCATCGACGTCATCGCCGACAACGAGGGCATCGCCATCTCGCGGCGGCGCATCACGGTCTCGACCTCGGGCGTCGTGCCGGAGCTGAAGGGCCTCGGCGAACGCACCCAGGCCATGCTGGCGATCTCGCTGCACGCCACCAACGACGCGCTGCGCGAAGAGCTCGTGCCGCTAAACAAGAAGTACCCGATCGCCGAGCTGATGGCCGGCATCCGCGCCTATCCGGGTCTGTCCAACGCCAAGCGGGTGACGTTCGAGTACGTGATGCTGAAGGGTGTCAACGACACGCCCGCCGAGGCCAAGGCGCTGGTCAAGCTGCTGGCCGGCATCCCCTCGAAGATCAACCTGATCCCGTTCAACCCCTGGCCGGGCAGCAACTACGAGTGCTCGGACTGGCCGGCGATCGAGGCCTTCGCCGCGGTGCTGAACCGTGCCGGCTACGCCTCGCCGATCCGCACGCCGCGCGGGCGCGACATCCTGGCCGCCTGCGGCCAACTGAAGAGCGAAAGCGAGAAGGTGCGCGCCAGCGTCCGCCGCAAGGCTGCCGCGTCCTAGCGCGGTCTTGCCGTCCTAGCGGCGGCGCATGCTATCGAGGGCGGCTCATCGGGAGAACGTCCTTGGCCATCACCACGCCCCTGCAGTCGCCCGAGATCCAGGCCTTCGCCACCGGGTTCCCGGTCACCCTGCTGCACTTCGCCGTGACCCTGGCGATCCTGATCGCGGGGGCGGCGGCCTACATCATGCTGACGCCGCACAAGGAGATCACCCTGATCCGCCAGGGCAACGCCTCGGCGGCGGTGTCGCTAGGCGGCGTGCTGGTGGGCCTGGCGATTCCGCTGGCGATATCGCTCAAGGCTTCTACGACGCTCATCGAATTGTCCTTGTGGGGCATCGCCACGGTGCTGGTGCAGCTCCTGATCTTCCGGCTCGTGGACCTGGTGCTGCACGGTCTGCCCAAGCGCATCAACGACGACGAGATGTCGGCGGCGGCCATGCTGGTGGGCGCCAAGCTCGCCACCGCCATCGTGCTCGCCGCCGCCGTCTCCGGCTGACCGACGCGCGCCCGTGCATTTCCCCAGGCTCCCGGACTGGCTGATCTACGCCGCGGTGGTGGTCGCCCTGCTGATCGCCGCGATCAGCCGCCAGGAGCGCGCCGACGCCCCGCCCGCGCCGCCGCCGGCGCCGGAGGCCGAGGGCGCCGCGCTCGGCCCCGCCTCGCCCTTCGATCCGGCCGTGGTGGTGGAGGTCTCCGAGAAGACCCAGCCCGGGGCCGGCACCGCGTTTTCGATCTCCCAGGCCGGCGTCTGGGTGACCGCGCGCCACGTGGTCGAGGGCTGCCGTCAGGCCGCCATCGTCGTGGCGCCGGGCAAGGGCGTCGCCGCGACGGTGAAGATCGATCCGCAGGCCGAGACGGCGATCCTCACCACGGATGGCGGGGTGCAGGCCCTGCCGCTGGGCCTGACCGACCCCCTGCGCCGCGGCGAGCGCGCGTTCCATCCCGGCTTCCCGCAGGGCCGACCGGGCGAGGCCAGTTCGCGCCTGATCGGCCGGGAGAAACTGGTGGTCGAGGGCCGCGGCGCCCGCACGGAGCCGGTGCTGGTCTGGGCCGAGACCGGCCGCACCGACGGCCTCGACGGCACCCTGGGCGGCCTATCCGGCGCGCCGGCCCTGGATGACGCCGGACGCGTGGTGGGCGTGACCATCGCCGAGAGCCCCCGTCGCGGGCGGATCTACACCACCTCGCCGGAGACGACGGCGCGGACGCTCCTGGCCGGAGGGCGGCGCTACATCGAGATGCCGGGCGTCCCGATGTCGGCGGACAACTACGGCCGGGTCGCCGACGACCTGCGCCGTTCGCTGCGGGTCGCCCAGGTGGTCTGCCTGACCTAGGCGGGCGCGGTCCGGGCCGCCCGCGCGTGCACGCGCGCCAGCAGGAGCATCAGCAGGATGGGCGGGATCGCCGTCAGCCCGGTTCCTATCCACGCCGTGGCGTAGGCGCCCATCTGGCCCTGAGTGACGGCCAGGCCGTCAACGACCTGGCCGGAGAAGCCTTTCAGGAACTTCCCGAGGAAGGCGTAGGTCGAGGACAGCAGGGCGTACTGTGTCGCCGTGTAGCCGAGGCTCGTCAGGCTCGACATGTAGGCCACCAGCGCGACGCCGGCGAAGGCCTGGGCGAAGTTGTCGAGCGTCATCACCGCGGTGAAGAGTCCCACGTCGTGCGAGGCAGTGAGCAGGGCGAAGGACGCGGTGCCCAGGCCCTGCAGTATTGAGCCGGCGACCAGGGTCGGGAACAACCCGAAGCGGACGGCGAACAGGCCCGAAACGGCGATCCCTGCGAAGGCGGCGGGCAGGCCTGTGGCCCCGCGCACCACGGCCACCACATCCTTGGAGAGCCCGAGGTCGTGGTAGAACGGGTTGTACATCGGCCCCATCAAGTAGTCGGGCAGGCGGTAGGCCGCGATGGCGGCCAGCATCAGCAGCCCTACCGCTTTGTGCGTGCTGAAGAAGTCGATGAAGGGCCCGACGACGGCGTCGAAGAAGCCGCGCGGCGTCCAGAGCGCGGCCTTGCTTTGCATCACGGCGTCGGCGCGCGCCGGCTCCTGGGCGAAGAACGTCGCGGCCACGCCGACGGCCATCAGGACCGCCGTCGCCACGTAGGACTGCGGCCAGCCGAAGTGCGCGGCGGCGGCGATGACCGCCGCGTCGGCGATGATAATGGCGACGCGGTAGCCCAGGGCGTAGGTCGACGCCAGCAGGCCGGTCTCTTCCGGGTCGGAGGAGCTCTCGATGCGCCAGGCGTCGACCACAATGTCCTGTGTCGCCGACGCCCAGGCCACCACCAGGGCGAAGACGCCGATCCGGGTGAGGTCTGCCGGGCCGGCCGCCGCCATGGCCACCAGGCCAAGGGCGACCACGAGCTGGGAGAGCAACAGCCAGCCGCGCCGTCGGCCCAGCCGCCCGAGCAGGGGCACGTCGACCCGGTCGATGATCGGGGCCCAGAAGGGCTTGAGGACGTACGCCAGACCGACCCAGGAAATGAAGCCGATGGCGGTTAGGCCCGTGCCCGCGTCGCGCAGCCAGTACCCGAACGTGCCGGCGGTGAGCAGGAACGGCAGGCCCGACGCGAAGCCCAGGGCCAGCATCACCGCCACCTTCGGCTGGCGCAGCTCGCGCAGCACGTCCATGGCGGAGCGCTTGCGGCGAGGCGCGGCGGTGGCCGGGGCGGTCATGGGCCGAGCTTGGCGTGCGCCGCCGGTTCGGTCCAGCCGGGCGCCCTAACCCCTGGCGCGCGAGATCCGGCGCGGGTCGAAGGCCGGCATCTGCTCGGCGAGCGCGTGCCGTCCCGTCCAGCGGGTGAGCGTGGCGCGCAGGGCGTCCGGCGACATCGGCTTGACCAGGAAGTCGTTCATGCCGGCGGCCAGGCAGGCGTGGCGGTCGTCCTCGAAGGCGTTGGCGGTTAGGGCCACGATCGGGGTGGTCACGCCCGAGCCGCGCAGGGCCTGGGCGGTCTCGACGCCCGACAGGCCGGGCATGCGCATGTCCATCAGGATCAGGTCGTAGGCGCCGACCTTGACCGCCGCGATCGCCTCCTCGCCGCCGGCGGCGTGGTCGATCTCGCAGCCCTCGCGGGTCAGGAGCGCGCGGGCCAGCAGGGCGTTGATCGGATTGTCCTCGACCAGCAGCACCCGCTTGCCGGGCGCTGCGGCGGCCGCGATCCGGTCGTCCTCGACGCCGGCGACGGCGGCTTGCCCGGCGCCGGCCGCGATCAGCACCCGCTCGGCCAGCGAGCCGCGGCGCAGCGGCTTGATCAGGTAGCCGGCGAAGCCCGCGCGGCGGTAGCGGCCGATCAGGGCGCGCTCCTCCGGGGCCATCAGCACGATGGCGCGCCGTTCGGACGGGCGGCGCAGCAGGCGCGATCCCTCGGCCAGCGCATGGTCCACCAGGATCACGTCACCCGGGCGGGTCTGCCGGGTCAGCTCGTCGATGTCGCTTGCGCCGACGCCATCACCGCCGCAGGCCGCGATCTGGCGCAGGGCGGCGTCGCGGACGATCGGATTGGGCGAGGCGACGCCGACCTTGCGGCCGGCCAGGGCGGCCGGGCCGGTCGGGCGGCCGAGGTCGCGGAAGGCGGCCTCGAACCAAAAGGTCGCCCCGCCGCCGGGACGGGCGTCGACGCCGACGTCGCCGTTCATGGCCAGGGCCAGGCGCCGCGCGATCGCCAGGCCGAGGCCCGCGCCGCCGAGCCGCTCGTGCGCCGGGTCGGCCTGGGCGAAGGCTTCGAAGATGCGCTCGCGCTGGGCGTCGGACACGCCCGGCCCGGTGTCCTCGACGGTGAACCGCAGGCGGCCGCGCTCGGGCCGCTCGAGGCCCAGCAGCACGCCGCCGGCCTCGGTGAACTTCACGGCGTTGCCGGCGAAATTGAGCAGGATCTGGCGCAGCCGGCCCTCGTCGGCGCGGATCGTCCCGCCGCCGCCGGCCGCGGCCCAGGCGATCTCCAGGCCCTTCTCCTTGGCGCGGGGCGACAAGAGCTCGGCGACGCCGCGCATCAGGTCCTCGACCTCCACCTCGCCGGCGTGCAGCTCGATCTTGCCGGCGCCCAGCTTGGCGAAGTCCAGCACGTCGTTGACCAGGGTCAGTAGGTGTTCGCCGGAATCGCGGATGGCGGCCGCGTAGGCCCGCTGTTCGGCGGTGAGCCGGGTGCTCTCCAGCAGTCGCGCCATCCCCAGCACGCCGTTCAGGGGCGTGCGGAACTCGTGGCTGAGCGCGCCCAGCTGCTCGGCGCTGATCTGCGCGCGCCGGGGCATGCGCGTGGAAAGCGGGCGGGGAGGTCGGCGCATGGCGCCTCGTCTAGCCGCAAACGGCTTAACCGACCGTCAAACGGCGCCGCTAGATCACGATGCGATCAGGCGAGATCGCCTGATCGTTGAATCGTGATCGCGTCTCAAAGACCGGGAGCGGGTTGCGAGCGCAAAAGTGGATTCCACTTTTGCTCAACCCGCTCTTGGTGTGGATCCCTCGGGGTCGGCCGCCTCCTGCCCCATCTCGCGGGTCAGCAACAGCAGGGCGGCGCGGGCGCGGGCGTCGGGGATGCGGTTGAAGGCCTCGAGGATCTCCAGGGCGCCAGGCTTGGAAAGCGCCCGGAAGACCTCGTCGTCGTCGGCCTGGTCCAGAATGTCCTCGCCCACCAGCCAGCCGATCGTGACATTCAGCGCCTGGGCGGCGGCCAGCAGGGTCGAGGCGGCGACGCGGTTCGCGCCGCGCTCGTACTTCTGCACCTGCTGGAACGAGACCCCGAGGCGCTCCGACAGGTCGCTTTGGCTGAGGCCCAGCTGGCGGCGGCGGGTGCGCAGCCGGGCCCCGATCGCCAGATCGATCTGGGCGGTGCGGGCCGGGTCTTTGGCGTCCATCGCCGCGTCTCCTGATGCGGCCGAGTGTAGCTTAAGCTGCGCGTTAAAGTAGACGCGGAGCCCAAGTCGTCGTTTAATCAACGCCCAATGCGTGCGCGCGACGAAATTGTCGATGACCCGGTGGGACTGCTTACCCACCGTGAACGCGATTGCTTGCGGCTGGTGGACCAGCATCTGTCATCGAAGCAGATCGCCCGCGAGCTGGGCATGTCGAAAACCTCGGTCGACACCTATTGCGATCGCGCGCGGCGCAAGTTGGGCGTCGAGGACCGCTTCGCCGCGGCGCGGCTGGCGCGCCAACTCGATGTCGACCCCCCCGTTAACCATGTCCTGACTGTGTCAGGACAGGACACGATCAGGACAGACGAACTCCACGACCTCTGGCCGGATGAGCCGGCAACAGAGGGGGTGGCCCATGGGCGACTGGCAGAATTTCGACAATCGCGCGGTGATCGGACGAGCGCTCCGCCTGCGTCGGGAGATCGACGAGTTCGAGGCCCGCTGGCCGACACCCGTCTCTCGGGAGGAAGCCCTTCCGACCTTCTCCTGGGATCAATTGGAGCGACAGCTCGTCGACCTGGCCGCGACGCCGGCGCAGGCGAGCATGGCGAAGCACCTGGTCTCCGGTACGCGCAAGTTGGCGCCGTTCAAGCCGACCGAGATGGTTATGCGCGAGATCCTCTGCATGACCTGGGTCCTGCTGGACGAGAACTTCAAGACGGAGGCCGAGCCTGGCTCGGTCGCAACCAGCTAAGCCCCCTCGCACGGCTCGGCGTCATCGCCGGCCTTGCGATTTTCACTGCCCTGGCCTTCGGCGGAATGCTGGCAGGCCTTCGGGCGCTCGAGGACCTGAAGACTTTTTTCCCGAGCTGAACGGGTCTGAAACCATAACCCTCTAGATACCCAAGCGTACGTCGCCTTACCGACGCGCGCAGGAGAGATCTCATGCTCAAGCAACGCCGCATGGTCGCCGAGCAAATTGCCGGCGCACTGTTCGAAGCCGAAGCGGCTATCGACGCCGCCCTGTCCAAGACCGCTCATCTCACTGGCGTGATGCCGTCGCTGCGCCGGGAGGCCGGCGCCTCGGCGCTGATCGGGCAGGACGCGGTGGAACATGCGAGCCAAGCCATCATGGCGCTCGCCGAAGCCCGCCGCGCCATCGTCGAGACGCACAAGGAGCTCTCAATCGCCCAGGCCCAGATCGGCCTCGGGGCGGTGGTGATGAGCGACGGCGGGAGCGGGACCAAGCCGCCGCTTCTCGCTCACGATGAGCCTGTCCACGTCGGGCGCCGCGCCCTTCGGGCGGTCCGCGCCGCTTAGAAACCCATTCCGCCCCGCAAGGCGGTCTGTCAGATTGGACCCTCGGCTCATCGCCGGGGGTCTTTTCGTTGCAAGCACACGGTTTTGTCCTGCCGCCCTGGGTGGGGTTGACCCTCGCGCTGACAGTTTTCGCCGGCGCGTTCTGGAAGGGCGATCGCGAGCAGCAGATCGCGATCAGCGGGGTCATGGTGAGCTGGCTGGTCACGCTCATCCTGCGGGACCCGCGCTGGTCCGGCACGCAGTGGGGCGCGTTCGCCTGTGATGTCCTGCTGTTGATTCTGATCACGGGCATCGCAATCCGTACGCAGCGATATTGGCCGCTGGTGGCCGCCGCGTTCCAGCTTCTTTGCCTGATGACCCACGTGGCGCGGATGGTCGATCCCGGCGTTCGGGCCTGGGCCTATGCGACGGGCCAAGTGATCTTCACGCAGCTTTACGAGATCGCTGTCGGCGTCGGCGTGCTGAACACATGGCGGCAGAGCCGGTCCGCCTCGCCGGCGTCGGCCCCTACCGCGCGCTAGATCACGGCTGCGAAATGCGCAGGCCCAAGATCGGTGCTATGCGACCACGTGGGCCGATCCGAGAACCAGAGGGGACTTCCAGATGAAACTTCGTTACGCCGTCGCGCTCAGCGCAGGCGCCGCTGTGCTGGCCTTGCCGGCCGTGACCTCGGCCCACTTCATCCTGATGCAGCCGGCCTCGGCGATCGTGGAGAACCAGCTGGGCGACCCGCAGAAGCTGGGTCCCTGCGGCGGAACCTCCAAGGACGCCGGCACGCCCACGAATGCCGTCACCGAGGTGAAGGGCGGCGAGATGCTGCACCTGCACGTCAAGGAGACGATCTACCACCCCGGCCACTTCCGGATCGCGCTGTCGGTGCTGGACCGCGCCGAGCTGCCGGCCGACCCCGAGGATGTGACAAAGGACGGACCGCGCGGGCCGATATCGGTCTCCGCCAAGATCGATCCGAACCCCAAGCCCCCGGTGCTGGTGGACGGCCTGTGGGAGCACCACGAACGCAAGCCCGCCGAAGAGTTCGAGACCGACGTCAAGATCCCCAACATCAACTGCGACCACTGCTCGCTGCAGGTGATCCAGTTCATGGAGCAGCACGGGATCAACCCGGACGGCCGCTTCACCTACCACCACTGCGCCGACCTGAAGGTCACCGCCAACCCGAAGCTGCCCATCGA
>Ga0068865_100000755_pt1 | contig 18158 bp, 15 predicted proteins | sample KBSMisM12_FD_75293 | JGI IMG/M metagenome (GOLD analysis project Ga0068865, IMG submission 75293) | Miscanthus rhizosphere microbial communities from Kellogg Biological Station, Michigan, USA - KBS Miscanthus M1-2 | ecosystem: Host-associated > Plants > Roots > Rhizosphere > Soil ...
ACGATGGGTCCCCCGGACAAGCCGGGGGATGACGGAGTGCCGTGTCAGGCGCTAAGGGCAAAGCCTCAGAACAAGAGGGAGCGACGCATGAACCCGGTGGAGATCAAGGACCTGCCCGGACTGGTGGGCACGGAGGTGGGCGTTTCCGACTGGGTGCTGATCGACCAGGACCGGGTCAACAAGTTCGCCGACGCCACCGGCGACCACCAGTGGATCCACGTCGACGTGGAGCGTGCGACGAAGGAGATCGGCGGCCCGATCGCCCACGGCTACCTGACGCTGTCGCTGATCCCGTTCCTGTCCCAGGGCATGCTGCCGGTGAAGGGCGTGACGCGGGGCATCAACTACGGCTCCGACAAGGTGCGCTTCACCAACATGGTGCGCGTGGGCAAGCGGGTGCGCCTGCGCCAGAAACTGATCGGCGCCGAGCCCAAGGCCGGCGGCATGCAGCTGAAGAACGAGTGCACCATCGAGATCGAGGGCGAGGACAAGCCCGCCTGCATCGCCGAGACGATGTCGATCGTCTACGGGGGCTAGTCCGGCGCGACGGCCTCTTCCGCGGAGGCCGCTCTCGCCCCTGAGGTCGCGGCCTCGGTCAGGGCGACCTCGGTGACCGGCGCGGCCGGGTCGGAGACCCGGTCGATGGTCTCGCGGATGTACTTGGCCTGGGTGACGATGCCGATCTCCAGGCGCTCGGAGTTCAGCTCGACCTCCTGGGTGAGCAGGCCCGCGATGAACTCGACGTCCTGGGCGGCCTCCTGGCCGGGTCGGCGGTGCGCCTCCTGGCTCATGAACACCGGTCCGCCGGAGTTGCCGGGGAAGACCGAGAAGTCGAGCAGGAAGGTCGGGAAGATCGTGGCCGGCGCGATCGGATAGGACGCCACCTTGCCGGCGCGCAGGATCGGGAAGCCCGCCTGGTTGGCCGACAGGCCGCGCGGGAAGCCCAGCGCCATCATCTCGTCGCCGGCGCCCACCTTGTACTTGGTGAAGGTGTCGTCCGACGCAAGGTAGTCCTTCGGGATCGCCGCCTTGGCGAAGTCGGCCGGCGCGGTGATGGCGATGGCGGCCACGTCGCGCGACGGATGATGCGTCCACAGCTCATGGCCGGCGGCGTCGCGGATGCGCAGGTTCTGCGGCGCGTAGGTCCAGCTGCCGTCCTTGTTGGCGACGCGATAGCCGATGTGCGCCATCGGCCCCGGCATCTTGTCGAACACGTGGTTGGCGGTGATCAGCACCGTGCGGGGCTGGCCGTCGGGCCCGGGAGCCGAGATCAGGAATCCGGTGCCCACGGTGCGGGTGCCGTTGCCCAGCGGCTGCTCGAGCTGGACGGTCGCCTGGATAAGCTGCTGCGGCAGGTCGATGACCATGGCAGTCCCCGAAACCTAAATGACCCCTCGCGTCGTTGCGCGATCTCGATGCCACCATAGTGAATCAGGAAGTTAAGGACTCGCCAAGGCGCCAGGACGCCGCGCAGGGCAAGTTGTCGCGTCTGCCCTTCACTTCATCTTGAGCGGACCCATCATTGCAGCGCATTTAGCCGCCATGAGCACCGTGCCCCCCGTCGCGCCCAAGCGGCCCCATAGAATCGAACAGCTGGGCCGGGTGCGCGTCGACGATTATGCCTGGATGAAGGACGACGCCTGGCAGCAGGTGTTGCGCGATCCGAAGGTGCTGCGCGCCGATGTGCGCCAGCACCTGGACGCCGAGAACGCCTTTACCAAGGCGATGCTCGCCGGGACCGAGGATCTGCAGGCGCAGATGTTCGCGGAGATGAAGGGGCGCATCAAGGAGGACGACAGCTCGGTCCCCGCGCCGGACGGTCCATGGGACTACTACGTCCGCTTCGACGTCGGCGCACAGCATCCGATCCGGGCGCGGCGGCCGCGCGGCGCCGCCGACGGCGAGCAGGTGCTGCTGGACGAAGAGGCGGCGGCGAAGGGCAAGGCCTACTTCCAGACCGGCGCGGCCAGCCACAGCCCCGACCACGCGCTCTTCGCCTGGGCGGCCGACGAGCAGGGCTCGGAGTACTACCAGATCCTCGTGAAGGACCTGACGAGCGGCCAGCTGCTGGGGACGCCCATCGAGAGCGCCTACGGCTCGCTGACTTTCTCGCCGGACAGCCAGTGGCTGTTCTGGATCTGGCGCGACGAGAACGCCCGGCCCTCGAAGGTCTTCCGCCGGCCCGCCCGTCCCGACAAGGATTGGGGCGGGGACGACGTCCTGGTCTACGAGGAGGCCGACGAGGGCATGTTCCTCGGAATCGGCACGGCGTCGGACGACAGCGCGATCCTGATCCACGTGGGCAACCAGGAAACGACCGAGATCCTGGTCATCCCAGCGTCCGACCCGACCGCAAGGCCCGTCGTCGCCGAGCCGCGCCAGGTGGGCGTGAAGTACCACCTGGACCACTGGACCGACCGCTGGATCGTGCACACCAACGCCGACGGGGCCGTGGACTTCAAGATCGCGGTCAGCGACGCGGCCGTCCCGGCCAAGGCGACCTGGCGCGAGTGGATCGCGCACCAGCCGGGCCACTACATCTCGGGCGTCGCGGCCTACGCCGGCCATGTGGTGCGGGCTGAGCGGGTGAACGCGCTGGACCAGCTGGTGGTCACCGCGCGTGACGGGACCGAGCACGCGATCGCCTTCGACGAGGAGGCATATGCCCTGGACCTCGAAGGTGGGTATGAATACGCCACCACGACGACGCGCTTCGTCTACCAGTCGCCGACGACGCCGCGGCAAACCTTCGACTACGACATGGCCGGCCGCGAGCGGACCCTGCGCAAGACCCAGGAGATCCCCTCCGGCCACGACCCGGCCCGCTATGTGGCGCGCCGGCTCTTCGCCCGGGCGGGCGACGGCCAGGACGTGCCGATAACGGTGCTGATGCTGAAGGGAACGCCGCTGGATGGCTCCGCGCCGCTGCTGCTCTACGGCTACGGCGCCTATGGCATCGCCATGGAGCCCAGCTTCTCGATCCGCAACCTTTCCCTCGTGGACCGGGGCTGGATCTGGGCCACGGCGCACATCCGCGGCGGCTCGGACAAGGGCTGGGGCTGGTTCCTGGACGGACGCAAGGACAAGAAAACAAATAGTTTCACCGACTTCATCGCCTGCGCTGAGCACCTGGTCGGGGCGGGCTACGCGACCAAGGGCCGGATCGCGGCCTACGGCGGCTCGGCCGGCGGGATGCTGATGGGCGCTGTCGCGAACCTGCGGCCCGACCTCTGGGGCGCGATCATCGCCGCGGTGCCGTTTGTCGACGTGCTGAACACCATGAGCGACACCACCCTGCCGCTCACCCCGCCGGAATGGCCCGAGTGGGGCAATCCGCTGGAGGACGCGGCCGCCTACGACCGGATCGCCGACTACAGCCCCTATGACCAGGTCTCAGCCCAGGCCTATCCGCCGATCCTCGCCACCGGCGGCCTCTCGGACCCGCGGGTGACCTACTGGGAGCCGGCCAAGTGGGTGGCCAAGCTGCGCGAATTCCAGGCAGGCCCTGCGCCGGTCATGCTCAAGATCAACATGGAGGCCGGCCACGGCGGCGCGTCCGGCCGGTTCGACTTCCTGAAGGAGATCGCCCTCGACTACGCCTTCGCCGTGTGGGCGCTGGAGAAGACCTGGGAGTCCGCATGATCGTCCGACCGGCCACCGAGGCCGACGCCCCCGCCCTCGCAGCCATCTATGGCGATGCCGTCCTGAACGGCTTCGGCACCTTCGAGGAAGTCGCGCCCTCCCCCGCCGACATGGATGGCCGCCGCCGCGCCGTGCAGGACATGGGCCTGCCCTACCTGGTCTGCGAGGAAGACGGCCCAGAAGGGGCGCGCGTGCTGGGCTTCGCCTACGCCGGCCCCTTCCGGCCGCGCGCCGCCTACCGCTACACCCTGGAGGACAGCGTCTATGTGGCGCCCGAGGCCAAGGGCAAGGGCGTCGGCCGCACGGTGCTCTCCGCGGTCATCGCCGCCTGCGAGGCTCTGGGCGTGCGCCAGCTGATGGCGGTGATCGGCGACAGCGAGAATTCCGGCTCCATCGGCCTGCATCGCTCGCTCGGCTTCGAGCAGACCGGCGTGGGCCGCAGCGTCGGCTTCAAGCACGGGCGCTGGGTCGACATCGTCCACATGCAGAAGCCGCTGAACGGCGGCGACGGCCGCGCGCCTGACGCGCCGGGGATCACGCTCACCGGCCACTGAGCTCCGTTTCCTACTAAAAGTTTAGTTGACGGTCCGGCCCGGTCGCCCGATCAATCTCCGAAGACTTTAGGAGTGCGACGTGGCGACCTCACCGCGAACACGAACGCCCGGCATGCTGACGCCGCTCGAACTCAAGATCATGCAGGTGCTCTGGAGCGCCGAAGGGGCCTGCACGGTGGCCGCGGTTCAGGAGCGGTTGGAGGGCGACCTCGCCTACACCACCGTCCAGACCATGCTGAACGTGCTGCTGCGCAAGAAGGCGGTGCGGCGAACGCCGGCCGGGCGGGCGTTCACCTACGAGGCCGCGGTCAGCCGCGAGCGGGCGACGGGCACGGCGGTAAAGGACCTGGTGTCGCGCATGTTCGGCGGCTCCGGCGAGGCGCTGCTGATGGCGCTGATCGACACGCGCCAGATCACCGCCGAGGAGATCGCCCGGGCCGCGCGCCTGGCGAACGGCGACGAGCCGGAGGACGGCCGATGACCCCGGAGTTCGTGGCGAGCTACCTCCTGAACGCCGCCTGGCAGGTTCCGGTGGTGGCGGTGGGCGCGCTGCTGGCCACGCGCTTCGCCGGCCTCGCGCCCGGCGCGCGCAACGCGGCCTGGCTGGGCTTCCTGGGCGTTGCGATCCTGCTCCCCGCCGCGGCGCTGGAGGGCCTGCTGCCCCACGCCCAGGCGACAGTGGCTCGCGCGGCGCCCGACGCGGCCCTGGCCGCCGCTCAGGTGGACCTGCCGGCGTCGTCCGGTCTGGAGCCGGCCTTGCGGCTCGCGCCCTGGGCCGCCTGGGCCATGGCCGGCGTCTGCGCAGTCGTCGCCCTGGCGATGGCGATCCGGCTGGCCCGCGCGGGCCTGGCGGCGCGCCGCCTGGCGGCCGAGGCCCGTCCCGCCCAGCTCCCCGCCCGCGCCCTGGCGGCGCTCGAAGACCTGGCCCGGCGACGCGACCGCGCCCTGCCGAGGGTGCTCAGCTCCCCGACCGTGGCGGGCCCGGCCGTCGTCGGCGCCCTAAGACCGGTCATCCTGATCCCCGAGGCCTGGCGCTGCAGCGACGACGAGCTCACCGCCGCCCTGCTGCACGAGATGGCCCACGTGCTGCGCCACGACTACGCCGTGAACCTGGCCTGCGAGGTGCTGACCCTGCCGCTCGCCTGGCACCCGGCGATGGCCGCCATCAAGGCGGGCGTGCGGAAGAGCCGCGAACTGGCCTGCGACGCCATCGCCGCCTCGGCCATGGCGTCCCGCAAGACCTACGCGAAGTGCCTGGTGTCGCTGGCCCAGAATCTGGGCGCGCCGGCGCCTGCCAACCCCACCCGAACCGCGCTCGCAGTCGGCCTCTTCGGCAAGAGCGACCTGGAGGACCGACTGATGCAACTGATGAAGCCCCGTGACGCCGAGAGTTTCCTGGTGGGCGCCGCGCGCGCCTGCGGCCTGACCGGCGTCGTCGCCGGCCTGCTGGGCTCGGCCGCCCTGCTGCACGTGACCCCGGTGTTCGCCCAGGCCGCAAAGCCGGCGCCCGCGGCCGCCGCCGTTCCCGCTGTCCCGGCTGCGCCGGCCGCGCCGGCTGTCGCCGCGGTCCCGGCCCAGCCGGCCACGCCGGCGGCGCCCGCCACCCCGCGCCACCGCCACGGCATCATCTACACGCGCAACGGCGTGACCATCGAGACCGGCGACAACGGCCACCGCCACACCTGGACCACGGCCGAAGGCAAGACGATCACCGTCACCAACGACGACGTCAACGAGCCCTCGGAAGCCCAGCGCCGCGCGTTCGAAGCCGACGCCCGCGACGCCGAGGCCCGCGCCGCCGAAGCGGAGAAGCTGGTCAACTCGCCGGAGTTCAAGGCGCGGATCGCCAAGGCCAAGGCCGACGGCGAAGCCGCCCGCCAGATGGTCAACTCGCCGGAGTTTAAGGCCCGCATCGCCAAGGCCAAGGCCGACGGAGAGGCGGCCCGTCAGCTGGTCGAGTCCCCGGAATTCAAAGACCGCATCGCCAAGGCGAAGGCCGCCGGCGAGGCAGCCCGCCAACTGGTCGAGTCCCCGGAGTTCAAGGCCCGCATCGAGGCCGCCAGGGTCAGCGCGGCGGAAGCGGAGAAGTTGGTCAATTCGGCGGAGTTCAAGGCGCGGATCGCCCGCGCCCAGGCCAGCGCCGCGGAGGCTGCGCAGTTGGTCAACTCGCCCGAGTTCCGCGCGCGTCTGGACCGCCTGCGCCGGGACGACGACGAGTCGCGCGACCGCGCGATCCCGTAGGCCCGGAGGCGGGCGTCCGTTTCGGCGGGAAGAAAGTCCTTTCGAACGGCGGCCGACAGGCGGAGCATCGCGCACTCGCTTCAAGGAGCCCCGCCATGACCCCCGCCTCACGCCGCCTCGTCCTGCAGGGCGTTCTCTTCGGCGCCGCCTGCGGTTGCCTCGGCGTACGCGCCGCCTACGCCGCCGAGACGCCCTCGCCCAGCGGCAAGTACGTCTGCCCGCCCTGCGGCTGCGCCGCCGACGGCAAGGAGTTCGACAAGCCCGGCGCCTGCCCCGAGTGCGGCATGCCGCTGGTTCCCAAGCCGCCGGCGTCGCCCACCCCACCCAAGGCGCGGGCCGAGGCGGGCGGCGGCTTCCTCGCCGCATCCGATCGCGCGCCGTCTCGGACCCGCAAGCGGCCGACCCTCGGCTAGCCGGGCTAACTAGGTCGGATCCACGGTCCCCATGGCCAGCATGCGGATCGCCGTCATGCTGGGCAGGAAGAAGTAATCGCCGCCGCGCGTGTCGACGAACTGCGGGATGCCGGCGGCGATGAACGGGGCCCCTTTCTGCGCGCCCGGGATCATGTGCTTCACCAGGTCCGGATGCGGCTTGTCGCCCGTCCCGATCGGCCGAGACCCGATCATCGGGCAGGTGTCGTTGCCGCCGTCGAAGTCGAGCCCGTAGTTGATCCACTGCTGCTGCACGAACTCGAACTGGCGGAAGAGGCTCGAGCACACCGCCATGAACACCACGCCCTTCTCGCCGGTGGAGTCCTGGTAGGGCAGCCCGCGGCGCAGGATGCGCCGGCGCTTGGTCAGGTTGCTTGAGCCCATCGTGGCGCTGAGCTCCGGGTCCAGCATGTCGCGCGGATTGCCGCGGCGGATGTGGGCGCCGAACGGACACTTCGATCCGTCGAGGTCGTCGCCGTAGCGGAAGCTGGTCAGCAGGACCTGGTATTCGGCGAGCAGGTTGCGCTCGGCGTCGTTACTGGGCTTTCGCAGCTGGATCTCGGGGACTGCCGCATACTTGGCCTCCAGCGCCTGGCATTCGGCGTAGGTGGGCGCGGCCATCAGCGGAATGCCGCTGTCCCAGCGGCCGCACATCTTGGCCCGCACTGTGGCGACGGCTTCGGCCTGGTCGGTGACGCCGTTGATCCGGCCCCACAGCGCCGCCTGCTCTCCCACGTAGGCGTTGAACGCCTCGACGTTCTCGCGAAGCTTGCGCCAAGCCACGAAGGTGCCGTTGCGCGCGAAGCCCGCCGGCATGGTGGCGACGGGCAGCTCCTGTCCCTCGTCCACGTGGCCCAGGATGAACTCGCCGGTCTCCAGCGCCGACCAACTGGTCATCCGGTTGAAGGTCCCCTCGGCGATCTTGCCGCCGCCCATCACCATGACCTTCTCGTAGTCCGCCGAGAACTGGCCTTTGAACACCGGGTCGCTGATGCCGTCGGTGAACTGGAAGTGTTCCTTCGCGCAGGGGACCTTGGTCCCGTCCGGCAGGGTCGCCATGATGGCCGCGGAATCCTGCCACTGGCCCGCGCCGTCCGCGCCGTGGCCGGTGACCAGCTCCACTCCGCCCGACGCCCGGGCGCGGCCGATGATCTTGTCGGTCCACTCCTGCAGGATCGGCTGCGGGCTCCCGTCCGGCTGGCCGGGCGCATTGAGCGAGATCCAGATGTGGGTCGTCTGGGTCTCGCCGGTCCAGGCCCGGTCCCATTTGTCCGGCGCGCTTTCGCCCTCGTCGCCCAGGATGTGCGAGCGGCAGCTCATGCCGTCGATGAACTCGTCGGGCAGCAGCCGCAGCGTGCGCGTGGGCAGCTCCAGAGCGTGCAGGCCGGCGTAGGTGAAGCCGATGTTCATCGTGATCGGCGGCTTCTTGTGGATGTGCGTGCCGTCGGAGGCCTCGATCGTCTCCCAGGGCTCGGCGGTGGTCACGTCGGGCCGCACGGCCTGGATGAAGCGGCGGCCCGCCGCGGCATTGTTGATGCGGAAGAACAGGTGGCGCGTGAACGGAAAGCCGAAGCGCCCATAGGGCCGGTGGATATTGCCCTGGATGTCGGCGAGATCGAGCCAGCTCATCAGTTCCACTCCACGTGGGCGGCCCTGAACCGGCCCGGTCCGGTCGGGGGATCGTTCAGGTCGTCGGGCTTGGTCGCGGCCAGGAACCGGCCGAACCGGGCGTAGAGGTCGGCGTCGCTGAGGCCCTGGGCCTCGATGGCGAAGCGGGTGAACGCCTGCTGTTGGAAGAGCGCCTTCAGGATCGTCGCCAGGTCGCCCCCCGGCGCGCGCGGGAAAGGCTTCTGGCCGTTGGTCATCGCCCAGCGGTAGAGGCTGAAGACGCTGAGCGCGAGGAGCGCCAGCGCCGCCAGGGTGGCCGGGAAGCCCCAGACCGTGGCGAGGGAGATCCCCCGGGCAAGCCAGGCGGGCAGATGGGCCATCAGCCACGTCAGGTGGAAGAGGACCGTCGCGATCAGCCAGACCCCGAAGAGGAAGGCCGCAAGGTAGGCCAGGCCCTTCGCCAGGCCGATCGGCGGCTGGCCGGGCGGCACGTTGAGGCCGTCGGCCCAGTAGTCGTTGAAGCCGAAGGTGGTCTCGACCTGGCAGCTCTTCAGGTAGGCGGCGAAGGCCTCGGCGGTCTGTGTCCCCTCGAAGCCGCAGCAGTGGTCGAAGATCACCTTGAGGTCGTCGGCCATAGTGGCCCAGAGCTCGGTCGCATAGGCCGTCAGGTCGGCGTCCGTGCCGGTGGGCGCATCGAAGTCGGCGGCGAAGACCAGGTACGGGCGGGTGAACGTATCCACCGGCTGCCCGGCCAGCGGGTTCACGCCGCTAAGCGTCGAGACGATCGAATCCCCGGACTCGCGGCCGTTGTAGTTGGGCCCGGTGATGATCACGAGACGCGCGAAGTGGTTCAGCTTGTTCTTCGAGAACGGCGAGGGCCAGACGTCCGCCGGCGACTCGGCGGTCTGGGGCCCGACCGCCATCAGGGCCAGCTTCTGGGCCAGGCTGTGGACGTGGGAGCGCGAGCGCCCGACGATCGGGTCCACCAGGGTGTCGGTCCGGATCGGCGCCAGGACCGTCAGGAAGTAGTGGCCGCCGTCAAAGTTGGGCATCGGCGTCCCCTCGCTTGGCGACCAGGTCGCGGATGAAGGCGTTGCGGTTGACGTCGGCGCGCTGGGTCGAGATCGAGGCGATCGGCGCGAAGCCGGGGCTGGCCAGGGAGTTGGCGAGCCCGCCCAGCACCCGGCGATAGGCCGCCGCGAAGGCGGCCGGATCCATCGTCGCATGGTCCTTGGCCAGCTGCGCCAGGCCGGCGCGGACGCGGAGCGCGGCCTTGATGTCGCGCTGCGCCGAGCCCGGGGTGGCGTTGTAGTAGTAGTTCGTGTCGATCTGGTTGGCGGTGATGTAGTCCTTGAACGTCGAGATCGGGATCGAGTGCGGGTACTTGGTGCTGGCGTACCACAGCATGTCGAGGCCGGTCGGGATGCCGTCGGCGAAGGCGTCGATGTACTGGTCCCAGGTGCCGTTGAAGTTCGACAGGAACAGCACGTGGTCGTTGACCAGCCCGGGCTGGCCTCCCGCGCCGCCGGGGCTGGGCCACTGGTTGCGCCGGATGATCACCCAGCGGGCGAAATGGATCAGCTTCAGGCCGAGCAGGCCGCTCAGCTGCTGCGGCAGGGCGCGCGTCACCATGAAGATCAGGAGCTGGATGGAGGTCTTCCACGGCTTCACCGGGGTGAGCACGTTCATCGCATAGGCCTTGCCGGCGATGTTGGACATTGTCGCCCCCCGCGTCCTGAAGCTGGCTCGCCGCATGAGCTGCTGGGGCCCGACGACCCAGCGTAGCGAACCTGGTCACGCTACACGCGGCAGGCGAAGAATAAAGGGGGTTTTACCCGCGGAACGGGAATGGCTGGGGAACTAGGACTCGAACCTAGAATGACGGTACCAAAAACCGCTGTGTTACCATTACACCATTCCCCAGCAGGAATGGCCGCGAGGGCATACCCCAAGTGGGGCGTCTCGTGGGAGGCGGTGAGATAGCGCAGGCGCCGCTGCGATGCAACGCCCGGTCCTTGGCCCGCGAAGGACGCTCGACAGGCCCTCGGACTAGCGTCGTTTTGACCGCACCGCGACCGCCTTGCGACCCTGGGGGGCCTCCTCTATAAGGCGCGCTCCAAAGTCGGAGTGTGGCTCAGTCTGGTAGAGCACCGCGTTCGGGACGCGGGGGTCGCAGGTTCAAATCCTGCCACTCCGACCATCTCTTCCCGCCCCTGCAAAGCACGCCGCGAACCGCGGTCTTTCCGCCTTAAGGAATGTGTGCGAGACGCAGGCGGATGAAGCAGTTCCTGATCACCGCGGCGGGGGTCTTCGCCGGCCTCGTGCTCTTCATGATCGGCGTGCCGTTCGTGCTGATCGCCATGCTGGCCAGCGCCGCGGGGCCGGAGCCGATTCCGGCCAGGGCCGTGCTGGAGCTCGACCTGCGCGAGCCGCTCTCCGACCAGTCGCCGCAGAGCCCGCTGGCGGGCCTGGCGCGGCGCGGCCACTCCGCCATGTCGATCCTGGAGGGCTTGCGCCGGGCCGAGAAGGACGACCGCATCAAGGGCCTGGTGATCCGCCTGCCGGACGGCGGGGTCGAGCCTGGTCTGGCCGACGAATTGCGCTTGGGGATCAAGCACTTCCGCGCCTCGGGCAAGCCCGTCGTCGCCCACAGCCAGGGGCTCTATCCGGGCGGCGTGGTGACCGCGTCCTACATGCTGGGCGCCGCCGCCGACGAGTTCTGGATGCAGCCCGGCGCCTCGTTCCAGGTCACGGGCCTCGCCAACGACGACATCTTCTTCAAGCGCTTCTTCGACAAGTACGGCGTCAAGGCCGAGTACGAGCAGCGCTACGAGTACAAGAACGCCGTCAACGGCTACCTCTTCGACGACTACACGCCGGCCCACCGCGCCGCGGAACTCTCCTGGCTGGGCTCGGTCTACGACACCGACATCAAGGCCGCCGCCGCCGACCGCAAGCTGGATCCCGCGGCGTTGAAGGCCGACCTGGAGGCCGGCCCCTACCTGGCCGACGAGGCGCTGGCCAAGCGCCTGATCGACCGTGTGGGCCAGGTGCGCGAGGCCGAGGACCAGCTGATCAAGCGCGCCGGGTCGGGCGCCGAATTGGTCGACTTCGAGGACTATGCGCACGGCCGCACGCCGCGCGAGCGGGGCCCGGGCCCGGCCGTGGCGGTGATCGAGGCTGAGGGCGACATCGTCACCGGCCGCGACCAGGGCGGCAATCCGTTCATCCGCGGCGGCTCGTCGATCTATTCGGACGACATCTCCGACGCCTTCTACGACGCGATCAAGGCCAAGGACGTGAAGGCGATCGTCTTCCGGCTGAACTCGCCCGGCGGTTCGGACACCGCCTCCGAACAGATCCTCAGCGCCATCCGCGCAGCTAGGGCCGCGGGCAAGCCGGTGGTGGTCTCCATGGGCACGTACGGCGCTTCGGGTGGGTATTGGGTCTCCTCGCAGGCCTCGGCCATCGTCGCCCAGCCCTCGACGCTGACCGGTTCGATCGGGGTGTTCGGCGGCAAGTTCGATGTCGGCCCCGCGCTCGCCCGCTTCGGCGTCGACGTGCGCCAGGTCGGCGTGGGCGGCCAGTACGCCGGCGCGTTCGGCCTCGGCAACGAGTTCACGCCGGCCCAGCGCGCGGCCTTCTCCCACTGGATGGACCGCATCTACGACAACTTCGTCGCCCGCGTGGCCGAGGGCCGCAAGCTGCCGGTCGAACGCGTCCGCGAGATCGCCAAGGGCCACGTCTGGACCGGCGTGCAGGCCAAGGAGCTCGGGCTGGTCGACGAGATCGGCGGCTTCTACGAGGCGGTCGCCAAGGCCAAGCAGCTCGCCGGGATCACCGGCGAGGCGCGCCTGAAGCGGATGTCGCCGAACGGCTCGGCGATCGAGGCCCTGACCAAGATGATGGGCGTCTCGGCGAGCTCGGCCCGCACCCTGGCCGCCGCCGCCTGGATCCTCGGCGACCCGCGCGCCCAGGGGATCATGGACGAACTGGCCCAGGCCCGCCTGCGCGGCGAAGGCGCCATGGTGCTGGCCCCGACCCACCTGCCGCGCGGTCGCTAGGGCGGCTCGCCGCCGCCGGCATGCGGCCTAGAACGGCTTGTCCCCGCAGACCGTGACGCGGTGGGCGTAGCGGCGCTGGGGCCAGTAGTCGAACAGGGCCCGGTGCTGGGCGCAGCGGTTGTCCCAGAAGGCGATCGATCCGACCTCCCACGGGAAGCGGCAGGAGAATTCCGGCGTCTCGATGTGCCGGTAGAGCATCTCCAGGATGGCGTCGCTCTCGGGCCGCTTCAGCTGGACGATGCGGGTGGTGAAGCCCCGGTTGACGAACAGCAGCTTGCGGCCGGAGACCGGGTGGGTCCGGATCACGGGATGCTCCGCACGTGGGTACTGCTGGTCCGAGCCGTCGCGGCGGCCGTAGGAATGCGCCTTGGCGCTGTCGTGGATGGCGGTCATCCCGTCCAGCATCGCCTTGAGCGGCTCCGAGAGCGCCTCATAGGCCTGGTACATGTTGGCGAAGCAGGTGTCGCCGCCGGTGTCCGGCAGCTCCTGCATGTACAGGATCGAGCCCATCGGCGGCTCGGGGTCGCAGGTGACGTCCGAGTGCCATTCCTCGCCCGCCACGTGCTTTGACTTCTCGTCGGCGGCGATCACCAGGACTTCGGGGTGCTCGGCGAACGGCTTCGGCGCGTTCGGATGGATATGCAGTTCGCCGAAGCGGCGGCCGAACGCCTTGTGCTGCTCTACGCTCAGCGTCTGGTCGCGGAAGAAGATGACCAGGTTCTCCACCAGCGCGCGGTGGATCTCCTCGAACTGCGCGTCCGACAGCGGTTGCGACAGGTCCACGCCCTGGATCACGCCGCCGATGGACGGAGACAGCTTCTTCACTTCGATGGTGCGGTAGGTCATGGATGGCCTCACAAGCAGATACCACTTGTTTGAGCGCTAAAAACCGCTTAGTCAAGTTGTTATGGATTCGGATGTGAGTCTCGCGGGCAGGTCGACCAAGGGCGAACGAAGCGTCGCCGCGATCCTGCGCGCCTGCGTGGAGATCATGAGTGAGCAGGGCGCGGCGGCCATGTCGCAGGAGGCGGTCGCGCGCCGCGCCGGCATCACCCAGAGCGCGCTTCGCCACCATTTCCCGACCAAGGATGCGCTGCTGCAGGCCGTGTTCCGCGGCGGGTTCGACATCTATCGGTCGCGCATGTCGGAGATCCTGCTCGATCCGAAGGGCGGACCGCAGGACAAGCTGCGCCGCCTCATCGATCTCCACTTCGACCATATCGCCCGCTTCAGCGACGCCTATACCTTCGAGGCTCTGGCCCACGCCACGCGCGACGCCGGCGCGCGCGCCCAGCGCGACGACTGGTACCTGTGGCTGGCCGACCATTACGCCGGCCTGATCCGCCAGATCCGGCCCGAACTGAGCCGGCAGGCGGCGGAGACGCGCGCCTATCAGCTGCTGACCCTGATCCTGGGCGCATGGGTCACGTTCGGCCGGTCCCGCCCGACCCTGCTCGGCGGCAAGACGCCGGCGATGAGCGCGGCGCTGCACGAGGCGATCGGGCGGCTGCTCAGCGCCGACTGATGACGCCCAGGCCCGCCCGGGCCGCTTGCGCCCTACCCCCGCCGCCGCTCGCCCGGCAGCGCCGGCGTGAAGATCACCTGCTTGCGCCCGAAATCCAGGGTCACGTCGTGGAAGTGGCGCAGCACGTCGATGCCGATCAGGATCGCCGGGCGGTCGTTGAGCTTCCACAGGTTGAAGATGTGCAGCTCGGCGAAGATGCCCATCACCTCGTGCACCGCCATGCCGCCCAGGCGCAGCGTCGGCAGCGGCGCGAACTGACCCATGGCGGTCTGGCCGGTGGCGCTGATCAGCGGCACGGGCGCAAGGCGCACCCCGAAGTCCGGGATGGTGCGGACCACCGCATCGCGCAGCGCCAGGTTGCCCACCGTCACCTGCGAGCCGGAGTCCAGGAACGCGCTCACCGGCGTCTCGCCCACCTGGGCGTCGAGGATCACCAGCTGGCCGTTGCGGTAGGTGGCGCCGACATGGATCGGGTCGATGTGGCTGGGAATGCGCGAATTGGCGTCGCGGCCCTGTTCGACGCCCTGGCCCGAATTGCTGATCTCGAAGCGGTTCTGCGCGAAGTTCAGCATCATCGTGCGGCCGCGTAGGATGTCGACGCCCAGCAGCCCGTCGGCGCCCAGCCGCGCGCGCGGCAGGGTGGGCATGGAGAGGTTCGACGAGACCACCTCGCCCACCGAAAGGCGCTTGACCGCGGCCAGGTTGGCAGGCTCCGCGCCGGCGATGCCGTGGACGTCGGCGCGCCCGGCCGGCGGCAGGCTGCACGTCTCCACCAGCTCGGAGGCGACGACCGAGCGGTTGGCGCCGGTGTCGACCACGAAGCCGAAGGGCCCGCGGCCGTTGATGTAGACGGGCACGACCATGCGCTTGGCCTCGTCGAAGGCCGTCTCCAGCTTGGCGATGCCGCTCGGGGGCGCGGTAGGCGCATCGACGCTCGACTTGGTCGGATCGGTGTCGAGCAGGTTGATCGAGATCAGGCGCCGGTGGGTCGGCGAGGCGCACGCGCTCAGCAGCGCCGGCGCGAGCGCCGCCGCCAGGCTGCGTCTAGACCATCCTTGTCCTGACGACATGTCCGCATCCGATTCTGCGGGCGCCACCTTGCGCTTAGCGTCGCCAAAGCGGAAGGCGGCTGCGACCGGCGGTCACGCTCAAGCTTCGGGGTAGCCGAACCGCGCGGCCCAGGGCTGCAGGATCGGCATGACCGGCGCCAGCTGCGCGGCATAGCGGCGCCAGGCCCCCATGCCCTCGGCGGAAAGCCCGCCGGCCAGCTGGGCGCCTGACGGCGTAGCCACGCCGCGGTCCTGGATCCGCCCCGCGAACCCGCGCAGGGCGTCCGTCCAGGGCAGGCCCAGGAAGTCGCAGACGGCGCGCGCGGTGGCGTCGAAGTCCTCCACCAGCGCCTCGTGGACCACCACGTGGTGGTCCAGCGGCAGCTCGCGGCCCAGCCGTTCGCCGAGCTGCATCGCCGCGTCGTAGAACCGCGCCGCGCCGTCCAGGCTCAAGAGCTGGTACATCGGCCCGTTCATCGCGAAGCGGCGGCGGAACCCGCTCAGCACCACGTCGCGCGGATCGCGCCGGGCGAACAGCACCTTGGCCTCGGGGAACAGCTTGGCGATCACCGGCAGGCGGAAGGTGTGCAGCGGGTGCTTGTCGACGAAGACCTTGCCGGCGGGCCGGCCGCCCTCGGCGGCGATGCGCTGCCAGTAGGCGGCGCGCAGGCGGCTGATCTCGGACTGCGGCGCGTCGGCCAAGCCTGCCAGTTCGCCGGGCCGGCGGCCATAGGCGGCGATGGCGTCGGCGAGCGTGTCACGCTCCTCCAGGGCCTCGACCTCAGGGTGGCTGGCCAGCACCTGCTCCAGCAGCGTGGTGCCGGAGCGCGGGAACCCGACCAGGAAGACGTGCCCGGTGGCCCCGCCCGCGCCGGCCGGCTGCGGCCCGGTCTTCCAGGCGTCCTTCGGCAGGCGGTCGATCAGGGTCAGCATCTCGCCGGCGTATTCGAGCGCCGTGAGGCCAGTCCCGAAGCGGGGGCGGTAGACCTCGATCAGGGCGCGATTGCAGGTCTCATAGGCGGTGAAGGCTTCGGCGACCCGGTCCTCGGCGTCGAACAGGTCGCCCAGCAGGCCCTGCGCCAGGGCGCGCTGCTGCTGGGTCAGGCGCGGATCGGCCAGGAGGTCGTTCAGCCGCGCCTCGCCGTCGGCGGGGCGGCCCTCGGCGAGGTCGGCGGACGCCAGCACCATCACCGCGTCGGGATAGTTGGGCTGGGCGGCCAGCACCTGCTCGGCCAGCGCGCGGGCTTCGGCCGCGCGGCCGCGGCGGCTGGCGAGCGAGGCCAGGCCGGAGATGGCGGCCAGGTGGCCGGGCTGCAGCTCGACGGCCCGGCGATAGGCGGCCTCCGCGCCTTGGATGTCGCCCAGCGCCTCCAGCGCCGAGCCCCGCGCGGCGTGGGCGGGCGCGAAGCCCGGCTGGGCGGCCAGCACGGCGTCAAAATGCGGCAGGGCCAGCGCGTAGCGTTCGAGCCGGTGCAGGACCAGCCCCATCGCCTGGTTCAGCCCCACGTCCCCCGGGGCGAGGGCCAGGCCCTTCTGGAGCAGGGCGCGGGCCTCATCGAAGCGGCCCTCGGTCTCCTGGCGTCCGGCGGCCAGGTTGAACAGCATCGGGTGTTCCAGCCCCTGGGCCAGGGCGGCCTCGGCCTGCGCGATGGCGGCGGCGATGTCGCCGCGCTGGACCGCCTCCTGGATCGCCTTCAGCTGCGCGCGGTCGCTGTCCGGGCTGCGCGTCTGCGTCCCGTAGGAAAAGCTGATCCGGCCCGACTTGAATTCCGTCACTTGGCGCTCGCCCTCATTGCGCGGTCCCTATAGCAGGCGCCCGCGCAAGAAAAAGGGCGGCGGATTGCTCCGCCGCCCGATCTCTTTGGTCTGGATCGCCGGACTTAGAAGTCGGCGGTCAGGCCGATGAAGATGTAGCGACCCAGGGCGTCGTACATCTGAGCGTAGACGTTCTGGTTGCAGGGGCCGGCCGGGCAGTTGTTGGCGCCCGTGAGCGGCGGATCCTGATCCAGCACGTTGTTGACGCCAACGCGGAAGGAGTAGTTGTCCTTCACCTTGAACGTCGCCAGCAGGTCCAGGTAGCTGCGCGCGCCCAGCTTGGCGTCGGTGCCCGGGACGTTGCCCTTCAGGCGCGGGTCGCTGGACGTGGCGTCCAGCGAGGCCTCGCCGAGGTAACGCCACTGCAGGCCGAACGCCAGGTTGTTGAACCAGTTGTTGTATTCCCACGGCGTGTTCCAGGTGACCCGGAACTTGTGGCGCCACTGCGGGTTGGTGCCGCTCGAGCCGCCGATCTGGCCGGAGCAGTTGGCGCCGTAGAAGCCGGCGCAGTCGATCGGCGACTGGCCGTTCAGGACCGTGGTCTCCAGCTTGTCGAGCCAGGTGCCGATCCAGCTCGCCGAGACCGAGCCGGCGTTCTGCAGGCCGAAGGTGTCGAGGCCCGTGCGGTACGAAATCGAGTAGTCGACACCCGAGGTGTGCAGGGCGCCCTGGTTGATCACGGTGTCGATCACGTAGCCCTGGCTCGAACGGATCGAACCGATCGAGTCACGGTGCACCAGCGGGCAGAAGTCCGGGTTGGTGCCGTTCACGCAGCCGTTGATGATCGTATTGGCGCCGACGTTGGAGATGTAGTCCTCAACCTTGATGTCGAACCAATCGAGCGTGATGTTCATGCCCGGCAGGAACGACGGCTGCCAGACGAAGCCGACGGTGTAGGTGTCGGCCTTTTCCGGCTTCAGGTCCGTGTTGCCGCCGGTCCGGCCGTTGTACTGGTTGGCCGGATCGGGCTCGAGGGCCAGCACCTGGGCGGTCGTCAGGTTGAACAGGGTGGCGCAGCGGGCCACCAGCGGGTTGCCCGCCTTCAGGCCGGCGCAGGGGTCGACCGTACCGTCGAGCACCACGTTGTTCGGCGAGAAGAGCTCGACCACGTTCGGGGCGCGAACGGCCCGGTTGTAACCCGCCCGGAGCCGCACGCCGTCGATGATCGTCCAGTCACCCGACACCTTGTAGGTGTTGGTGGTGCCGGCGTTCGAGTAGTCGGAGTAGCG
>Ga0068865_100000759_pt1 | contig 18099 bp, 13 predicted proteins | sample KBSMisM12_FD_75293 | JGI IMG/M metagenome (GOLD analysis project Ga0068865, IMG submission 75293) | Miscanthus rhizosphere microbial communities from Kellogg Biological Station, Michigan, USA - KBS Miscanthus M1-2 | ecosystem: Host-associated > Plants > Roots > Rhizosphere > Soil ...
TCCCCAAGCCCCAAGCCCCAAGCCCCAAGCCCCAATGTTTTATGGCTCCCTCTCCATCTAAATTCCGAGTTCCGAGTTCCGCGCTCCGAGCTTTTGGTGCCCCCTCTCCATCTAAATTCCGAGCTCCGAGTTCCGCGCTCCGAGCTTTTGGTGCCCCCTCTCCATCTAAATTCCGAGCTCCGAGTTCCGCGCTCCAAGCTTTTGGTGCCCCCTCCCCATCTAGATTCCGAGTTCCGAGTTCCGCGCTCCGAGCTTTTATGGTCCCCCTTTTCGCTAACCTAAAGCCCCTAGCCCTAGCCAAGATTCACCGCAACCCAACCGACCCCCATCCCGTTTTTTAGATAAGGACCATGCAATTTATTGGATGTCGATTCCGGCGCAAGCCCGCATGGCCTAATTCTCAGTCCACAATCCCAATAGGGAATTGCTGCGCGCTGAGCTTTCCCATAGGAGAAAAAGATGCCCACCTGGGCAACATCGTTGATCGTCACACTACTCGTGCTGCTGGTGGCGGCACCCCTCATTCTCAAGTTCCTCATCGGACCACGATTCATCGGCAATACGGAAGTTGGCATTGTCGAAAAGACCTGGGGTGGCGGTCACCTAACGGGTCAAATCATCGCCCTCAATAACGAGGCGGGATTCCAGCCCGACGTCCTTCGAGGCGGCCTTCACTTCAAACCCGGATATCGCTTTAGGGTTCACCGTGTTCCGCTCGTTACGATCCACCGCGGCCAAATCGGTTACGTCTTCGCCCGCGATGGCCAATCGCTCGGCCGATACACGCAAGACGGTCAGAAGATGGTCGAAGCCGGTCAAACGCTCGGCCGTGTCGTGAACAATGGCGACTTCACCGATGTACGCGCGTGGTTGAAAGCTGGCGGACAAAAGGGACCGCAACGCGGCATCCTCCGAGAAGGAACCTACGCGATCAACCTCGCCCAATTCGTCGTCATCTGCGGACCGAAAGAGATGTACTACTTGCCAATCGGCGGCAAGGACGAAGGCGCGACGATGCAGATCATCGCCAATCAGATCTCAGCGCAAAACGGCTTCGCGCCTGTCGTCATCGATGGCGCAACCGACCAAATCGGAATCGTCACCGTGCATGACGGCGCGTCCCTAAGACAGGGCGACATCATCGCCCCAACCGTCGGGGATAACAAAACCGACGAACACTATCACAACAACTTCCAGGATCCTCAAGCCTTCTTGGAAGCGGGCGGATTCCGCGGTCGCCAATACCAAGTCTTGAGCGAAGGAACCTACTGGATCAATCGCCTATTCGCAACCGTTGAGCTGAAACCGAAGACGCACGTTCAAGTTGGAGAAGTCGGCGTCGTCATCTCGTACTATGGCGAGCGCGGGGAAGACGTTTCCGGAACCGCATTCCGTCACGGCGAGCTTTGCAAGAAGGGTGGCCGCGGCATTTGGGATGAAGCACTTCTTCCCGGCAAGTACGCATTCAATCCATATGCGGGCGAAGTGATCATGGTCCCGACCGTGAACATCATCCTGAAGTGGATCGCGTCCGACATCGGCGCGCACAAACTGGATGCAAGCCTCCGCGAAATCGGCTTGATCACAAAGGACGCTTTCGAGCCAGAGTTGCCTCTAAGTGTCGTCATCAACATCGACTATCAGAAGGCGCCTCACGTCATCCAAAGATTCGGTAGCGTGCGAAACCTCATCGAGCAAAGTCTTGATCCGCTCGTCTCAAGCTACTTCAAGAATCAAGGTCAGCAGCGAACTCTCATCGATCTCATCCAAGAGAGAAGCGAGATTCAAAAGACCGCGACGATCGACATGAAGACGCGCTTCCTCGAATACGATCTCGGTCTCCAGGAAGTCTTGATTGGAACTCCGCACTCACGTGCTGGCGACACTCAGATCGAAACGATCCTCAATCAGTTGCGAGAACGACAGGTCGCTGTCGAGCAACTAGAGACCTATAAGAAACAGGAAGCCGCCCAGGCCGGACTCCGAACGCTTAACGAAGCGAAAGCCGTTGCAAGCAGGCAAACCGACTTGACTGACTCCAAGGTGCAAATCGCCATCGAAGTCAACCAAGCAGACGCGGCCGCACAACGTGCGCAGAAAGACGCGCAGCGCAACATCACGATCGCAGAGGCCGATGCTCGTCAGACCGTGTTGAAAGCGCAAGCCGAATCGCAGCAGACCGTTCTCAAAGCAAAAGCCGACTCCGAAAGAGTTGTCCTCCTCGCCAACGCAGAAGCCGAAAGCAAAGCGCGAGTGCAGATCGCTGAGGCTCTCGGTATTCGCGAGGTGCGAAAGGCGTACGGTTCTTCCGAGCTGATGGTCAAACAAAAGCTCATCGGCCAACTCGCCGATGCTCTACGAGAGACGAAGAACCCGCTCGTGCCCCGTAGCGTCGTCACCATCGGAGGTGGAAACGGCACCGGAACTGGTGTCGGTGGCGGAGAAAATGTTCTCACGCAAATGCTGACTCTGATGCTCACCGACAAGATGGGCCTCTCTGAGATCGGCAAGGACGAGGCCACCGACGACATGGGGCCCGAAGCCAAGGCCTTCCTCAAGAAGATCATGGCCAGCATGGGTGAAGACGGCACCGCCGCGGCAACTATCCCTCCGACGGCTAAGCCATAAACTAAATGGGGCCGCCATCTGGCGGCCCCAAAACCTTACATGTTGCTTGCTCTCATCATTCTTGTCACTTCGCTGATCGTGATCGTCGCGGTCGTCGGAGCAACCCTCGTCTCACAGTTGCGAAGCATGCAAGCGCTTGCGGAGAACAAGCACCACGAACTCTCATTCCCATCCGATGGACCCGTAGAAAAAGATGACCCGTCGCCATTGCATGGTCTCCACGTCGTCCTTGCGATTACACAGGATCATCCAAACCTCCCCTTTGTCGATCTCCTAAAGGAGCAGCTCTTTGCACTTGATGCAACAGACATCACCGTGATGCAGACCACAGAGATTTCGGATATCTGGAGCGCCACGAATCCACCTGATCTGCTTATCAAAGGAAACGTACTCTGCAACGGGTATGCGGAAATTTATTACGAGGCGGAGTTCAGTTGCTCCAACCCTAACGGAGCGATCTGCACGTTGATCGAAAAACCCCCGCACGGAGATCGCCCGAGTAACTTGGCTCTGGAACTCATCACGCGAATAGAAAAGGAATTGAAGAAAATGATCGGCCGCGACGAACGCCGTAGTGCGCTACGCGAACTGGGAAGCTAATTGGAAGATGCCCAAGCGTAAACGTTCCGCTCGGTAAACGCAGTTTCGCCCTTGAAGCGAACAAGCTTTTGCATGGTAAAGGCATTCCGACCAAAAACGTAGATGTACCGAATACGCGCGGGCTTGTCATCGTCTTGACCATTCTTTTCAGTGACGATAACAACATCCTTATGAAATGCCTTACGGCCCACGACCGCCTCATCATCGAGGAGACGACCATCAACGGAAAGCTTGATGTCGGAAGCTCGATTCGCCTTTGGCTCTTCCGGAAATCCGAAAGCAAGATTCCAAACGTTCGGATCGCTCAATCCCTTGGTCACAGTCAAATCCGACTTGATCGTAACTTTCTTTCCCGATCCGTAGTCCCGATATGTGAGCGTCCCCTTCCACGACTTGCCAACCAAGCCATCAAAATCGCTAGGCGTAAAAGCAGGACCTGGCGCTTGCAGAGAAGGGAAAAGAACGAGAGCGGCGAGGACGGAAACCATAAAGTAGCTCCGGAGCGGAGAGGGTGGGAGTCGAACCCACGAAGAGTTGCCCCTTACCGCATTTCGAGTGCGGCGCACTAGACCACTATGCGACCTCTCCGAGGGGGGATTATAAACTAAAGACGCCAACCTTTGCCTAAGGGCCCGGAGTCAGAGTCAGGGAAAGCTGCTGGACGGCTTGCTCAAGCGTGTACGGACCGTTCGGAGAGCCCTTACGCACGATGTAGATTCCGGCCGCACTATTTACGAGATCGAGCCGGGCATCGCCCGCCACCGGGGCAATGAAGCGCGTCGGTCGTTGTCGGCAGAGGTCGTTCGCCAGCTTCACGGATCCCGGGCCAACCACGACCGCATATTCGTCATCCGCCAACGTAAGGGAAGCACATGCGAACGCGGCCGAAGGCATACCGATTTGATCGGCTTGAGTCGAGAGCAAACTTGCGGTCGCGTAAGCGGTCCTCAGAAGTTGAATGCCGGTGTCCGACTGCGGATTGCCGAGGAGGAGCCGGCCGTAGGCTGTGCACAGTCGCACCACCTGCGCCGAGGTCGACTCGCCGAAGTCATCGACGATCTGCGCGGTCGCGCAATCGGGAGGGAGCAGATCGGAACTTGGCGGAGGAACCACGAGATACTCGCCGGGCGTGGGTCCTGCAAAAATGGAAAGTGCACGCTGAAGGACACTCAAACCATTCCGTAACGAAACAACGCGGCCACTCGATAGATAGTCTTGCAATGCCGCATCCGAATAGGAAAGAAAATCTTGAATTGTAGATGGAGCTCGCGCCGTCACCTTCAAGTCATGCGGGACTTGATCCAAAGTGCGAAAAGTATCGAGTCGATCAAACAAAGCGCTGCCGAAGTCCATCGAAGGCTGATCCCCCGTTATTCTTCCAACTTGCATCAACTTCGCCGCGATCATTCCGTTCACATCCATGAACTCGCCCGTGGAAAACTCCTTCGGAGGCGCCTTCGCAACGAGCTTCTCGCGAACATCCTGCAAACCAGACACCGAATCGGCATCAGTTAGCACGGGCAAGAGTTGTGCGCTCGTCTCAACTTTCAAGTTCAAATGCTTTCGCGCCCAGTCACGCTCAGCCGGACTCAATGCGTTTCGCATCCATTGAGGCGTCACGCTGCTGTGCGAACTGCGAAAGTTGTCGCCTTCATCTCCAATCCGAGCTCCAACGAGGAGACCGTCGTCAGCGACGAATTCTTCCCGCAAAGACTTACACGTCGATTGCAGCACGAAATCCCATAACGCACGCTCCGTCGGATCCGTAATCAGAGGGCGAATCTGAGCGAGAGTCAGGGCCATGTCCGCATTCTTCGTTGCGATCTTGTCGTATTCGATCAGATTCCAATCGGTTTGGCGAGACGTGACAAAGAACCCGCCATCCAATACGTCGACTATCGGCGTTTTCAGAATTGGCAACAACGATTCTCGCAGCAGTGGCCTTTGGCCCCTTTGCGCAAGGTAAGCCCATGCATAGGGCTGCATGTCTTGATAGCCGTTGATGGGAAGGCCGCCATGCGTCGCGTCGATCGATGCTGAAATGGACGCGAGCATTGCCTGGAAATTGAGTGTGTCACTTGTGCTCGCAGTCTCAATTGCCGATCGATCCTGACCTTGGATCGCCGAAAGCTCCGCGTCCGCATTTCTCTGCCGGAGCTCTGTGTATTGGTGGCGAACTCGAATCAATTCATCGAGCACCGCGTTTTGATCGAGATGGCTTTCCGGTCTTCGACGACTGATGTTGTCGATCAAATGACCATCGGGTTCCATGATCCAAATTTGAAAGCGAGGTCGGATACCCTGAGCGGCTCGGCTCACCGGTAGGTAACAAGATGCCCAAGCTGGCGTCTCGGCAGAATCAGCGCGAATGCAAAGGTAGTTCTGAGAGAGATAGTTCTCGATGTCCGTGTTCTGCAAAACCTCGGAATCAAACTCACGACCGTTCTGCGACCAGGCCACACCTATCAAGAGAAAGATAGGTCGATCCAGTCGTCGCGCTTCCGCAAAAGCGGTTGGCTCCAAGGGATGCCAGTCGATGGGCTGGTCCGCGGCAGCCTTCAGGTAATCGCCAGGATATGTCGATATCGAGTTCGGTTTTGCGGGCGGGATGAGCGGCTTGACGAAGGTTGCGCTCACTGCCAGTAGAACAAGCAGGACGAGGACGGAGGCGGTTACGGAAAAGTTTGGTCGTCTGCGCACGGGTCCCTGCAATCATTATGAGCCTGTGCTAGACTCAAATAATCATGTCAATCTCCCTTGAGGAGGTCCGTCACGTGGCGCGCTTGGCGCGTTTGGAACTGGACGAGGACGAAGTAGTGGCATTTCAGGGTGAATTGAACGCCCTACTCGGCCACTTTATGGATATCCAGGGAATCGACGTTTCCAACGTCGAAGCCCAAGCTCATGCCGTCTCCCTTCAAAACATCTGGGCTGAAGACTTTCCCTGGGACTCTTTGCCAAGGGAGCTAGCTTTAAAGAACGCTAGAGTTAGCCGAGCGGGCCTCTTCGTGGTACCCGCGATTATCGAGGATTAACGGGTTTGCTCACCCAGCTCTCTGCTTCTGAACTCGGGCGAAAGCTTGCTGCCCGTGAGGTCTCGGCTGTCGAGGTCACTCAAGCTCATTTGGACCGCATCAGCGCCCACGACGGCGACTTAGGCTGCTTCCTGCACGTGGACGCGGAAGGCGCGCTTGCCGCCGCCAAATCTGCCCAAGAGACATTGGACAAGGGTGAAGGTGGTCCGCTAACCGGCGTTCCGATCGCACTCAAAGACAACATGTCCACGACCGGGGTGCCAACAACCTGCGCCTCGAAGATCCTCGAAGGCTATGTACCTGTCTTCGATGCGACCGTGGTCAAGAAGCTGAAAGATTCCGGCGTCGTCATCCTGGGCAAAACGAATCTCGATGAGTTCGCGATGGGAACGTCGACCGAGAATAGCGCTTACAAACTCACGAGAAACCCTTGGGATAAAGAACGCTCACCGGGCGGAAGCTCCGGTGGTTCTTGTGCCGCAGTTTCGGCAGAGCTTGCTCCTCTCGCGCTAGGATCGGACACGGGTGGATCGATTCGCCAGCCCGCATCGCTGTGCGGCATTGTCGGTTTCAAACCGACTTACGGTCGGTGCTCTCGCTACGGTCTTATCGCCTTCGGTTCGAGTCTCGATCAAATCGGACCGCTCACCCGCACAGTAGAAGACGCCGCACTGATTTCAGAAGTCATCACCGGTCACGATCCACTGGACAGTACTTCGCTAAAATCTCCCGCGATCGCGTCTGCAAACTTGAAGAGCGGGTCTCTGAAGGGCGTCAAGATCGGACTGCCGGAAGAAATGTTCTCTGATGCAATCGCACCCGGTGTCCGCAAAGCGGTTGACGAAGCGATCGCTGCCCTCAAAGCGGAAGGTGCGGAATTCAAGTCGGTCTCCCTCCCAAGCATCCAATACGGCGTCACGACCTACTACATCATCGCCCCCGCCGAAGCAAGCAGCAACCTCGCGCGCTTCGACGGTATCCGCTACGGTCCTCGATGGGAAGGCAGCGGTCACATCGACGTCGTCGCAAAGACTCGAGGCAAGGGTTTCGGGCACGAAGTCAAAACCCGAATCATGATCGGAACCTATGCGTTAAGCGCCGGTTATTACGACGCCTATTACATCCGCGCCCAGCAGGTGCGCGCTCTGATGATTCAAGAATTCGACCAGGCTTTGAAAGACACTGAAGTGTTGCTCGCCCCGACCAGTCCGACCGTCGCCTTCAAGTTAGGCGAACTGAGCGACAACCCCATGGCACTCAAACTCTTGGATTACTGCACGATTCCCGCCAACCTTGGAGGGATGCCGAGCCTCTCGTTGAATTGCGGTTTCTCAGAGGGCCTTCCCGTCGGATTACAGCTAACGGGAGCCAGAATGCAGGACGAGCGACTTCTCCAATTAGCCTACGGCGTCGAAAGAGCGCTCCCAAATGCCACCGGAAGACCCCAGCTGCCGTAACGGTGATTAATGGACGAGATTCGCAAGCAGGACCTCAAAGTCTTCTTGAGGGAAGTGTTTTCTCTTCCGCGACTGCTCGCCACGGGGTGTCTCATCGTTTTGATTGGCGCAATGCTTCGCCTAGATCAAGCATCGTTCGCTACATGGATGCGCGCAAGTATCTACTGGCTGATTATTCTCTCCGTCTCAGGAATGACCGCTTACAACGCAAGCCTGCGAAATCGATTCATCAATCCGCGCTACCGAGAGATGTGGCTCGGCTGCCAAGATCGCCTCGCCCGATTCAACGAAGTTCTAAAGCGACTGCGCAAAGAACAGATCGCAGATTTGCGCGAGATGCCGGCAACCGTTAAGCGCATTGCCGAGTCGCTCTATGTCGCGCTCCGCAAAGCGGACATGATCTCGAACGAAGTTCTCAAGACAGAACGCAATCTCTATTCCGCGCCACCCGCCTGGACTGCCGCGCCCACTGACCCTCAATCTAAGGAGCTGTATCGCATCGCCGACAAAAATATCGCCGAGTATCGCCAACAGTATGCGGGAGTTATGGCTGGTGTAGAGCGAGCTGAAGCGCAGAGCGCGGTGTATATGACCACGCTCGATACGCTCCGTATGCGGTTGCTAGGATATCGGTTAGTAGGGAAGTCTCCCGAGATGCCATCGCACGATTTTCTCGAAGCTTTGACCGAAGCAAAACTTCAGCTACAGGCGATTGATTCAGCCCTCGAAGAATTGGATCTCGGTCAGTATCCAAAGCAGATTTCCGTCTTGCCGCCAACGCCTGACAAGGCAGGGCTTGCCGCCGTTCGGCCACCGGAGATTGAGCCAACCCAACGTATCGACAACGTTTAGTTGTCGCGTCGGAAAACGAATCGCGCAACCGCGCCAAGTAATTCTCGTGCATCCGAATTCGGCAACACGCTGATCGCATTGACCGCGCCATCCAATTCGCTGCATGCGCGATGCTCGACTTCGGAGAATGCGCCGCGATCTTTCATACAGTTCAGGAGCCACTGAATGTCTGCATCCGATGCCCCATTTCCGAAATGCGCCTTCGCCTGTTTTAACTCGTCAGTAGACAGTTTTGAAGCTAAATAGATGAGAGGAAGCGTCGCGCAGCCCTCTTTGTAATCGATCGCCAACGGTTTGCCCGTCCGATCCTGGGAGCCTCGATAATCCAACAAATCATCGACGATCTGAAACGCCAACCCCACGTGATGACCGTATTGCTTGAGCGCGTTTCGTATTTCCAGGGGCGCACCCGCAATCAGTGCACCAACTTCACAGCAACTCTCGATGAACGACGCAGTCTTCATGCGAAGCACAGCAAGATGATCGGATTCGCTTACATCAAAGATGTTTCGCAATTCCAGTTCGCGTACTTCACCTTCTGCCATCTCGACAACCGCATCTGAGACTCGACGAATGATTTCGATATCCCCGTCGTGAGCTAAGAGCGACATCGCCTTAGAAAGCAAAACGTCGCCGGTTAAAATCGCGCCCGTATTTCCAAACGTTGCCGCCGCCGTCGCCCGTCCGCGTCTCGTGGCTGCATGATCGATGACGTCGTCATGTACGAGCGTTGCCATGTGGATCATCTCCATGCAAGCGCCCAACTTGATTGCACGATCCGCATCATAGGGAAGACCTGTTGCCTTCGCGGAGAGAGAGACAAACGCCGGACGAAGTCGCTTTCCGCCCGCTTCCAATGTATGTTTGCCAATCTTGGAAACAAGGTCTACCTGGCTATCAACCTGTCGATTCAGTTCGATCTCAACAAGCTTAACTTCCGCGGCGATTTGCTGAAGCAAATCGTTTTCGCCCATCTTCGAAACGAAATCGGAGAGGGTTGCGCTCAAGCCTTTGTCCCCCAGTGCAAACAGACATTGCCGAATATCAAATCTTTATATCCGCAATCCTTCAATCCCGCGCGCTGCATGGAATCGATAAGCTGATCGCGCGAAAAGAATTTCTCCGTGCTCTTTGGAAGATAGGTGTATGCCTCTTTCAATCCGAACATCGATCCAAGTGCCGGGAGCAATTTGCCGCAGACGATGCTGGAGCCAAATCGCACGATCGCATTGCGCGGAACCGCCATATCCAGCGACACAAACCGTCCTCCCGGTTTCAGAACGCGCACCACTTCACGATGAGCCAAATCGATGTCGGGCACATTTCGAATGCCCCACCCGACGGTGACGCCATTCACAGATGCAGAGGCAATCGGTAACCGACAAGCATCGGCGAGGATGAGTTTGTCGGCTGGGACATTCTTCTTCTGCCCGACTTCTAGCATCGGCGCGCAGAAATCCAAACCCAAGACCATTCCGCTGGGGCCGACCGCCTCGCGAAGGGGGGCTAGAAAGTCTCCCGTGCCACTGCACACATCCAAAGCTCGGTCGCCCGGCTTCAGATTCAACAGGGAAGTGGCGTAGGCTCGCCAACGGCCGTGCAGCCGCATGGACATTAGGGTGTTCAGGAGGTCATAGCGTGGCGCGATGCGGCCAAACATGGCGCGAACGGCTTCGCGCTTGGCAGCTCCCTCCGTATTCCAGATCGCGTTGCTGGCTCCCATAGGTTCCAAATCTAATTATTGCACGAGATTTCAATAATTAGTGAAACCTGGCCAACGATACGGCTACTTCACCTTCGCGTAGCTCGTTCTTGGAGTGAAATCGGTAGTTGGCTTGACTCGTCGGCAATATGCCGCCATCAGCGCCGCGCAATTCTCTACATCTTTGAGCGAGAGCAATTCGCACGGCGTGTGCATGTACCGAAGAGGAACCCCGAGTAGTCCGGTCGCCATACCTGCTCTGGAAATTTGCATTGCATTTGCATCCGTTCCCGTGCCCGCTGGTTCGACATCCACTTGATACGGGATCTTGTCCGCCTTGCCCGCTTCCGTGATCATTTTGAAAACGACAGGATTGATGTTTGGCCCGCGCATCACGCTTGGTCCCTTTCCGAGATCCATCTGCCCGTAACGGACTTTGCTGACACCGGGATAGTCGATCGCGTGATTCACGTCCACCGCGATTCCCGTTTGGGGATCGATCCCAAAAGCGGAAGTCCGCGCGCCCCGCAAACCGATTTCTTCTTGAACCGTCGCCACTGCGTAGACGCCGACCCCTGGATCAAGACCCTTGTTTTTCTTCAAGAGCCGCAACGCTTCGGCAACGATAAACGATCCGATCTTGTTGTCGAATCCCCGCGCGGCCGCGCGATCTCCGAGCAACTCTTGGAATTCGTATTGGAAAGTCACGACATCTCCAAGAGAAACAATTTCTTCCGCCTCTGCCCGATTCGCGGCGCCGATGTCGATCCACATTTCTTTGAATTCCGGCTTTTTCTTTCGCTCGTCATCTTCCAAGAGATGAATTGCTTTGCGGCCGATCACGCCTGCAACTTTCTTCGTGCCATGAACCCACACGCGTTGACCCACTGCGATCGAACTATCGTGTCCGCCGATTCCTCGAAAATAAAGCATGCCATCGTCGCTGATGTAATGGACGATGAATCCGATTTCGTCCATATGTCCCGCAAGCATGATCTTCATCTTTGCTTTCGGATTGAGGATCGCGGTGACATTGCCATGAACGTCCGTGCGAACTTCGTCGGCGAAACCTTTGGCGTAGCCGCGGTAGATCTCTGCGGCGCGCTCCTCGTATCCAGAGGGCGAAGGGACATTGACGATTTCTTTCAGGAATTCAAGGGACTCAGCACGCATGGAGTCCATTTTGCACAAGTGCCCGCTTACTTCTTGGGCGGTTTGCCGTCTTCGCCAAACTTGACGACCCGATCGCCCTCGAATTGAACCCAAAAGCTATAGGGAGCGACGATATCGTAACGCCACTTCGGCCAAGACATCAATGTCTTCTTACTAGAGGGCTCTCCCGGCCAGCCAAGGGTCCACGCCACCATCGCGTGGGTCATGCCTTTCTGCACTTTGCCGTCCAAAACGGATTGGCTCAAGAGAGGTTCAGCTATCCAATCGGGGTGTTGCATCTGACCGGACTTCAAACTGAAAGTTCGCTCGAACTGCCATTCATCGGCGACGACTTGGCAGCCCGTCAACGCGATCTCTCGCTTCATCATCTTGCTCATGTCGTCCGAGCTGCTTCCCATCGCCGCAGTCACTTCGCCGCGCTTTCCAATATCGGCGACGATGTAGATCGGACAATCCGCATAAAAGGAAGAGTTCGTCTGACCGCCGAGCGCAGCGATTTGCGGGCCCACATTCAGCATCACATGGTGGGTGTACAGGCGCAAGATCTTGTGCGGCACAATTGGATCGGTGACACCGATCCGAACCGACGCCCACTCGTCCGGATATTCGGAAGTCGTCATGAGCGATCCGCCGTAAACCCAAACAGGCTTATTCAAATACTTCGTCCGAAGTTTCCTAACCGACTCATCATAAAGAATCGGCGGCAGCCCTGGAATTGCGAGTGGGTCACCGTTACCTGTAAGTGACACTGGCTCCGGCCATCCCTCTAGTCGGAAGTGCGCTTTGAAAGTGCCGTCTGTGTTCTGGTCGATGCTTTCCAGGCGAAGCTCGCGCAAAACGCCCTTTGCAAAAGGCACCACCGTTCCATCCTCTTGTTTGAGATCGAGTGCTGCTTGCGGCAAGTAGAAGAATCGCAAGCCTGGTTGGAGCTGAGGCGTCTCCATCGTAGAAGGTATGTAAACGAGATCGTGGCTTCCATGCACGGGCAAGGAAATCATTTTGTGTGTCACCGGATCTGTGCTCAATACGAACCCGCTTGCTGAAACGCGCGCAAAGCACGCGCCCCGGCTTCCCGCGCTGAGCGTCACCGGAATGCTTGCTTCACTATCCGCGCGCTCCTTCACGAAGGCGCCCATCACACCCTCATTCGGCTTTTGAAAGTCGAGCGTCGGCTTTCCGCCACCCGGCTCATCACCTACTGACAAAAGTGAGAGTTGGAGGTTGTCGGGATCAGCCGCCCAATCGGCGGGGTTCGCCGGCCCGACTAGTTTGACGGACCAATTTCCTTTCTCATCGCAAACTAGGGATGCCGTGATATCCGCGCCATATTGAGCAGGCGTGGCGCTGAAAGAGCGAAAGGCGAGTGCGGCGATGAGTGTTGTGATCATGCAGCGGCTGCATTCACTGTACTAGAAACTCCGACCCTAGTCATTCTTGCGTTGGCGCTTCGCCGCCAACAACTGTTTGGCGGTTGCGGTACCGGTTGCGGGTGGCGTAGGCGCCGGACGTGGTCGTTCAACCGTACGCGGCTCTTCGGGGCGTCGGAAGACTGGCTCCGCAGGACCCGTCTGATAATCCTGTTGCGCGCGCTGCTTTGCCACCCGAAGTCGATCTGCGACAAGCGCGGGCTCGGCGACTCGCTGCCGACGATACAGTCGAAGTTTCGCCAGGAGCTTTGCAAATATCTCGCCCAAAGGCAACGCTATTCGGCGCACGCCCACATCGAACGGCAAAAGCAGTCCGGCGATCAAAACAAACAGCGTCCAGAGTTCGGTAATCGAAACGCCCGGATCTTTGATCGGCTTGAGCGAATCGAGCGGATTAGTAAGTGCCGCGCCATGCGTGATATTGCTCATGCGCGCCAACAACGGCCTGTTAGGGACGAAGCTGCGATATTCCGCCGGGTAGGAGATTGAGAAGCCGGTAGAGCGGACACGGGTCCCGCCCTGTGGATCAGGCTCCGCAATCGTGACTATGTAGCTGCCGATTTGAGTCGCATCGAACTTGCCGACGAATTTTCCTGGCGCGGCCTGCGAGACCTCGACTGTCTTCGAGTCGCCACCCGGCATCGCGACTCGAACATCGGAGGTCATCGACTTGAGGGGATAACCGAGCGCATCGGTTGCCGTGATGTCGACGACTCCTTTGCCGCCTTCTTGGTGGACTGCGACTTGATAGCTGCCTTTGGTTGCTCGGCGCGTGATCTGGTGGGCGACCTGCGACCAGAAGGCAGGGAAGCCTGCCCAGCCAACCCAGTCTTTCGCCCAACGTGCTTGAGCGTCAGACGTAAACGCAAGAGACGTACCAAGACCGTACTGCCATGTCGCCAGGAGCGGATCGTCTTTCTTCGTCTTCATGCCGATCGAAGCGAGAGGACGAGCTTCAGAAAGGTCGTAGGCGAGAAGAGGCGGGGTCGAATCGATTCCTTTGAGAACGGGCTCGCCCGCGATCATCTTCGGATAGAACACACCTTCTTCAATCGCCGCGCGCGACATGATCGAAGCATCCTGAGTTACGATTTGCGGCAACTGCTTCGCCGTCTTCGCGAGATAATAACGTCCGCCGCCGGCCATCGCAAGCTTTCGCAAGAACTCCACGTCTTTGCCATCGCCGATTGCGACCACTGTTGTTGTGATCTTATTTGCGCGCATCTGCAGCGCTTCGTTGATCGCGCCTTCTTGCAAATCGGAGTCATCGCCGTCGGCCATCAAAATGTAGTGGCGAACGCTCGTTGGCTCTTGACTCAGAATCTTGTTGCCAAAATCCATCGATGGCTTAATGTAGATGCCGCCTCCACCTACATCCAACTTTCGAGTGTTGGACTTCACCTGCTCTTTGTTGGTGAGTTGCTGCATCGGCGCTACGAATTCGATTCCATCCGTGCTACCTGCGACCCCCACCCGATCCTGCGCCTGCATCATATCGACCGTCTTTTCTGCCGCCTGCGCGGCGAGGCGGATCTTCGGAATACCGTCCTCCAACATTCCCATGCTTCCCGATGCGTCCACCACAATCAGAATCGAAGTGCTCGGAAATTCTTTTCTCTGCTTGATGTTCAGATCAACTGGTAATGCTTCTGCAATTGGCGTTGCGTAATAGCCACCAGGCAAGAAGGAGTTCTCGCCACCGACCATCGCAAAACCCACACCGCTATCGCGTATCGCGGCCTGGATGAGCTGCATCTGACCTTCGGTCAAAGAATTCGCGTTGAAGTCGTTGAATATGATCGCGTCATATTGCTGAAAGTCTTCTGGATGCACAGGAACTTGTCCAGGCCCGGAAAGGACTACGTCGAGCCCTGTCTTTTGGAGGGCCGCGACAAGAGTCGTATCTTGCGGCTTCTCTTGCAGCACGAGGATCTTTGGCTTTCCGCGCAAGGCAACAAATGCCATGCCCACGTTGTTGCGATCATCGCGATCATTTTCCGCTTGAACTGTGGCGCGGTACCGATGGAATCCGCTGTCTTTGATTCGTTCAGTAACAACGATCGTGTTGTGGCCCGCCGTAAGATTGATCGGCTCCTGCTTTACGAGAACGCCGTCGCGATCGAGAGCGAGCATCGCCTTCTGATCGACCGACGACTCTACGTCCACTTTCACGTCGAATGGTGAATCGGCGCGCGCATCACTCGGCGCGGTGACTTCTGAAACGGAAACCTCGGGCACTTTGGCTGCTTGGCCCAACGGTACGTAATCCAATTCGATCTGATCGGTCGATGCGACTTCCGCAGCCTCATAGGCATCGCCCGTTGTTTCATTACCATCGCTCAAGACGACGATTCGCCGGCCCTTGCCTTCGGGGAGCGTTGCACTTGCTAACCTGATCGCGGCAGCGATGTCCGATGCACTGCCATCCACCTGGCTGAGAACTTGTCCGAGACGTCGCGCGCCGCCTGGAGCCGCGTCGACAACCGCATCCTTTCCATAGGCGATAACTCCAGCGGAGTCGTCAACCCCTAAGGACTTGAGAGCATCGTCGACAAACTTTTCAGAACTCTTCTTCGAGGCATCATCGATCGAATCAGATCGGTCGAGCAAATACACCACGCCAAGTCCGTGGTTAGGTCGATAGGCTTCCGGACCTGAGAGCGCCGCGACCAACATCGCAACCAGAAGGAATCGAACAACGAACGCGAATCGCTTGCGCCCGCGCGCCATGCCGTGTACATGCCGGAAGCTGTAGAAGAGCCCAACGATAGCCGGGATCAGCAGAAGCAAATAGAACGGCTGGTTAAATCTCATCGGCTATGACCTTTTTGCGAAGAGCCACCATTCGCCGACGAGAACAAGCAAAGCAAGAAGAATCGCGGGACGCCAGAAGTCAGCGAATCGCGCTGGGGACTGAGTCGCCTTCACCGCGACGGTGCCAAGCGCCAACGTTGCCTTTGGAACGATGTCGGACTCGACGTCGCTCCGCATCGTCGCATACACCGCGCGGTCTTGGCCATTGACGTTGAGTTTGTAATCGCCAACGCGTCGCACTTGGCGAACGATCAGCGAAGCACCCGTCGATTGAATCTTTGTCGATGAGTTATCCGGACCTGTCAGCGTTCCCGATTGACCGGAGGCAACGGAGAAAGGACTTCCAGGATGAACGGCTAGGCGAGAAGAGTCCCCCTCGCCACCAAGAAAATCGAGCGCATTGGCGATAAAAATAGGGAAGCCAACTTGCAAGGGGAAGTCCGACTGCATCGGCTCAAAGGAAACATAGACCTGGCGTTGATCGCCCTTCGACTCTACGATCATCGGGCCATTAGAATTCTCCGCGAGAACGTCGGCCGTGGACTTCGCCTTCACTTGCTGAGACTTGCCAACGTATACAGAGGTGAAGTCGACGCCCGTCAACAGTGGATTCTTTTCCTGCGACTTGAACGATGGGCCGTTGCCCGTCCCCTGATCGGTTACAGGAGACGAAGAACCCGCCGCCCCGAATGTCAACACGCCACGCGATTTGACTGGAGTTTCGTCAATGCCGTCGAAGACGACAAGATCGTAAGTAGGCGCACCATCCGCGGGAGGTGTATCCGTACGATCGAGAGTTACGCGCGGATCAAGCGCGAGCGCTCTTTCCAAAAATAGATCACCGTGCGTCACCAGCAGAACGTGGAGGGAAGCCCCAGGGGAAGTCAGCGCGACCGCCTGATTGTCGGCGGGCAACAAATCGTCAGGGCTGTTGACCTTCGCTTCGAAAACCTTTGCGTCTGCAGGGGCTGCAATCGTTTTGCCCCAGTGCCCATGAGGATCGACCGTGAGTTCATCAGAATCGATCAACTTCCCATCGCTGTACACCGAGATCGTGCCCTTCATCGCGACGGTCGCGAAGTTTTTAACGCCGCAGAAAAGTTGTCGGCCGTTCGGCGTGTCAGTTGTCCCGAGGGCATCGACCGCCAAATTGCGATCCGCCTTGCCAATCGTTTGGTAGACGACGCTCGCTTTGCCGGGGGCAAAGTTAGCGATCGGATCGAACACGCCATCTGAAAGAAGGACGATACGAGCAGAGTTCTCCGTGCCGACCAACGATGCCGCAAGTCGCATCGCACCACCAACGTCTGTCTCCGAATCGTATTGTTGCAAATCGTTGACTGCCCGTCGCAATCGATCAGCATCATTTGAGAGCGCGCAAAGAACTCGAGGCACCGGTCCCGCCTCAACGATTGCAATTCGATCTCCCGTTTGCGCAGACGAGACGGCCGAAGCAGCCAAACTCTTTGCTTCATCGAAGCGAGATGGTTTTACATCCGTTGCCCCCATGCTCGCGGATGCGTCGATGACCAAGACTGTCACTCGCCCTGCCAAGCCACGCTGTACGGTTTGCGGGCGCGCCAACGCGAAGATCACCAACGTGAGCGCCAATATCTGAAGCACCATCAGCCAGCTAAATTTCAGTTTCTGAAACAAACTGTTCGCTCGAATCTCCTCCGTCTTCTTCGGCCAAAGAAACGTCGCGGGCACACGGAGATCGCGCCGCTTCATCTTCAAGAGATAAAGAAGAATGATTGTGCCGACAAGCGGTATGAGGAGAAGCAGAGCGCCGGGATTCTGAAAATTCATCCGACCCACCTCTGGCGCTTGAAGGTGTGAGAGAGAACGTAGTCAAACGGCTCGTCGGGTCGAATCAAAGCATATCGTCCCCCAACCCGCAAAACCGCATCGCGAATCTCGCTGTTGTGGGCTTCCAATCTCTCGCGGTACTCATTGAGGACAGAACTGTTCGCCGTGATCTCAGCAGGAGTTCCGCCTTCGCCATCGATGAGCCGAAGATCGCCTTCCAAATCGGGATCCAATTCTTCGCGACTGAGGATCTGGAGGAACAGCACCTCATGCCCTCTCCCGCCGACGATCCGAACTGCAGTCGCCGCGTCGGGATCGAGACCGTCGCTTATTAAAACGACTAGTCCGGCTCTTGCACTTGCTCCCGCAAATTGCCGCAAGCTCGCTGAAAGCCCGATCGGGTTTTCAGAATTCTCCCGGAGTTGATCGGTCCACATTGCAAGCCGATGGAAAGAGCTTCTTCCCCTCAGTGCGGGCATCGGGCGCTCGCGAGTGCTCAACGCGCGCGGATAGACGGCATCGCCGCCAACCAATCCCAAGAGTCCAAGCGCGCACGCATATTTCTTCGCGCACTCCAACTTCGAAGGATCGCCAAACTGCAT
>Ga0068865_100000764_pt1 | contig 18049 bp, 15 predicted proteins | sample KBSMisM12_FD_75293 | JGI IMG/M metagenome (GOLD analysis project Ga0068865, IMG submission 75293) | Miscanthus rhizosphere microbial communities from Kellogg Biological Station, Michigan, USA - KBS Miscanthus M1-2 | ecosystem: Host-associated > Plants > Roots > Rhizosphere > Soil ...
GGCGGCAACGTGCGCAGCCAGGTGTCGCGCTGGTCCCCCGGCAGCGCCAGCGCCGATTCGAGCAGGGCATTGAGGCGGCGCAGGCGATCGGGGTCGGCTGCTGGTCGATCGCTCATTGGAGGCAGGGCACGGCGTCAGAGACGGATCACGCAGGGCGCGCCGGTTTCCGGACACGCGGGGACCGGCGGGCCGCCATTGTCGGACCGATACCGCGCGGCGCGCCGGCGCGCCGGGGAATCAGCGTGCGCCGATGGCCAGCAGCCGCTGTGCCAACGGCAGCGCCGCGCGCAGGCGCTGCAGGCGCGCTTGCGGCGTGGGATGCGTCGACACCAGCGCCCGCGGCGGCGCGCCATCGGCCACCTCGGCCTCGATGAAGGCGAGCTGCCGCTCGGGCGCGAAACCTGCCACGCTGGCCAGCAGCAGGCCGAGCTCGTCGGCCTCGTACTCGCCCTGCTGCAGCACCGGCTCCATCGCCTGCAGCAGCGCGAAGTTGAAGTCGATCTCGGTGTACATGTCGGGCACCGTGCGCGGCACGTCGCGCGGCAGCAGCAGGCGCGCGAACGTCAGCGCCTGGCGCTCGTGCTCGAGGATGCAGTGCGCCATCTCGTGTGCCAGCACGAACGCCAGTGCCTCGTCGGACAGCGCGCGCCGGTCGATGAACGACTCCGACACGACCACCTGGCCCGCGGGCAGCGCGAGCGCGTGGACATCGGACAGGCGCACGACCGTGAGGCTCCACGGCAACCGGCGCGATCGCGCAGTCTGGTCACGCGCGACCACGCTCAGGCGCGCGAAGATGCGCTCCAGCCGCTCGCAGTGACGACGGCAGCCGTGCCGCGCGTCGCCGGTCGCGCGCTGCACGATCGCCGCGTAGGTGCCGCTGGTGGCGCGCTCGATTTCGTCGCTGGACCAGCCGAGCGCCACCGGCTCGTAGGCCAACTCGACCGCGTGCCCGCGCGCACCGGCCAGTGCCAGGCACAAGACGAGCAAGCTGCGAAGCGGGTGCGACATGGCCGACGGCCTCCCGCGCACACGGTACGCCCGCGGCACGGCCACTGTCATCCCCCGGTACAGGGCGATGGCGCGTCAATCGTGGGATGCGTCGCGTCGGCAAGCAGCGCGGCGCATCGGATCTGCGCTAGCGCTTGCGCAGCAGCTGCAACGCGAGCGCCACCACCACCAGCCCGAAGCCGATCAGGTCGGCCTGCCAGCCGGGATAGACCAGTGCGAAGCCGGCCGCCAGCAACATCCAGCGCTCGAGGCGCGTGGTCTTCTTCAGCGCCCAGCCCTGGAAGCCGCCGGCCAGCGCGGCGATCCCGATTGCGGCGGTCAGCGTCACCTCGGCGATCGACCACCAGTCGGCGCTGGCCAGCGCCTTGGCCGAGCCCATCAGCAGCAGGCCCTGGCCGCTCTTGTCGAGCACGAACATGAACGGCACTAGGAACGCGGGCACGGTGTACTTCCAGCACTGCAGGGTGGTCTTGTACGGATCGCCCCCGGTGATCGCCGCAGCGGCGAACGGCGACAGCGCCGTGGGCGGCGAGACCTCGGACAGCACCGCGTAGTAGAAGATGAACATGTGCGCCGCGAAGTCGGGCACGCCGAGCTTGATCAGCGCGGGCGCGGCGATCACCGCGCAGATGATGTAGCTCGCGGTCACCGGCACGGCGAGCCCCACGATCCACACCACCAGCGACGTGAACACCGCGGTCAGCAGCAGCGAGCCGCCGGCGTAGTCGATCACGATCGTGCTGAACTTCAGCCCCAGGCCGGTGAGCGTGACGACGCCGACGATGATGCCGGCTCCCGCGCACACGGCGGCGACGTTGAGCACGCCGATCGAGCCGCCTTCCATTGCCTTGACGAACGGCGACTGCAAGATGTTCTTGGCCAGCGACCCCTTGCCGCGAAACAGGTCGTAGGAAAACAGCGCGGTGTCGCTGCGCAGGAAGCTGGTGGCGAACGACACCAACGTGGCCCAAAAGACGCTCAGCACCGGCGAGTAGCCGAGCATCATGAACACGACGATCGACACCAGCGACAGAAAGTGGAACCAGTACTTGCGCGACAGCGTCCACACCGACTCGAGCTTGCCGAAGTCGACGTTGCGCATGCCGTACTTGCGCGCGTCGATCTCGACCATCAGGAACAGCGCCAGGTAGTACAGCAGCGTCGGCACCACGGCCATCAGCAGCACGTCGAGGTACGAGATCTTCAGGAACTCGGCGATCAGGAACGCCGCGGCACCGAGAACCGGGGGCGAGATGATGGCGCCGAGGCCTCCCGCCGCGAGCAGGCCTCCGGCGGCGTTCTTCTCGTAGCCCACCTTGGCCAGCATCGGATAGGCCACTGCCCCTAACGTGACGGTGGTGGCGACACCCGAGCCCGACGGCCCACCCAGCAGGAACGACGCCAGCACCACGGTGCGCCCGGCGCCGGTGGGCTTGCCACCCATCGCCGAGAACGAGAAATCGATGTAGAACTTGCCGGCGCCCGAGTACTGCAGAAACGCGCCGAAGATCGTGAACAGGATGATCAGCGACGACGAGACGTCGACCGCGACGCCGTAGATGCCCTCGAGCGTCATGTACATCACGCCGACGAGGCGGCCCACCTCGTAGCCCTTGTGCGTCCACGGCGCCGGCAGGTACGGGCCGAGCAGCGCGTAGGCGACGAAGGCACCGGTGATGGCGGGCATGATCCAGCCGCCGGTGCGCCGCATCGCCTCGAGCACCAGCACGATCAGCGCCATGCCGAAGGCGATGTCCCAGTGGTTGGGCGACGTGTTGCGGTCGGTGATGTCGTCCCCGCCGGCAATCAGGTACGCGGCCACCGCGATCGCGAGCGCGGAGGCGATCCAATCCCACCACATCACGCGGTGGCGAAAGCGCGGCGACACCGGGAACACCAGGAAGCACAGGAACAGCACGAACGCCACGTGCACCGGCCGCAGCGTCTGCGTGGGCACGATCGCGTACGCGGTGTACAGGTGGAACGCCGACATCACGAACGCGACGCCGACGACGAATGCGTGCAGCCAGCCCTTGAACTTGTTGGCAGCGCCTTCCTCGGCCTCGATGAACTCTTCGGCCTTGTGCAATGCCTCGTCGCTGACCGCGACGGCCAGCGGATCGCCCGGCGGGGCGGCGCTCAATTGAGCTTGATGCCTTTCTCGGCGAAGTACTTGGCCGCGCCCGGATGGAACGGGATCGGCGTGGCGCTCGCCTTCTGGTTCTCGAGCTTGAAGTTCTCGGCTTCCTTGTGCACGGCGATCAAGTCGTCGCGCTTGTCGAAGATCGTCTTGACGATGTTGTAGGCGGTCTTGTCGTCCATGCTTTCATGGGCGACCAGGATGTTCATCACCGTGGCCTGCTTGTTGTCGGCGTCCATGCCGCGGTACATGGTCTTCGGGATCACGTCCTCGACATAGAGATTGCCGTACTTCTTGTTCATCGCATCCACCACGTCGGCGTGGTCGATCATCTTGATCTTGGTGCCCGGCGTGTTGGCGAGGTCGGTCACTGCCGCGGTGGGCAGGCCGCCGACCCAGAAGAACGCGTCGATCTTGCCGTCCTTGATGGCATTGACCGACTCGGCCACGCCGAGGCGCTCGCGTTTCAGGTCCTTGTCCTTGTCGAGGCCTGCGGCCTCGATGATGCGAAACGCCATCACCTCGGTGGCGCTGCCGGGCGACCCGGTGGACACGCGCTTGCCCTTCAGGTCGCTCATCCTGGCGACGCCGCGTCCTTCGATGCTGACCACGTGCATGCGGTTGGGGTACAGGATCATCAGCGTCTTCAGCGCGACCTTGTTGCCCTTGAATTTGTCCTCGCCGCGATAGGCGTCCTGCGCCGCATCGGTCATCGTGAAGCCGACGTACGGCTTGCCGCTGCCCACCAGCTTGAGGTTGTCCACCGAGCCGCCGGTCACCTCCGCGGTGGCCTGCATGCCGGGCACGAACTTCGACAGCACCGCGGCAACGCCGCCCCCGAGCGGGTAGTACACGCCGCCGGTGCCGCCGGTGGCGATGGAGATGTTCTGGGCATGTGCCGCGACACACACCAGCGTGGCAGTCAGCCACGCGAAGAGGGCGCTCCTGGGGGCTTTCATGCGGTCTCCTGCGTTCTCAGGGTTAGCCCGATGTGCGTTGCACCGAGGTCGAGGGCGATTTCATTCTGGCATGCACGGCCACGACAATCGCTCCACACTTTCCATCAGCCATCACCACCCGGGGGACACATGAGTTTTGTCTTTGCCGATCGGCGCGTCGTGGTGTGCGGCGGCAGCCGCGGCATCGGCCGCTCGATTGCGCTGGCGTTCGCCGCCGCCGGTGCCGACGTGTCGATCTGCGCGCGCGGTCGCGAGACGTTGGAGGCCACGCGCGACGAGCTGGCGCGCCACGGCCGGCGCGCCCATGCCGCCGCCTGCGACCTCGCCGATGCGCCGGCGGTGGCGCGCTACGTCGCCGAGGCTGGCGACGCGCTCGGGGGCATCGACGTGCTGGTGAACAACGCATCGGGCTTCGGCCAGGGCGACGACGAAGCGGGCTGGTCCGTCGGTCTCGCGGTCGACGTGATGGCGATGGTGCGCGCCTCGCACGCCGCGCTGCCGATGCTCGAGCAAGGGCGCGAGCCGTCGATCGTGCACATCTCGTCGATCGCCGGGCTGCGCGCATCGACGCGCACGCCGGCCTATGCGGCGGTGAAGGCGGCGATGATCAGCTACACCGCGAGCCAGGCCGCGATGCTGGCGCCCAAGCGCATCCGCGTGAATTGCATCGCGCCCGGTTCGATCGAGTTCCCGGGCGGCGTGTGGGACCGCCGCAGGAAAGCGGGTGACCCGCTGTACGAGCGCGTGCTGAAGGGCATTGCGTTCGGCCGCCTCGGCACGCCGGAAGAGATCGCCGAAGTCGCGCTGTTCCTCGCATCCCCGCACGCGCGCTGGGTCACCGGACAGACGCTGGCGGTCGACGGCGGTCAGCTGCTCGCGTGATCGCGCCTAGAAGATCAGCTGCGCACGCATCGAGAGCATGCGCGCGTCCTGGCCGTACACCGAGCCGAACTGGTAGGTGGCCTGCACCAGCAGCGACTGGCGCTCGCCGAGCGGAATCGTGCCGAAAAGCGCCGGCCCGGCGCGGTGCGATTGCTGATCGCGCGGTGCCCAGTGATCCCACGGGCCGAGCTCGCCGAAGCCCTGCAGGCCCAGGTGCAGGCCGGGGCGCCAGCGATGGCGCACCTGCCACTGGTACTTCATCTGCGACGGCCCCGGCTCGAAACCGTCGTGCCCCTTCTCGAAGAAGACATTGCCGTTGAGCTGCGTGCGACCGACGTCGGTCTGCAGCACGGGGCCCCATTCGATGGCGTAGCCGTCGGCCTTGCGCGCGTCGCGCACCAGCAGCGTGTGCAGCGCGACATCGAGCGGGTAGTCGCCCTGCGTCAGCAGCAGATCGTTCTGCCAGTTCCAGGTGTTCAACTGCATCGGCATCTGCGACGAGCCGATCCAGCTGCCATACAGCTCGGTGGTCCAGCGCGACGTCACGCCGTAGCCGAGCCCGAGCTCGGGCCACTTCACCTGCGGGATGTTGTCGAGGTTGACGGTCCAATAGCGCAGGTCGAGGTTGACCTGGCCGGCGTTGTCGTACACCGTCACCACGTAGTAGCCCGGATCGGCCCGCGCCGCGCTGCCCAGCGCCTGCAGCGCGAGCGCACAGCCGAGCGCCGCGGCGAAGCGGCGCACGCGCGGGCCCGTGCCGCACAGCGACGGCGCGCGCGTCAATCGAGCCCCGCCAGCAGCGAGTCGGAAGCCTGCTGCGTCACCGCGTCGGGCACCTGCCAGCCGGCGATCCAGCCGGCGAACTGGGCCTCGGGCATCGGGCGCGCGATGTAGTAGCCCTGTCCCTGGTCGCAGCCGAGCGCGGCCAGCAGCCGCCAGGTGCGCGCGCTCTCCAGGCCCTCGGCCACCACCGACAGGCTGAGGTTGTGCGCCAACTCGATGGTCGAGCGCACGATCTTGGCGTCGTCGACGTCGCCCGCCAATCCCATCACGAAGCTCTTGTCGATCTTCAGCTCGTCGACCGCGAGCCGCTTGAGGTACGCCAGCGACGAGTAGCCGGTGCCGAAGTCGTCGATCGACAGCTTGAAGCCGAGGCGGCGCAGCTGCTCGAGCGTGAGCTGCGCGCGCTGCGGGTCTTCCATGATCGCGCCTTCGGTGATCTCCAGGCACAGCGCATGTGGCGGCACGCCGTGCTCGCGCAGCAGCGCCGCGAAGCCGCTGGCCAGCGCCGGGTCCATCAGGTCGCGCGCCGACAGATTGACGCTGATGCGCAGCGTGTGGCCGCCGGCGCGCAGCGAGCGCCAGGCGCGCGCCGCAGCGGCCACCATCCAGCTGGTGATGTGGCGCACGTAGCCGGCCTGCTCGGCGAACGGCACGAACTCGACCGGCAACAGCAGCCCGCGCTGCGGATGCTGCCAGCGCACCAGCGCCTCGGCGCCGACCACGAGGCCGCTCGCCAGGTCGGTCTTGGGCTGCAGAAACAGCCGCAGCTCCTGGTGGCTCACCGCGTGGCGCAGCTCGCCGAGCAGCGACAGCGACTCCTGGCTGCCGACGTCGAGCCGCGGCTCATAGACCTGGCTGCCGCTGCGCTGGCGCTTGGCCGCGTACATCGCCAGCTCGGCGCGGCTGAGCAGCAGTTCGGCTTGGGTGCCGTGCATCGGGCTGCATGCAATGCCGATGCTGGCGCTCAAGTCGACGATCTGATCGTCGATGCGCATCGCCTCCTCGAAGCGGCGTTGCATGCGCCACGCGGTTTCCGCCGCGGCCACGCCGTCGGCACCCTCGAGCAGCAGCACGAACTCGTCGCCGCCCAGGCGCGCCAGCAGGTCGCCCGGCTCGTCGCCGAACGGCTTGAGCTTGTCGCCCACGCCGCGCAGCAGGCGGTCGCCGAAGGCGTGCCCCAGCATGTCGTTGACGTGCTTGAAGCGATCGAGGTCGAGCATCAGGATGGCGCACGGCTGCGCGCTGCTGCGCAGCCGCTCGCGCAGGCGCTGGCTGAACTGCTCGCGGTTCGGCAGCCCGGTCACCGGGTCCCAGAACGCGAGGCGGTGCACCTGCCGCTCGCGGTCCTGGATGCCCTGGCGCATCGCCTCCAGCGCCAGCGACAGGCCGCCGACCTCATCGCCCGATGCGCGCGGGATCGGGGTGTCGTAGTCGCCGGCGCCGAGCCGGTGCGCCGACTCCGACAGCACGCGCAACGGCTCGCTGATGCGCTTGGCGGTCAGCACGCTGCCGATCGCGAACACGAAGACGCCGAGCACTGTCAAGGCCAGCAGCGTGAGCTGCAGGCGCCGGTACGGCGCCACTGCTTCATCGAACGACTGCAGCAGCGCGACGCCCAGGCGCTGCCCCGGCTCGTCGAGCAGGCTCACGAAGTGGCCGCGCAGGTGCTCGTCGCCGAGCGTCAGCGTGAATTCGCGCGCGCCGCGCGGTACCTGCTCGGCGATCGCGCTGGTGTCGTCGACGTCGAACACCGACGCCAACGGCTGCCAGGGGCCACCGTCGCGGCTGGCCAGCAGCACCGGTTGCAGGCGCGACAGCCGCTGCACCTCCAGCAGCACCGAGCGGTCGACCTCGAACGCCATCAGCACCCAGCCGCCGAGTCCGGCAGCGCCGACCGGCACCGCGACCATCTGATACGCGCGTCCGTTCACCAGCGCCAGATGGGCCTGCGCCGCGCCATCGCGCCCCGCCGCCTCGCTGACGCCGCGCGCAGTGCGTGCCTTCAAGCGCGGCAGCAGCGCGACGAACGGGGCGGCCTGGTCGGTGGTGGCGGTCACCAGCTGGTAGTGCGCATCGGTGTAGGCGACCAGGCTCGCGCGGATGCGCTCGCCGTGCGTGATCAGCGAATCGCGCAGCGTCTCGCGCAGCTCGTCGCCGCGCACGCCTTCAGCCAGTACGCTGCGAAAGCCGTGATCCTTCTCGAGCAGGCGCGCGGCGTCCTCGCGCTGACGCGCGTCTTGCACCAGCAGCCGCAGCAGCACGCGCTCGCCCGTGTCGAGCTGCTGCGCGATCGAGGTGTCGGCGTTGCTGGCGATGCTCTGGTTGATCAGCACGAAGCTCGCCGCCTGCACCACCAGCAGCAGCGCGAGGAACAGCGCCACGATGCGGCCCTCGAGCCGCTTGGGGTTCAGGAAGGCGGGCGGCGTCATCGAAGCTCAGTCCGCGAACTCGAGCGTCAGCTGCAGCGGCGCGGTGTCCGGCGTCACCGACAGGGGCTTGCTGCGCAAGGCCGGGCCATCGAGCTTCGGATGCCAGAACAGCAGGCGGTGTTGTCCGGCCGGCAGATCCATGCGCACCCAGCCATCGGCATCGGACTTGGCGAACAGCGGCGTATCGACCACGACGATGTGCGCGCTCATGCGGTCGTGGATGTTGCAGCCCAGCGTCGCCACGCCCGGCTTGTCGAACACCTCGGGCCGGGCGGGCGTGCCTGCATACAGCTTGATGTCGAAGGTCTTGGTGGCCGAGAACGAGTAGACGTGGTGGCGCACCGTGTCGAAGTTGGGGAAGCTCACCGCGGTGCCGGTCTGGATCACCAGCACGTAGGGCGTGAACTTGCGCTCGCGCTGCACCATCTGCGCCGACGCCTGCGGCGCCGCCATGGCCGGCTGCGCGTTCACCTCCACCGCGATCACGGCACCGGCCACCGGTTGGCCGGCCGCATTGCGCACCTGCACCGACCACGGCAGCGCGTGCACCGCGGGCGCGGCGAACAGCGCGAGCGCTACCCAGCATGCAGCCCGGCGACCGTGCGGCGCGTGGCCCCAGCACGGGCGACCGCCGCTGCGCCGCAGCCTTGCGCGGCGCGTGGAATGGCGATCGGCCGGAGGAGGCAACTGCACGATGACGAGACGGAGAAACGCGTGGCGAATTGTCGGCGTGCGGCGCGAGCGCCTTGCGGTGGAAATGCGGCACTTTTCGCGCTGCATCGGGTGGTGAACGGCGCTCGCCAGGCGTTCGCTCGCCCGTTCGTGTCAGGTGCCACAGCGGTGGCGTCGGCAGGGCTTCAGCGGTGCGGTGGGCCCGCCGCGGCGCAAGGCGCTATGCTGGCCGCGTTTTGCACCGCGTCTGTGAGGTTCCGAGATGTTGTCGACCCCCGCACGCCTGACAGCGATCGCCTGGTGTTGCGCGGCCGTGTTCGCGCCTTGCCACGCCGAGAGCCTGGCCAGTTCGGCCTCGAGCGCCGGCTCGTCGGCCTCGAGTGCCGGCTCGGCGTCGTCGGGCAGCGTGTCCGATTCGCTGAACAACTCGAGCCGCAGCTCGACCGGCACCAACACCGCCGACGGTGACTATCGCGTCATCGACGTCGCCGAGCTGGCCGACCGGCCGGGCGTGCTGCAGCTGACCTTGCGCGCCACCGACACCGAGCGCGAGTTCACGCTCAAGCTGCCGCGCCAGGCGCTGGTGCCGCGCGGCATCGCGGCTGGCGATGTCGTGCAGGTGCGCAACCGCGACTACGGTCTGGAGTTCGCTCGCACCGGCGGTGCAGCCGGCACACGCGAGCCGTTCTTCCTGGTGCTGCACGATGCCGTCCAGCGCGAGCTGGCGGCGCGCCCGGTGTCGCTCTGATCGCGCGCAGGCGGCCGCCGTGGTGGCGCGCGGCCGCGCTGGCCGCGCTGCTGGCGCTGTGCGCCGCGGCGCACGCCGTCCCGATCTCGCTGCGGCTGTGCGATCGCGCCCAGCCGTTGAGCGCGCGTCAGCAGGATCGCCTGCTTCAGTTTGCCGCGCTGGCGCGCCGCGAGCTGGAGGCCAGCGGGCACGATGTGGCACTGATCGCGCGCTCGGGCATCGACCTGAGCCGCTTTCGGGTGCGCTATTCGCATGCCGGCGTCACGTTGCGCGCGAGCGCCAATGCGCCGTGGTCGGTGCGCCAGCTGTACTTCGCATGCGACGAGCAGCGACCGCGCCTGTTCGATGAAGGGCTGGCCGGCTTCGTGTTCGGCAGCGACGAGCCCGCGCTCGGCTACGTGTCGATCGTCACGCTGCCGCGCGCGCAGGCCGCCGCGCTGGAGCGCGCTGCGCTCGACAACGCGCGCGCGCTGCGCCTGCTGGCGGCCGACTACAGCGCGAATGCGTACCCGTTCAGCACGCGCTATCAGAACTGCAACCAGTGGGTGGCCGAGCTGCTGGCTGCCGCGTGGGGTGACCTGGCCGACGACGCCGCGCTGCGCGAGCGCGCGCAGGCGTGGCTGGTGGCGCAGGGCTACGACCCGGCGACCGTCGAAGTCGGGTCGCACGCGCTGATGTTTGCCGGGCAGTTCGTGCCCTGGCTGCACTACGACGACCACCCGGAGACCGACCGCTACGCGCTGCGCTTTCGCATCAGCCTGCCGCTGTCGATCGAAGCGTTCGTGCGCGCGCAGGCGCCCGACGCTCAGCGCGTGGAGCTGTGCCACGACGAGCGGCGCGCGGTGATCCATCGCGGCTGGCAACCGATCGCCGACGGCTGCGTCCCGGCCGCCGGCGACCGCGTGGTCACGCTCGACTGACAGCACGCCTGGCCACGAGGCCGTCGAGCACACGCGGGCGAGTCGCGAACGTGTCGGTTGCCATCCGCAACGTGCCGGGGCGGTCCGGATGCGGCCGCGTATGCTGTACGCCACAGGAGCTCGACAGTGGCCGCCACCGCCAGCCCGTTTCAGCTGCACGTCAGCGATGCGGCGCTCGCCGATCTGCGCGAGCGCCTGGTGCGCACGCGCTTCCCCGACCAAGCACCCGGTCCGGCGTGGGCCTACGGCACGCAGGTGGAGTACCTGCGCCAGCTGGTGGCGTACTGGCGTGACCATTTCGACTGGCGCGCGCAGGAAGCGCGGCTCAATGCATTCGCGCAGTTCAAGGTGCTGCTGCACGGCATCGGGCTGCACTACCTGTGCGTGCCGGGGCAGGGGCCGGACCCGTGTCCGCTGCTGCTGTCGCACGGCTGGCCCGGCTCGGTGTTCGAGTTCCTCGAGCTGATCCCGCGCCTCACCGATCCGGCGCGCTTCGGTGGCGACGCGGCCGACGCCTTCACGGTGGTGGCGCCGTCGTTGCCGGGCTACGGGCTGTCGTTCGCCCCGCACCAGCCACGCTTCGGCATCGAAGCGATCGCCGATTGCCTGGCCGACCTCATGACCGATGTGCTCGGCTTTCGGCGCTTCGCGGCGCAGGGTGGCGACTGGGGTGCGTTCGTCACCTCGCGCCTGGGCGCGGTGCACGCCGACAAGCTGATCGGTATCCACGTCAATTTGCTGACGGTGCGTCGCGATCCGAAGATGCTCGCCAACCCGACGCCCGAAGAGCAGCAGTTCCTGCGCGAACTCGATCACTGGCTGAAGGAAGACACCGGCTACCAGTGGATCCAGGGCACGCGCCCGCAGACGCTGGCGTTCGCGCTCAGCGATTCGCCGGCCGGGCTGGCGGCGTGGATCGTCGAGAAGTTTCGCGCCTGGTCCGATTGCGGTGGCGACGTCGAGCGCGTGTTCACGAAGGACCAGCTGCTCGCCGACATCGCGCTGTACTGGTTCACCGGCGCGATCGGTTCGTCGTTCTGGCCGTACTACGCGCGCCTGCACGGGCCGTGGCCGATTCCGGACAGCGGCGTGGCTGTGCCGATGGGCTATGCCGAGTTTCCGCGCGAGATCCTGCGGCCTCCTCGCTCGGTGGCGCAGACGATGTACAAGGACATTCGCCGCTGGAGCGTCATGCCCAAGGGCGGCCACTTCGCGGCGATGGAGCAGCCCGAGGCGCTCGCGCGCGAGATTGTCGAGTTCTTCCGGCCGCTGCGCGGCGCGCGCTAGCGGCACGGGTCGCCGCTTCACTGCGCCGCACGTGGGGCGATCACTGCGCCAGCGACGCTGAGCCGGCGCGGCTCGCACAATGGCCGCATGCACCCGATGAGCGGCCCGGCGATCGATCGGCGCAGGTGGCTGCTGCACGCCGGCGCGGCCGCATTCGCGGCCTCGGGCGCGCGCGCGCAGCCCGTGGTGCCGGCCACGCGCATGCGCGCGATCGCCTCGGGCGGCGAACGGGTGCCCGCCGTGGGGCTGGGCAGCTGGATCACGTTCAACGTCGGCCGCGATGCGGCGGCGCGCGCCTCGTGCGCCGACGTGATGCACGCGTTCTTCGCGGCCGGCGGGCGGCTGATCGACTCGTCGCCGATGTACGGTTCGTCGCAGGAGGTGATCGGCGAAGGCCTGCGCCGCCTGGGCGCGCAGGCACGCGTGTTCGCCGCCGACAAGGTGTGGGTCACGCCCGCCTCACGCGGGCCGGCGCAGATCGAGGCCTCGCGTGCCCTGTGGGGCGTGCCACGCTTCGACCTGCTGCAGGTGCACAACCTGCTGGCGTGGCAGGAGCACCTGCCGATGCTGCTGGAGATGAAAGCCGCCGGCCGCGTGCGCTACGTCGGCGTCACCACCTCGGAGGGGCGGCGCCTGAGCGACGTCGAGCAGATCATGCGCAGCCAGCCGATCGACGCGGTGCAGGTCACCTACAGCCTGGCCGACCGGCGCGTCGAGCAGCGCATCCTGCCGCTGGCGCTCGAGCGCGGCATCGCGGTGATCGCCAACCGGCCCTTCGAGCAGGGCGACCTGCTGCGCGTGCTGGAACGTCATCCGCTGCCGCCGCTCGCCGCCGAGCTGCAATGCACGAGCTGGGCGCAGTTCGCGCTCAAGTTCGTGGTGTCGCACCCGGCGGTGACCTGCGCGATCCCGGCCACCACGCGCGTCGATCACGTGCAGGAGAACATGGCCGCCGGTCTCGGTTCGTGGCCGGACGACGCGCAGCGTCAACGCATGCGCGCGCAGGCCGAGAAGGTGCTGTGAGTGCAGGGTAGGGCGGCACGCGCGCCGGCGGAGGCCGCGTGAGCGAGTGGTGGACCTACCGCATCCGCAGCTTCGTGCTGTTCTCGGCGCGCACCTACGAGCGCCTGATCGAGGCCTACAACGCCGAGCTGTGGCCGCTGCAGCCGGCGCTGCTGCTGGTGGCCCTGGTGCTGCTGGTGTGGCTGGCGCGGCGTCATTCGGTGCTGCGCGATCGCCTGCTGCTGGGCGCGCTGGCCGCTGCGTGGTGCACCGTCGCGTGGGCGTTCGAGCACCGGCGTTTCGCCTCCGTCAACTGGGCGGCCGACTACGTGGCCGGCGTGTACGCGCTGCAGGCGCTGGCCCTGGGCTGGGCGGCGCTGCGTGCTGCGCCCGCGCTGCGCAACACGGCGCACGCGCTCGACCACCTCGGGCTCGCGATCGCCGCGCTCGCTCTGGCCGCGTGGCCGCTTTTCACCGTGTCACTCGGCGGCGCGTGGTCACGCGCCGAAATTGTGGGTTTGATGCCCGCGCCCACTGCGCTGGCGTCGCTGGGCGTGCTGCTGCTCGCCAAGCCGCTGCGGCCGTGGCTGCTGGTGGTGCCGCTGGCTGCGTGCGCGTTCGAAGGGGCGTTGCTGTGGGCGCTGTACGCGGGCCGCGGGTGAGCCGGCAGCGCGGGGCCCGCGCGCGGGTCAGATGCCGAGGATCTTCTTGGCGTCGCCGAGCGACTTCATCGAATCGTCGTGCTTGCCGGCCTTGTGCTGGGCCTCGCCGTCGGCGCGCAGCTGCTTGACCTTGGCCATGTCGGCATCGCTGAGCTTGGGGCCGGACGCCATCTTGGCGTCGATCGCCTTCATCTCGTTGGGGCAGTTGTGGGCCACGGCCAGCGTGGTACCCGCGGCCAGCAGCGCGGCAATCAACAGTTTCTTCATCCGGCACTCCTTGGGTGAGCCATTGGATGCGGCCACTGTAGGCGGGCGTCTTGGCGCTGGCAAGACGAGGAAGCGCGCTGTCAGGCGTCGCGCAGGTGACGCCAGCCGCCGCGACCCGCGGCGAGCGCAGCGCAGGGGTTTTCGGGCCCTGTGCGAGGATCGCCGCTTTTGCGCACCGCTTCACCGATGAGTCACCTGTTCACTCCGTTCGCCTTGGGGCCGCTGCAACTGGCCAACCGCATCGTCGTGGCGCCGATGTGCCAGTACTCGGCCGACGACGGGCAGGCCAGCGACTGGCACCCGATGCACCTCGGGCAGCTGGCGATCTCGGGGGCCGGGCTGCTGATCATCGAAGCCACCGCGGTGGAGGCGATCGGACGCATCACGCCCGGCTGCCTCGGCCTGTATTCCGACGCGTGCGAGCGCGCGCTGGCCGATGTGCTGGCCGGCGTGCGCCACCACTCGCGCATGCCGATCGCGATCCAGCTCGCGCATGCGGGACGCAAGGGCTCGAGCGAAGTCCCATGGCGCGGCGGCGCGCTGATCCCGCTCGAGCACGGCGGCTGGCGCCCCGTGGCGCCGTCGGCGCTGCCGCACGCGCAAGGCGAGGCGCCGCCGCTCGCGCTCGACGCTGCCGGGCTGGCGCGCGTGCGCCAGGCGTTCGTCGACGCGGCACTGCGCGCGCAGCGGCTGCAGCTCGACATGGTCGAGCTGCACTCGGCGCACGGCTATCTGCTGCACGAGTTCCTGTCGCCGATCGCCAACCGGCGCGACGACGCGTACGGCGGCTCGCTCGAGAACCGCATGCGCTTTCCACTCGAAGTGTTCGAGGCGGTGCGAGCGGCGCTGCCGGCGTCAATGCCGCTGGGGGTGCGACTGTCGGCGATCGACTGGGTCGACGACGGCTGGGACCTCGAGCAGAGCATGGCCTACGGCCACGCGCTGCGCTCACGCGGCTGCAGCTACCTGCACGTGTCGAGCGGCGGCGTGTCGCCGCTGCAGAAGATCGCTGCGGCGCCGGGCTACCAGGTGCCGTTCGCGCAGCGCCTGCGCGAAGAGGTCGGCCTGCCGACCATTGCGGTGGGGCTGATCACCGAGCCCGAGCAGGCCGATGCGATCATCGCGGCCGGCCAGGCCGATCTGGTGGCAATGGCGCGCGCGCTGCTCTACAACCCGCGCTGGCCGTGGCATGCCGCCGCGCAGCTGGGCGCGCAGGTCCACGCGCCGCCGCAGTACTGGCGCTGCCAGCCGCGCGGCCAGGGCAAGCTGTTCGGCGACGTGCGCACCGGGCAGCGCTGATCGACGGGCGCGCCGCGACCGCGGTCCGTGCGTTCCACGCAAACCGCGCGTCGATGCGGACACCGCGACCCGCGACGCCCCCTGAGGCGGCGGTGGCGCGACACTTTGATCGGGTGGCTTGAACCAGGGGCCGGGGTGCGCTCAACCCAGCGCGTCGCACCACGCCTCGAGGAGCCTCCGATGATCTCAGTGTCCTATCCCAACCCCGCGCCGATCGGCGGCCGCGGTGACTTCGATGGTCCGCTCGCCCCGCACGGCGAAGAAGCGCCAGCCACCGGCGCCGACACCGGGGGTGTTGGCGGCACCGACCCTCTGGCGCGCTTCGGCGCCGAGAACGGCCTGCACGCGCAGGCGCAGGCGCTCGTCCACGAAGGGCCCCACGCCGCCGGCGCCGCCCAGCCCGGCGCCGCGATCAACGCCAACCACGCCCAGGCGCAGCAGCTGATGGACGAGGGCCTCAAGCTCCTGATGGCCAAGAGGTACGACGCGGCAATCGCCAAGTTCCAGGAGGGCTATCGCCTGTACCCGTCGCAGGCGTTCGTGCTCAACGAGGCGGCCGCGCTGCGCGACTCGGGCCGCTACGCGGAAGCGACGCTGGCCTACGAGCGCTATCTCGCCGACCCCGACGCACCGCGTGCCGACGAGGCGCGCCAGACGTTGGAAGAGACGCGCAGCCACCTCGGCGGGCGCACCTACACGACCGCCGACATCGTCGAGGCCAAGCGCCTCATCGACGAAGGCAGCACCGCCTATCGCGAGGGCCGCTACCAGGACGCGTACAACGCCTGGGGCGAGGCCTACGAGCACAACCCGTTGCCGGCACTGCTGCACAGTCAGGCGACCTGCATGGAGCAACTCGGTGCCAACTACACGGCGGCCCGCTTGTTCCGCGACTACGCGAACGCCGATCCGAAGCCGAAGGACGCGGCCGAGTTCAGCGCGCGCGCCGATCGACGCCTCGAGAGCGCGCGCCGGGAACCGATCACCGCGGGCGGCATGGCCGGTGGCATGGAGTGGATGGCGCGCGGCAACGAGCTGCTGTTCGCACACCGCTACGGCGAGGCGATCGCGGCCTTCGACCAGGGCTTTCAGACCTATCCCTCGGAGAACTTCATCCTCAACAAGGCGTCGTCGCTGCTCGACGCCGGTCGTTACGCGGAGGCCGACCTGGCCTACGGGCGCTACCTCGGCAATCCCGAGGCGCCGCGCGCCGACGAGGCGCGTGCCGCACAGCTGCGCGCGCGCGAGCACATGGGCGGACGCGAAGCCACGGTCACCGGCGTGGCCGAGTCGCAGCGCCTGATGGGCGAGGGCGAGGCGCTGTACAAGGCCGGCAAGTACGCCGACGCGCTGCAGGCGTTCGATCGCGCCTACACATTGAACCCGCTGGCAGAGCTGCGCTACAACCAGGCCGCTTGCATCGAGAAGATGGGCGCTCGAGAAATGGCAGCGTCGCGCTACGAGGACTACCTGAAGGAAGCGCCGCAGGCGCCCGATGCCGACAAGGTGCGCCGTCACATCACCCAGCTGCATGCCGATGCGACGAACGCGTCGCGCAACGCGTTCGACCGCGCCCAGGAAGCCTACGTCTCGGGCGACTACAAGGGCGCTGCGGCTGCGTTTGCCGAGGCCTACTCGCACCTGCCGAAGCCCGAGTTCCTGTACGACCAGGCCGCCGCGCTCGACAAGGCCGGCGATGCGCAGGGCGCGGTGAAGGCCTACCAGCTGTACCTGAACATGGCGCCCAACGCCCCCCATGCCGACAAGGTGCGCGCGCACATCGACGATCTGCAGAAGGCACGCGGCGCCGCGCTCGAAAAGCCGGTCGACCCGATGGCCGACGCCAAGCTGAAGCTGGCGCAGCAGGCGTTCGACAAGGGCCAACAGGCCTATGCGCAGGGCCGCTGGACCGACGCAGCACGCTTCTTCGCCGAGGCGTATGCGCAGCGCCCGTTCCCGCAGTTCCTCTACAACGTCGGGGCCTCGCTGCACCGTGCCGGCGACACGATGGGTGCGGTGAAGGCGTACCAGCAATACCTGAACGCACTGCCCGAGGCGGCCGACGCCGACAAGGTGCGCAAGGCCATTCAGATCCTGCTCGAACGTTCGGGCGATGCGTTGATGAAGCCTTGAGTCCCAGGCGCGCGCTGCGCGCCGCAGGCCGAGAAAGAGAACGGCGCGCGTGCGAAGCTTTCGCACGCGCGCTGTGTCGTCTCCGACGATCAGGCCAGCGTCGGCGCGTGCAGCGCGAGGTCGGCGCTGTGCAGGTCGGTTGTGGCCAGCGCGTCGCCACCGTCCTGAATCAGCAGGTTGTCGCCGGGGCCGCCGTCGAGCACGTCCTGGCCCGGCCCACCGATCAGCACGTCGTCGCCGGCACCGCCCAGCAACAGGTCGTTGCCGGCACCACCGAGCACCACGTCGTCGCCGTCGCCGCCGTCGAGCGCGATCGAGGCGCCCGCCGGCAGCGCGCTGGCGTCGATCACGTCGTCGCCGCCGAGCCCGAGGATGCGGATCAGGTCACCGGTTTCGAAGTTCTGGATCACCACCTGCGCGGCCAGGCCGTCGACCACCAGCGCGCCGTTCTGAAGCGACAGGTGAATCACGTCGGCGTCGGCGGTGCCCTCGACGGTCACGACGTCGTTGGCGCTGTCGCCACCGCCCGCGAAGTCCGCGAGATCGATGTTGACCTGCCGCACGTCGGTGCCCTTCATGTCGTGCACGGTCAGGTCGTCGGCGCCGCCGAGCGCGCGCACGTTGACGGTCTCGACACCGTGCAGGTCCGTCGTCACCGTGCCGACGTTGCGCGTCAGCAGCGCGTGATTGCCGTTGGCCGACAGTGCGATCTGCTCGCCGATGTTGGAGCCGTTGAACTGCAGCGTGTCGCTGCCCGAGCCGCCCTCGACCACGTCGCTGCCATCACCCGGATCCCACTGGAAGATGTCGTCGCCGGCGCCGAGGTTGGCGCTGTCGCTGCCGATGTTGCCGTCG
>Ga0068865_100000765_pt1 | contig 18048 bp, 18 predicted proteins | sample KBSMisM12_FD_75293 | JGI IMG/M metagenome (GOLD analysis project Ga0068865, IMG submission 75293) | Miscanthus rhizosphere microbial communities from Kellogg Biological Station, Michigan, USA - KBS Miscanthus M1-2 | ecosystem: Host-associated > Plants > Roots > Rhizosphere > Soil ...
GCCATGCGCATCGAGGGCCGGCCCTACACCACCATCGAGCGCGTGCTGGTGCAGCGGATGGTCGAGGTCGTCCTGGCCGACGCCCGCGAGGCGTTCGAGCCACTGACCCCGGTGACCTTCACGCTCGACCGCCTGGAGACCAACCCGCGCTTCGCCGCCATCGCGCGGCCTGCCAACGCCGCCATTCTGGTGAAGCTGCGCATCGACATGGAAGACCGCGGCGGCCGCATCGAGCTCTTGCTGCCCTACGCCACCCTCGAGCCCATCCGGAAGATGCTGCTGCAGCAGTTCATGGGCGAGAAGTTTGGCCGCGACAACATCTGGGAAGGCCACCTGGCCACCGAGCTCTGGACCACCAACATGGAGGTCCGCGCCGTGCTCGACGAACAGCAGATCGGGCTCAAGAAGGTGCTGGAGATGAAGGTGGGCGACACCTTCATGCTCAACGCCACGCCCGACAGCCTGATCGAGCTGCGCGCCGGCACGATCCCGCTCACGCGCGGCCGCATGGGCCGGCGCAACGCTCACATCGCCGTCCGCGTGGAGGCGCCCCTGTCGCCCCACGCCCGGCAAGCCGTGCAGAGGGCCTGATGACGCTCATTGGACTGGTCATGAATGTCATGCTGGCGGGCCTACTGCTCGCGGCGCTCGCCATGGGGTGGCGGCTGAACCGGCGCCTGCAGGTGCTGCGCGACAGCCATGACGGCTTCGAGGCCGCCGTGCGCGACCTGAACGTCGCCGCCGCCCGCGCCGAACAGGGGCTGGCCGACCTGCGCGCCGCCACCGACGAGGCGACCGACCTGCTCTCCGACCGCATCGAGAAGGGCCGCAAGCTCGCCCAGACCCTGGAGCGCCAGACCGATCGGCTGGAGCGCCTGGTGGACAATCCCCCGCCGGCGCGCGCTGGCGCCGCCGCGGCGCTGGATGCGGTGACCGAGCGGCGCCTGGGCGCCCTCCTGGCCGCCGCCCGCGACGCCCGCCCCGAGCGCGCCGCTCCCGATCTTCGCCCGCCGCTGCGGTCCATGCCGCCGCGCCGCCGCACCGTCGAGGACGAGCTCTTCGACGACGAACCGCTCGGCCTGGGCGACGACCTTCGTGGAGTCCGCCGTTGAACCGTCTGCCCCGCATCCTGCCGCTGGTCGGCGTCGCCGTCGGCGGCGTCCTGGCGATCAATGCGCTGGCGGGCGCCGCTAGCCTGCCGGACCTGCTCTCGGGCGCCCGCGCCTGGGCGGAAGACGCCGCCAAGCCTGCGCCGAAGCCCGCCAAACCCGCCAAGGCTGACGCCAAGGCCAAGGCCGCCGACGCCGCGCCCGACCCGGACGCCATAGCGCCGTCGCTGCTGGCCTCCAACGGCGCGGCCACCGGCCAGGCGACCGACGCGGCCGCCAGCGCCCTGCCTCCGCCCGCGACGCCGCCCCGCCCGGTCTGCGCGCCGACCGCCGCCGAACTGGCCAAGGAAGCGGGCCTCTCGCCCGCCGAGCTGCAACAGCTGCAGAATCTGGGCGCGCGCCGCACCCAGCTCGACCAGCGCGAACAGGACCTCTCGACTCAGCTGGCCCTGCTCGCCGCCGCCGAGGCCAAGGTCGACGCCAAGATGCGGGCGCTGACCGGCCTGCGCACCGACGTGAAGGCCCTGCTTGACCAGGCCAACGGCCGCGAGGCCGCCGAGGTCGATCGCCTGGTGAAGGTCTACGAGGGCATGAAGCCCAAGGACGCCGCCCAGCGCATGGCGGTCCTGGACGACAGCGTTCGCCTGCCGATCGCGGCGAAGATGAAGGAGCGTTCGCTCTCCGCCATCGTTGGCCAGATGCCGACGTCGGAGGCCAAGAAGCTGACCGAGTCGCTGGCCAAGCGCTTCGGCGCGGCCCAGACCCTGGCGCAGACCGAGGCCAAGACCGAGGCCGCCGCGACCGCGGCCCCGCCGGCCCCGCCCGCCGCCGACAGCGCCGACAAGCCGGCCTCTCCCAAGAAGGCCCGGCCGCAGCGCCAGGCCGCCAAGAAGAAGTCCGCGCCGGCGGACGGCCAGACGGCCGCCGCCGATCCCGCGGCCAAGCCCGCCGCCGCGCCCACGAAGGCGGCCGCTGCCGCCGATCCCGCGGCCAAGCCCGCCGCCGCGCCCGCCAAGGCCGGGTAGTCGGTGACCCTGCGCCAGACCCTACGCGCCAGCGTGGCCGCCATCGCCGTGGCGGCCATGATCGCGCCTGGGATCGTGGCGCCCGCCGGCGCGTCCCCGACGCTTGGCGGCATCGAGGTGCACGTGGCCCAGGCGCAGGAGTTCTCCCGCGTCGAGTTCCACGGCGCGCCCATCGCCGCCGTAAAGCGCGACGGGCAGACGCTGACGCTCACCTTCCCGCGCGACGCCGACCCGGACATCGCGCGCCTGCGCACCGATCCGCCGCGCTGGATCAAGACCGCCGAGAAGGCCCACCAGAACGGCCGCCTGGTGGTCACGCTCACCCTCACCGAGGACGGCGACGCCAAGACCGGCTCGGCCGACGGCGCGGCCTACGTCAACGTCTTCCAAAAGCCCGGGCCCACGGCCGCCGAACTGGCCGCCGCCCAGGCCAAGCTCAACCCGCCGCCCAGGCCCAATCCGATCCCGGCCGGCGGCGTCGTGCACATGGAGAGCCATGTTTCCGGCGCGCAGGCGCAGTTCAGCTTCGCCTGGGCCAATCCGGCCGGCGCGGCGGTGTTCCGGCGCGGCGACGCGGTCTGGGTGGTGTTCGACGCCCCCGCCCAGCTCGATATCAGCCGCTCTCCGCGCGGCCTCACCCAGTACACCGGCGTCTCGACGGTGCGTGGCAAGGACTATGCGGCTGTGCGCTTCGAGGCGGCCCACAATCTGCCGGTGTTCGCCTCCGTCGTCGGCAACACCTGGACCATCGCGCTCGGCCCGGGCGACCAGAGCCCGCCCACCCTGGTGCGCGTGCTGCGCGACGACGCCGACGGCCCGGCGGCGCTGAAGGCCCCGGTGGCTGGCGCCACGGCCGTCATCGAGTTCGCCGATCCGCAGGCGGGCGACACCCTGAACGTCGTCACCGCGCTTGGCCCGGCCAAGGGCGTCGCCTCGCGGCGCGACTACGCCCAGATGGCCGTGCTGCCGTCGATCCAGGGCTTGGCGGTCGATCCGCACATCGACGACCTCAAGATCACCCTGGACGGCGATATCGTCCACATCGGCCGCCCGGCCGGCTTGGCGCTCTCGCCGAACGCCGCGCCCCAGCAGGCTAAGGTCGACCTCGACCTGCCGCGCGCCGCCGGCATGCCGGGCCTGATCGACTACGTGAACTGGCCGAAGACGGGGCCCAAGGGCTTCTTGCCCCGCTACAACGCCCTGCTGTCGGCCGCCTCGGCGGAAGGCGCTAACAAGGACAAGAACGCCCCCATCGTCGCCCGCATGGCGCTGGCCCGCTTCCTGGTGGGATCGGAACTCAGTTTCGAGGCGATCGGCTGGCTGAACGACATCGCCCACGAGAACCCGCAGGTCATGGAGACCGCCGAGTTCCGCGGCCTGCGCGGCATCGCGCGCGTCATGGCGCGCCGCTACAAGGAGGCCGAGGCCGACTTCTCCTCGCCCGCCCTTGCCGAGGATCCCTCCAGCTCGCTCTGGCGCAGCTACATCGCCTCCCAGCAGGCTCAGTGGGCCGAGGCGCGCACCCAGTTCGCCAAGGGCTCCGAAGCGTTCCTGCAGTTCGCGCCGGTCTGGAAGGCCCGCTTCGCCCGCGCCGACGCCCAGGCGGCCCTGTCGCAGGGCGACCTCGCGGCCGCTGACTCGCGCATCCACCTGGCGCTGGCCGACAAGACCGACGTCTACGAGGAGCTCGCCACCCGGCTGGTCCAGGCCCGAATCCTGGAGACCGAGGGCCACAAGGACCGCGCGCTCAAGATGTACGCGGCCATCTCGATGGTTCACCGCGAGTCGCTGGCGTCCAAGGCCCAGCTGCGCGCCACCCAGATCAAGCTGGAGACCGGCAAGTTCACCCCGCTGCAGGCGGCCACCGTGTTCGACGGCCTGCGCTACCGCTGGCGCGGCGACGCCACCGAACTCGAGACCATCCGCGCCCTCGGCCAGCTCTACCTCGGCCAGGGCCGCTACCGCGAGGCGCTGGAGGCGCTGCGGTCCGCCGGCGCCAAGCTGCCCGACCTGCCCGAGGCGCTGCAGTTGCAGTCCGACCTGCACGCGGCCTTCCGCTCGTTGTTCCTGGAGGGCAACGCCGACGGCCTGGAGCCCATCCAGGCGCTGGCGCTGTTCTACGACTTCAAGGAGCTGACCCCGATCGGCGCCGACGGCGACATGATGGTGCGCAAGCTGGTGCGCCGGCTGGTGGACGTCGACCTCCTGGGCCAGGCCGCCGAGCTGCTCAAGTACCAGGCCGACAACCGCCTCGACGGCGTGCCGAAGGCCCAGGTCGCCACCGACCTGGCGGTGATCTACCTGATGGACCGCAAGCCCGAGCAGGCGATCACCGCGATCAACAGCTCGCGCACGACGGTGCTGCCGAACGCGCTCAACCTCGAGCGCCGCCTGATCGAGGCGCGCGCCTGGGCCGGCGTCGGCAAGTTCGACGCGGCGCTGGAGATCCTGGGCAAGGACAACTCCACCGAGGCCGGCGACCTGCGCGCCGAGATCACCTGGAAGCAGAAGGACTGGCCCAAGGCCGGCCCGCTGTTCGAAAAGGCGCTCAAGGACCGCTGGAAGGATCCGGCGCCGCTCTCCGCCGAGGAGGAAGGCAAGCTGCTGCGCGCGGGCGTGGCCTACAGCCTGGCCGGCGACGACCCGGCGCTGACCCGGCTCAACACCCAGTACCAGCGCTACTTCGACGCCGCGCACAATCCGGAGGCGCTGCGCATCGCGCTGACCGGCATCTCCACCAACCATCTCAGCGTCGCCGACTTCAGCCGGGTCTCGGCCGACAACGAGGCCTTCGCGGGCTGGGTGGCCAAGATGAAGGTGCGCTTCAAGTCCGCGCCGGTTCCGATGGGGACGGGCCGCCCGCCGGTCCGCGCCGCCGCGCCCGTCGCAGCCCCGGCCGCCGCACCGGCCAAGCAGGCCGCCGCCGCGCCGCCGAAGGCCCCGGCCAAGGGCTAGGCGGCAAGCGCCTGAGCGCGGCCGCGGACCGCCAGCCGGCGGAAGTTCAGGTAGACGCCCACGCCCATTAGCCCGAAGGCGGCGATCGGACCTGTCGCTGAATAGGCCGCCCAGGCCACTGGCCCGGCGATCATCGCGACGGCCAGGTTCACGGCCGCGAGCGCGAACAGGAGCATCGCGTAAGCATAGCCGGTGGCGACCACCGAACCCGGCGGCAGCACCGCCAGCCGTTCGGCGTTCAGGTAGCGGCGCATCCAGCCCGGCTGCAGCAGGGTGCAGCCGATGGCGGCCTGGATCAGTGTCGGCTTCAGCATCACGAAGCGCGGATCGCGGGTGATCAGGCTTGCGCCGCCCAGCCCGACCACCAGCACGACCGACAGCCACTGCAGCGGCGCAACCGGGCGGCCCCTTGCGATCAGCCAGCCGACCACGGCCAGCGAGCCCGCCGCGCCGACCGCCACGGCGGCAGCGACGTTGTGGGTCATCAGCAGCACGGCCAGGAACAGGAAGCCGGCGCCGGTATCGAGGATCAGGGTTTTCATCGGGGTCTCCACGAAACCTGCTGTGGTTCTCCGGGCGCCGCCGCGGCGCCGCAAGGCGCGCTTCGCCAAACGGGCCGCCCCGTTCGCGAACCGGCCCTCGCGGCCCGTTCACGTCGCGCGGACAGGCCGGTATGGTCGGCGCATGGGTGGGCTGGTCGAACGGCTGCTCGACGTGAAGGCCTGGGCGCGCGACTTCGCCCTGGCGACGGCGTTCGCCCTGTTCATGGTCCCGATCGGGCCGTTCGGCAGCTACAGCGAGCCGATCGGCCGGCGCCTGGTCGAGTGCCTGGCCTTCTCCTGGACGGCTGCCCTGGTCTGGAGCCCCGGCCTGGCGCTGGTGCTGTGGTTCGCCGTCCCGCGGCGCATCCATCCCGGCCTTGCGCGGGTCGGCGCCGCGATCCTCCTGTCGGCGCCCGTCGCGCTCGCTGTCAGCTTCATCGCCCGCCTCCTCTGGCCAGGCGGGTCGGCCCGCGGGCTGTTCTACGCCTATCCACAGATCGTCTCCGTGGCGATCCCGCTGGCGGCGGTCTCCTGGCTGGTCCGGGCTTGGATGGCGCGTCGCGATGCGGCCGCCGCGGCCGGTCCCACGCCGCCCCGGCTGATGGCCCGCCTCCCCGCCGCTTTGGAAGGCGAGATCCTGGCCCTGCAGGCCGAGGACCACTACGTCCGCGTCCACACAACGCGGGGCTCGACTCTCCTCCTGATGCGTATGGCCGACGCCATCGCCGAGCTCGACGGCCAGCCGGGCCTGCAGGTCCACAGGTCCTGGTGGGTCGCCCGCGGCGCGGTCAGCGGCGCCGCGCCGACCGGCCGCCGCGCCAGCCTGACCCTGGTCAACGGCCTCATCGTCCCGGTCACCCGCGCCGCCATGCCCCGCGCTCGCGCGCTCGGCCTGTTGGGCGTCAGGGCTCGAGCGGCCAGGGCGCTCCCATTGTGAACCTTTTGACGAATTCGGCGAATGATCGCAGATTGAGGAGCGCGGTCCGGCCGCTTTGGCGGTTCTGAGCCGCGCCTAGTCTAGTGCAGTTATTTCAATACGTTGGGTTCAATTTCTGATCTGGAAGATTTTCACCGTCGCATGAGAACCGGCTGATCCGGCCGCCTACACCCGTGCAACAATCCTGCACGGAAACCGTGATATCCGGACGCCGCGAAACTGGGAGAGCACCATGAAGCGTCGCCTGCTGACCACCAGCGCGATCATCGCCGCGGGCCTTGCCGCCCTGACCGTGAGCGCCGCCGCGCCGGCCGGCATCGCCGCCGACACGCCGTCCGCAACGCCGCAGCACGTCGACGACTTCCAGCTCACCGACCAGACCCGGTTGGCCCAGCGCCTCTACTATTTCAACTACGTCCCCGCGATCGTGGTCATGACGCGGACCAACGGCTCGGCCGTCTCCAAGAGCGCCTCGGCGCAGCTGGAGAAGCTGAACGCCGCCTACAAGGACAAGGGCGTCATCGTCTGGGCGATGGACTCCACCGTCGCCGACACCCGCGAGGCCGTCGCCGCCGAGGTGAAGGCCCAGAAGCTGACCGTCCCGGTGCTGATGGACGAGTACCAGCTGGTCGGCGAGAGCATGGGTGTGAAGCGCGAAGGCGAGGTCTTCGTGATCAATCCCAAGACCTGGACGGTGGCCTATCGCGGCCCGATGGACGTGCGCGCCGACAAGGCCGTGGCCGCCCTGCTGGCCGGCGGCAAGCCCGAGATCGCCCGCGCCGCCGACACGGTCGGCCGCGAGGTGGCCTTCACCGACCGCGCCCACACGGCCGACATCTCCTATTCCAAGACCGTCGCGCCGATCCTGCAGGAGAAGTGCGTCAGCTGCCACGTGAACGGCGGCATCGGCCCGTTCGCCATGAACAGCTACGAGACGATCAAGGGCTTCGCACCCATGATCCGCGAGACCATCCGCACCCGGCGCATGCCGCCCTATTTCGCCGACCCGCACATCGGCGCCTTCAAGAACGACCAGGGCCTGACCGGCGAAGAGACCAAGACGCTGGTCCACTGGATCGAGAACGGCGCGCCGCGCGGCGACGGGGCCGACCCGCTGCTGGCCAACAAGACCCGCACCGCGCCCGAGTGGCCGACCGAGCTCGGCAAGCCCGACGTCGTGATCAACCTGCCGGCCTACAAGGTCCCGGCCACGGGGCTCGTCGAGTATCAGAACCAGGTGGTCGACAATCCCTTCAAGGAAAACACCTGGCTGAAGGCGATCGCCATGCGCCCGGGCGACCGGCGCGTGCTGCACCACGTGGTCTCCAACCACATCCCCGGCCCGAACCAGTCGGCCGATACGATCCCCGGCGGCTCGGTGGGCTCCTACACGCCGGGCGCTCAGCCGCAGGTGATGGGCGACAACACCGGCGCGCCGGTGCCCGGCGGCGGCAAGCTGCACTTCCAGATGCACTACACGACCATGGGCAAGGAGACGACCGACGTCACCCAGGTCGGCTTCTACACGCTGAAGACCCAACCGGAGTACATCAAGCGCTCGACGGTCATCTCGACCTTCGCGCTCGAGATCCCGGCGGGCGAGGCGCGCCACCAGGAGGTCGCCTACCTGACCTTCCCGGCCGACGCCTACCTCTACACGCTGTATCCGCACGCCCACTACCGCGGCTACCACGTGGAGCTGAAGGCGATCACGCCGGACGGCAAGGAGCAGATGCTGCTCAGCCTGCCGAAGTACGACTTCAACTGGCAGCGCGACTACGATCCGGTGACCCCGATCCACGTGACCGCGGGCACCAAGCTGGTCGCCACCTGGGTCTATGACAACTCCACGCACAACCCGGCCAACCCGGATCCGAAGCGCACCGTCCGCTGGGGCGAACAGACCCCCGATGAGATGATGTACTTCCGGCTCAACTACCGCTGGGCCGACGAGACCACGACCCACGTGCGCAACGACCTGCAGGCCAAGCTCTTCGCCTCGCAAGCCATGGGCTCGCTGGACAGCAATCTCGACGGCTACATCGAGAAGAGCGAGCTGAAAGGGCCGATGGCCTATCTGCAGGCCAAATTCGACGAGGCCGACGTGAAGCACACCGGCAAACTCACCCCGGAACAGTTCTCCAAGCTGATGCCCGGCATGCGCCGCGGCCGCCGCCAGCAGGAAACGCCGGACGTCTAGGGCTTCGGCCCTAGCGTTTTGCGCGCAGGTACAGCCGCCCGTCCCGGACCTCGAAGGACTCGAGCCGGCGCAGGAACGTCATGCCCAGCAGGGAGCTGGTCATCGGCGCCTGATTGATCACCACCGGCATGTCGCGGAAGCCGATCGAGCCCACCGAGACGCTGGCGGCGGTGGCGTGCGCGCCGCGGCCGGTGCCGTTGGCGGTCTCGGCCAGGTGGTCGAATTCGAGGCTGGGGCTGTCCAGGCCGGCGCGATGGGCGTCGGCGGGGCTGAGCACGGTGTCCGAGGCGCCGGTGTCGACCACGAAGCGGACCGGCGCGCCATTGACCTCGCCCATCACCGCGAAGCCGGCCTCGCCGGCGGTCACGACCAGCTCGCGGTCGCCGCTTGCCTGGGCGGCCGACGGGATCAGCTCACCGCGCACGCGCTGGCCGACGCCCATCAGCTCCGCGCGGTAGGTGAACCCCAGTGCGACCGCCAGCACCAGGCCCAGCCAGATCGCCGCGTGGCGGGCCTTCTGCGACCAGTTGATCGGCCCGGCGGTGAAGATCCGCGCCGAGACCGCGACCAGCAAGGTCAGGCCGGAGGCCAGATAGAACCAGTCCTGCCGGTCCTGTCCGGGAAAGGTCCGGGCGAGCGCGAGGACGGCGGCGCCTATCGCGGCGATCACCACCACCCAGATCAGCGTTCGCACCGGCGAGCCCGGCCGGCGCGGCGGCGGGGCCGGCGGCTCCGGTTGGCTCCAGGGTCCCTGGTCTGACGGCATGGTCGTTGTCCCCGATCCGGGGCCTAACGTAAGGGCTCGGCCGCGCCTCGGCTATCCGCCCGGGGGATGGTGGAAGCTCTCCACCAGGCTGCCGGCCACCAGCCGCCAGCCGTCCACGAGGACGAAGAAGATCAGCTTGAACGGCAGGCTGACCACCGCCGGCGGCAGCATCATCATGCCCATGCTCATCAGCACGCTGGCCACCACCAGATCGATCACCAGAAAGGGGATGAACAGCAGGAAGCCGATCTCGAAGGCCCGCTTCAGCTCGCTGATCATGAACGCCGGCGTGACCACCCGGATCGGGACGTCCTGCGCCTTGGCGGGCTTGGGGATCTTCGACAGCTTGATGAACAGCGCCAGGTCGCCCTGTTCGACCTGCGACAGCATGAAGGTCTTCAGCGGCGCGCCGGCGGCGTCGAAGGCGGCCGGCAGCTGCATCTGCTGGTCCAGCAGGGGCTTCACCCCCTCGTTGTAGGAGCGCTCCAGCGTCGGCCCCATGACGATGGCGGTCAGGAACAGCGACAGCGAGATGATCACCGCGTTGGGCGGCGCCTGCTGCAGGCCCAGCGCCTGGCGCAGCAGCGACAGCACCACCACGATGCGCACGAAGCTGGTGGTCATGATCACGATCGACGGCGCCAGCGACAGCACCGTCATCAGCCCAATCAGCTGCACGACCCGCTCGGTCAGGCCCGCGCCGGTGCCGAGGTTGATGTTGACGGCCTGCGCGAGCGCCACGGCCGGGAAGGCCAGGCTGGCCAGGGTGGCGATCAGCGACAGGGCGAGCGCGCGGCGCCACTCCTCGGCGGGCAGGGCGGCGATGGCCTTGAGGAGGCCGCGCATCAACCGCGCGCTCCGCCGGCCCGCTTGGAAGCCGGAGCCCCGGGCGTATCGAGCGGCGTGACCAGCTGGCCTTCGCCCAGCAGCAGCAGCCGCTCCTTGCCGTCGCAGGAGACGATCACCAGCCGCCGCGCCGGATCCAGCACCAGGCTCTCCACCACGGCCAGCCGGCGCTCCTTCCTGGGCCCGGCGAAGCGGGCGAGGGCGCCGGGTCCGAAGCGCCGCAGCGCCACCGCGCCCAGACCCACCAGGCCCAGGGTCAGCAGAAGGGCGAAGAAGGCTCTGGCGAGGTCGGAGAAATCCATCGGGCTCAGGGTCTGCGAAGGGGTCGGGGGCATTCGCGCAGGAGTCCCTTAAACCGCGGTTAACCCTGTTTCTTCACGGTGTCCGCGATGGACATTGGCGATATTCCGCTCTTCGCGATGCTGCGTTCGCGCCTCGGCTACCTGTCCGAGCGTCAGCGCGTCATTTCCGAAAACGTCGCGAACGCCGACACCCCGGGCTACGGCCCGCGCGACCTCAAGCCGTTCAGTTTCCAGGCCCAGGTGAAGGCCGCGTCCGCCGCCGTTGCGCCCAGCGCCGCCGACGGCATGGCGGTGACCCAGCCCGGCCACATCGCCTCGCCCGGCGCGAAACACGGCCTGGCGAACGCGGTGAAGCCGTCCAAGGCCAACGACTCCGAGACCACCATGGACGGCAACTCCGTCGTGCTGGAGGAGGAGATGATGAAGCTGACCGAGGCGCGGATGGACTACGACGCCGCCGTCGGCTTCTACCAGAAGTCCCTGGACATGCTGAAGCTGGCCACCCGCAGGCCGGGCGGCGGCTGATGAAAAGGCGATCCTAGATGGCTGACGTGACCAATCCGACCGGCGCCGCCCAGGCGATCGCGGTGTCCGCCCTTCGCGCCCAGCAGGCGCGGATGCGGATCATCGCGGAGAACCTGGCCAACGCCAATTCGACATCCAAGACCGCCGGCGGCGACCCCTATCGGCGCCAGGCCCCGGTGTTCCAGCCGACCAAGGTCGCCGGCGGGACCGGCGTGAAGATGGCCAAGGTCGAGGCGGACAAGACGCCGTTCAACTCGACCTACGAGCCCGGCAACCCGTCGGCCGACGCCAAGGGCTATGTGAAGACGCCCAACGTCGATCCGCTGATCGAGGCCATGGACATGCGTGACGCCCAGCGCGCCTACGAGGCCAACCTCAACGTCATCGAGACCGCGCGGTCGATGGACTCGCGCACGCTCGACCTCCTGAAGCGCTGAGGCGGAGCTAGCCGATGATCACGCCGCTCGCCGCCGCCAACGCCTACGCCAGCGCCCAGAAGGCCCTGGGCGTCGATACGGGCCTGGGCGCCGGAGCCCACGAGGCCGCCGGCATGGGCGGCGGCTTCGCCGACATCCTGAAGAACGCGATGAGCGACGCCATGAAGGCGTCCAAGACCGCCGAGACCCAGATCGCCAATCAGGTGCAGGGCAAGGCGCAGCTCGTCGACGTGGTCACCGCCGTCTCGGCTGCCGAGTCGAGCCTCGAGACCGTGATGGCCATCCGCGACCAGGTGATCAGCGCCTACCAGGAAATCATGCGGATGCCGATTTGACCGCGTAGCGAGTCATCCAGGCGAAGGCCGGGATCCAGCATCCCCACCTTCCGGTCCGCCTCAGAAATACAGCGACACGCCGGCCAACACGCCGCCGCTCGAGCGCCAGGGCTCGCGGAACGCCGCCGGGAAGGCGCTCGTCCAACCCACGTTCAGCTCGGCCGGACCGAACCGCCGGACGACGTCAAAGCGCACGTCCAGCCGGTCCTTCCGAACCGTCGTGCCGGAATTTCCGGCGAGCGGGACAAAGTATCCCAGGTGGGCCGACAGCCGCCAGTCGTCGCTGGGCCGCGCCACCGCGTTGAGCTCTCCGTACGCCGCCGTCAGGCCCTCCTGCAGGTAGTTCGGCGAGATGTAGAGCCGTGAGCTGAACGTGCCGTTGGACAGCCCAACGTAGGCCTCGGAATAGGTCAGGTGGAAGTTCGGCGCGGGATAGATCTCGAAGTCGACGTTGTCGGCGCCGACCTCCCAGGTGAGCCCGTTCAGATTGTGGTGCGCGTAGCCCACGTACTCAGTGTGGCCGAGAAGCTGTACGCCCTCCGAGGTCGTGTCGCCCAGGATCACCGAGGCGCCGAAATAGACGCCGTCGGACAGGTCGTCCGACAGGGTCAGGCTGAACGTCGGCCGCTTGTCAGAGACCGAGGCGCCGCGGATCCGGTAGTCGTTCTGCAGGGACACGCTGCCGGAGAGTTGCGCATGGGCCGGGCCTGCGAGCCCCAATCCAGCCGCCACGGCTGCGCCCAGCACATAACGCAGCGCGCGGCCCCGCTCAGCGGGCGACAACCCCCGAAGGCCCAGCCAGGATGGGGCAGGTGCACTCCGCGCACGGGGCCGAGACCCGCAACAACGTCGCGCAGGCGTCGATCTCGCGCCCGCCTCGGGCGACGACGATGTGGACCGGGTCCATCCCATGCGGGTCTTTTTCCCGGACCAGCGCCAACAGTCCAGTAACATGAGCAGCCGCGAACGAGCTTCCGTTCACCAGCGACCAGCGCGCGTGCGGCTGGGTGGTGGGAATATCGCGGCCGGGGGCCTGGAATTCGCTGCGGGTGACGGCCGCGCCGTCGCTGGCCACGGCGATCACCCCGGCATAGGAGGCGGGGAAGCCGCCCTGGGCCACCTTCGGGTCCACCGCGCCCACCACCAGGGCGCCACGCGCTTTGGCCACGTCCATCAGCCGCTCGAGCAGTCGCGCCGGCGGGCCGCTGAGGCTGAGGTTGATCACCTGGGCGTTGTTCTCGATGGCATAGCTGAGCGCGCGGGCCAGGCTCAGCGTGTCGCAGAGCGTCTCCGGTCCCGTCGGCTGCTGCCAGCAGGCGCGCAGCGCCATCAGTCGGGCCTTCGGCGCGACGCCGGCAACGCCCATCTTGTTGTCGGCCGAGGCGGCGATGATCCCGGCCACCGCGGTTCCGTGCGACTCCGCCTCGCCCGGATGCTCCGGAATGAAGTCGCGGCTGACCAGGATCTGGCCGGCCAGGTCGGGATGGTTCGTATCGACCCGGCTGTCGACGACGGCGACCTTGACGTTCCGCCCGGTGGCGATGCGGTGCAGGTCGGCCAGCCGCCAGGTCTTCGCCGCCGGCTGCATGGCGTACAGCGGATCGTTGGGCGCGGCCGCCTCGGACTGACCGTGATAGGTCTGCATCGGCTCCGACCAGGCGACATCGGGCTCACGCGACAGGGCCGCGGCCGCCTCGGTGGGTGTCTGGGCCGCGGGCACCGCCATGACGTAGCAATCGACGCCCAGGACCGGCATCGGCCAGCCCTTGACCACGGTCAGGCCGTGCAGCCGCGCCAGGCGCTCGGCCATCCGGTGGCGCGCGGCCATGCCGGAGGCAGCGCCATAGCCGCCGCCATAGCTGCTGTTGGGCCGGAAATGCTCAGGCGGCAGGCGCAGCATCACCAGGATCTGGCCGGCCGCGGGCGTCGCCGCCGCGGGCGGCGGGTCCTGCGCGCCGGCGGGCGCGGCGAAGGTGAGGCAGAGCGCCGCCGCGATAACCAGGGATCTGAGAAGCGCGATCAACGGTCGGCGCCCGGATCGATGGGCTGGGCGACGACGATGTCGGCCCGGGCGCGAAGGCTTGCGAGCGCCGCGTCGCGATCGTCGGGCGCCACCGACAGCACATAGGCGTCGGCGTCGGTCGGCCCGCCGACCAGCCGGGCATGGCTGGCGCGCATGGCCTCGCGCAGGTTCTTCTCCGGCGTCTCCGGCCGGAAGATCACCATCACATTGCCGCTCGAGGCGGACGGTCCGGCGCTCAGGGCGTGGTAGCGGTCGCCCTGGCCGAGCGGATTGGTGATCCAGACGACGCCGAGAGTGAGCAGCGCGCCCGCCATCGCCGCGCCGCCCAGCGGGACGGAGCTGCGCCAGGCCAGCGCCCCGGCCATCGCGCCGCCGCCCAGCCACGCGGGCGGCGTGAAGCGTTCGCGGGCCGCCCGCGGCCGCGCCGCCGGACGCGGCTGCGCCTCCTGCTCGATCCGCTGGCGCATCAGCGTCCAGCTCTGTTCCACGTCGAGCGGCATCTGCGCGATCTCCGAGCCCAGCCTGCGCTGGAAGCGGACCTCGGCCTGGCACTCGGCGCAGACGGAAAGATGCGTTTCGACCAGCGCCTGTTCGTCGTCGTCCAGCCGTCCGGCCAGGAACCACGGCAACAGGTCCTGCACCTCGCGGTGCCGACCGCCTCGAAAACGGATCACACGACCCATCAATGATGTTCTCACAACCAGTCTCCCAGCCGGCCCGCGAGCATGTTCTTCAGGTAGCGCCGGGCGTGGTGCATGCGCGTTTTCACCGTGCCCACAGGGCAGTCGAGGATCTCGGCGATCTCGCGGTAGCCGACATCGTGGAAGTAGGTGAGGTCCAGCACCGCCCGGTGTTCGGGCGACAGCTTGGACATCGCTTCCAGAAGGACGCCGGACACCTGGCGCTGGCCGAGGCTGCGCTCCGGATCTGTGTCGTCGACCGGCTCCAGGTCCGCGCGGTCCTCGACCGGCTCGTCGAAGCGCGAGCGCGCCTTCAGAGCCGTGCGGTAGGCGACCGCGAAGATCCAGGTCGAGACCTTGCTGGCCCCGTTGAATTTATCCGGCCGCTTCCAGACCACCATCATGGTGTCGTTGACGGCCTCTTCGACCAGATGTGGACGATGAAGCATGCTGGTCAGGAACCTCGTCAGACGCGGGTGATAGGCGCGGTAAAGCGTCTCGAAGGCGAGCAGGTCCCGCTCGGCTATCCGCTCAAGCAGACGCACCTCGTCCATCGCCTGTGAAGGCGCTGGCGCTCCGCGCCTGCTCTCTGCCCACTGTTGGCCGTACAGGACCCACCCCCGATCGTTGTTGACGTGAATGCCGTCCGCCGCGCGAACGGTTCAATGAAAACCGCGAAGTGGTCCCGGAACGCCGCCGGCGCAAGACGCCGTACCACCGTTCCGCGAGAAATCCGCGCTGTCGCCATCCGCGTTTTGAACCGCCGGCCGCGGCCCCGGCATGAAGGGACGGCGCCTCCCGTGATGCAACCACGGGTCGTCTTGTGCACCACCTTGCGGAGTAAAGCCTATGCGTAAGTTCCTGATCGCGGCCGCGATCTTGGCTGGACTGGGGGCCGGTACGGCTCACGCGGCGGTCATCGTTCACGACGACCCAAACGACTTCATTCAGAACTACCGGGACCATCATCCGGGAACTCCGGACGCCTCGCTCGACATCACCAGTTTCTCGGTCGATCTCATCAACGGCACCTTCCTGCTCGACGCGATCTTCGCCGGGTCGATCATCGACGGTCCGGCCCTGGGGGACTTCGTGCTGGGGGTGAACACCGGCAGCGGCACGAACCACGGGTTCGACGCCCTCGGTGCAGGCAATGTCCTCTTCGACAAGGTGATCGTGCTCGGGAAGACCTTCCAGACGACCTTCAACGGCCATCCCCTGACCGCCACGCCGATCACCAACAACGGCGTGACGAACGAGTTCAGGCTGTCGTTCAACGTCGCTGACTTCCCGCCGGGCGCGACGCTCGATCCGTCCCACTTCGGCTTCAACCTGTGGACCCGCGACGGCACCGGCGGCATCAACAGCATCGCCGACTTCGCGCCCAACAACGCCACCATCAGCGCCATCCCCGAGCCGACGGGCTGGGCTCTGATGATCACCGGATTTGGACTGGCCGGCGCCACCCTTCGCGGACGGCGCAAGTCGGCAGCTGCCCGACTGGCCTGAGACGGCGGCCGGGCGGGCCCACACGCCCGGTGGTCGGGGTCGGGGGCGGCGGGGCGTAATTCCCGCCGTCCCCGATTGTCAGAATCCGGCGCCGCTGAGTGGCGCTCCCATGCTAGGCCTTGCCCATGGGCGGGGCGGCGATCGAACTCAACCAGGTTGAAAAGAAATACGGCGCCCTGGCCGCCCTGGGCGGCGTGAGCCTCAGCGTCGCGACCGGTGAGTTCACCGCCCTGGTCGGCGGCTCCGGCTCCGGCAAGACGACGCTGCTGAAGACCATCAACCGCCTGGTCGTACCGGACGCGGGGACCGTGCATGTGCTGGGCCAGGACGTCGCGGCGGCCGAGCCGTACCGGCTGCGTCGCCAGATCGGCTACGTCTTCCAGGAGATCGGCCTCTTCCCGCACCTGACGGTGGCCGAGAACATCGCCGTCACGCCCAAGCTGCTGGGCTGGGACGCCAAGCGCATCTCCGCCCGGGTCGCCAACCTCCTGGGCCTGGTCGACCTGCCGCTGGAGGTCGCCGGCCGACCGCCCGCCGCGCTCTCCGGCGGCCAGCGCCAGCGCGTCGGCGTGGCCCGCGCGCTCGCCGCTGAGCCGAAGCTGATGCTCATGGACGAGCCGTTCGGCGCGTTGGATCCGCTGACCCGCGATGCGCTCGGAACCGACTACCGGGCCCTGCACGAGCGGCTGGGCCTGACCACGGTGATGGTCACCCACGACATGGCCGAGGCGGTGCTGCTGGCCGACCGGGTCGTCGTGCTGCGCGACGGGGCGATCGTCGCTGACGGCAAGCCGGCCGAGCTCCTGGCGTCGGCAACCGACGAAGGCGTGCGCGCGCTGCTGGAGGCGCCGAAGCGTCAGGCTGAGCGCCTGCGGACCCGCCTGGCCGGGGAGGGCGCGCCATGAACGAGCGCCTGGCCGCCGCCTTCCATCTGCTGCCCGAGTATCTCGGCTGGCATGTGCTCCTGAGCTTCGCGGCCCTCGGGCTGGGCGTCGTGATCAGCCTGCCGCTGGCGGTCGCCGCCAGCCGGAGCGCGCGCCTGCGCTGGCCGGTGCTGGCGGCGGCCGGCCTGATCCAAACGATCCCCAGCCTGGCGCTGCTGGCGCTGTTCTATCCGCTGCTACTGGCGCTCTCGACGCTCAGCAAGGCCGCCTTCGGCCTGGGCTTCTCCGCGCTCGGGTTCCTGCCCTCGCTGCTGGCGCTGACGCTCTATTCCATGCTGCCGATCCTGCGGAACGCCGCGGCGGGCATCCTCGGCGTCGACGCCGCGATCCGCGAGGCCGCCGACGGCGTCGGCATGACCTCGCGCCAGAAGCTCTTCCAGGTCGAGCTGCCCTTGGCAGCGCCGGTGATTATGGCCGGCGTGCGAACCGCCGCGGTCTGGACCATCGGTGCGGCGACGCTCTCGACCCCGGTCGGCCAGACCAGCCTCGGCAACTACATCTTCGCCGGCCTGCAGACCGAGAACTGGGTCTATGTGCTGTTCGGCTGCGCGGCCTCGGCGGGCCTCGCCCTCGTCGCAGACCAGCTTCTGGGCCTTGTGGAATCCGGCGCGCGCCGCCGCAGCCTGCCGCGCGTGCTGGCCGGCGCGCTGGGGCTCGCGGCCGCCGTGGCCGTGGCCGTCGCGCCCCTTGGCCTCGCCGTGGCCCGGCCCGCCGCCTACGTCGTCGGCGCCAAGAACTTCTCCGAGCAGTACATCCTTGCCGCGCTGATGGGCGACCGGCTGGAGGCCGCCGGCGCGCGGGTGAGCCGCAAGGAGGACCTGGGCTCCGCCGTCGCCTACCGCGCCCTGGCCGCCGGCGAGCTGGACGCCTACGTCGACTACTCCGGCACGCTCTGGACCAACGTGCTGAACCG